>Ga0207734_100322_pt1 | contig 14051 bp, 19 predicted proteins | sample TtanPargueraPR_5_FD_187744 | JGI IMG/M metagenome (GOLD analysis project Ga0207734, IMG submission 187744) | Aerobic enrichment media microbial communities from Bioluminiscent Bay, La Parguera, Puerto Rico - Tt and P1 (3) (SPAdes) | ecosystem: Environmental > Aquatic > Marine > Unclassified ... | reverse complement strand
TGGAGAAAACGGTGCAGGAAATCGAATCCCGCGTACAGGCGGCGGGATGGAAGATGCCGAAGGTGTACAATCTGCAGAAGAGCCTCGCCGAAGCGGGATATGACATCCCCGGTATCCGGATATTCTCGCTCTGCAATCCTCATCATGCCAGCAAGCTGCTGGGCGAATCCGACACGCGGTTCGTCTCCGCGATGATGCCCTGCCGCATCGCCGTGTATGAGCATGAGGGATCGACGCGCATCGCTTCGATGAACATCGAGCTGATGAGCAGTATGTTCGGCGGGGAAATCGAGAACGTGATGTCTGCCGTCGCCGCCGAAGAGAAGCAGATGCTCGGCGAGCTGGTCGCGAAGGAAATCAACTGAACGGCGCACTCCGCCGCGGTCAGGATTTGCTATCCTTCGTGAGGCGGACTATGTTGAAGATGTTATGAAGATATTTTCATAATGAGCCGAATATGTCCAGACCACAGCACAGCAGACGCGTGTATGGACCACCGCGTTTCCTCAGTTTCAAGCCCGCAGGAATACCACGTCGGAAGCTCAACCCTGTTTCATTGCGTGTTGATGAGTTTGAGGCGATGCGGCTGACCGATTACGAGGGATTGGACCAAAGAGACGCCGCTGCTGAAATGGGGATTTCCCCGGCAACATTTTCACGCGTGTTGAAATCAGCCCGCTTTTCCCTCATGCAGGCGATTATCGAGGGGCAGGGTTTCGACATCGAGGGCGGGACGATTGACTTCGTCCACACGTTGCGTCGATGCAGCGCCTGTGGCGATGAAGAGATGATGCAGCTGAAATCGGAGATCACTTCCGGCAGAACGGACGCGCTCTTCTGTCGTCGCTGCGGGTCGGGGGAGGTGGAGGATCTGGTGGAGTCGCTGGAGGGACGTAAAGAGACACACCGCAAGGGTGATACACAGAACTCATGATCAATTCAGAACAAAGGAGAATGCAGATGGAAACAGAAGGAATTCGCATGCCGCTGCTCGGAGATCCGTTCCCCGAACTTCAGGTGCAGACCACACATGGTCCGATGAATATCCCGGGCGACCTCAAGGGATCCTGGTTCGTCCTGTTCAGTCACCCGGCGGATTTTACCCCGGTGTGCACGACGGAATTCGTTGCGTTTCAGAAACGTGTCGAGCAGTTCGACGAACTCGGCTGCAAACTGATCGGAATGTCCGTCGATCAGGTGTTTTCACACATCAAGTGGGTCGAATGGATCAAGGAAGCACTTGACGTCGAGATAACGTATCCGATTGTCGCCGCGAACGACAGCATTGCCATGAAGCTCGGCATGCTGCATCCGGGCAAGGGCTCGAACACCGTGCGCGCCGTGTTCATCGGCGATCCCGAGGGCAAGATCCGCCTGATCCTGTATTACCCGCAGGAGATCGGGCGCAACATGGACGAGGTCGTCCGCGTGGTCCGCGCGCTGCAGATTTCCGACAAGCAGGGTGCGGTTCCTGCCGGGTGGCCCGAGAACGAACTCATCGGTGACCGCATCATTGTTCCGCCGGCGACCAACGAGAAGGACGCGAAGGAGCGCACTGCCAACTATGAAGGTTACGACTGGTGGTTCTGCCACAAGCCGCTCGAGAAATAGCGCTGAAAATCGCATCCTCTTGCATCAGTGATTTATACATCGCTGATGTCCGGATTGTATTCTGAGGAGCAACATGTCACGGCCCCCGCATCGCGGGGGCTTTTTTTGGTCAGGGGCGCATCGAATGTCTGCATCCCTGCATACCCGTCCGTGCCGGGAACGGGACAGGACATCCCAGTACGTGCTCGTCATATTTATTTCCTGGATGGGAACAATTCTGCGTGTCCGAGAGTGAAAGCGAAAGTGGAACACACCACCCACTTGCTGTACATGTCCATTTATCTCAATTCTTCGAGGTGATATCATGTATTACTCGTTCAAGGCATTGACCGTTGTCCTGTTGTCCCTGACACTCGCAGCGCCCACGCGTTTTCAACCGGACTCCGCAGCGGATCGCACCGCAGTCAAAGCCCTCGTCGAGGCCAATACGCTGTTCGCGTCAGACCTCTACCGGCAGCTCAAACACGCAGAAGGGAATGTCCTTTTTTCCTCGTACGGTATAGCCGCAACACTCGGCATGACGGCCGCCGGAGCACGAGGGAATACCGAGAGGGAAATGAGGGACGCCCTGCACTTCAGCAGCACCCTGGATCCCGACGCGGCCTACAGGGAGCTGGACCGACAGCTGCAATCCACCGACGTGGAAAACGGGCAAACACTCCGTATTGCCAACGGCCTGTGCCTGACTGGAGGACGGGTGGATGAGGAATTCCGTTCGCTGCTCAAAGACAGCTATCATGCTGCGATTTTCAGCGGAGGGGTGGGAGAGATCAACGAATGGGTGTATGAGCGGACAGAGGGTCGCATAGAGAGCATTATGGAGCACATCCCTTCAAACACGGTGTGCGTGCTGCTGAGCGCGATCTCTTTCTCGGGCAGTTGGAAATTCCGTTTCGAGCCCTCCCACACGCGGGACGCGCAATTCCAGCTCTCGCCGGGGAAGCAGGTGCTGCATCCATTTATGCAGCAGCGCGGTCGCTTTCGTCTGCTTGAGCACGCAGGCTTCCAGGCGGTATCCCTGCCGTACAGGGGGGATCGCCTGTCCATGGTGATGGTACTGCCGAAGGAGACACATGGACTCACTGCGCTGGAAAACGACCTGACCGCGGAGACGCTCACGCGATGGCTGGCGCAGCTGAACAGCGCGTCACCGCGGATCATTGACCTGTCCATCCCGAAATTCAAACTCGCAACGGATTATGATCTCGTACCCGCCTGCCGGAGTCTGGGTATGAATGATGCCTTTCTCCCTGACGTCGCGGATTTCAGCGGGATGGGATTGCCGGCGGGAGACCTCTGGATCGGGCAGATCAAGCATAAAGCTTATATCGATGTCAACGAAGAAGGAACCGAGGCGGCCGCTGCTACAGGCATCGGCATGCAGACGAAGTCCGCCAGCCGGTACCCGCTGTTTCGCGCCGACCACCCATTTCTTTTCCTGATTCGAGACAACAGCAGCGGCAGTATTCTGTTCATGGGCAGGCTCTCGCGTCCCACGATCTGACAGCATATTCCGCTTCGAGAGCGTGCAGACCTGAATACGCAAAGAGCCACCGACACCGGTGAGCCACCGACACCGGTGAGCCACCGACACCGGTGGCTTTTTCTTCGCGGACGCAATGGGCGTTAGTTCGAACCGGTTCAGAGAGGATGTACTGTGCCAGTAAGAACTTTCGGATTACATCCGCATGCAGGAATCGAGCGTCGCAGGGGGAAGGGAAGCCCTCGAGAGCAAAGCGCGGCAATGGTTCATCCCGTGGGACCTCCACTTCAGGGGAATACGCGTACCCGTCGTCGAGATCGATCTGCTTGAGGCGATACTTCAGCCTGCGACAGAAGGTGGGAAGGTACCCCGGTTCATGTTCCGTTGGCAAAGATCGTATCGCCGCAGAGTGTTGCTCCCTGTGGAACGGATATTGAAGCGCCCGAGGGAATGGTGATGGTGCCACGTTGCGCGGAGACAGTGTGCGGGTGCAGGAGTCCGAGCAGGAGTGCAAAGAAGCCTGCAATGATCGTGCGTCTCGTCATTGTCCTGCCTCCAAACCGATGAACTGGGCGTGCTGTGGACTGGTTTCCTGTTGCCGCTGAAGGTTGCGGACAAGACCGAGGAGTTCGCGGTATTTCGCATCCCGGCGTGCGTTATCGCGGTGCAATGAGGCTATCTCATTTCGCAGGCGTGCGATTTCAGCATCCTTCATTTCCAACTGTTTTCGAAGGGCATCAACGCTTTCCTGCACCGAAGCAATCTCATCCATGTTCTCCGATGTGCGTTTCTCGAGTGCCTGCACGGCGATGCAGAGGACTCCGTCGACATCAGCGGATGCAAGCGTGGTATCATTGCCGATCGTACCGATACCGTCGTGACCGAAGGCAGAGAACCATTCCTGCGCCATCGGGCCGTAATGACGTTGATCGTCACCGATGTAATTCCAGCTGCCGAGACGAAGAGTACGGAAACTGCGCAGGAACCGTTCCCCAATTACTGAGTGAAAATGTTCCTTCAAGGTCGAGTCGGATGCGGAGCTCCATGATGTCGCACCGCCAAAGGCGTACATGGCGGTCGTGCGGTCTGCTTTGGTGTAGAGGATATATCCATTGTCGAAGCGCGCATAGAATCGATTGGAATACGTGGAGTTCATCATCGTTGTTGTACCTCCATCTCCAATCATGAAGCAGCCCGATTTCCCATTCGTCGAAACCCTCGAACCCATGGCGGTAGATGAGACTCCGCTGGCAGTTGTATGATAGCCTGCCGAGAATGCGTGGTTGCCGCTTGCCGTTGTGTTGCCTCCGATGGCGGTGGCTTCGATTCCTGAAGCCGTGCAGCTACTGCCCATAGCGACAGAACGAACACCACTGGCAGTCGCATTATGGCCAATGGCGATGGCATCTGAAGCGCTGGCGGTTGATTCGAATCCCATAGCGGTGGTTCGTTCGCCGCTGGCTGTTGTTCTATCACCTATGGCAGTGCTCCATTGAGAACTGGCCGTAGTTTGAAATCCCATTGCGGTGGCACCATATCCGCTGGCAGTGGTCTCAACGCCCAGGGCAGTAGAAAAGTCCCCACTTGCTTCTGTCGAGCTGCCCAGCGCGGTACTGCGTTCGCCGATATTGCGGTCTTGCCATTCTGTTCCTCCGGTATACCCGGCACGGAACGCCGATTTCCGCGGATACCAGATAAATCGTGGTCCATTTCCCGTATTGGGCAGCTGTGGTCCGCTGTTGTAATCTCCCACTGCCAGTATCCCCCCCTCATCGAAGAGTGTGAGCTTGAACGCGGGCGTCGCAGTGCCGATACCTACTCGTCCATTCCCGCGCGTGGTGAATAGATTTTTCACACCGCCCTTCGCATACACGGTGAATCCCTGTGACGCCGTACTCCCGGGCAGCGTTGCGGTGATCTCCTGAGCGGGGGAAGAAAGAGTACATGCAGCCACAGCGGCCGCAATGAGAAAATGAACCCGTACCGTCATGACGGCCTCCGTTTCATAATTGGAATGATGTACGCATGATCGACTTGAAAAGTATAAGATAACCGGAGGGGAGAGTCAAGTATTTGTGCAGTTGCCGAGCGGTGATACATCCGCGATTCGGGGGGGTACTTGTGGACGCAAAGGGCGGCAGTTCGAACCTGTTCAGAGAGGATGTACTGTGTCTTTACGAGCTTTCGGAGTATATCCGTAGACAGGAATCGAGCCTCCAAAGGTTGAAAAACGGCCCGAATGGGCCGATTTCGGCTGCGGGGTGATCCCCCGAGAATGTACTTTGGGGGATCCAAACCAGTACCTGGTGATGGTGTGGAACCGAACAGCGAATCCAATAATGTACACCCAGGAAGTACTGGCGCCAGTATCGAATTGATGGTTAGTACGCACCCGCGGCACCGCCCATTCCTGCACCGACGGATACAATCACATCAATTAATCCACCGAGGATCGTGAGAATGAGCCTGAAGGTGGTCGGCATTTCTTCACCCAGGACGCTGAGTATATCTCTCGAATCAACAACACTAATTCCTGAATTCGTTCGGATCCTCAGGCCGAAGAACTCTCCTTCTGGAGGGCTTGTCCCGTCCCTGTGCCATACTATCGGTACGATCGTTGTCCCATCAAGGAAGCGGAGACTGTCTCCGTTTCTCCAGAGACCGGTACCAGCATACGTCCCCCCAATGCGGCTGCTGTCCTTCAGCACGCATTGCACTGCATCGCCTTTCTCCAGATCGGGCAGAGCAATGGATGGAGGGATTGAGACACTATCTGCCAGCCAACGGTCGCAGCACTTCCCCGTGTGATACCCGATGACGGAGCACCCCTCGAGAGAGAAGACGACCGCAAGTATCCCGATACACAGACTCAGTGTTCCTCGAAACATATCAATGAACCTCCGGGCGTTGTCATTCTCTGATTCAAGGAACGGAAGTTCTCGGACAGATATGTCATGATAATGTCAATTCCCGAATCCATGAGTGAAGGAATGGCGCCCTCATCTCAACAGCACGAGCCTGGTTGCAGCAGATGGATTGCCAGCGCCCAAACAAGCAATACTCCATGGAAAACGAAAAAGCCCCCATAATTAGGGGGCTTACCGTTGTGGTGGACGCAAAGGGTGGCAGTTCGAACCAATTCAGGGAGGATGTCCTGCGCCTCTACGAACTTTCGGAATACATCCGCCTGCAGGAATCAAGCGTCGCACGGCTGAAATCCGGCTCAAATGGGCCAATATCGGCAGCGGGGTGATCAGTTGAGAACGTACGGTGGGAGATACGAACCGGAGTATAGGAGGGAACAAAATATGTGCGTCGATCCTCACTTGATAATTTGGTCAAGAACCATGAAAGGGGGCTTGCGCCCCCTCCTCATAATCAGTGTCTGATTACAATCTTTTCCGTTCGCCTGTCTTCCCGGCTCTCCACCACCAGCAGATACGGACCCGATGGTACCTCGGCGGTGCGTACCATCATACTGTGACTCCCGGCAGCGAGCACCGCATCCTGCGCAATGATCATCACAACATGTCCTGCGATGTCGTGCAGGCGGATGCTGGTGGCCTCAGTTTCAGCTACCGTCAACCGCACCGTCATCTGATCGTTACAGGGGGCGGGGAAGCTTCCGAGTGCGAACTGCGGCAGCGTCCCGTCCAGACGCACCTCAACCTCGGGCGAGTACTCGTACTGACCATCGAGATCAATCTGCTTTAACCGATAGCGGAGTTGGGTGGTCTCAAGTTGTACGTCTTGGAGCTTGTCTGTGAATTGATAGCTATGTGCGTTTGTGGTCGTTCCTCTGCCTTCGACGAAGCCGAGCGTATTCCACGCTCCGTCTATGTTGCGTTGCACTTCAAAACCGTAGTTACCTGTCTCGGTGGCGGTTGTCCATGCAAGGTGAACCACGCCTTTCTGCAGCGTGGCGGAGAAGGTGAGCATTTCCACAGGGATGACCACCGATCCCGAACAGAGGCACGATGGATCGGCAAGGGTAAGCGTGCCATGACCGGTGCCGTTCGCGAAGATGGTGTCGGCGCAGATCACCGCACTCTGCGGCACGGAGATGGATGCACCTTGGGGAATCGTGATGGTGCCGCGCTGGGCAGAGAGGATACTCGGCAGGAGCATGCCCAGCAGAAGGGCGAGGATGCCCGTGAGAATCGTTCGCTTTGTCATTGTCCTGCCTCCGTATGCAGTAGATGTGCCTGGTGTTGTTCCTGCTTCGTCTCTGCCTGCTGCAGTTCGCGCACGAGCTGAGTCAACTCACGGTACTGTGCATCGCGAAGTGAATTCTCCTGCCGCAGCAACACCATCTCGTGTTGCAGGCGTGCGATTTCGGCGTCCTTCATATCGAGTTGCTGTTTCATCGCGGTCATCGATTTTTGATTTGACGATGTACGTTTCTCCAACGCCTGCACCGCGATGCAGAGCACGCCATCCACATCTGCCGAGGCAAGAAGCGTGTCACAGCCGATCGTACCAACGCCGTCATGACCGAAAGCGGAATACCACTCCTGTGCGATAGGGCCATAATGTCGTTCTGTGTGAGGATCGTGCCCTATGAAGTTCCAGCTGCCGAGTCGCAGTCGGCTGAATTGCTGCAGCACGGATTCCCCGTCCGCAGGCAGGTGATTTTCTTTCTTCGTCGAATCGGAACAGGAACTCCACGAGGTGCTGTGATTCTGCAGGACCACGCAGTACGTATTTCCCGCTGACTTGTCTGTGAAAAGGCTGAATCCGGTGTGGAAGACGGCGTAGAAGTGATTGGAGCCATATGCCCGCCGGGTTCCCAGTGACGTTGCACTCGCGTCTCCGAGATACATGGTTCCCGTGTGTCCATTCGTCGAGACGTAGCGACCGATCGCCACGGAATAAGAGCCGCTCGATGTGGTTTGACTGCCCATTCCGATGGCGCAGGTACCTGCGGCAGAGACATCTTGCCCCATCGCAAATGAGTACTGTCCGCTTGCGACCACATCCCCCCCCATTGCGATGGCGCCGACTCCGCTGGCGACTGGCCTGACACCGATGGCAAACGACGAAGCCCCGCTTGCCTCCGACGCTGTACCAAAAGCCGTGGAATGCGAGCCGCTGGCTTCCGTACACCACCCGCAGGCAAGGGAGACGGAACCGCTTGCCACTGTCGTATTCCCGAATGCCGTGGATTGTACCCCGTTTGCTTTCGTGGCATACCCACCCGCGAAGGAGTAATCTCCGACGACCGCATCGTTCCAGCAGCCGCTGTAACTGTACCCGGCCCGAAACGCTGCTTTTTTCGGATACCAGAACATCACGGCATCGGTCGTGAAAGGAAGTGACACGCCGGAGCCCCACACTCCTCGCGCCAGAATGCCGCCGTCCGAGGCCAGACTTAGCCTGAATTCCGGATTGTTCGTCCCGATACCGGTGCGCCCTGTCCCGCGGACAGTGAACAGGCTCGTATTGGAATTGTCAAGTATTGAGAAACCATTGCCGTGTGAACTGCCGGGGAGTCTCGATTCGATGTCCTGTGCGTGCAGAGCCGGATAGCAGAGCAATAAACCCGCTGCCACGAAGCATAATAGTGCCCTCATCGTGATTCCTCCGATGGAATGTGTATTGGAATGGATTGCTTGCGATGAAGAATCCTACACTGTACCCGGGGTAGCTGAGTAGCAGGTTATAGGATGATTGACTCTGAAAAGGATAGATATAATCCGGGACATTGTCAACTGTTGGTATCACCCATGGAACGTGGATGAAAATTTGAACCACTACTAGTACGTTTTGCGTGTCTGACGTCAAAGGTTACTGGACAGGGCAGGCGGATAGCTTTTGTCTGTCTTGTTCCCGAATCCATTCGGAACGATCTGGTCCTGTACTTTCATCCATAGGAGCTGAACTGAGAGAAGTGGCCAGCATCGATTTTCATGGAAACCGATACATGAGCTAAAACGAGTAAACCCCCGCGATGCGGGGGTTTACTCGATTGTCGTGGACGCAGCGGGATTTGAACCTGCGACCTCTCGCGTGTGAGGCGAGCGCTCTGGACCAACTGAGCTATGCGTCCAAACAGATTCCAAATATAGGGCGGGTCGGGGAGAATTTCAACAGCGGATGCGTCTTCACGTACTTTTTTCATCTCCTCGTTGGAATATCAGTTCGTGAGATCGCGTCATCAGCCGCGCGGGATGTTGTGCATGGCCTCTCCGTGCTGGAAGTCGATGCGCCGCAATGAAATTGCAGCGGTATGAGATCGGGTACTTGACTTATGAACATATGTTCGTTATATTGCCTCATGAGTAATGAACATATGTCCATAATGGAGTATATATGCCGCGACCCAGAAGAAGGCGACGCATTCATGGTCCCCCGCGTTTTGATCACTTCAAGCCGGTCGGCGTGCCGCGCCGCCTGCTTGAGACGCTCACGCTGAGCGTGGATGAGTTCGAAGCGATTCGGCTTGCGGACCTCGAAGGACTCGACCAGGAGCGCGCCGCGGAAAAGATGAATATCTCGCGTCCGACGTTTTCACGCCTCGTGGAAACAGCGCGCGGGAAGGTCGCACGCGTGCTTGTCGAAGGACGCGAACTGCGTATCGAAGGTGGCGCGGTGGACTTCATCCATACCGTGCGGCGTTGCCGCGACTGCGGGGACGAGGCGCTTGATCCGCTTCCGGCAGGGGATACGGATCCGGAGACAGGGGAGCGGTGTCACGTCTGCGGTTCGGATAATCTCGAGGATCTCGCATTCAATGTCATGCGTGGGGGCGGAAGACAACGGCATGGACGCCGGGGAGGAGCGTCATGACCATCACCGTCGCCAGCGGAAAGGGCGGAAGCGGAAAGACAATGGTCACCGCATCCCTCGCGGCACTGCTCGCACAGGAACAGCCCGTCACATTGCTCGATCTCGATGTCGAGGAACCGAACCTCCACCTGTTCTTCGATCTCCCGGTGCGGCGTGAGGGACCGGTGTGGAGCATGATCCCGGACATCGATGAGGAACGCTGCACGCACTGCGGCGTCTGTTCCTCCATCTGTGAATTCAATGCACTGCTCGTGCTCGAGGAGCAGGTGCTGGTCTTCCCGGAACTCTGTAAGGGATGCCGGGGCTGTGCGGTGCTGTGTCCCGAAGGTGCGGTGGGTGACGGACGCAAGATGATCGGTACGCTGGAAACGCGGCAGGGCGGCGCGATGACGCTGCACAGCGGACGCCTCCGCGTCAGCGAAACCGCCGCTCCCGCACTGATCCGCGCGGTCAAGGAGCGCGCCGGTGCATCAGAGCCCGTCGTCATTTGCGACGCACCGCCGGGGACATCCTGCTCGGCGGTGGAAGCAGTGCGCGATGCAGATTTCGTCATCCTTGTCGGTGAAGCCACGCCGCTCGGACTGCACGACCTCGAGCTGATGGTTCGCACGGTGCGCCAGCTCGAGCGTCCGTACGGCGTCGTCATCAACAAGGCGGTGCCGCAGGATCGCTCGGTGCACGCTTTCTGTGCGTCGGAGAGTATCGAAGTACTGGGCATAATCCCTCACAGCCGCGCTATCGCACAGGCGTGTGCACAGGGACGCCGCATCCCGGAGGCACTGCCCGCCACATACACGGTGTTCGAACACATCCTGCGCGCCGCCCTGCGGCGGGAGGTTACGGCCGTATGAAACAGATCATCCTCCTGAGCGGAAAAGGCGGGACGGGCAAGACCACCATCACGGCAGCGCTCGGCATGCTGGCGGGCAAAGACGCGGTGATGGCGGACTGCGACGTGGATGCATCCAACCTGCACCTGCTCCTGCGCCCGAAAATCCGCAGGGAAACGGAATTCAGCGGCGGTCGTGTGCCCATGTTCGATACGCGTGCCTGCACGCAGTGCGGCATGTGCGCCGCGGCCTGCGTGTATGACGCCATCGTGATGCGCAACGGACAGTACGAAGTGGACGAAGCCGCCTGCGAGGGCTGCGCCGTCTGCAGTCACGTCTGCCCCGACGGGTACATCACAATGATGCCGCGTGTGACGGGACGATGGTTCGTTTCCCGCAGCCGTTTCCATCAGCACATGGTGCATGCGCGGCTCGGGATCGGCCAGGAGAATTCAGGAAAGCTCGTCACGCAGGTCCGCAACCAGGCGACGGAAATCGCCGCGAAAGAGCGTGTCCCCTATGTCATCGTGGATGGTCCCCCAGGAGTGGGATGTCCCGCGATCGCCTCGGTCTCCGGTGCGTCGGAGGTGCTTCTGGTGACCGAGGCGACGCGCGCGGGACAGCACGATCTTGCGCGCCTGATCGAGTTGCTCGAGCACTTCGGCCTCTCCGGCTCCTGCATTATCAACAAGGCGGATCTCGATGGGGGCGTAAGCCGCGAAATCCGGCGTCTCTGCGAGGATCACCACATCAGCGTCGTCGCGGAACTGCCCTGGTCGGATGTCTTTCCGGAGTCTCTCCGCGAGGCGCGGACACTGATCGAAATGGAGGATATCGAACTGACGGCACAGATTGAAAAGATTTGGAAGCACCTTTCAACAAACGGGAATGGATCATGACGATCGCAATTACGGCAACGGAACACAACTGGACAGCGCCCATGGATGAGCGCTTTGGACGCGCCGGCGGCTTCTTCATCGTCGATGAGGAGAGCGGAGACCGTCGCTATATCGACAACAATGGCAATGTCAATGCCGCGCATGGGGCAGGGACGGGCGCAGCGCAGACGCTGATCGACGAGGGGGTGAAGCTCGTCATCACCGGACGCATCGGTCCCAAGGCCGGAGACGCTCTGCGTGCCGCCGGGATCGAGGTCATGGAACTGCCCGCGGGGACATCCGTCGAGCAGGCGTTTGAACAGTATCACAATCAGCATGCATGAATACACGAACTGAAGGAGGTTATCATGCCAGGATTTGACAGAACAGGACCCGAAGGAAGAGGACCGATGACCGGTTGGCGCAGGGGATACTGCGCCGGGACACGGCCTCGAAACGATGATGATGAACGCAGGAGGGATATCGATGAAGTGAGAGGGGAGCATCTGGACGGTCCTGCCGAGCCGTGGTACGGTCCGGGAACGGAAGCCGGGTATGGATCCGGTCCCGGATACGGCCGCGGCATGGCGTATCGATGGGGACTGGGTGGCTTCGGCCGTGGCCGCGGACGCGGATTCGGTCCCGGGCGCGGTCAGGGTCGCGGATACGGCCGCGGCGGCCGGCGCTGAGTGCCGTTCACTCAGTTCCGCCCTGCGGCAGCACACCCGCGGCACGCCCGCGGCACGCCCGCGGTACGCCCGCGGCACGCCCGCATCGCACGCCGCAATCGCATTGTGCGATTCACTCCGCCGTGCAGGGTGGTCCGTCCAGGCAGTATCCATGAGGTGTATAAAGGATCACCCTCGCGCGGCGTATCGATAAACAACGAGGCCCGTCCCCGCACGGGAACAGGCCTCAGTTGTGTTCGAGAGACCGGCCGGGAATCCCCGGCCAGATTCATATCGGCAGGTCAGAACGGAAGATCCTCGTCTTCCTTCTGTCCGCCACCGCCGCCGGAGGGCTCGGTCGGAGGAGGCGCGCCGCCGCCGGACTGCTGTCCGCCGCCGTTGCCGCCGCGGGAGTCAAGGAACATGAACTCGTTCGCCACGATCTCCGTGGTATAACGCTTGTTCCCGTCCTTGTCTTCCCAGCTGCGCGTCTGCAGCTTTCCTTCGATGTAGACTTTCGATCCCTTTTTCAGGTACTCACCAAAGAGCTCGGCGAGCTTGCGCCAGGCGACGATGCGATGCCATTCGGTGCGCTCGACCAGGTTGCCGTTCTGATCCTTGTAGGATTCGTTGGTTGCCATGTTGAAGTTCGCAACAGGGACGTTGCTTTCGGTGTAGCGCAGCTCGGGGTCGCTCCCGAGGTGGCCGATCAGCATAACCTTATTCAGGCCGTAAGACATGGTGAGTTCTCCTTTGTTGTTCCCCAAAAGTGATTTAGTGGTTGGGGAAGAGTATACAGGAACGATGAGTTAATAGCAAGAGAAAAGGAGCGGTATATGTCGCATCGCGGAAATCGCCCGGATCGCCGGCGAGCACCATCTGCTCCCGACGCACGGTGCGGAGAAAATCACCGTCGCGCGTGAACCAGTGCAACGCGTCGGGGGTGACGACCAGCGCGTGATTGGGTAGCATCGCGATACCCTGCGCGTCGGAAAACCGTCCGTTTCCAAAATGAAAAAGAAAATTTCCGAACAAATCAAATGCCGCGACCCGGTGGGATTCGAGCACGTAGAGACGCTCGCCGCCCATGGCCATGGCCACCGGCTCGGTCAGGCGTCCCTCGCCCGACTCGATGCCCCCGAAGACAGCGGAGGCGCGGTTGAAGCCCGTGATTGAGACCACCTGATTGTTTTCCCCATCGAGCACGTACAGTTCCTCGAGCGGCGAATTGACAACATCGATCGGATAACGGAAGCCCGGATCCACGCTGCCCGACTCGCCGTCGAGCGCCGCCATGAAATGCAGTCCCCGGTCGAAACGCGAGATGCGATGATTCCCCATGTCAGCGACGTACACGGCGATGCCCAGGCTGGCGTCGAGTCCCATCGGCCGGTCGAAGGACGTGTTGTCCCATCCCGGACCGCCCACTTCGGCGAGCATATTGCCCTTGCGGTCGTACTTCCGGATCAGCGACGCGCCGGCATCCGCCACATAGATGTGCCCGAACTGATCGACCGACACGGCCTCCGCCGCGCTGAAATCCCCGAAGCGGTATTCCTCCACCATGACGTCCTGTGCCGCAGCCGTGAAGAGCGGCAAGAGGCAGCTGGCAATAAGCAGGAGGCAGGAAGCAGTACGCATCATCCTCCCCTACTGGGTTTCGAAAAGCTCGGTAACCGGACTGCGAAAAAGAAGGGGGAGATCCAGCGACGACTGCATGCGCACCGCGATGCGTACCTTCGGATACTGCGCGATGTCGATCGGCTTGAGGCCGTACGACGGCGAGCGGAAC
>Ga0207734_100317_pt1 | contig 14729 bp, 13 predicted proteins | sample TtanPargueraPR_5_FD_187744 | JGI IMG/M metagenome (GOLD analysis project Ga0207734, IMG submission 187744) | Aerobic enrichment media microbial communities from Bioluminiscent Bay, La Parguera, Puerto Rico - Tt and P1 (3) (SPAdes) | ecosystem: Environmental > Aquatic > Marine > Unclassified ... | reverse complement strand
AAACCTCTTATGAGGCCATTAAACTAAATCGTACAATCAAGAGGGTCGCAAAAGCATCGGATAGCGTTAAGCTGGACCATTTGATTGAGCTGAAGAATAGTAAGGTGAAATTTACGCCAGAAGACGTTATTTTCACCCACAAGATGCCGAATGGAAAAATCGCATTTCTTGAAAAGGGGAGCTCAAGTGGACGTGGCTTTGCCCATATCCTCAAAGAACATGAAATGCATTTTATGAGTAAAGGGATTACCAAAGACGAGATACCAACTTTGATCAAAAAAGCTCTTGAGAAGAACAAAGTTGTAGACTATCAAGGCAAAGGAAAAGGTAGACCTATTTACGAGTTGATATATAAAGAAAAAAAGCAAAGAGTTGCTATAACTATTGGAAGTAATGGATTTGTTGTTGGAGCCAACCCTAAAAGCATTAAGTAGGTGACAAATGAAAACAATCAAATTATCATTAGAGTATGCATGTTCACCATTATGGCTGATAGATGGAGATGGCGACCTCGATACAGTTGAGCCAGATGATTTACCGCTTAGTCATGATTTGAAAAAAAATATAATACTTTGGAATAACGTATACCATGCCGCATTCGATGAGGAGTATCCACCAGACTCAGGATTCTCTTCAAAAGAGGCAAATAAGTTATTGCAAGAAGCCTTTAGATTGGAGGGCAAAGAACTATACTTGAGGCTTAAATCAGAATTGAACGGTAAATATAAAGTGAAATCAAAGTTCAACACCCTAAAAAAGGGAGAGGTTGTGTAGCCAACCTCCGAGAGTTAGGGAGCCCCCCCCTCTCATACCCAAACATAACATGTGGCCCGCTTTGGCGGGCCATTTTCTTTTGCTCTCTCCAGCGCCGCCAACGAGGACGTGACCATCCAGGCCGGAGAAGACGTCAACGTCAATTCGGCCAAAGCAAATCCGAATCCAAATGGGTCGAGCGGCAGACCTCCGTCATCGGCAAGGAAAAGGTGGACATCTACACGGGCAAGAACACCCATGTGGAAGGAGCCGTCATTGCCGCCGAGAACGACAACCTCGTCCTGAACACCGAAACCCTGACCTACAAGGACATTCAGGACTCCGACACCAGCGAGGCCTTCAATACAGGAGTCTCCGTTTCCGCGGGCTTCGGTGATGACGACAAGGGAGACAACGACGAGAAAAACGATGGGGAGGAAGCCAAGGAAGACGACAGCCCCTACTCCGGCACCTCCACTACCGACTATTCCAGCAAGGACAAGGAGCAAATCAACCGCGCCACCATCGGCAAAGGGACCATCATCATCCGCTCCGATCCGGACGCCGGGCTGGAAGGCCTGAACCGAGACCTCGCCAAAGCTCAGGAGATCACCAAGGACAATGAGACCGTGGTCAAAATCTACGTTGACCCGGAAACCATCAAGGATATTGCCAGCGGGGCCGAGGGGCTTCAGCGGAATACGGAGAAGTGGTTGGATGAAGTAGAGAAAGCTTTGGGGAAAGCCTCTCAAAAAGTTAAGGATGCTTTTAAAAGGCACAGGGACGCTCGCGACCGACTTGAAGACATGGGGCTAACTCAGGAGCAGATTAATAAGATTTATCAGGACCCAAAGGCAGCAGAATATGTTGAGCTTTGGTCTGCAATGCAAACAGAGATCGATAAACGAGGTGGCTTAGACAAACTGACGCATGATGACGCTATTAAGATCATTCAAAAGCTCACTGAAATTGAAAGTGCCGGCTTCATTGGTGCTTCCACTTCAACTGATCCCACTGGAGCGGGAGCATCAACAGGTAATATTGAGTTAATATGGGGTGCAGCAAAAACAAATGTCTCTGGCTTATATCATGGTCTACTTGATATTGGATATGACGCTGCTGACGCAGGTGACTTAGTCCTGGATACAATTATTGGGGCAGCTTACCAAACTACAGGCGTTGAAGCGTTTAAACCGAGGTATGACGCATATAATCGAAAGACAGAATCGTTTTTAATTGGACTTTCTAACCTCGTTAATAACTACGACAAGATACCAGAAGCACTCGAGACACAAGTCAATGATACCGTGGATGAATATTGGCGGCTCAAGAGTGAAGGAAAACACTTGGAAGCGGGCAAACTCATCGGCCCTGCGTGTAAAGACATTGTGCTTACCTTCTTTGGCGGCGGTGCCTTAGCCCTCAAACTGGGGAAAGGGACAAAGAAATTGGTTGTCGCTGGGGTCAAAGAGGGAGTAGCGCTTACCGAAACCTCTTATGAGGCCATTAAACTAAATCGTACAATCAAGAGGGTCGCAAAAGCATCGGATAGCGTTAAGCTGGACCATTTGATTGAGCTGAAGAATAGTAAGGTGAAATTTACGCCAGAAGACGCTATTTTCACCCACAAGATGCCGAATGGAAAAATCGCATTTCTTGAAAAGGGACATGAGGGAGCAGGCCTTACGCACATTTTACGCCCCACTAGAGTGAAGCAGTTTGAAAGTATTGGCATTCAGAAAGACCAGATTGTGAATTATCTACGTACTGCTCTTACTCAAGGGAAAAAAGTTGGGACAGTCAGCAAATCCAATCCTAGAGGGGTGTATGAAGTCATGGTAAATGGAAAAAAACAATATATTGCCATTGGAATAAGTGACAACGGCTATATTGGAACTGCTCACCCAGAGTCATCGTTTAAGGGGATAAATTAAAATGAAAAAAATTAGGTTAATGCTTGATTCGTTAGGTGATCCGCTTTTCAATGAGTCCCCCGATCAAATAGGGGCTATTGATGCTGATGATTTACCTATAAGCAGCGATCTTATTCGAGACATTATTCATTGGGATAGGGTATATCAAGCGGGACTTGCGAAGGATTGTTCGTATTTTGGCTTTTCTGATCCCAAGGCAAACAATCTATTACGCGAAGCAATCAATTTAGAAGGACAATGCTTATTTGAACGCTTACAAGAAGAACTTCGTGGAAAATATGAAGTTGAGTATACACCATTTTGAAAGAGAGAACACCAGATCCTAAACCACACGGCCCGCTTCAGCGGGCCGTGTGGTTTTGTTTGGCAGTCCTTCCTGAGTTCCTGCTTACGAGATCGCTCCATACTGATTCTTTTCGCGAAATCTGGGGACACAATACTATTTTTTTGACATTCAAAATCTCATGGCACGCCTAGCACGAGTAGTGGCCCCAGAGCTTCCCCATCACATAACACAGCGGGGTAACCGCAGGCAGCAGGTTTTCTTCTGCGAGGAAGACTATCAAATCCACCTTGATCTCATGCGGGAATGGTGCGCGAAGACCGGCGTGGAAATCTGGGCCTACTGTCTGATGCCCAACCACATTCATTTGATCGCGGTTCCGCAGGCTACCAACGCACTGGCGCGAGTAATTGGCGAGGCGCACAGGCGCTATACCCGCCACATCAATTTCCGGGAAGGTTGGCGCGGTTATTTATGGCAAGGGCGGTTCGCTTCGTTTGTCATGGACGAACGATATTGCCTTTGCGCGGCCCGGTACATCGAACTGAACCCGGTGCGTGCAAAGCTCTGCAAGTCGCCGGAAGAGTATCCTTACAGTAGTGCCTCGGCCCATCTGGCCGGTGAAGATGATTCGTTGGTCAAGGTGGCTCCCCTGCTTGACATCGTCGGCGACTGGAGCAACTTCCTGCATCAACGCGATGACGAAACCGAGCCCTCCCTGAAGGGCCACGAGCGTACAGGCCGTCCTGCTGGCACAGAATCATTTCTAAAATTGCTTGAAAGAAAACTTGGACGAAGAATCATGCCTGGAAGACCTGGACGGCCTAAGAAAAAATAGTATTGTGTCCCCAGATTTGTCCCAGATTTCAGAGACTTCCCACCTCAAAGGGGTTTGCATCGTATCTTCGGGCATCAGGCCCGTGTATAGCTGGTAGAAACTTCCTGCGCCGTTTGCAGCACTTCCCTGACCATTTTGCCTGGGTCATCATTGTAGAGGTTCAAGCCAGAAAATGAAATGGCTGCAATGACTTTTTTCTGATGATAAACGGGGGCTGCAACGCATTGAAGCAGATAATGGTACTCCCGGTCGTCCAGAGCGTACCCCTGTTCCCGAACGGTTTCCAAGACCTTCAGAAGCTCAGCGTTGTTATCGATGGTTCTGTCCGTGAATTTGTGGAGGGTCATTTTTCTGAGCAGCGCATCTCGTCTAGCGGGCTGCATGTAGGCCAGCAGAACCTTGCCCGTGGCCGAGGCGTGATGGATACCGAAAGAGCTTGGCCTTCGCGCTATCATAACAGCGTCTTCCGGATGGTATTGGAAACAATAGTCCAGCTCGCTGTCGGAAAGCAGTACCAACGATGAAGACACGTTGTTGCGTTCCGAGGCTTGAGTAAGCAGCGGCTCGGCCACGTCGCAGAGGTCTTGCTTCTGGACATATGCGTTCCCTATCTCCCTGGCCTTGGGGCCGACAAAAAAAAGACGGTCACTCTTGCGAAGATAGTGCATCACCACGAGGGTGGAAACGATGTCAAAAAGACTGGTTTTCGGAATCTCCAGCTGTTCTTCGAGTTCCTTAAGCGTGCACCCCTTAGGCGATTGCGCCACCAACGACAATATAAGCAATGATCGCTGAACTGTTCTGTTGATTTTCATGACGTAAGCTTATTCCTCGTTCCAAGAGAGCTGTCAATACACGGACGGCCTTTGTCTTAAACATAGACAAAGGCCGCTCCAAGGTGCGAATCAGGCCTCCTGCGGAACAGGTCGGGTTCTTTCTTGACGGACACTGCGTTTGTACACGATGAACGACATCACCATGCCCATGGCTGCCACTGCTGCGAGGAAGGTAAAGATCATGTTGTAACCGCCTTTATCGTGAGCATCCAGCCAGCTGCCAAACATGGCAGAGAAGAAGAAGTCGGGAGCGTAGCCGATAATGGAGGCAACGCCGATGGCAGTTCCAACTACCTTGAGGGGGATGCCTGCTTCACGAACAACGGAAAAGACAAGACCATAGAGCATGAGTCCCACTGCGCCCGGAATCAAGGTGTACAGGCTGATGGCAAATGTGCTCATATCAGAAGGAAGGAACATCACACCGGCTATAAGTCCGGCCAGAATTGCGAACAGCACGGTGAAGAGCTTGGAAGTTGAGCCAAGCACCCGGTCTGCCAGATAGCCGCCGAACGGCGCGAGCAGGTAGAACAGATAAGTGCGGATGATGGAAAACACGCCGGACTCTTCTACGGACAGGCCGACGACGCTGGTAAGGTACGGCGTGAAATAGCTTGTGCTGGAGTAGATGGCGTAACCGGCGAATACAATGAAGGAAAAACACCACAACATGGGGTTTTTCGCCAGATCACCCACCACGGAGAAGTCAAACTTGTCAGCTTCGGAGCTATCGGTTTTTTCGTCACTTACCAGGAACATAACCAGGAATCCGGCTACAATCATTGATAACGCCATGACTACAACTGCATAGAACAGGCTCTGACGAGGGTCCGAACCATAAGTGAAGGCCTGGAGTGCAAGACTGTTTACAACAGCACCGGTGATGCCGTTGCCTGCGTAGTAGATGCCATACAATCGGGCCTGCTCGTTCTGATCACCGGCCATGCCGATGGCCTTGAGAAGCGAGGTCCAGAATACAAAGGCCGTGGACAGTGCAAAAAGAAACCAGATGGCCAGCGACAGAGTGTAGCTGAATGTGAGGCTATAAAGAATCCCCAGACCGGCAGTACCGAACAGGGAAAAGGTGATGGCCTTTCGGGGAGATATCTTATCCGTAATCAGTCCGCCCGGGATGTATGAGAGAATGCATCCCAGTGCGTACATACTGAGAAGAAATCCGGATTGGGTGTTGTTAATTCCCATGACCTCCAACTGAGTATCATAAAATACATATTTAATGTACGGCAGGGTGTAGATGGAACCACCGGATATGGATAGCGCCAGAATGGCAAGATATTTGGAAACGGTAGATTTCATACTGAACTCCTGAGGGTTGTTTTGCCAGGAAGACCGAACAAAACCGGCCTGGACCTCAACTCAAACACTGCGCGAAATTATATCAAAAGGCCGGGAGTGGAACCACAATCCGCCTCCGGCCACTGGTTGTTAATTTGTCGGAAGGTCAGGAAAATCAGACTTTCCGGGGGCAAACAGTTCCCGCGCCACCTGGCGAGTTGTCTTGCCGCTCTGAATAGACTGTTCAAAAACCCGTCGGGTCTGTCTGCGGATGATGTCCATGGTATCGTTTGCAATAGCCTCGGGTTCGGGCTTGACGAGCCCGAATACCACCACTTCGTAAATACGAATGCCGCCCATATTGGTGACGAAGTCCACACAAATGTCCACGCCCTTGTCCGCAAGTACTGCATCTGCTTCAGGGGTAACAGGAATGTTGGCAGCCTCCACTATGAGGGATGCTTTCACCCGGTCGACGTTATCCTTGTTAATGACATCTTCCAGGGCAGCCGGAACCAGAATGTCGCATTCAACGTCCAGCCATTCGGTATTGGAGAGAACTTTATAGTTGGCTTCAAAGGCAGCAGGGTCCATTTCGCCTTTTGGTTTTCGGGTGGCTATAAGCTTTTTGACATCCAACCCGTCTTCGCAGGTCACAAAACAATTTGCATCGGCGATCCCCACAACCTTGTAACCCCATTTGTCCAAGGCATTCGCCATGCTGGCTCCGGCGCAGCCGAACCCTTGAAGCACTACACGCGCAGTCGGTTCATTTCCTTTAATTCTCCAGGCCTCGTCCAAAGCTGCGGCGCAACCGTAGCCGGTGATCATGTCATACATGAGAAAGCCGTCATAAATCATTCTGCAGACTTCATCGTGATCCTTGATACGCTTCTGCTGTTCAACATCTTCACGCATGGCCTTGGTCTGCGGCAGCCCGATACCCAGATCGTCGAGAATTTCAAGCACGTCACCGTAGTCCACACCGAGGTCTCCGCCGATGGACACGCCAGAGTTGATGTAGGGGGACATGGCTGTAAGGTACCGACGCAGCACGTCTTTGGCGTCCTGAGCTTTGTAATCATAAGCAATGCCGCCTTTGCAGCCGCCTGTGGTTTCGGACTCGCAGGCATTATACTTGTAGCCCATGGCCGTAGCTAAACGGACGACTTCTTCGGCAGTGACGGTTGGGTGCATTCTGGTTCCGCCACCACAGTAGTTGTTGACGAAATTGTATGCGCACAACCACCCTTTTGCGTCTGTTTCCGTGTCGTTCCATTCCACGAGGATGTAAGGTTTGTTTTCAGCCATACCGTTGCCCCTTTTTTTCGTTGACCTTGTGTCTAAAAATCACCGGTCGATCTCACCATACGAGGTGTTCAAATTGCGCCGATGCACATCTTGCCAATGACATGAATTGAGCTCTTATCGTCGAAAATGAGTTTAGCGAATCAATGTCCTCTTACAATTTTATTTCACAAAGGGCTCTTTTGTTCGCATATCCGTATAACTTGACCCATATTCGAATCCATTGACCATTTGCTGTCAGAGCGATTAATTCTGCATTTAACACTGCGTGAAATTGTGGCTTTTTCAAATCAAAACACAAACGTAAACAAGCATGGCAGCAAAGCGAGTTTTGCAAATGACGAAGAAAAAAAAGAAAAGAATCGTCACCCAGAGCAACAACCGTTGCAAGGGCTGTCGATTTTGCGAAATCTCATGTCCAGCGGAAGCTATTTCGGTTTCCAGCGAGGTCAACGCAAAGGGCTATAATTACATGGAAATCGATCATAAGAAATGTACTACCTGCGGTGTCTGCTATACCGTTTGTCCCGACTACGTATTCGAAATCATAGAGGTGGCCTGAGATGACCCGTGCATTCATGAAGGGCAATCACGCATTGGCTGAGGCAGCCATCCGGGCCAACATGACCTTCTTTGGAGGCTACCCCATCACCCCGCAGAGCGAAATTCTCGAATACCTCTCCGATAATCTCCCCAAGGCGGGCGGTACGTTCCTGCAGGCCGAATCCGAACTGGCGGGCGTCAACATGGTGTATGGCGCCGCCGCGGCAGGCCACCGTGCAATGACCAGCTCTTCAGGACCGGGTTTCAGCCTGCTTCAGGAAGGCATTTCCTACATTGCCTCAGCGGAACTTCCCGCAGTGTTCGTAGACGTGCAGCGATACGGTTCCGGACTGGGTGACATATTTCAAGCCCAGAGCGATTATTATGTCGCCACCCGTGGAGGCGGCCACGGAGACTATCGCGTGATCGCTTATGCTCCGGCATCGGTGCAGGAAACAGTTGATCTGGTGGGCCTCGCATTCGATAAGGCCGAGCAATACCGCAACCCCTGCCTTATTCTTTCTGACGCCTCCATCGCCCAGATGATGGAACCGGTCGTCTTTCCTGAGAAACGGAAATGCGATCCGGATCACGAATGGGCGGTTCGGGGCAAACGTGGTGGCGATTTCAAAAAAATCACCTCGACCATGTACTACACTGAAAACTTCGACCAATACATCCACGACAAGTACGCCACCATTCAGGCCAATGAACAACGCTGGGAAAGCATACAGGCAGAGGATGCCGAAATAGTGCTTGTGGCCTACGGCATCAGTTCCCGTATCTGCAAAGAGGCTGTTTCCACAGCCCGTGCCGAAGGCATAAGACTCGGACTGATCCGCCCCATCACCGTGTGGCCTTTCCCCGAAGAAGCCTTTGACGGGCTGGGTAAAGGCCTACGGGCCTACCTCACCGTGGAACTCTCCGCCCTGCCCCGACTGCGTGACGATGTCATGCTGGCTACTGGCATGAAGACTCCGGTGCACCATTTCCTGGCTGGGAATACTGTCCCCTCCTCCCAAACCATCGTGAAACAGGCCGTCGCCCTGTTGGAAAAATAGAGGTTGTCATGACAGAAAAAAGAATACCCAAAACACTGGTTGAGGATAACAAGTTCTGTCCGGGCTGCGGGCACGGCATTATCAATCGGGTGTTGGCTGAGGTTCTTGAAGAGATGGAGCTGGTCGACATGGCTATCGGGTCGGTGGCGGTGGGTTGCGCCTGTTTAATGATCGACACTTTCGGCACTGACTGGGTTCAGGCCGCCCATGGTCGCGCAGCCGCCGTTGCCTGCGGCATCAAACGGGTGCGTCCGGAAAATTTCGTTTTCACCTATCAGGGCGACGGAGACTCCCTGGCCATCGGCTTTTCCGAAACCATGTACGCGGCGGTACGCAACGAAAACATCACTGCCTTCATCGTGAATAACGGCATTTTCGGCATGACCGGCGGCCAGATGGCACCCACATCACTGCCGGGACAGCGGACCACGACCTCCCCCGCAGGGAAAGATCCGTCTCTGGCGGGCCAGCCGCTCAACATCATCAACCAGATGCGTCAGCTTCCCATCGCTTATCTGGCCCGCGGCAGTGTGGGCTCCTTCAAGGAAATCATCAAGCTCAAGAAATACATCAAGGCTGCAGTGACCAACCAGATTGAAGGCAAAGGTTACGGACTGGTGGAAATCCTGTCTCCTTGCCCCACCAACTGGAAAATGACCATGCGGGGCGCTCTAGACCATATGGGTGACAATGTGAAGAATTTTTTCCCTACCGGAGAATTCATCAAAGAGGGAGTACACACTGATGCTTAGCGTAATTTGTGCCGGATTCGGCGGACAAGGCGTGCTCACGGCAGGATTGGTATTGGCCAACGTTTCCATGGCCGGAGGACAGCAGGTCACATGGGTTCCCTCCTACGGTTCGGAAATGCGCGGCGGAACGGCAAGCTGTCGGTTGCGCATCAGCGATTCTGAAATTCTAAACCCCTTCTTTGATCAGGCGGATGTGCTTATCGCCATGAACCAGGAATCCGTGGACACAATGCAGGACATGGTTGCCAAGGACGGCACAATCATCGTGAACTCCACCATGGTGGACATAAGAACTGTCCGCGATGGCATGCGTATGATCGACGTTCCGGCAACGGCTCTTTCCTCGGAAATGGGCAATCCCCGAGGTGCCAACATCGCCATGCTCGGAGCAACCATTGCCGCCACCGCCCTTTTCCCGGTGGAGTCCTTTGCCGATGGCATCGACTCCTATTTTGACGCCAAGGGTCGCAATACCCCCCTCAACCGTGCCTGCTTCCTTGATGGAGCCTCGGCCGTAAAGGGAGAATAAATCCATGAGCATGAAACAACTGCTTTCTCCAAAGTCCATGGCCGTCATCGGAGCCAGCGACAAGGAAGGATTTGGCGGCGACACCTGTCGCAATGTTCTGACTTATGCGCCAAACAGCAACGTCTATTTTGTAAACCCCAAACGTGCGCAACTTTTTGACCGCCCGTGCTACAGCTCTGTCTCGGCTATTCCCGAAGACGTGGACATGGTCATTATCTGTACCCCGCAAAAAACTGTTATCCCGCTTCTGCGGGAGGCAGCAGCCAAAGGCGCCGGCGGAGCCGTTGTTTATGCCAGCGGCTATTCCGAAGTCGGCACAGAAGAAGGAAGACAAGCCGAAGAAGAACTCAAGTCGGTATGCGATGAACTGGGTATCGCCTTGATGGGGCCCAACTGCGCCGGATTCATGAACTACAATGATGGAGTCAGCGCCTTCGCATTCATTTCAGAAGAACGGGACCGGAAAGGTGGAGTGGGCATTGTCTCCCAGAGCGGGCAGCTCTGTCTTTCGCTTATGGACAGCCCCAACATGCGCTTCTCCTATTCCATATCTTCAGGCAACAGCAGTGTCGTCACCATGGAAGATTATTTGAAATACCTGATTGACGACGAGCAAACAAAGGTGATCGGGCTTTATTTGGAGGGTGTCACTGATCCGGAAAAATTTCTGCGCTGTCTGAAAAAAGCGGCTAAAATCCGAAAACCTGTCGTCGTGCTCAAAACCGGCCGCAGTGAGAAGGGCAGCATGGTAGCTGCCTCGCATACCGGCAGTCTGGCGGGAGCGGACAGGGTGTATGACGCTATCTTCGAAAAGTTTGGCGTTATTCGCGTGGATGACCTTGAGGAATTGCTGGCCACTACGGTGCTGTTTTCCACCTTGCCAGAATTGCCAAAAGGAACGGGTTTCTCGGCTATCAGCCTGTCCGGTGGTGAAACCGGCATGTGTGCTGATCTGGGCGAGATGTACGGTATCGACTATCCCGACTTCACCGATACGACGCTGGCAAAGTTGAATCAATTGCTGCCCGCGTATGCCAGTCCGGCCAACCCGCTGGATTCCACTGCATCCATCTCCTATGACTCGGACATATATGCCGGAACTCTCCAGGCCGTGATGGATGATCCGGGAGTGGACATGGTCATTCTGGGGTACACGCTATTGTTGGATATTGCTGATCCAGCCATCCACTATATGGCCGACGGAATTCAAAAAGTTGTGGAAGGCGGTAACACCAAGCCCGTAGCCATGCTTCCCTTTGTGGAGAACAGCCGCAATCCGGAATATTTGAACAAACTTGCAGAGCTGGGAGTCCCCGTGCTCCCCCCTCCTGCATATGCCTTTAAGACACTGGGGCATCTCAAAAAGTTCATAGAGTATAATCCGACGGCCCATAGGCTTGAAGCAGCTGTACCGCAAAAAACCATGGGCGAAAAACGCCGCACTCTTTCTGAATTCGAAAGCATGGAACGCCTGTCCGGTTATGGCATCCCACTCCCTGAGGGGGCAATTGTCACCAATGCGGATCAGGCTGCAGAACAAGCCGAAAAGCTTGGCTATCCAGTGGTCTGCAAAATTGCTTCGGCAGATATCGGGCACAAGTCGGACATGGGCGGTGTCATGCTACATTTGGCTGACGGGGAAAGCGTACGTCTGGCCTTTGAGCAGATTATGAAAAATGCGCGAGCCAACGCACCGGCTGCCAAAGTGGATGGTGTTTTTGTTCAGCGAATGCTGGAGCCCGGCCTTGAAGTTATTGTGGGGGTGAGCAACGATCCGCAATTCGGCCCTTGTATTCTGTGCGGTCTGGGCGGCGTCTTTGTGGAAGTGTTCAAGGACACGGCCATGCTTCCAGCCCCGGTCTCCGAACAGGAGGCTCTCGGGATGCTCAACAGCCTGCGTTCGCAGCCACTTTTTGGCGGCTATCGCGGTCAACGACCGCGAGACCTTGGTGCCCTTGCAAAAACCATTGCCCGTATCTCGGAATTCGCCGCCGAACACCGAAACTCTCTTGCTGAACTCGATTGCAACCCTGTCTTTGTATATGAGCAGGGGGCTGGCGTGTTCGCTGCGGACGCTCTCGTGGTGCTGACTGAATAATCGAAAAACAGGCTGCTCCGCCTTGCCTCAGCGGGGCAGCCTGTATGAAATTATGCGGCGCCTATCAAGGAGAACACGTGCATATTATCGATTACTTTGTTCTGGCCCTGTATTTCTGTACTCTTCTTATTATTGGCTTTCACGCCAACAAACGTCATAAGGACATTGACGATTATTATGTCGGGGGTAGAAAAGTCGGGACGCTGCCGTTAGCGGCTCTGTGGATGTCGTCATGGGTCGGTGGGGCCGCCATCGTGGGGAGCGCTGAGAAGTCGTATCAGGTAGGCATCTCTGCCTTATGGTATGCCTTAAGTATATTTATCGGTTTTATCCTGTTCGCCCTGACCTGTGCATCACGCATCAAAAAATTGGGTGATACCCATAAACACATCACGTATCCAGATCTGATCGAGGAGCGTTATGACAGCCGGACACGAATGATAAGCACCCTGACCACTGTAGCCGCTTACCTCGGATACATCGCCAGTCAGTTAATCGCCGCTGCTCATATCATTGCCGCCATTAGTGGCCAACCATTGGGGATCTCTTTTATCGTGGCGACCACGGTCACCGTAATCTACACTTCCATGGGTGGCTTCTTTGCCGTGGAAGCCACGGACAAGTTTCAATCCCTGCTTATACTCGGAGGCATCACTCTCGTTACGGTCCCGCTAACATGGAACCACATGGGCGGTATCGAAAGACTGGCAACGGAACTGCCTGCGGATTTCTATGATTGGGGCAGCTGGGGCTGGGGCACTATTCTCGCCATGGTCACCAGTATGATCCTGACTTTTTTTACATCAATGGACAGCTTCACCCGGTGCTACGCTGCGTCCTCCTGCAAAATTGCGCGAAAAGGCACTCTTTATGCTGCACTGGCCGCGCTGATCATCTCCTGCTCCATTTGCTTCCTCGGTATGAGCTCAAGAGTGATTTTCCCGGGCGGTACGGGTATTCCAGACGGTGCCTCGGCATTGGTGGGCCTAATCATGCATGTTCTACCCGTGGGTATCAAGGGGCTGCTGCTGGTAGCCATCCTATCTGCCATAATGTCCACAGCCGATACCTGTATCCTTTGTGCGTCGTCAAATCTGACAAGTGACATTTATCATCGCTACATCAATCCTGCGGCCTCCAGGGAGGCCGTACTCAGGTTGTCCATTGCCAGTTCGGTATTTGTAGGTGTCGCAGGAGCCCTCATCGGGTGGTTTTTCAAGGATATCATGTCCATCCTGATCATGGCATTCACATTTAACTCCGCAGGGTTGTTCTTTCCTACCATGGCAGTGTTCTTCTGGAAGCGTGCCACTTCAGCTGCGGCCTTCTGGAGCATGTCCGCTGCACTCGGCACCGTATCTTTTTGGTATGTCGGCCAGGGCCTGTATACCGAAAACCCTTGGTTTGCCATCGATCCGGTTTGGCCAGGCCTGCTGGTGTCAGCCGTTAGCTTCGTCACATTGACGCTCATGGCTTCAGGGGAGTACACAAATAAAAAATTTCGACCGCGTAATACGCTGGTGTAACATTCTTTTTTCAAGGGTAGTAATGCTCAAGTCTTGGATCTTTCTTTATGTAGCCATTTTCAGTGAAGTATGCGGAACCATGTGCCTTAAAGCAGCCGACGGCTTCTCTCGCCTTTTGCCAAGTGCTGGTGTTGTCCTGTTTTACGCTGTTTCGTTTTTTTGCATGTCCAGAGCCATGCGGCAAATTGACGTTGGTGTGGCCTATGCCATCTGGTCCGCCGTAGGGATCGTATCCATCGCCTTTATTTCGGCTATGCTGTTCGGTGAATCAGTAACCTTTGCCAAGGGCATCGCCTACACCATGATTATCGGCGGCGTGCTTATTCTGAATCTGACAACCTCGTAATTTCAGAGAATATGTTATCAGATTTCAATTCAATAGGTTCAGATAAAATCAATGATACATATCGCTGGAACAACGAAAAGAAACATTGGGGAAGGATGTTTTTGCAGGCGATAATACGCCAGCCAACTCACTTAAAAGCTTTATTACTTACCTGCATGTGGGAGAGTAATAAAGTCGAGAACTGAAGCCGCTTTTGATTAAACATGAAAACAACCATAAGTGGTTTTGTTCATGAAAATCTGGGGAAATCTGGGGGCAGAAATCTGAAAATCTGGGGACACAATACTATTTTTTTGATATTCAAAATCTCACGGCCCGCCTAGCATGAGTAGTGGCCCCAGAGCTTCCCCATCACATAACACAGCGGGGTAACCGCAGGCAGCAGGTTTTCTTCTGCGAGGAAGACTATCAAATCCACCTTAAAAACGTCGCTCAGTGGTCCAACAAAGTGGCCCCACTTCTGTTTTCAACCCGTCCGGTTTGCATGAAAACACGGCAAGAAAATTCGGAGGCAGTCTAGAAATAGCCAACAGCGTCACCACTGCGTACATCAGCAGAGGCGATGTTCTCAACTTCCTCCAGGAATACGGGGTTACCGTTGTGGATAACTATCCCTTTGGCGAGGT
>Ga0207734_100263_pt1 | contig 21744 bp, 3 predicted proteins | sample TtanPargueraPR_5_FD_187744 | JGI IMG/M metagenome (GOLD analysis project Ga0207734, IMG submission 187744) | Aerobic enrichment media microbial communities from Bioluminiscent Bay, La Parguera, Puerto Rico - Tt and P1 (3) (SPAdes) | ecosystem: Environmental > Aquatic > Marine > Unclassified ... | reverse complement strand
TGAGTACCGACATCCGCACAGGTAAAATCATATTTATCGAGATCGAGTGAAGCGATACCGCAGGCGTCAGACGAGCCGTTGTCCACATCAGCCGTTGTGATCGAAGCGTTTCCACTGGCATCCAGTTGAACGGTAACATCCTGGCAGACAGCCACGGGAGCCACGTTATCTTCAACGGTAACTACTGCATCGCAGGTTGACGTATTTCCATTGTTGTCGGTTACGGTGAGTGTTACCGTTTGAGTACCGACATCCGCACAGGTAAAATCATATTTATCGAGATCGAGTGAAGCGATACCGCAGGCGTCAGACGAGCCGTTGTCCACATCAGCCGTTGTGATCGAAGCGTTTCCACTGGCATCCAGCTGAACGGTAACATCCTGGCAGACAGCCACTGGAGCCACGTTATCTTCAACGGTAACAACAGCATCGCAGGTTGACGTATTTCCATTGTTATCGGTAACAGTCAGTGTCACTGTATTTGTTCCCACGTTAGAGCAGTCGAAATCAGTTTGATCAAGCGATAGAGAAGCGATACCGCAAGCATCACTTGACCCGTTGTCAATATCAGCCGTTGTGATCGAAGCGTTTCCACTGGCATCCAGCTGAACGGTCACATTCTGGCAGACAGCCACTGGAGCCACGTTATCTTCAACGGTAACTACTGCATCGCAGGTTGACGTATTTCCATTGTTATCGGTAACAGTCAGTGTCACTGTATTTGTTCCCACGTTAGAGCAGTCGAAATCAGTTTGATCAAGCGATAGAGAAGCGATTCCGCAAGCATCACTTGACCCGTTGTCAATATCAGCCGTTGTGATCGAAGCGTTTCCACTGGCATCCAGCTGAACGGTCACATTCTGGCAGACAGCCACTGGAGCCACGTTATCTTCAACGGTAACAACAGCATCGCAGGTTGACGTATTTCCATTGTTATCGGTAACAGTCAGTGTTACTGTATTTGTTCCCACGTTAGAGCAGTCGAAATCAGTTTGATCAAGCGATAGTGAAGCGATTCCGCAAGCATCGCTTGACCCGTTGTTAATATCAGCCGTTGTGATCGAAGCGTTTCCACTGGCATCCAGCTGAACGGTCACATTCTGGCAGACAGCCACGGGAGCCACGTTATCTTCAACGGTAACAACAGCATCGCAGGTTGACGTATTTCCATTGTTATCGGTAACAGTCAGCACCAAGTTATTGGTTCCGACATTGGCGCAAGTGAAAGCTTCGACATCGATTTCCAGAGACTGGATACCACAGGCATCACTTGAACCATCGTCAATATCGTTGGCTGTAATAGATGCGTTTCCGGTATCATCGAGCTGGACTGTAATGTTTTGGCAAACTGCAGCCGGGTCTACGTTGTCTTCAACGGTCACCACAGCAGTACACTGGTCAGTGTTACCATTGTTATCGGTCACGGTCAGCACCACGTTATTGGTTCCGACATTGGCGCAAGTGAAAGCGTCGACATCGATTTCCAGCGACTGGATACCACAGGCATCACTTGAACCATCGTCAATATCGTTGGCTGTAATAGATGCGTTTCCGGTATCATCGAGCTGGACTGTAATATTTTCACATACAGCTACCGGAGCTGTATCGTCTTCAACGGTAACGGTAGATGTACAAGTAGAAGAGTTTCCGGCGGCATCATAAACGGTTAAGGTAACCGTGTTGTCTCCAACGTCGCTGCAATCAAATGTACTTGGCGAAACAGTCATGGATGCGATACCGCAATTATCACTCGATCCATTGTCAATCAAACTTGAATCGATGGAAACATTGCCGGAAGCATCCAGTTGCACCGTTGCATCCTGGCAAACCGCAACCGGGGGAGTTACATCGGCTCCTCCACCCACTGTGAATACCAACAACTCAACCTGAGCACAATCACCCAACAGATTAAGATCACGTACATCAAGGGTATGCGTTCCCGCTGATAATCCGCTAATGGTTTCTCCTGAATTAAAAGAAATCCAACCGCCTCCGTCCAAATTATACTCAAGATCTGGAGTAGCAGATGTTGGGGAACTGGCAACAATGGTAACTGTTCCATCACTTCCTGAACAGGTTTCAGGAGTCGTATTGAGAGACATCACATTTACACCTTCCACTGTAACATCAAAAGTGCATGTATCAGAAACTGCTTCGCTGCCATCAGCAGGTGTGTAAGTTGCAACATATGAAATGGTTGTATCTCCAATAACAAAAAATCCAGGCTGAGGGCCGTTACGAGAAACCGTAAATTCAATTCCTGAAGCGCAATCAACATCAATCAAAACACCATCGTGTACAATGTCATCAACCGTATTTTTATTTGAAATACTGGATAGGGTTGTCGTAAAACGAAATTTTAAATAAAACGCGCCGGTAGTGTCCGGAGTTTGCAGCGTGTAATCTCCCGTTGCATCAACGAGTGTATCAACTGAATTGACAATATTTCCGTCCATATCCAACAACTCCAGCCACCATGTAAAATTCTCCCCGCTCTCTACTGTGAAAAAAGCTTTGACATCGGTGTTTGGTTCGAAATATGTAAGTGGCGTGATGAAATATGGATCACCTGTTCCTGTAGACTGCCACAAGCGTACCCATCCATCGCTTGATTGACCAGTCCTTTGAACACGATTAAACTCCCAACATTCGGCAGCCAAACTACTTTCAGGAAGGTCGAAGTACATTTGAAAATTAGACGTATCTGATCCGCCAGAACAACTGAGAGTAAAATCAGGTTGTGTCCAGGTAATAAATTTACCTTGCGATCCTTCGGAATTAACGGAGTCTGCACAAGCTACTTCTATTGTTGGACATCCAGTCGTCGTAATAGTGCACTGGCCATTGCTTTTCTCTGGAGCCATAAACAAGAGAAGCACTGAAATTGTTAGTGTAATTTTCGTTAAATAATTTTGGGTAAAAATCTTTTTCATTTTTAGAGGTTTAATCAATTACTTTAATGTTGTTTACATATGTTTTGCCCATGACTTTTTGCACTGAAACCTTGCCATCAACATAACTTTTATTAAGTACTTTGATTTGAAACTTTAGGAAAGATGTAAATAACCCCTTATTCTTTATCTATCCGAAGTTTGAATCAATTATTGCCAATGCAAATTATAACTTATTCTTACGAAATCCTAATAAAATTAAGTTTAATTGTGTTGCATCCATAGTATCCAATTTTGTTGTTTAGTACGTTCGTTTAGAATTATTACAAATAACGTGCCTAAGCTTATAAGATTCTGTTAGACAGTACTATGTATCATTCACTATTCTGATCAGTTGTACAAATTTGGGACAATAATCCAGAATAGGTAAGTGTGTATTCCTGCATTTAATCCGCTGCTAACCGAAAACGACCTCAAGAGTTGATTATACATAATTTAAAAGCCTTTCTTGCACGATTAGGAAATTGATTGAGTATGGGAAAGATCCAACAAAAAACCCGAAAACCAGCAGAATATACCAGAGCTCGGGTCTTATCACAACATCAATATTTTATCAGAAGTAACGTGGTGAAACCACTTCCTCTTTTTTGAATCTTATTTCATAGGAAATCATGACTTCATGAGTACCGTTATTGTAATTTCTCAGGTTTGTGGTCGAGAAATCGATGGCATAACCTACCCTGAGTTTATCGGCAAACATCCATTGTGCAATAAAACCAAAAGAATCGCCTGAACGGAACATGGCTCCCAGCCAAAGTTTTTCTTTGATCAGAAAGTTACCCGTAACATCGAATTGAAGCGGTGATCCCGTTTCAGATGAGAATGAAGCTTTTGCAAGCGCTGTAGGTTTGAACTTTACATTTTCTCCCAGGTCAAATACCATTCCGGCCATCAGGAAATAATGCCTCATTTCACCTTTGATCGAGAAATTTTCGTAATTGTTGTCAAATTTGCTGTTCACCACTTTTGGGATAGAGAATCCAACATACGCTTTTTTACTGTAAAGGAAAGCACCCACTCCAAAGTTCGGTTTGATTTTATGTTCAATCTCGCCAATGAAGGAAGGATCGTTCGGATCGATAATGGTGTGGTCCTCCAGGTTGTGGGTATAATTGGTAAATCCTCCTTTAAGCCCCAATCGCAGGTTTGTTTTTTCATTTACCGGAACGAGATACGAGTAGTCGGCAAATAAATAGAAGCGTTTTTCGAAACCCACTTTATCGCTGATCACATCCAGTCCGAGGGCCACACGCTCGTTTTTGAGCGGGGCCTGCATGGTGAAGGTGTAGGTCTGTGGTGCTCCGTCCCAACCAGCCCATTGCTGACGGCCCAGTACGAGAAATCCTACCGACTCCCAGGTTCCGGCGTAGGCCGGATTTATGGTCTGGGTATTGAACATGTACTGTGTGTACATCGGATCCTGTTGAGCATTGGAATTGAATGAAACCAATACAATTGCCAGGATTCCTATAATCTTGCTGATATTTATATTCTTTTCCATCGTTTTTAATTTATCGGGTTTTAACATTTAGTCGTTAAGGTATACTGAGCCGGTAATTGGTTCGCTTCCGTCATTCAGATAAAGAATATAGAAATAGGTTGCGTTCGGTAATTTGTCACTACCGATTTGCATGTTGTTGGTTGATGTTCCGTCCCACCATGCTTCGTACATTCCCCATTCCGAAGTATTTCCAAATCTTTCTTTGTTGTAAACCAGGTTGCCCCAGCGATTGAAGATCTCGATCTTTGCATCAGGATAAACTTCTTCGAAAAGACGGGCACCCACTGCACAATCAAATTCTACTGTAAAATAGTCATTGATATTATCTCCGTTTGGTGAGAAACCATCCGGGATGATCAGTACACAGTCGCTTGTTTCCAATTCTTCATCAAAGACATCCACTTCCTGTTGTTCAACTTTATCTCTCCAATCACGTTTTCCGTTGTTGTCTTTGTCCTGAAGTGCAGCATTACTGCTAATTGTATTTTTGTATTTATCTTTTTTCACAAACCAATTATCGAAAGTATCGAAAGCATCGTCCAAACCGTCGTGGTCGCTGTCTACACCTGTAGGATTTACATCGGCAATACCGTCGAAATTGGCATCATTACCTTCTAGCATATCATCTTTATCATCGCCATCGGTATCCAGATCGAGGTGGTCAGGTGTACCATCTTCATCTGTGTCAAATGCGGGATAATAGATATTCTCAGCATTGTCGTCGTAACGATCATCCCAACCGTCGCCGTCAGAATCAGAACCGGTAGGTTCATAGTAGTCGTAACCAACATATTCCGCATGATCAATGCCTTCAGCAATGGTTTGCTGCCATTCAACATTGTCCACTATACCGTCTCCATCTGAGTCCAGGTCAAGACGATCCACAATTCCATCACTATCCGTATCGATGTCTGCTTCTTCGGTAGCTGATTTGTTCGGATCCATTTCGTGGATATCGAGTAAGCCGTCATCGTCATCATCTATGTCAGTAATATTTGCAATTCCATCGCAGTCGGTATCGAGCAGCAAAACAATTTTCACATTTCCCGTTGAACAGTTTGTTGGATCGGTATCGCTGCAAATGGTATAGCTGAATTCCAGTGTCAGGTCCTGAATGTCGTCGGTGAAGAAGTTCAGTTGCCCTGTTTCTCGGTTGAGTTCAACTCCTGTTGGTAGCTGGGTTACTGAGATGCTGATGTTTGAAGCAACTGTAACATCATCGTTGTCCAAAAGGTTGGGAACCCAGATTACCTGGTTACCCGGGCATTCAACAAATGTAATGCTGTCTGGACGGGCCAATAACCTGGGTTCTCCGCAAAAAGCTTCACCTTTTTCTATCATTACAATTGAGGTACAGGTCGTTTCATTTCCAGCGGCATCAATTACAGTTAAGGTCACTTCATTTGCACCTATATCACTGCAATTAAATTCAGCTTTATCGATAAACATAGTATCGATTTCACAGTTATCCGTTGAACCGTTATCAATGTCTTCAGCAGTTAAGGTAAATGATCCATTTGCATTTAACTCTGCTGTAATATCTTTACAATTTGCTACCGGAGGAATATTGTCTTCTACTGAAAGGTTGATGGTCAGCGTGCTGTCGCAGCCTGCTACATTGGTTAAATGCTGAACGTAAACTCCGCTTTCAGTGTAAGTTTCATTATTAATTGTAAGCTCACTGCAAACTGTGGCATTTATAGTTTCTTCCGTACTTTCCAAAACCTCGGCAATAATGGTCAGGGTGCTGTCGCAACCCGCTGCATTGGTAAGATTCTGGATGTAAATGCCGGATGTTGTGTATTCGATTCCGTTTACAGTAACTGCGTTGCAATTACTAACTTCAATCGTCTCTTCAGAACTTTCCAGAACTGAGGCAATAATGGTGAGTGTACTGTCACAACCGGCAGCATTTGTCAGATTCTGAGTGTATGTTCCTGAATTCGTATACGTAATTCCATTAACGCTTACTGATCCGCAACCCTCAGCTTTAATTGTTTCTTCAGTGCTCTGATTGATTGTAAGAATCAAAGTGATGGTGAGATCACAACCTGATTCAGTAGTCAGGTTCTGGGTGTAAGTCCCGCTCTGGGAATAAACCACACCATTCAGTTCGTACGATTCGCAAGCGGTTCTTCTGATGGTCTGATCGCTGCTTTCGTTTACATTCAATACGATGGTCAGAGTGCTGTCGCAACCGGCAGCATTTGTTAAGTTCTGCGTGTAAGTTCCACTTTCGGTATAAGTAATATTGTTAATGGTTAACTGATCGCAAACCGTTCTTTCAATTACTTCTTCGGTAGCCTTATTGATTACCAGGTTCAACGTAGCTGTTGAATCACAACCTTCAGCATTCACAGTAGAGAATGTATACGATCCGCTGGTGGTGTAAGTCGTACCGTTCCAGATGTACGAATCACAGGCAGTGATGTTTCCCACGCTGGTAGTTGAGTTGTTGATGGTCAGGTGCAGTGTATGCGTTGAGTCGCAAGCGGCAGCGTTGGTATAAGTTTTTACATAGTTGCCTGAAGTGAAATAAGTAGTTCCGTCCCAGGTGAAACTGTCACAGGCCGTCACTGAACTTTCCGTTACATCACTGTTGTTGATGGTCAGGTTCAACGTAGCTGTTGAATCACAACCGGCTGCATTTGAAGTAGCCAAGGTATAGGTTCCGCTGGTGGTGTAAGTCGAACCGTTCCAGATGAACGAATCACAGGCAGTGATGTTTTCCACGCTGGTAGTTGAGTTGGTAATGGTCAGGTGCAGTGTATGCGTTGAGTCGCAAGCGGCAGCGTTGGTATAAGTTTTTACATAGTTGCCTGAAGTGAAATAAGTTGTTCCGTCCCAGGTAAAACTGTCACAGGCAGTTACTGAACTTTCCGTTACATCGCTGTTATTGATTACCAGGTTCAACGTAGCGGTTGAATCACAACCTTGGGCATTCACAGTATTGAATGTATACGATCCGCCGGTGGTGTAAGTGGTACCGTTCCAGATGAAAGAATCACAGGCAGTGATGTTTTCCACGCTGGTAGTTGAGTTGTTGATGGTCAGGTGCAGTGTATGCGTTGAGTCGCAAGCGGCAGCGTTGGTATAAGTTTTTACATAGTTGCCTGAAGTGAAATAAGTAGTTCCGTCCCAGGTGAAACTGTCACAGGCCGTCACTGAACTTTCCGTTACATCACTGTTGTTGATGGTCAGGTTCAACGTAGCTGTTGAATCACAACCGGCTGCATTTGAAGTAGCCAAGGTATAGGTTCCGCTGGTGGTGTAAGTCGAACCGTTCCAGATGAACGAATCACAGGCAGTGATGTTTTCCACGCTGGTAGTTGAGTTGGTAATGGTCAGGTGCAGTGTATGCGTTGAGTCGCAAGCGGCAGCGTTGGTATAAGTTTTAACATAGTCGCCCGAAGTAAAATAAGTTGTTCCGTCCCAGGTAAAGCTGTCGCAAGCAGTTACTGAACTTTCAGTTGCATCACTGTTGTTGATGGTCAGGTTCAACGTAGCTGTTGAATCACAACCGGCTGCATTTGAAGTAGCGAAGGTATAGGTTCCGCTGGTGGTGTAAGTCGTACCGTTCCAGATGAACGAATCACAGGCGGTGATGTTTTCCACGCTTGAAGTCGAGTTTGTGATGGTCAGACGCAGTGTATGCGTTGAATCGCAACCTGCAGCATTGTTATAGGTATTTACATAGTCGCCCGAAGTAAAATAAGTCGTTCCGTCCCAGGTAAAGCTGTCGCAAGCGGTTACTGAACTTTCCGTTACATCGCTGTTGTTGATGGTCAGGTTCAACGCAGCTGTTGAATCACAACCGGCTGCATTTGAAGTAGCGAATGTATAGGTTCCGCTGGTGGTGTAGGTAGTACCGTTCCAGATGAACGAATCACAAGCTGTTACATTTTCTACACTTGTAGTTGAGTTGTTGATGGTCAGGTTCAACGTAGCTATTGAATCACAACCTTCAGCATTCACAGTAGAGAATGTATACGATCCGCTGGCGGTGTAAGTCGTACCGTTCCAGATGAACGAATCACAGGCAGTGATGTTTTCCACGCTGGTAGTTGAGTTGTTGATGGTCAGGTGCAGCGTATGCGTTGAATCACAACCTGCAGTGTTGGTATAAGTTTTTACATAGTCTCCTGAAGTGAAATAAGTAGTTCCGTCCCAGGTGAAACTGTCACAGGCCGTTACTGAACTTTCCGTTACATCGCTGTTGTTGATGGTCAGGTTCAACGTAGCTGTTGAATCACAACCTTCGGCATTCACAGTAGAGAAAGTGTAGGTTCCGCTGGTGGTGTAAGTCGTACCGTTCCAGATGAACGAATCACAAGCTGTTACATTTTCTACACTTGTAGTTGAGTTGTTGATGGTCAGGTGCAGTGTATGCGTTGAATCGCAACCTGCAGCATTGTTATAGGTATTTACATAGTCTCCTGAAGTGAAATAAGTCGTTCCGTCCCAGGTGAAACTGTCACAGGCCGTCACTGAACTTTCCGTTGTATCACTGTTGGTGATGATCACCTGCACCGAAAGAATGCTGTCGCAACCGGCAGCATTGGTTAAGTTCTGGATATAATTTCCGGAAGTTGTATAAACTGAACCATTTACCAAGACTGAATCACATCCGGTAATTGAAATGGTTTCAGAAGTCGTATCAATGATGGTAATTGTTCCTATCGCCGATTCAAGGGTTACTTCATCACAAACCGTACTTTGTATCATAGCACGGTAGTAGGTTGTCTGATCAATATCCGCAGGCGCTGTATAGGATGTGGCATCTTCTGAGTTTGGCAGGTAAGCGCTCCAGTTGATTCCATCGGTACTTGATTGCCATCCCAGTATTTTACCCCATTCACCCGAAAGTGTAAAATCAGTTTCAGTAACTTCACTTGCACAATATTCCTGGATGGGAGGGCTTACTTCTCCATTCAAATTAATGGTAAAACCAACAACCTCAGAATAGCAAGTATTCGATTTGATGCTACCACCTGAAAATGATGCATAGGTTACCAGATGAATTTCTCCATTGCTGGCCAGATCACATAAATCGTAAAAAGAATTAGATCCCAGGGGTACTAATATTTCAATGAATTCTTTGTCAGCTGGCTCATAATCGCCAACCATGGCCGTAATTTCACCGTTATCTTCAACCCAGCCAGCACTATCCCAGCTATAAACTTCCAATGTTGAAGCATCGTTGGCTTGTATCTGCAACACTTTATCAGCGTCACTTACATAAACCGAATCTCCTTTGAACGATTCATAATCGATACCATGATTTGGTTGGGTATCAAAATAATAACGGAAAATGGCATTCCCTGCATTTCCGTTGTGGATTCCGATTAGAAGAACACTGTCTTTAACAACGGCAAAGATTTCTCCAACTTCACAGGTTCCTGCTGCGTTTGGATCTAATACAATTACCTGGCCGGTCGAGTATTCTTCTTCACTGTAATTCCCGTCAATCGGGTATTGGGCAAAACTATCGTTTGCTCCAAAAAATAGCAGTGAAATTACAGCTACCAGTGTTTTAAACAGAATTCTATTACGTAGAAGTGTTTTCATTTTGATGTTGTGTTGTAACGAAAAAAACGCGAACCGCGCAACCTGGATGGATCGTTCCGTTTTGAGTTTGTGCTGTTAAAAGCTTCAGGATGTAAAAACCGATTTGGCGTTTTATTCTCCTGATTTTACAGCGTCCATTTCTGTAAAACCGGAACAATACAAATTACTATTAACCGGGTTTTGATTTGATTTGCGTCCTTTTCATGATTTTGTCCTTTTTTGTTTAGTACGTTTGCGCCCCCTATAAATCAGATTTTGTGCCATAATTCATAAATAATTGAAAATGAGCAATATATAGGTGTAGTAAAAATTGACGGCCAGTTTCATTTTGGGACAAATGTCTCGAAAGGAAACAAATAAGGATATTTTAGTACTCTTTTTGAAAGGACGAATTTTTATACCTCTTTAGGAGCTTCTAGCTTTGTAATTAATTGAAATACAATAATATATTCAATGTGTGAATAGATGAGATATTGTCATTGTAAAAAAATGTACTTTTTTTATTTAATTTGGGCTGTGCCTAAGTAGTGTCAAGAATTACTGGATGGGGTAAAAAAGAAGAACCCGGAACCGCCACTCCTGGTCGGTATCCGGGATCTTAACACAACATCAAAATATTTTTAGAAGTATCGTGGCGATACTACTTCTTCTTTTTTGAATCGAAGTTCGTATGACACCATAATCTCGTGCGTGCCGTTGTTATGATTTTTCAGGTTGTTGGTCGAAAAATCAATGGCGTAACCCACTCTGAGTTTCTCGGCAAAGATCCACTGGGCAATAAACCCGTAGGATGAACCGGTTCGGTACATGGCTCCCAGCCACAGTTTTTCCTTGATCAGGAAATTTCCTGTTATGTCGAACTGCAGCGGACTACCCGTTTCCGAGGAAAACGATGCCTTTGCTAAACCGGTCGGTTTGAACTTCACGTTTTCTCCCAGGTCGAATACAGCTCCGGCAATCAGGAAATAATGCCTGATCTCGCCCTCGATCGAGAAATTCTCGTTGCTGTTGGTCTCGAACTTGCTGTTCACAATTTTTGGGATGGAGAAGCCCACATACGCTTTTTTGCTGTACAGGAAGGCACCCACTCCAAAATTGGGTTTAAAACTGTGTTCGATCTCACCAACAAAGGAAGGATCATTCGGATCAATAATGCTATGGTCTTCGAGATTATGGGAGTAATTCGTAAATCCACCCTTTAATCCCAACCTAAGATTAGTCTTTTCGCTAACCGGTACCAGGTAGGAGTAGTCGGCAAACAAATAGAAACGTTTTTCGAAACCTACCTTATCACTGATTACATCCAGCCCAAGTGCCACGCGCTCGTTTTTAAGCGGCGCCTGCATGGTAAAGGTGTACGTTTGTGGTGCCCCGTCCCAGCCGGCCCATTGCTGGCGGCCGAGAACGAGAAAACCTACCGATTCCCATGTTCCTGCATAAGCAGGGTTCACGGTTTGCGTATTGAACATGTACTGGGTGTACATCGGGTCTTGTTGCGCATTCGATGTGAATGAGGCGAATATGATTGCCAGGATCCCTAAACTCTTGATTATATTTAATTTTGCTTTCATCGTTCTAAATTTTTCAGATTTAACATGCATTAATTAATCAATTAGTTATTTAGGAATACAGATCCCGTTACAACTCTCTCATTATTCAGGTATAGTATGTAGAAATACGTTGCTGCAGGTAATTTATCATTACCTATCTGCATACTGTTGGTAGAAGTACCGTCCCACCAGGCATCATATTCACCCCAGTAATCGGTGTTTCCGTAGCGTTCTTTTTCGTAAAGTAAATTACCCCATCGGTTATAGATTTCTATCCTGGCATCCGGGAAGTCATCTCCCAGAACTCGTTCTTGTTTTTCTCCGGTATTGATATCTTCACAATATATCATCACCTTGAAGTAATCGTTGATATTATCTTCATTTGGAGAGAAACCATCAGGTATCACCGGTTCACCACAAACGAAATTCGGTGGTGGTATTATTGGTTCTTCTTCCCTCCAGTCACGCAGTCCATTTCCATCTTCATCCTGAAGAGGGGCATTGGACCCTATAGCATTTTGCCCGTGCAGCCATTCCTCACTAGTATTGTAGCTGTCGTAAGCATCATCCAGTCCATCTTTATCGGTATCTTCCCCGGTAGGAACAACATCTGCAAAGTTATCGAAGTTTGCATCCCAACCTTCATTGGCATCTTCCAATCCATCATCATCTGTATCCAGATCCAGATAATCAGGTGCGTCATCTCCATCGGTGTTCCAAGGAGCATATGAAATTCCACCGTTTTCCGAGTCATAAGCATCATCCCAACCATCACCGTTGGTATCTTTACCCGTTGGAGGATAATACTCATTTTCACCACCTTCGGCGATTGTTGACTGCCATTCGATGTTATCCGGAATACCGTCGTTATCGGAGTCAATATCCAATCTATCAACAATTCCGTCCCCATCCGAATCGAGTGTTTCCTGGTTCAATGCATTTTCTTCTTCAATTACATCAAGTATTCCATCATCGTCATCATCGATGTCGTCCACATCCGGAACGCCGTCACAGTCCGTATCGAGCAGTATGCGAATAGTAGCTTCTGCCGATGAACAGTTTTCCGGATCTGCATTGCTGCAGATAGTATAGGTAAACTGGATAACAGCCTCCGATAATTCTTCGTTTGCATACAATACCTGACCATCGGTCACATTCAGTTGAACATTATCCGGTACATTGTCGGCACTAATTGTAACACCCGAAGCGCCAATTCCTTCATCGTTGTCAAGTAGGTTGAATTCTCCACTGACAGTTCCACCCGGACAAACAACCAGGGTAAGAATATCAGGTGCTGCGCGCAAGGTGACCTGTCCGCAATCTGCATCACCTGCTTCAACGGTAACTATTGCAGTGCAAGTGCCCACATTTCCGGCGGCATCAACCACAGTGAGCGTTACTTCGTTTGCACCTACATCGGCGCAAGTGAAGTCCGTTTTGTCGATATACATGGTGTCGATCGAGCAGTTGTCGGTCGAGCCGTTTTCGATGTCCTCGAGTGTAATACCTGCATTTCCGTCAGCGTCGAGTGCAACAGTGAGGTCGCTGCACACGGCAGTTGGTGCTATGGTATCCATTACCGTAACTACCGAAGAACAGGTCGAAACGTTTCCACAAAGGTCGGTAGCGGTGATCACTACTGCAATACCTTCCTGAACACCTGCATCGCTACAACCGAATTCGTATTGCGAAACGGTGACCGTAATGTCTTCTTCCGAAGTACAGTTATCTGACACAGTGTACAGTTCAGCCAGTTCTACATCAGCCAGTGTGAATCCACCGGTTTCATCGGTGTAAACGGTGATCGGGTTGCAGCTCAGTACCGGTGCGATGTTATCGCGAACAGTAATGGTCTGAACAGCGGTACTTGTATTACCACAATTGTCAGACAGTGTCCAGGTCCGGGAAATAATCCACTCGCCTGCACATTCACCCTGAACGATTTCGTCGGTGTAGGTCGCATCCAGTTCAGATCCCGAACATACATCGTATTCATCGATTACATCACCGGTTATTTCAACCGAGGCATCATAATCACAGTTTTCATTGCTGTAAATTGTGATATCCTCGGGCACGGTGAATTCAGGTGCTGTTGTATCGATTACTGTGAAAGTAGCCGAAGTACTTACAGCGTTTCCACATGCATCGAATGCACTGAATGTAACGGTGGCAGTTGAACCACAATCAGCAGGAGTAAGTCCTTCGAAGTTATTACTCCAGGATACGGAACCACAATTGTCTGTAGCTTGCGCACCACCATTGGAAGCAATCCATGCTTCAAGTTCAGCGGTATTTCCCTGTCCGTCGCATTCAACCGTCAGATCCTGAGCCTGAACGGTAAGTATTGGATCCGTGTTATCAACAACCCTGAAAGTGGCTGTCGTTTGCGAGAAGTTACCACAATCATCGGTAGCGGTGAAAGTAACCGTTGCACTGCCAGTGTTTCCACAACCATTGCTAAGACCGTTGAAGTTGTTACTCCAGCTAACTCCACCACAAAGATCGTCTGCAGTTGCACTACCATTATTGGCGAGCCAGGCATTCAATATGGATGTAAAGTTTTGGTCACAGTTCACCGACTGACCAACTGCCTGTGTAATATCCGGCGGTGTTGTATCTTCGATTCGGAATACCGCAGAAACGGTGTCGTTTCCAAATTCAGATCCAGTAATTACACCGGTAGTTACAATCGTCCTGGTATTTCCACATCCTTCTGTAGAGTCTGATTCGACAGTTATTTGATACAATTCGGTGTTAACCACAAACTGTCCAATAAACTCATCCCATTCATCCAGGTTACCGTTTCCATCACATTCAACCGTACGATCGAATACTTCAATCGTCATAGGAATACAGCTTACTCCAAAGTCTTTGGTAAGATCGATAGCTGCACCTTGCGTTAGTGTTGCAAATTGTGGATTCTCTGTTGTTACACCACATTCTGCGTCGTATTCTGCATGCGGACTGCTTAATTCACGTGGCAATCTGGCTGATTTGGTCAGCGATGACAGTTCTTTTACAAGGCCGGTGCGACCTTTTGCCGCTGCTTCTGCTGCCAGGTTCACATCGAAATCAAGCGTAACGGTGTACTCACCAAGTTCAACAGGGCGGCTACGATAATATCCAATTATACCAACCGTTACACTGTCTCTGAAATTATCGGGTCCTGTTACAATAATATTCGGATTAAGATCATTTCCAATACCGGCTTTATTTAACTCGCCTTCGTTTTCAGGTCCGTCATATCTACCGTCTCCGTTCATGTCGATCCATTCCCACTGGTTGAAATCAACAGAACCGTTGTTTGAGAAATCAGGGAAGTTCTGTGTTACTTCACCATCATCGTTGGCATCATACCATTCATCCTGAATACCATTTTTATTTATGTCATACCATACGAGGTCACCGATTACCGGTCCATCGTATTCTTCGTATTCGAAATTATGCGTCTGGAATTCACAGTCTACTATTGTTGTGAAGAATAGACTGGAGTTCACATTGAATAATCCTTTTGCGTTCAGATTTGCATCCTGAACCTGTACCAGGTATTCACCCGGAACCATGTTTACAAATGCATACTGACCTTTGGTGTTGGTAATGCTCATTTGTGGATCACCAGGCGTTGTGCCCTGTGGAATCAGGGTAACCATTACATTGTGTTGTCCACCACTAAGGTCGCCCACATAAACTACACCGTCGATTCGGGTCTGGTCTTCACAGAGCACTGAAACAGTGAATGTGCATGAATCAACATTACCACAATCATCAGTAGCGTAGTAGGTCACTTGAGTGTCACCTATCGGGTATATTGCACTGGCATCCTCTATTCCGGTGAAACTGTTGTAATAAGAAACATCTCCGCAAGCATCTGAAACGGTTGGAAGTGGCACGTCAACAATTGCATATGGATCATTAGCATCGATATCCACCACAACATCTTCCGGACAGGAAATTGTTGGAGCACTTTGATCGCCACCTGAATATGTAATACTTACATTCTCGGCAGCATTTCCACAGTCGTCAAGAATGGCGTAGTTGTACGTTACTGTCCATGAACAATCAGAGTTTTCACCTTCAACAGTATCTTTATCAACGGTAACTGTACCGCAATTATCCGTGAACAAGGCGGCAATTTCTGACTCGGTAGGCCCTGCAGGCATTTCTGCCAGACAGGCATCGATTTCAGTTTCACCTTCTGGTAATACTGCTTCTACAATCAGAGCCGGTGCTGTATTATCTTCAACGGTTATAAGCTGAGAAGCGGTTGTGGAGTTACCGCAATTGTCGGTAGCTGTCCAGGTACGGGTCAATGTATATGATCCTGCACATTCTCCTTCCGTTTTCATCTCACCATCGTATACAACAGTTACTTCACTGTCGCAATTATCAATTGCGGTTGCTTCTGCAGGTTCAGGAACCTGACTGCACTCAACTGTTAAGTCATCAGGGATGGTCAGAACAGGAGCAGTGGTATCAATAACAGTTATGATCTGAGATGCAGATACACTGTTTCCACATACATCTGTTGCAGTCCAACTGCGGATAAGTGAATAGGAATCTTCACATTCGCCATTCGTCCTCTCTTCTCCGTTGTACACCACCTGGACTTGTTCGTCACAATTGTCAGTGGCCGTCGCAACGCCAATTTCGGGAATTGCATCGCATTCAACAGTTAGATCTTCAGGAACTGTTATTTCTGGTGCCACATCATCGTTCACAGTGATGGTCTGATCAATTGTGACAAAGTTTCCACAGGCATCGGTAAATGTCCATACGTAGATCACGGTAAAATCATTTACGCAGCTTCCTTCTGTAACTGTGGTATCTACATCTCCCAGTATCTCATTTCCATCGTTATCCAGGGCATATAAAACAGCCGGAGACGGAACATCATCTGCACACTGAACCGTTATATCTTCAGGTTCGGTTGGTGGTACAGGAGGTGTATTATCACTTACATTGATCACCTGGCTTACACTGCTGGTATTACCGCAGTTGTCGATGAAAGTCCAGGTACGTGTTATGCTTGAACTGTTTTCACATATTCCGGGAACAGTGTCGGCTTCCGGACTAACTGTAATAGAACCATCACAATTATCCAGAGCGGTTAAATCAACCGGAGCCGGTACGTCTTCCATCAGCTGTACCCAAACATTTGCAGGAGCTGCCGGTGCTTCCGGAGCTGTAGTATCATTCACCCTGAATGTTTTGGTTGCTGTCGTACTGTTTCCACATGCATCAACAGCCGTGAAGGTTACTGTTACGGTTTGATCACAGTTATTTTCAGGAGCCGTATAGCTCACTTCCAGCGCTAAGTCACCGTCACAAAGATCATTTGCTGAAGCAGTTGCGGTCCATTCATCTACCATTGCTGCATCGAAACATTCCATTGTAAGGTCAGATGCAGGCAAAATGATTTCCGGGCCGCTGGTATCCTGCACGTTAATGATTTGTGAAGCAACTGAGGTGTTTCCGCAATCATCAGTTGCCGTCCATGTACGAATTACAGTATAATTTCCCGGGCAGTCGCCACTAATGGTTTCATCTTCAAATGTTAGAGAAAGATCTGCATCACAATTGTCGCTAACCTGTGCTTCTGCGAATTCAGGCAAGGCAGGGCAATTAATGGTCGTTTCAGCAGGTAGTGCTACAAATACCGGGGCAATAGTGTCCAGCACGGAAATGGTTTGAACACCGGTGGTTGTATTTCCACAATCATCAACCAATGTCCAGGTACGTGTTATCAGTTTTTCACCACTGCAATTACCGTCAGTTAACACATCTGCATAAGTGGCTTCGATATCAGCTGAACAGTTGTCTGCTTCATCACTTACATCACCGGTTGCATCGACTGAAACATCATATGTACAGTTTTCATCGGCATAAACCGTAATGTCTTCCGGAGTCGTGAATGTAGGACTGATCGTATCCAGTACCGTAATGACTTGAACAGCGGTTGTGGTATTACCACAGTCATCAACCAATGACCAGGTGCGGGTAATAATTTTTTCACCTAAGCAATCACCATCCGTTAGTACGTCTTCGAAAGTTGCTTCAAGTCCGAATGCGCAGATATCTGATTCATCGGTTACATCTCCGGTTACGGATACAGAATCGTTGTATTCGCAGTTCGCATCTGCATAAATTGTGATGTCATCAGGAGCAGTGAAAGTTGGAGCAGTTCCATCCTTGATCACAAATGCTGCAGTGCTGGAGCTTGAGTTTCCACAAGTATCTGAGGCAGTAAATGTAACCGATATTGAATCAGCGCCACCGCAAATCGATGTGGTGTCTGCAAGATAGCTCCAGCTCACATTGCTGCAGATATCAGAGGCTTCTGCACCTCCATTTGCATTCAGCCATGCATTAAACTCAGCAACATTTCCCTGACCGTCACATTCAACGACCAAATCACTGGCTTCAACATCAATGCTAGGTGGCGTGCGATCGATAATAATGATCTTGGTATAACAATTAGCCTGGTTACCTACATCATCAGTGACCGTAAAGGTTACGTCTTTACCAATTGCTGATTCGAAATCCTGAACGCATTCAACAGCAGGTAAAACACCGTCGTAATCCGTGCTGATCATGTCAAGGGTGATGGGTTCATCATCCTCTGTATTGGCCAGCATCGAATCCAGCATATCGCTTACCCATTGCTGAGCTTCAGCCTGGTAATCATCACCACAATCCATCAAAAGTGGTTCTATTACACATAAGCTTCGTGGAGTTCCACTAGGTGTGATCGTAACAGTGAATGAACATTCACCTATGTTACCACAATTATCGCTAACATTCCAGGTAACCGTATTAGTTCCCAACGGCATTTCAAATCCTGCCAGTGTTTCAATATCATAAGAATCGCCATTGACTATCACAAAGGTATCGACCAATGTTCCACATTCTTCCGAAGCGGAAATAAGATCAAATTCGTTTCCAACTGTTGGATAGGATGTGGCGAACTGGGCTACTTTCCTATCCGCATCGGCTGGACAGGAAACTACAGGTGCGATCGTATCAATTATTTTGATGTTTGCTGTTTTTGTATCAGCAGGATTACCACAAATATCGGTAGCATCAAATGAAATAGTGATCTCATTACCACAGCTCATATCAATTGAAGTGTAATCGTTGGTAACAATGACATTAGCATCACAGTTATCGGTAGCTGAAGCGGTAGCGAGCCAATCTGTGATCAATGTTTCAGCATTCGGGTCACTGCATTGCACTTCCAGAGTTTCAGCCGGAGCAGTAACTACCGGCTTCTGCGTATCTATAATTTTTATGTTGGCCGTTTTCGTGTCAGCCGGATTACCACACAGATCGGTAGCATCAAATGAAACAGTGATCTCGTTATCACAGCTCATATCAATTGAAGTATAATCGTTGGTAACAGTGACATTAGCATCACAGTTGTCGGTAGCTGAAGCGGTAGCGAGCCAATCTGCGATCAACGTTTCAGCATTCGGGTCATTACATTCCACTTCCAGTGTTGTGGCCGGTTCATTAAGTACCGGTGCTGTAGTATCAATGAATGTAATGGTAGAGCTAACTTGCAAGGCATTGTTCCCACAATCGTCAGCAGCATTAAAAGTAACGGTCAAAACCTCGTTACAGCTTTGTGAATATACACTGAAATTGTTTACGATGTCTATGTTCAAATCACATTCATCCGAAACGCTTGCGCTGGCTAACCACTCATTGATGGTAGCTGTGTAGTCAGAATCCTGGTTGCAAACCAGTGTTATTGGATCGGGAGCAATAAGAACCGGAGCCACAGTATCGATGAAAGTGATGGTTGATGATACAGTCGCTGCTGAGTTATTGCAATCATCCGTTGCATCGAAATTAACGGTAATAACACTTCCGCAATTTTGACTCAGTCCACTGAAATCATTCTCAATTGTAATGTCTTTATCACAGGAATCGGCTACAGTTGCAGAGGCGAGCCAGTTATCGATAACAGTTTCGTAATCCACGTCCTGCCCGCAGTCGAGCGTTAATGGTTCAGGAGCTGTAATTACCGGCGCCACTGTATCGATGAAAGTAATCGTTGAACTTACCTGTGTGGCTTCATTACCACATTCATCGGTAGCATCGAAAGTTACCGTGATAGTGTTTCCACAACTTTGTGTATATCCTGTGTAGTTGTTCGAAATAGAAATTTCTGAATCACAATCATCACTTACTGATGCAGAAGCGATCCAGTTGGCAATTGCTTGTTCATGATCTACAGACTGATCGCAAACCAGTGTTAAAGCTTCGGGAGCAGTAATCACCGGAGCCACAGTGTCAATGAAATTGATCGTAGCTGTTTGCGGAATTGCCGGGTTACCGCATTCATCGCTAGCCGTAAAAGTTACGGTAATCGAATTACCGCAGCTTTGGGTATAGCCATCATAATCATTCTCAACCTGAACAGATTGATCACATTCGTCGATTACAGAAACTGAAGCCAGCCAGTCTGAAATCGTTTGGTTGTGGTCTGCTGACTGGTCACAAACCAGTTCCAGATCGAGCGGAGCGGTAATTACCGGCTCTACAGTATCGATTACATGAATGGTTTGCGATGCTGTAGAAGAGTTTCCACAGTCGTCAACGGCTGTCCATGTTCTTGTAATGCTGTATTCGCCTGCACATTCGCCGTTGTTTGTTACATCTTCGAATGTAAGATCTACACTGGCACTGCAGTTATCGGTAGCTACAGCCTGCGCAAATACAGGTTCGGCCGGGCAAGAAATTGTTGTATCGGCCGGAAGTTCAGCAAATACCGGAGCCAAATTATCAACGACTTGAATAACCTGTTGGGCAACAGCGACATTACCACAATTATCGGTAGCTGTCCAATGTCGTACAAAAATTTCGTTGAATTCGCAACCTGAAAGAGCCGGGGTGAGACAGACACTGTTAAAGGTTAAAGTGCCTATTCCTCCACTTACCTCTTTTTGTTTTCTTCCAAAGAGTCTCCAGGTTCCGTTCATATCACCTGTGAACTCATCAAAGCTTGATACCAGGGTAACACCCGGAACAGAAATATCTGAAGTTGTTTCGCCGTAAGGTTGGTATTCACCGTCTAAAGCGGCAGTGCTGGTATTGTCCCAAACTGTTGAGGCTGAACTGTTAAATGTTACATCAAATGTTCCTGTTAAGCTACAAGTATTATCGTCACCACAATAGGGACCAACCAGAATTACAGCCTGACCACTTGGAGCGATCAACCAGAATTGAGCATTTCCAACTCCCTGGGTAACAGAGAAACTCAAGGCCAGGTTTTTAATGTCGCTGGCTTTCAGGTTGTCCAGACCACTGATGTCAAATTCAGCAATTTGACCTGCATCATTAGCAGAAAGTGTGAATGAAACATCGGTACCAAAACAGGTTCTGTCTATAAAGGTTACAGCCGGATCAGGATCGCAATTGTCAGTGGCTGTTGCCAGTCCGCTAATTTCAGAACTGATATCATAACCGCAGTTTTCATCCGAGAATAGAATCGTATCATTCGGCACGGAAAGAACGGGTGAGGTGTTGTCTTCAATTGTAATGGTTTGAGTGAATGAAACATTGTTTCCGCAATCATCAACAGCGGTCCATCTTCTTACCACTTCACCACAACCATCTACAACGGTATTACTAAGTTCTTCATAAATTACGGCAACGTCTGCATCACAGTTATCTGTTGCTGTAACTGTCGGGGGAGTTGGCACCCCTTCATCACAAGTGACGGTTAGTGTGGCGGAAGGTGTTGAAACAAATTCTGGATCAATTCTATCCGATCCTGAATATGTCATGGTAACATCAAAGTCATTTGCAGAACAGCCGTCAGAGATGGTGTATGTTCTCACGAGTTCCCAGCTGCACTGGTCACCTGTCAGGCTTTGACTTACGAAAGTAGCGGACACTGTCCCGCAGTCATCTGAGTATGCGGCTTCGATAGCTGCTTCATCATCTGCAGTTGGGTATAATCCGTCAATTTCTGTTTCGTTGGCACAGGCATTTATTCCCGATACGCCATCCGGTGTTGTACCGGTTGGGGCATCCTGGTCTGATCCTGAATATGTCATGGTAACATCAAAGTCATTTGCAGAACAGCCGTCAGAGATGGTGTATGTTCTCACGAGTTCCCAGCTGCACTGGTCACCTGTCAGGCTTTGACTTACGAAAGTAGCGGACA
>Ga0207734_100252_pt1 | contig 23023 bp, 15 predicted proteins | sample TtanPargueraPR_5_FD_187744 | JGI IMG/M metagenome (GOLD analysis project Ga0207734, IMG submission 187744) | Aerobic enrichment media microbial communities from Bioluminiscent Bay, La Parguera, Puerto Rico - Tt and P1 (3) (SPAdes) | ecosystem: Environmental > Aquatic > Marine > Unclassified ... | reverse complement strand
TTGGCGTAACAGATCCTGTTACAGAAGTTTGTAACGGACCGGTGACCTTCACTTATACCTGGGAAGACTGTTTGGGCAATCCATACACGTGGGATTATGTCTTTACAGTATTGGATCCTGTTGTAACCATACCTGATAACCAAAGTGAAGACGTAGAATGTTACACTGATGTTTACGTACCTTTAGCTCCTGATTTATATGATAATTGTAACCGGTTATTAGTAAAATCTGGACCTGTAGAAGGTGGTACATTTGATGGTTGTGAAGGAACGGTTACTTACACTTGGACTTATACCGATTGCCTAGAAAATCCTTATTATTGGGTATATACATTCAATGTTGAGGATGTAACACCACCTGAATTTGCAAACTGCCCCGTAGAAATAATTGATTTGGAATGCAATCCAGAAATGCTTCCGACAGCTGAGATGGCAATTGAGGCGGTTGGAGCGGTAACTGATAATTGCGATCCTGATGTTGACGTACGGGCAGAAAAGATAAGTTCTAGCGGAGAATGCGATTTTACAGAGGTATGGTTAGTAACTGCAGATGCAGATTGTGGACCGGATGCTACCTGTGAGGTAACCTTTATCTGGGAAATTGAAACAATCAGTGGCAATTGCGAAACCGCATTTGGTCGCATGGATGATGATGTAAATGTAACTTTGACGGAAGGAGCGTTATGCTTCCAGGATGAAGCTCTTGTAACTGTAAATGGCAATACTTTGTTTAACCGTTGGGGCTGGAGCAATCGTATCACAGTGCCAAACGAAGACAGGGTAATGAATCTTTATCCTGGTGCAGCACATTGTAATACTGATGGAATAGAATCTGTAGGAACCGTAACTGTTAAATGGTATAGTGATGGTGATAGTGTTACTGTTGACTACCTGATGGAACCGGGACAGTATTTAAGCGAGGTTCATATTTATGTTGGTTACGAAAGGTTCCCAACTATTAGCAAAGGCAGCAAACTGCGCCAAACAGTTGCTCCTGGCCAATACACCCTAGTTCAAGAAGCATATGATGGTGAATACTATACCGATGTACATGCTGTTTTCACTGGTGTTACTGAAGCATTCTGGGTCATCGCTCATGGAGTAGTATGTCCGCTTGAATGTGTATGTGGTGAAGGTGAGGTATTAGCAGATGGCACGATCATTATTGACGGTGTAGAAGCTGATATGACAGTATATGAAGAACTAGATGTGAATGCAAGCAAATTGAACGCATCTCAAAATGTTGGACCTAGAGTGACGAAGAAATCTGCTGAATTAGCAACAGGTGTGCTGCCTGAGCTTGAATCCGGAGATTTAAAAGTATACCCGAATCCATTTAACGAGGTGGTTAACATTGAATTTGTATCACCGGTAAGTGGACATGCAGTGCTTGAAATTCATAACATGGTTGGACAGCGTGTTGCTACATTGCTCGATGACTATGTAGAAGCAGGAGTAGAGAATAAGGTACAGTTCCGACCGGATGCTGAAGTTTCAGGATTCTACCTCTACAGACTGGATATAGATGGAAATATTCAAATTGGTAAAATGGTTTACCGAAAAGAATAAGACGAAATACCCGAAAACTTCTATAGATCAATTATTGCAAAAGACTCTTATTTTAAGTAGTTGATTTCGGGAGGTTCTACTTTAAAAAGTAAGATTGGAGGCTGCTCACTGGAGTGGCCTCTTTCTTTTAATCAAATAATTCAACGAGGCCTTGCCTCGGTGTTTCCTATATTCTCCCCTGGAGTCAGGGGAGATGGCAGTCGAATGACTGTCAGAGGGGTAAAATAATGAAAATTCGAATTTCAGCCTTTTTGTTCAAATTAATTTGGCGAAATGCCCCTTGGCTCTGCCATAGGGATAATCAGCTGTGAAGTTTTCTTTATTCGTATTATCTGAGATTTAGAAATACTCAAAATTCAATTCTTATTTTTTGCCATCTTACAAATATTACTTAAATTGTTCACGAACGAACAGATGAAACTGATTACACTCTAATCGCAAAAAATAAACTTCAAGCAAATCCATGATGAAATTTTACCCGACTAAAACAATGAAAATTAACTGGTTGAAACTTATCATTTTGGTTTCTATCATTTTTATTTACCCAACTATAGGGTTATCTCAAAATACAGGTCCATGTTATAATTTTACGTCGAGTACCGGCAATTCTTATTCTTCAATAAGCGGAGATGTAATTACCTTGTATAATCCCGATGGTGATCCTAAAGATGAGGGGCTGTCTGCAGCCATTTCTATTGGTTTTCCTTTTTTCTACAACTTTCAGCAAATTGATTCATTCAAGGTATGTGCCAACGGTTTTGTGACTCTAAATAAAGATTTGGCCTGGAATGATGAATTATGGTGGCCTTCGCTTTCAAGCGTTCAAACTGATCGTATTCTGGCTCCATTGTGGAGTGATTTATTAATTAATACCAGTGGAAGTATTCGCTATGAAGTAACTGGAAATTCACCTAACCAAATACTTAAAGTTGAATTTTTCGATATGAATTTTTACAATAATGAAGGTGGGTATTTTGGTGTAAGTTTAAAATTCCAGGTTTGGTTATATGAAGGAACTAATGTGATTGAATTCCGTTACGGGGGCATCCAAGAAGAAATGGGAAGCTGGACAAGTCAACCTACAAGAGGAGTCCGAATTGGTATTAATGATGAGAGGAATCCAAGTTTTATGAGCATTAAAGCCGGAACGCCTCCAACTTTTAGTTTTACGGAAGATTTTGAAGCGTCAGACTATCAGACTGATGTTATTCCTGGGCTTATATATAGGTTTATACCCGTAGCCCGTTGGCAGGGAACAGACAGTGATGAGTGGTTAACTGCAAGCAATTGGGAAGTTGGTAAAATGCCAAATGCATCGCTTAATGCGCAGATACTAGAAGGGATATTGCCTTATCCTAATATATCAATACCCGGCGCAATTTGTGATACCTTATATATGGAATCAGGTACTGATTTAACTATTGCCGGTGGTGGTGAACTGACTGTTAAAGGTGAGTTGGAAAGTGGCGGCAGCGTAACCGTAACTTCTTCCAGTGAAACCAGTACGGGTTCCCTGATTGTTGAAGGAACTTCTGATGCAACAATAAATTTCGAAAGATATGTCACAGGAGATCCAAACTGGCACCTGGTTAGTTCACCTGTCAGCGGTCAGGATATATGGTCGTGGGCAACCAGTGGAAGCAATAATGTTGCTATGAATGGCTCAAAGTATGGTATCACAACATACCTTGAAGAAAATAACAACTGGGGCGGTTATCCTGCCAGCGACCCCGGCGGTGATTTTATTGTTGGGAAAGGATATTCAACTTCCAGGCAAAGTAACGGCCTGGTAACATTTACCGGAACAATAAATACCAATGACGTAAACGATATTTCGATTTCGTATGCCAACCAGGGTTGGAATCTGATTGGTAATCCGTTTACTTCGGCAATTGGAGCGACAAGTTCAGCTTCAAGTTCGGATTATCTCTTAAACACGGAAAACGTGGCTAACCTGAGTCCCAGTTACGCCGGATTGTATTTATGGGATCCTGCATCGGGCGCCTCAGGAGAATATGTGATCATAAACAATTCAGGCGGGACACCAACAGCCACATTGGGACAGGATTATATTCAAGCCGGCCAGGGTTTCTTTGTACGGGCGAAAGATAACAGTTCACGTACTTTCGATATTACCCGCAATATGCAGGAACACCAGCCTGCAGTTTCGATGAAATCAGGTGAACAGTGGCCTGCGATAAAACTTTTGGCTTCGAACGGAGAAAACAGCAGCAGCACAAGCGTAAGTTTTAATTACAACATGACACGAGGCCTGGATGTTACCTATGATGCAGGTATGTTTAAAGCCAATCCTGATTTTGCAATTTACACCCGACTGGTCGAGGATAATGGCGTTGATTTTGCCTTGCAGTGCCTTCCTGAAGACTACAGCAACCTGGTGATCCCGGTTGGAATAGATGTACCAACAGGCACCGAAGTGACCTTTTCGGCAGATCTGATTAATTTGCCGGAAGAGTGTGATCCTTATTTGGAGGACAGGATTTTGGGAGCATTTGTAGCACTCAAATCAGGGAATGTTTATTCCGTAACAATCGATGACAATTACAAGAATGCTCAAGCCCTGTTTCTTCATACCAGTAAGAGCACCGTTACTACAACCAGTGTTGTTGAGTTAAGTGATCCTTTCCAGATTCATCCGAATTACATGGACGGTTATATTCGTGTTGTTTCCACAGATAAGAAACCTGCGCTGGCAAAGGTTTACGATACATCAGGCCGGCTGATCACGATTCAGAATGTTTATGAGGGCAATGCCAATATCATTCGTTTTTCAGGGAAGCCGGGGATCTATATTGTCCAGGTTAACAATGAATCACACAGTTTTAACCAGAAAATATTCTGGAAGAATTAACTTTCTCATCATTCATGGTATTTATTCGCATATTTCAAAGTAAGCTGCAGGAAAACATTTTGAATTTAACCGGACATTAAAAAGAGAATCATGAAACATTTGTTCTTCATATGGGTGCTGTCTTCCTGTTTATCGTTGGCATCAACTGGTCAAAGTATAACATTTGGTTTTACAGGAAAGACGCTAATTATAGAGACCCCGATGAATATTGACAGTGTTTATATATTAAATAATTCAAATGGTTCAGATACCTTGGTCGTTGGTAATTCTTTTTCTACCAGCATTACGTCAATCGATCTTTCCGGAACAGGAACTAAGAATGTTGTGGTAAGCTATCCCAACCCATTCATTAAAGAAGTTAACATTCAGTTTTTCTCAAACTTTTATGAACGTGCAAAAATTGCACTTTACGCCCTTGACGGTAAGCGTTTATCTGAATGGAATAGTTTTATAAATGCGGGCGAAAATAAGTTTCGATTAAAATCAGGAGAACAAGGTGTGCTCCTGTTGAGTGTCCTATCAAAAAACATTCAGTATCATTCTACTCTAATATGTCTGGAGGAAAGCGGAAGATCTGAAATAATTCAAATTTCCAACAGTTCAGGTAATGCTGATAAGCTTTTAAAATCAGAAGAATTGAATAATCCTTTTGTCTTTTCCTTCGGCGACAGTTTAAGCTTTCTGGCTTATTCAGGGATAATTGCGTCTGAACCGATTATGGACAAACCAGCGGGTGATAAAAGTTATTCGTTCGTTTTTGATGTTTCAGCGTACCTGCCGGTTGCCGATTTTACAGCAAACGTAACTACAATTAACGAAGGTGAGGAAATAAGCTTTTCAGACCTTTCGACCAATTCACCTTCAACCTGGAACTGGGATTTTGGCGACGGCAGTACCAGTGATCTTCAGAATCCAACTCATATTTATAACGCGTCAGGCACGTACTCAGTCACTTTGATTGTTTCAAACGAGTTTGGCACGGATACGATAACAAAACAAGATCTGATAACGGTAACAGCAGCAAAACCGGTAGCCGATTTTACAGCAAACGTAACTACAATTAACGAAGGTGAGGAAATAAGCTTTTCAGACCTTTCGACCAATTCACCTTCAATCTGGAACTGGGATTTTGGCGACGGCAGTACCAGTGATCTTCAGAATCCCACTCATATTTATAACGCGTCAGGCACGTACACAGTTACTTTGATTGTTTCGAATGAGTTTGGTGCAGATGCCATTACCAAATCAGAATACATCCAGGTTTTGGAGGAACCCAATCCGGTTTTGTCGGTAATTCCTGTTGTTTTGGCTTTTGATACCACCTCAACACAAAAGATACTGGAAATCACCAATAGCGGAACCGGTACTTTAAACTGGTCTGCCTCTGAAACACTGGAGTGGTTGACGGTCAGTCCTTCAACAGGTACAACAACAACGGAAACAGATACGATAACCGTGACCGTAAACCGCAGCGGGTTGACAACTGGTGATTATTCGGGAGTGATAACCATTAGCAGTAATGGAGGCAATACAGCGGTTGATGTAAGTATGAATGTTAAAGAAGAGACGCCGGAATTGGAGACACCCAAAGAACCTGGCTGGGATAACTGAGAAAAATATTCATTGGAAAGATGTTTAAAAGAAATGCTTTCATTTTTGTATATTGTAGGTAGACTATTTGTTCAAAGCGGCAGAACATGATGCATATGAAGAAAAATAAGGTGTTGTTTTCGGGAGTTATCCTGTTTATAGGTTTGACTTTCGCTTCGTCTGCCATTTCAAAAAATAATGTTGGTATGTCGTCGCCATTGATCAATGATAAAGCATCGAATACTATTATCATCGATATGGTGCAGACAGACACGTGCAGTACAATTCAACTGGAGGCTGGGTGGAACCTGTTTTCATCCCCGGTTATATTGGATACATCTGACATGCTTCATAATTTTCAGCATTTAATAGACAAAGGTTCCCTCGTGAAAATTCAGGATGAAGCCGGATGGTCGCTTGAAAACAGAGGTATTTTTGGCGGTTGGGTAAACGATATTGGAGACATTGTCCCTACGGAGGGCTACAAAATCAAGGTAAATGCTGCGGAGAATATCCAGTTCTGCGGATTGCAGGTGGAATATCCATATCCCATACCTTTAAGCGAAGGTTGGAATATTATTGGTTATCCGGGAATCGATACGATAAATGGAATGGATTTAGTTGGGGAACTGATCGATAAAGGAACCCTGGTAAAAGTGCAGGATGAAGAGGGAAATTCGATCGAGAATTTAGGTTCATTTGGGGGGTGGCAAAATTTCATTGGCGATATTTATAATGGTGAAGGATACTTGGTTAAAGTGCTGACATCAGACACATTGTGGATCTATGAGAATTACAGCGACACTACCCAAACACCAAAACCTCCAGGACTGGGATTTAGCGTTGTTGCTAATTCATTAAGCACTAAGTCAGGCAATGCATCCAGGCTGAATACAAAAAATGAGTTAGGCGCACGGGAGACAAAGCATTTTAAAACAGCTTATTCCGGGAATGGAGTTGATCACATGAGTTTTAATGTAGTGCAATTACCGGTCAACTTGCTTACGGTTGGTGATGAAATAGCCGTTTTCGACGGAACGATGTGTGTTGGATCAACAATAGTAGGTGAGCAGCACATTGAAAATAATATTATTCAAATTGCAGCATCATCAGCTGATAAATATGGCATGCAGGGTTTTACTGAAGGGAATAATTACAAAATTAGGTATTGGAAGGCTGAATCAGGGCAAGAGCAGGAGTTAAGCTTCGATTTTGTATCCGGCGAAGAAGTATTTACTAGCCATGAATCAGTGATCTTGAGTTTGGCCCACGGAATTGAACTTGGACTTGAGAATGATGAACCTGTTGATATTAATTTCGTTTGCTTTCCAAACCCATTCAATAAAGAACTTACGATTCAATTTAATCTTACAAATGTTTCACAGGTTACCATTTCTGTTTTTGATCAGCAAGGACAAAAGGTGGCAAGTCTTTTAAACCAGGAAACATTTATTAAAGGATCGCATCACATTTCGTGGGATGGTAAAGGCACGGGCAATCAAAAATTATCGTCTGGAATCTATTTTTTACAGGTATTTATTGATGATCTGCAATACCATGAGAAGATCGTACTAAATCATTAAGCATTTTTTACAGAGCTTCTCAAAGATTAAAGAGTTAAGAACTCCAAAAACTTTTTTGACGTGTTAGTGTTCTAACCTAAAAAATGTTCTTTTAGCATTTATAATTTTGAGATGCTTATAATCTAAAACATTAAATATGAAAAAAATATTTTTGTTTTTGGCTCTAATCTTGGTTATATCAACTGTATTTGCACAAAAAAGTTTCTACGACTTCACCGTAAAAGACATCGATGGAAATGATTTTGCATTATCCAGTCTTAAAGGCAAAAAAGTGTTGGTAGTCAACACGGCATCGAAGTGTGGGTTTACACCGCAGTACGAACAATTGCAGAAATTATATGAGAACTATGGGGGAGAGGACTTCACGATTGTAGGATTCCCGGCCAATAACTTTTTAAGTCAGGAACCCGGCTCGAATGATGAGATTAAGGATTTTTGCCAGAAGAATTATGGCGTCACTTTTCCTATGATGGCCAAGATTTCGGTTAAAGGCGATGATATGCATCCTCTCTATCACTGGCTGACAGAGAAAAGTCAAAATGGTGTAATGGATTCAAAAGTAGCCTGGAATTTTCAAAAATATCTGATCGATGAAAACGGAAATCTGGTAGACGTTATTAAACCCAAGGTAAAACCTGATGATGATCAAATTGTTAATTGGATAAAGAATTAATACACTTTTAACAAGTATATTTATCACTGCTTCATTAAGGCTTGCTCCAATCCTATTATAATTCCCTTTCTTATTCAGGATTTATTTGAAATAAAATTCTTTGAATCAAATAGTTGCGTTTCCTTTTGAGGGAGCATCATGAAATTACGACATCAATTCTGTTTTTCAAATCTTATTGTTTAAATTTAAAGAATATTCAAAGTTTTTTGTGTATTTAAATTATTTCGTGAAATCTAAATCTATCAATATGTCCTGGGTTAACAACCTTAAGCGAATAATGAAGGAAAAAGAGATCAACATCGAAAGCCTGAAAAACAGGATTGTTGAAAACGGACATTCATTAAGTCGCAATTCCATCGGTAATATTCTGAACCAAAGAAACAGCCCTAAGTTGGATACCCTTCAAATTATTGCTGAAGCACTCGAGGTAGAACTAACTGAATTATTTTCTGAAAGCAAAGATAAAAGTAAATCGGGGACAAATGAACTGGATGGTTTTATTGATTTTGAAGGAGAGATCTACAGAGTCAAATCATCCAAACAATTAAAAGATGTATGTGAAAAGATACTCGGGACTCCGATAGAACCCGTGCAATCGAAGAAACAGGAGAGGAACAACGTACCCGGAAGTACTACTGGATTCTCACTGCTTGCCCGGGCAAAAGCCAGGCAACATTCAAACAGACTGCAAGTTCATATGGTTCAGCGTTTCAATATTACCGTCAGTTCTAAACGGGAAATGGAATATTCAGGTAATTTACCCAGGGATACGAGAATCTGGATATTCAAATCAAAACAAGAAGAAATACAAGCACGACAAACGCTTCAAAAATTCTTAAAATACAGCTTTAATACCTAGTATTTTTGTTAAAATGAAGAGATGAATGAGCTTCCTCAAGAAATTGCCAGTTGGGAATATTAAAGTAACCGACCATCAGATAATTAGGCAGTTCACAAAAATTTCTTCGGATAATCATTCATATTTATGCAGATTAATACCAGGCAATTTATTTTAAACTTTATCTGCATGCGCTAATATGAAAAATAAACTTGTCGGCGCATTCGTGATTCGCCCAAAAATGTTGTGAAATTTTACGTGATTAAATAATTGATAAACAACAAATTATTTTTTAAATTTAGCCGTACTAAAAAACTTAATTGATTTGGATATGGATACAGAAACCAAACTCTTGGGCTTGCTTCAAGATGCAGCGACTATTGTTCATAAGTACTATTACGAAACTTCAATGCCAATAAAAGATGTATGCAGCATTGTGCAGATTTTGGCGAATAACTATGCTGAGAATATTTATGAACTTCCGGAAGATGAGTTTACCATTTTAAAGGCTGAACTTGAGTGAGAAATCAGGTCAATTTTTCTGTTTAATACTTGAAATACTTTTGGTAGAGTGTTCCTGTATGAATATAAATTGTACAAAGTTTTTTGGGATTTAGCCAAATTTACTTGAATAATAATTGTAAAAATCAATATTATTAAATTCTAACATTAAAATATTAAGATCATGGATGTTGAAAAGAAATTGCTGGGTTTATTAAAAGATGCTGCTGTAATGGTTCACAAGTATTACTATGAAACAAACATGCCGATCAAGGATACGTGTATGATTGTGCAGTTACTGGCAGAAAATTATGCAAACAACATTGATGAGTTGCCGGAAGATGAATACTCACTGATGAAACAAGAGGAAGAACCGGCTCCTGTTAAAAAAAGAGTGGCTCCAACCTTAAAAAAGGAAGAGGAAGAAGTAGAGGAGTAGTCTTCTCTACAAAACCAGCGATGATCGCTTAATCAATTTATTTGCCGTATTTGATGTGATGTTTCTGTTGAAATATTGATTACTATTTCCCGATACAGAAATTCTTAAAGATATGCCCCAGCACTTCATGCGTGCTGATCTCGCCCGTTATTTCAGCCATGTAGTGCAGGCATTCGCGGATGTCTTGTGCGAGCAGATCGCCGGGAATTCCGTCGTCAAGCCCGTTTAGAACGCGCAAAATTGCTTCATGCGCGTTTTTAAGGATTTCAAAGTGACGTGCGTTGGTTACGATCACATCCTGTTGTTCTGCAGCATCGAAACTGATGGCATGCTGCATGTGATCGATCAGTTCATCCAGGTTCTGTTTGTCACGGGCGGCAATAAACACTAACTTTTCGCGATCAGTCATATCCAATAAATCAAGCTGTTGAATGGTCTCCTGTTTCCCGGTGTCGATTTTATTTGCCACTATAATTAGCAGCTGGTTACCGGAGATTCTCTCCCTGATCTTATCAATACGACTTTTTACAAGTTCATACGGGTTGTTGGTATCGACCACAAGCAAAACTACGGTAGCCTGCTCCAGTTTACTGTAACTGCGTTCAATTCCCAGGTTTTCGATATGGTCCTCCGTTTCACGAATTCCTGCGGTATCGAAAAAGCGAAATGCGGTCCCATGAATATTTACCACATCCTCTATGACATCACGGGTAGTCCCATGGATATCTGATACAATCGCCTTATCCTCGTTTAAAAGGGCGTTTAAAAGGGTGGATTTGCCCACATTGGTTTCGCCGACAATAGCTACCGGAATACCATTTTTAATGGCATTGCCCAGTTGAAATGAATCCTTTAGTTTACGAAGCAGTTCTTCGATTTTTTCGGTAAGGTTTCGCAATGCAGTTCGATCGGCAAATTCCACGTCCTCTTCACTAAAATCAAGTTCCAGTTCCACCATGGCTGTAAAATGCAATAACTGGTCTCGTAAAGCTCCGATTTCTTTCGAAAATCCGCCACGCATCTGGTTAATGGCCAGTTTGTGAGCTGCCGCATTTGATGACGCAATAACATCGGCCACGGCCTCAGCCTGCGACAAGTCCATTTTTCCGTTTAAGAAAGCTCGTTGTGTGAATTCGCCTGGCAAAGCCATTCGGGCTCCGTTTTCGATCAAAATTTCCAGAATTTTTTGTTGGATGTATGTTGAACCATGACATGAAATTTCCACAATGTCCTCGCCGGTAAAAGAATGGGGCGCTTTAAATAAACTCAGCACTACTTCATCAATCACTTCATTGTTGTACATCAACTGTCCGAAATGAAGCGAGTTTGGCTTTTCGTCTGCCAGTTTTTTTTCTTTATTCGGACTGCGAAATACTTTTTCTGCAATTGAAATGGCTTCGCTTCCCGATAGACGGATTACAGCGATGGCACCGGCACCGGGTGAAGTAGATATAGCGCAAATGGTGGTTTGATCGAGCATTTGATATTTGTTTTCGCAAAGATAATTCATAAATTTAATTCTTTGAATTGGTAATATGGAGCTTCTCATTAAAGAATCAGCGAGAATCATCAGAGAGTCGAAATCGACAATTGCATTTACGGGCGCCGGAATATCGGTTGAGAGTGGAATTCCTCCGTTCAGAGGGGAGAATGGATTATGGAACAAATACGATCCCAAAGTGCTCGATCTAAGTTATTTTTATTCAAATTCAGAAGAATGCTGGATGTATATCCGCGAAATTTTCTATGACTTTTTTGCGGATGCCATGCCCAATAAAGCGCATAAAGTTTTAGCTGAAATGGAGCAGCACGGCATGTTGCAGGCAGTGGTTACGCAAAACATCGACAATTTACATTATGAAGCCGGAAGCCAAACCGTTCACGAATTTCACGGGAATTCAAAGAAACTGAAATGCCCAAGGTGCACAAATATAATCGATGTCTCGGAAATTGATTTTAAAACTTTGCCGCCACGCTGCAAGGAAGATGGCGAAGTTCTGAAGCCGGATTTTATATTCTTTGGCGAAGGTATTCCGCCTGAAGCTTATTCCAATTCATTTGAAGCGGCGGAGAAAGCTGAAGTTTGCCTCATTATTGGATCAACAGGAGAGGTAACACCGGCGTCGTTTGTGCCAAGGACTGCGAAGCAAAGTGGTGCCACAATCATTGAGATTAATCCTGATGAAACGACTTTTACTCGTCAGATTACTGATATCCATTTAAAGGGGAAGGCTTCGGAAGTACTTGCAAAGCTGGCAGAGGAATTGTTTTGAACATTTCACCAAAATGTTTAAAGTTTAAAGGTGAACACACGATTGTTACAGCGATTCGTACAAAATAAACCCGACAAATTTCGTTCAAAAAGCAGAACACTTATATTTGCGCATCAGAACTGAAAAAATTAAAACCTGTATAAATTAAAATACAATGAAATTACTTGAAGGAAAGACAGCAATTATTACGGGAGCATCGCGCGGAATTGGAAAAGCGATTGCCATTAAATTTGCCCAGGAAGGCTGCAATGTAGCGTTCACCGATCTTTTTGACGACGAAAACATGAAAGCTACAGAGGCTGAACTGAAAGAATTGGGAGTTCAGGCAAAAGGCTATGCTTCAGATGCCAGTAATTTTGAAGATACAGACAAGGTAGTAAATCAGATCGTTAAGGATTTTGGCCGAATCGATGCCTTGGTCAATAATGCAGGAATTACCAAAGATACCCTGTTAATGCGCATGACTGAAGAACAGTGGGATGCCGTGATAAACGTGAACCTGAAATCGGTTTTCAATTTTACGAAGGCTGCACAGCGAACCATGCTAAAACAACGCAGCGGATCGATCATAAATCTGAGTTCGGTGGTTGGTGTCAGCGGAAATGCAGGCCAGGCGAACTACTCCGCATCGAAAGCCGGGATAATTGGATTTACCAAGTCGGTGGCGCGCGAACTGGGATCACGAGGGATTCGCTCCAATGCCATTGCACCCGGGTTTATCATCACCGAAATGACCGCCAAAATTCCGGAAGAAGCACGCAAAGCCTGGGAAGAATCAATCCCGATGAAACGTGGCGGAACTCCCGAAGAAGTGGCCGGCGTTGCAACATTCCTGGCATCCGACCTTTCATCGTATGTGAGCGGACAGGTGATCACCGTCTGTGGTGCTATGAATACCTGATTGAATTAATGGGATTTTTAAAGCACTTTGTGCTTGCTTTTATCGAGTATTAATTTACAATAGAAAAGAAAGCGGTCAGAAATTCTGGCAGCTTTTTTTTGTTATAGAGCGATTGATATACCATATTTTAAGTGCGAAAAACATTCATCCGAATTTTTGTTTTGGTATTAAGATGATCGTCGGGAATACAGCTTAATCTGTCGGCAAAGATGATTTATTTGATAGCACCTGCTTTCCTTGTTCAAATCTACAAATCATAAAAAGGGATGTTATCAGATGCCTGATCACGAAACGATTCCTTCAAAATCAAAATGAACAAATGAGAAGTATAACCAGAAATTTGTTGTGAATTTCTGATTAAAATACTTAAATTGTATAGGGAAGATGAAAATCCGGCTTCATGCTTAATAAATCAATTGCTTACAGACTTAGCATTTATATTTCGCTTGCGGTGATCAGCGTATTCATTGCATTCATTATTATTGTATTTCTTTTTAATTTCCGGCTAATACAGGAGAACATTCAATATAAGGCCGAGAATACAAGTATTGAGGTGACTTCGCGTGTCAGGGAATATGTTGTTACTATTCAGGAAGTTACCGGTAATGTTGCCGACCAGGTTCTTTTTTATGACCGGGAACATTCCGTTGAGCCTTTTTTGGAATCCTTGCTCGAAAAATACAATTTTATCAATGCGCTGTATGTCAATATAAATGAAGACATTGAGCTGGATTATCATAATTTCTACACGTTTAAAAGCGAGGACTCAACCTACTTTTATCGGGCAAATAAACCGATAGAAACATGCGTTAGTACGGATCCCAATTTTAAAAAAATGATGGAATCGGAAATGCAGGAATGGTCGGAACCTATTTATTGCAAACGCAATCAATGCATTGTTGTTTCCTATGTTTCTCCCATTTACGATGCCAAGGATAGCGTAAACCGAAAGCCTATAGGTGAGGTGATTTGTGAGTTATCCTTATTGGAATTAAACAGGGAAATCAACGCAATCAAAGTAGGGGAGAACGGTTATACATTACTGCTTTCACGGGAAGGCGTGTATCTAACTCATCCCAGGGAAGACTGGATTATGAACCGAAGTGTCTATACCATTCCGAAGAAAGTTTATGATACGGATAAAAATTCAATAGCAGAGTTTTTAAAAGGAAACTCGAAAGGAACATTGGTAGCGCGTCCGGAAGTGCTCGATTATAAAAAAAGCTATGTTTCCTATTCAAGAATCCAGGAAACGGGGTGGATTATTTTGATGATCATTCCTTATTCCGAGTTGTTTGAACCACTTTATGTGCCCATTTTAAAAATGCTGTTTTTTTCCGTTCTTGGAATCCTTGTCATATATATTCTAATCACCTACATTTCAAACCGGCAAATTCAACCGCTCAGTAGCCTGACATCTGAATTGAAGCGATTTAGCGACATTTCCGGAGAGAGTTATGCAGGACAGGATTCGATAAATGAAGTAATTCAGGTTTCGGAGAGTTTGAACCTGATTAAATCATGGTACGAGAAAAACAGGATTCAAACAAAAAAGGATGAGAAACTGGACAAACTCAAAGAGGAGGATATTTTCCAGGCAGCTGAAATTCAGCAAAGCCTGATTAAAAAAGAATACCCTGCTTTCCCGAACATGAAAGAATTAGAACTGTTTGCTTCCTACAAACCCGCCAGGGTGGTCAGTGGAGATCTGTTCGATTATTTTTTCAGGGATGAAAATCTACTGGTTTTTACCAATGGCGATGTTTCAGGTAAGGGTGTTCCGGCTGCTTTCTTTATGAGCGTATCACAAACGATTATCAAATCAGTATCGGCTAACCTCAACCTGAAGCGAAGCAAAGATATTGTTCAGGAAGTTAACGAGCAACTCTATTCCAATAATGTACATCAGTTCTTTCTGACGCTGTTCCTGGGTATTCTCGATATAAAAACAGGGAAACTTACCTACTGCAATGCTGCACATACCTCTTCTTATGTTTTGAAAGCCGATGGTAAATTGGATGTATTGTCGGAAACACACGGACTCCCTCTGGGTTTGTACCGCGAGAAAGTTTATCGTGAGAGCCGTTATCAACTCAATAAAGGTGATTCTATCATTCTTTATACGGACGGAGTTACTGAGCTGCAGGATGAAAATAAGTTACAGTACGGCAACTATCGCTTGCGTGAAAATATAAAAAGCCTTGCGGGCCTCAGTCCCAAAGAAATGACCAGACGTATTGAAAACAGCCTGAAACAATTTGTGGGTGATGCCGATCAGAATGACGATATTTGCATACTGATCCTGAAGTATAACGGATAAAAAAAGACCGGATGACCGGCCTTTTGATTATTCTTTTAATGCTTTATTCTTCGAAAGAATTCGCATCTGTAATTTCTCATTTTTCTTGTCGTATCCCACAGAAATGGTATCCCCTTCCACGATCGAAGCTTTAATGATAATTTCCGCCATCTCATCTTCGAGGTATTTCTGAATGGCTCGTTTAAGCGGACGGGCACCAAATTGCGGATCATAACCTTTTTCGGCAATGAATTCTTTCGCTGCCGGCGAGATCTTCAGTTTGTAATTTAAGGCTTCCACGCGTTTGTACAATCCTTCAATCTCAAGATCGATGATCTGGAAAATATGTTTTTTATCCAGTTGGTTGAACATCACTACATCGTCTATCCTGTTCAGGAATTCCGGTGCAAAGGCTTTTTTCAAGGCCTTCTGAACGATATATTTTGCATGCTCGTTTTCCTGTTCAGGAGTTTTAGCCGAAGAGAAACCAACGCCGCGGCCAAAATCTTTTAGTTGCCGTGATCCGATATTGGAAGTCATGATCACAATGGTATTTTTGAAATCCACGTTACGTCCCAGACTGTCAGTCAGTCTTCCTTCGTCGAGCAGTTGCAGCAGCAGATGGAATACATCGGGATGGGCTTTTTCAATCTCATCCAGCAAGACCACTGAATAGGGTTTTCTCCTGACTTTTTCGGTCAGTTGTCCGCCTTCTTCATATCCCACATATCCGGGAGGCGCTCCAACCAAACGCGAAACGGCAAATTTTTCCATGTATTCGCTCATGTCAATACGGATCAGCGAATCGAGATTATCAAAAAGATAAGTCGTAAGAACTTTAGCCAATTGTGTTTTACCAACACCGGTTGGACCAAGGAAAATAAAAGATCCGATGGGACGGTTAGGATCCTTCAATCCTGCGCGGTTTCGCTGAATGGCTTTTACCACTTTGGCAATGGCTTCTTCCTGACCGATAACTTTACCTTTCAAGTCCTTACTCATGTTCATCAGACGTTTCCCTTCAGCCTGTGCAATACGCTGCACCGGTACGCCTGACATCATGGCCACTACTTCGGCAACTTTATGCTCATCCACTGTTTCGCGATGGTTGATCAGTTCTTTTTCCCACTTTTCCTTCTCCTGCTCGAGTTGGTTGAGCAGGTTCTTTTCTTTGTCACGGTAATTGGCAGCCAGCTCAAAATTCTGACTCTTAACCGCGCCTATCTTATCTTCTTTTGTCTTTTCTATTTTTTCTTCCAGTTTCACGATCCGGTCAGGAACGTTAATATTGGAGATATGAACGCGTGATCCGGCTTCATCGAGCGCATCAATTGCCTTATCCGGGAGATAGCGATCTGTTATGTATCGGGCCGTAAGTTTAACACAGCCCTCAATCGCTTCCGGAGTGTAGATTACATTGTGGTGTTCCTCATAACGTTCCTTAATGTTGTTCAGAATTTCAATGGTTTCGTCGATCGAAGTAGGATCAACCATCACTTTCTGGAACCGACGCTCGAGTGCGCCGTCTTTTTCTATCTGCTGACGATACTCATCGAGTGTAGTTGCTCCAATGCACTGAATATCACCACGTGCCAGGGCGGGTTTCAGCATGTTGGCGGCATCGAGTGAGCCAGTGGCACCCCCTGCACCAACAATGGTGTGTATCTCGTCGATGAACAAAATGACATTATTCACCTTCGACAATTCATTCAGAATGGCCTTCATGCGTTCTTCAAATTGTCCTCGGTATTTTGTTCCGGCAACAATCGATGCAATATCGAGACTAACTACACGCTTGTCGAATAAGATCCGTGAAACTTTTTTACTCACGATTCGGATGGCAAGACCTTCGGCAATGGCCGATTTCCCAACACCGGGTTCGCCAATCAGTATCGGATTATTCTTCTTGCGCCGGCTAAGGATTTGTGCCAGTCTTTCAATTTCTTTCTCCCGTCCGACAATAGGATCAAGGTTATTTTCTTCGGCAAGTTTGGTAATATCAATTCCAAAATTATCCAGTACCGGTGTGTCTGATTTCGCACCTGCGCCTTTTTTACCCGATTGCGGTCCGGAAGGATTTTTTGAAAAACCTTCACCAGGCCCGTCGTCTTCGCTTTCCGGATAGTCCGACTTGGCTTCAGGTAATTTGTAGTCCTGTAACTGCGATTTAACCATGTAGTAGTTAACGCCCATTTCAATGAGTAACTGGGTAACCAGGCAATTGCTGTCTTTTAAAATAGCCAGCAACAAGTGAGCACTGTTGGCTGTAACGCTTTTAAATGATCGGGCCTCGAGATAGATCAGTTTCAACGTTTTTTCCGTTGATTTCAACATTACCAGGTCCGATTTTGAATTGATTTCTTTGTTGGTTTTTATCTTTTTTTCAACAAGTTGCTTTACCTCTGCCAGATCAATCCCCAGGTTTTCAAGGATGTCGGTAGCAATCCCTTCACCATCCCGAAGAATGCCAAGAAACAGGTGCTCCTGTCCAATGTAATCGTTTCCCAAACGAATCGCTTCCTCCCGGCTGTATCCTATTATATCTTTTATTCTTGGCGAAAATTGTGAATCCATAAATTATAATCGTTTACAACGTTTCAACAAATTCTGTTCCCAAAAGGTTGAATTACGAAAATACTCAATTTCTCAGAGCCTGAATAACCGAATTGGCAGAAGTTATCAAATCATTAAAAATCATACTGCATTTATGTCAGTTGAATTGTTAATATCTTATCTGAAATGTAGAAGTAAAACGCTTGCTCCAGGTACTTATAAACCGATGATTTTACTATTTTTGTGGGTCATTTGAAATTGAGAATTTTTATTGAAAGGAGATATAATGTCAGAAGGAGAAAAGATTATTAGAATAAACATTGAAGAGCAGATGAAATCTGCTTATATTGATTATTCAATGTCTGTTATTGTATCGCGTGCATTGCCTGATGTACGCGATGGATTTAAACCGGTTCACCGTCGCGTTTTGTACGGTATGCACGAACTGGGTATTCTTTCAAACAGACCATACAAGAAGTCGGCAAGAATTGTTGGTGAGGTGCTTGGAAAGTACCACCCTCATGGCGACTCATCAGTATATTTCACCATGGTACGTATGGCGCAGCACTGGTCGTTGCGCTATCCGATGGTCGATGGCCAGGGTAACTTTGGTTCGGTGGATGGCGATAGCCCGGCTGCCATGAGATACACGGAGGCCCGCATGTCGAAGATCTCGGAAGAAACACTGGCCGATCTGGACAAGAATACGGTCGATTTTCAACCAAACTTCGATGAATCCTTAAGCGAACCGACGGTGCTGCCCACAAAAATACCGCAGTTGATCGTTAACGGCGCTTCGGGGATTGCAGTGGGGATGGCTACCAACATGCCCCCGCATAACCTGAGCGATTCGATTGATGCTATTGTTGCGTACATCGATAACAATGAGATAGAAATCGAGGAATTGATCCAGATCATTAAAGCACCTGATTTTCCGACAGGCGGAATCATTTACGGCTATCAGGGCGTAAAAGATGCTTTCGAAACAGGGCGCGGTCGAATTTTGATTCGTGGCAAGGCACACATCGAAAACGAAGGTGGCCGCGAAAAGATTGTGGTGACCGAGATTCCTTACCTTGTGAATCGTGCTGAAATGATTCAAAAAACAGCTGACCTGGTAAACGAGAAAAAAATCGAAGGGATTTCGAATATCAACGATGAATCAGACCGTGAGGGAATGCGCGTAGTGTACGATTTGAAACGCGATGCCATGAGCAACGTTGTTTTAAACAAACTTTACAAGTACACGGCACTGCAAACTTCGTTTAGCGTTAATAATATTGCACTGGTTAAAGGAAGGCCAAAGTTGCTGAACCTGAAAGAACTGATCCGTCATTTTGTGGATCACCGTCATGAAGTAGTAACCCGTCGTACACAATATGAATTGGAGCAGGCAGAAAAACGGGCACATATTCTTCAGGGACTCATCATTGCCAGCGATAATATCGATGAAGTAATCGCCATCATCCGAGGTTCTTCCACACCGGATGAAGCCCGAACCAATCTGATAGAACGATTCGAACTCACGGATGTTCAGGCGCGGGCAATTGTTGAAATGCGCTTGCGTCAGTTAACAGGACTGGAGCAGAACAAATTGCGCAAAGAGTACGAAGAAATTATGGCACAGATCGAGGAACTAAAAAAGATTCTGGCCGACATGAACCTGCGCATGCAGATTATTAAAGACGAATTACTGGAAGTAAAAAATAAATACGGCGATGAACGCAGGACTGAAGTCGTTCCCAATGCAGAAGAATTCAATCCGGAAGATTTCTATGCCGACGAGGATATGGTGATCACCATATCACACCTTGGATATATTAAGCGCACACCATTGACCGAGTTTCGAACCCAGGGAAGAGGAGGTGTTGGTTCCAAAGGTGGAACAACCCGCGACGAGGACTTCATCGAACACATTTTTATTGCTTCGATGCATAATACGCTTTTACTGTTTACAGAAAAAGGAAGATGTTTCTGGTTAAAAGTGTATGAAATACCGGAAGGAACACGTTCATCGAAAGGCCGTGCAATTCAGAATATACTGAATATTGAACCGGATGATAAAGTGCTTACGACCATTAAAGTAAAAACACTTTCCGACGAAGAATTTATCAATAATAACTACATCATTCTGGCCACCAAAAAAGGAATTATCAAAAAAACCACCCTGGAAGCCTATTCTCGTCCACGTCAGAACGGAGTTAATGCGATCACTATCAGGGAAGGCGATCAGTTACTTGAGGCACGCCTTACCAATGGCCATAGCGAAGTAATGTTGGCCGTGCGTTCTGGTAAAGCCATACGCTTTAACGAAAGTATTGTTCGACCGATCGGCAGAACGGCTTCAGGAGTTCGCGGAATAAAACTTGGCAGCGATAAGGATGAGGTAATTGGTATGATTTGTGTACAGGATGAGAACGAAAATATTCTGGTCGTTTCTGAAAACGGTTATGGAAAACGTTCTGAGATTGATGATTACCGCGTAACCAATCGTGGTGGCAAAGGAGTGAAAACCATCAATATTACGGAAAAAACAGGTGACCTGATAGCGATTAAGAATGTTTCGGATGAGAACGATTTGATGATCATCACGCAGAAAGGACTTACCATTCGATTGGCTATAAGTTCAATATCTGTGCTTGGCCGCGCTACACAGGGAGTTCGAGTGATTAACCTGAAAGACGATGACCGTATAGCTTCGGTTGCGCGTGTAACCATTGAAGATACCAATGGAGACGAAGAAGAAGGAACTGAAAATGAAGAAAATAACTTAGAACAGGAATAAATAAATGATTATTTCTGCTGAGATTTGAATAAAGTGTGAAAACATATATTTTTGTGAAAAAAATAGATTAATAGCGATCAGTTGAATCAGGTTCTTTTTAAAGATTGTGTTTCAACCTGTAACTTTAAACAAAAACAATTTTAATACAATGAAAAAATCAATTATCCTTCTGGCGTTTGTTTTTGCCGTAAGTGGAGCATTTGCCCAAAAAGGTAAAGTATCAAGCGCTCAGAATTTCAAAGACACCGGTAAACTGGATAAAGCGTTGGAGGCTATCGAAGAAACCGTTGATCCATCCAACGATAAATCAGAAAAAACAATTGACTGGCCGAAAACCTGGGAAGTTCGCGGAGAGATCTACCAGGCCATTTTCCAGAGCGAGGATCCCAATTTTAAACAACTGGCAGAAGATCCGCTAACCACAGCACTTCAGTCGTATAAAAAAGCGTTAGAACTGGATGATAAAGGACGTAATGAAAACAGTGTAAAAATTAAACTCACACTGTTGACAAACGACCTGACCAACCAGGCAGTTGAGGCATTTAACAACAACGATTATCAAACAGCACTGAGATCTTTCGAACAGATTCTTGAAATTCAGGATATTGATGTTGTGAAAGCTGATAATCCGGGAGCCATTGATACGGTTATTCTTTTCAACACTGGTTTGGCTGCCTACAATGCCAAGGATTTCGACAAAGCGATAAAGTATTACAAGGAAGCTGCAAAATACGGATACAACGGTGCCAGGACGTATAGTTTAATTGCAGATACTTACCTGCAAAAACAAGATACTGTAAATGCGATTAAAACAGCACAGGAAGGTTTTGAGAAATATCCGGATGACAATGGCGTGTTGACCAGCATGATTGATCTGTACCTTAAAACCGGACAGAAGGAACAAGCCATGAAATACCTGGAAATGGCCATTCAGCAAGATCCCAAAAACGTAACATATCATTTTGCGCAGGGTACCTTGTATGAATCGTTTGGCGAAGAGGATAATGCCATTAAATCTTATGAGAAAGCGATCGAGATCGATCCAACTTTCTTTAATGCTTATTACAATCTTGGTGCTCTGTACTACAATAAAGGAGTAAAGCAGATTGAGGTGGCCAATGCTGTGCCGGCCAACGAAAATGAAAGGTATGAAGCCGAACTGAAAAAAGCCGACCAGTGGTTCGAAAAAGCTTTGCCATACATGGAAAAATGTAACGAAATTCAACCCGATGATGTAAGCACGCTGGAGTCGCTGAAAAATCTTTATTATCGTATGAAAGATATGGACAAGTACAATGCTGTTCTCGAAAAACTCGGTCAGTAAATAGGACTTTGTTCTAAAAAATATTGAAGCCGTTCTCAGTCAATCGACAGGGAGCGGCTTTTTTATTACCTTAGATGGAACCTGCCGGAATACCGGAGTTTAAAACCCGATGAGCATGAAAAGGATAGTGAATTGTGTACTGTTACTTCTTGTTGTACTATTTATTTCCTGTGATAAAGATTCTTCAGGCGAACTGAACTATTTGGTAATCGGAAGTTTACGCCCTGAAATAATGTATTATGATGTCTATCCGGACACGATGATTACCTCCTGGGAACGCGTATCAAATTATCTTATTGACTTGAATAATGACGGCATTGATGATTTAAAACTCTCAGTGCTGAATCAATATATATTTGGTGGTTTGTCTTTACGGAATTCAGAACTTAGGTTGGAAACACGAAGTGTTAACACCACGGTTTTGGCAGATTCGATTTATCCCATTGTTTTGTCATCTGGCGATACAATTGCTGTTGACGATACATGGGAGAGTGGAAATTTACTGTTACTAAAATCGGGTGAAGAATGTTGCCCGCCAACCGGTAATATCTTTCATGAAGGAAATTGGTTAGAAAAAAACGATAATTACATCGGAATAAAATTCCAGGATAAACTGGGTTGGCTTAGAATCGGGATCGAAGGATATACATCCGTTAGGATTTATGAGTTTGCGATTATGAGATAACATAAAAAAAGCAGCACTATCTCATAAACTGTGTAAATAGGAATACCGGGGGTTGCAACCCCCGGTATTTTTTTGTTTAATTTTAAACTTTACACAGTAATGAAAAAAGAAGATTTATTAAATGATGATTTTCTCAAAC
>Ga0207734_100223_pt1 | contig 29759 bp, 29 predicted proteins | sample TtanPargueraPR_5_FD_187744 | JGI IMG/M metagenome (GOLD analysis project Ga0207734, IMG submission 187744) | Aerobic enrichment media microbial communities from Bioluminiscent Bay, La Parguera, Puerto Rico - Tt and P1 (3) (SPAdes) | ecosystem: Environmental > Aquatic > Marine > Unclassified ... | reverse complement strand
GGCTGACGGCTCATCCCGGCAGTTTTCAGTCCTGTCTACCGGAGTGGTATGGACCCGACCTGCCAGTGACCTTGCTTTATCCTCATGGTGTTCTTCCCCGTCGGGTGCGGGCCTTTATTGCTCATCTACGAAGCTGTATCCCGGAGGAATGGACTGGGGGCGGTGGTACTGCCACACAGGCTGTTCCGAAAAGCGGAACGTATCATTCCAACACCTGAACCCTTGTGCTGTGTTAATGTTCACGCCACTGATAATGATTCGCAAATGCGAAAACTGATACATCGTGAACGTTGCACAACACAAGGAGTTATTCATGCGCCGTCGTTTTCCTTTGCTGGCGTCAGCGGTTGCCCTGGCCAGTGCCAGCACCGCAAGTCTGGCCCAGGCCGAGCCCGTTGAGCTGGGTGAAATTGTGGTGACTGCCGCTGGCTTTGAGCAGAACATCTCGGATGCGCCGGCCAGTATTTCGGTGATCTCTGGCGAGGAGCTGGCGAAGAAGTCCTACAAGAGTATTGTCGATGCGGTGAATAACATCCCGGGAGTGTACGTAACCGGTGGCGGTGGTGCGCAGGACATCAGCATTCGGGGGATGGACGACAGTTACACGCTTTATCTGGTCGACGGCCGTCCGGTCTCAGCGGGGCGTTCGGTAAACACCAACGGCCAGGACGGTGGCAAGCAGATTGCTCTGCCGCCCATCTCCATGATCGAGCGGGTTGAAGTCATCCGTGGCCCGATGTCCTCGCTGTACGGTTCTGAAGCCATGGGCGGCGTTATCAACATCATCACCCGCAAAAACCGTGGTGAGTGGGCGGGCACTATCTCATCCGAGTACACCAAATCTCTGAACGATGTCAGCAACGACAGCCGGCAGACCAGCCTGTTTGCCGGCGGCGCACTGGTGGAGGATCTGCTGAGTGCGGAAGTGAATGCCGCCTGGGGAGGGGACGATGAGAGTGATTTTGCCGGTGCCGATGACTCCGCACGCAGCACCCCGGAAAGCAAGCGCAAGCAGGGTGGTGCCAAGCTGATTCTGACTCCGGATAGTCGCAACGAATTTGCCCTGAGTTACGACAGCTCCCGTCTGGAAGAGACCAGCACACCCGGCAAGAGTGTGGCAGAGGATGAAACCGGCTCAAACTACATCTATGACAAAGATGTATACGTGCTGTCTCACGCCGGCAACTATGGCGACTGGTTGACCCGCAGCTTTATTCAGCATGACCTGTCCGAGCGGGTACAGGATCAGACCAAGAAAGAGAAAGTATCCATGCTGGATACCCAGGCTACACGGTTCTGGGGCGACCATGTGCTGACGGTGGGTGGCCAGTACAAGAAGGAAAAGCTGACCGACGAAACCAACGGTTTGCTGACATCCAATATCCCAGGCGCCGTCCGCAGTGTTGATCGGTGGATCGCTGCGGTGTACTCGGAAGTGGAGTGGGGGCTGACCGAGCAGTTGTCGGTGACCACAGGGCTGCGTTACAACGATGACGAGCTGTTTGGCGGTGAGTTTTCACCAAGGGTTTACGCACTTTACGATCTGACGCCAGAGCTGACCCTCAAGGGTGGGGTGTCTACGGGATATCGTCAGCCGGGTCTGGCCGATGTGACCGAAGGCTTCGGCCGTGGCACTGGCGGCGGTGGCTCACCTGCGCCGCATCCACGGGCATTGATCATCGGCAACCCGGAACTGGATCCGGAATCCAGTATCAGCTACGAGGCGGGCATGGTGTTTGATAGCCGGGCCATGGGGCTGAACGCCAGCGTGATGCTGTTCCAGACCGATTTCAAAGACAAGATTGCCGAAGACCGGCTTTGTGAGTCTCCCAGTGGGGATCGCGATGACCCGGCAACCTGGACCTGCAGCTTTCAGGGCAACGACTACCTGTTCCTGAGTACCCGGGCCAACATCGACGAAGCCGAAATGCGAGGCGTCGAACTGACGCTGGATTACCGGCTGACCGACTCGGTCACTCTGAATTCCAGCTACACCTACACCGATTCTGAACAGAAGACCGGCGAGTACAAAGGTGAACCGCTGAACAAAATTCCTGAGCACATGGCTAACGCCAATCTGGACTGGCAAGCGAATAACCGGCTGAATCTTTGGTTCCAGGCCAACTACCGTGGCGAAACCAGCGATTACCTTGGCCGCCGTAGCATGTCAGATGGCACGCCGGGTTACACGCTGATGGATGCCGGCCTGCTTTACCAACTGACCGATTCTGCCCGGGTGACCGCGGGTCTGTACAACCTGGCTGATAAAGAAATCACCAATGATGACTATGGCGTGGTGCTGGATGGCCGTCGCCTGAACCTTGGCCTGGCGGTCGACTTCTGAGGATAGTAACCATGACTTCAATGAAACGGATTATGGCTTTTGCTCTGGCCGGCATAACCCTGACCGGGTGCGCGACCACCACGGAAGTAACCGGCCCCACGGTGATCAGCTACGATCACGGTGCACTGGACACCTTGCTGGAGCTGGGTCTGGAAGAAAAGGTTGTGGCCATTCCACACCAGAGCCTGCCGGATTATCTGGCGGACCTGGGTGCAAGGCTGCCGGACGCAGGCGGTCTGAAGACCCCCGACCTGGCATTGGCCAATGACCTGAAACCAGGATTGGTACTGATGACCGGGCGCCAGGGCGCGGAAGCCCTTACGTCCTTTGCGAAGGCTGCTCCAGTGCGTGATGTCACGCTGGAGGGGAATGATCTTCAGGCCGCGGTGAATGACCGGGTGCTCAGCCTGGCTGGCTACTACGGCCTTGAAGAGGCGGCTGGCATAGAGCTGGACGCGCTCTGGCAGCACGTTGAGGCGCAAAAGGCGACCTTGGCCGACGCAGGTACCGTTACCGTGGTGACCCATAATAACGGGAACTTTTCACTCCGGCAGGAAGCATTGGTCTACGAGCTACTGGCGTTGACACCTGCGGCTGTGCCAGACAGTGTGCAGCCGGTGGTGCGTGGCGAGCGTACCTTCTATCCGGTAACAGCCGATGTTCTGGCGCAAATGGCGCCGGATACCCTGCTGGTGGTTGATCGCAGTGCCGCGATCGGGGATGAACCGCTGGCGCCGGAGACGTTGAAAGCTTCGCTGGCAGAGGCTGGAGTGTCTACCGAAGTCGTGGTGCTTAACCCAGGCCTCTGGTACCTGTCCGGTGGCGGCTTGCAGAGCGTACGACTGCAAGTGGACGAAGTGGCGAAGGCGGTGCGGTAACTTCCGCGCAGCCGAATCTTAAGGCCTGCCGGCAAACGCCGACGGGCCTTTTTTGTTTGCGCCGCTTTGGTCAATAATGCTCGGCTATGAAACTGATCCTCAGCAGAAAAGGCTTCGACAGTTCCGCTGGTGGCTGTCCCAATCCGGTCTTCCCGGACGGCAGTTGCCTGGCACTGCCCATTCCGGACGACCAGTCGCCCATTCGCTATAGCCAGGTCCGGCGCCACGGCGAAAGCATTGGTTCGCTGGTGTCGCAGCTTACCGGGCAGCAGGCGTTTTCCAGACGTGGTGCGCATCTGGATCCCGATGTTATCGAAAGCGCCTATCCCCGGCTGCTAGGCTGGCGCCCGGTGCTTGGCCAGCACAGTTCGGCCCAGGCGCACCTGGCCAATCATGACATTGGGCCTGGTGATCTTTTTCTGTTTTTTGCGCTGTTCCGGCCGGTGGAACGTTATCGGAGACGATGGCGCTTTGTGCCCGGTAGCCGACCGTTTCACGCTGTCTGGGGCTGGTTGCAGGTGGCAGACGTCTGGCCTCTGGGCGACGCGTCGTCGGTACCGGATTGGGCGCGCTATCATCCGCATCTGCATGGCGAGCGATCAGCACAGAACAGTCTCTATGTCAGCGGCGACAGGCTTCAGATTCCAGGCTTGCGCGGGGATTTGCCAGCCGCCGGAGCCGTGGGGGCTTTGTCAGACCAGCACCGGCTGACCGCACCCGGAGCCGCAAAGGTCACGGACTGGCGCTTACCGGCTGGCTTCATGCCTCAACCTGGTAAGTCACCCCTCAGTTATCATCACAATCCGGAACGCTGGCGCCTGGAGGATTCCGGGGAATACTGCCGCTTAAAGTGCGCAGCACGTGGTCAGGAGTTTGTCCTGGATCTGGAGCAGTATCCGGGAGTCAGTGAATGGTTGCTGACCCCGGGGCTGCTCTCTTAAAAGGTGGTGCTTAGCAGGTAGGCCGTATAGCCCACGAAGACGGCCAGCAGCCCGGCACCTTCCACACGATTGATACGCCCGGGCCCGCGAAATCCATAGCCCAGCACAAACAGGGCGAGGGTAAGGCCCACCATCACTGGAATATCCCTGATCAAGACTTCATTGGCCACCGCCATGGGGGCAATGGAGCCGGCAATACCGACCACGGCCAGGGTGTTGAACAGGTTGGAGCCCAGAATATTACCTAATGCCAGATCATGCTCGCCCTTGCGGGCCGCAATGATTGAAGAGGCCAGTTCCGGCAGGGAAGTGCCAATCGCCACAACGGTCAGGCCGATCACAAGGTCACTGACGCCAAAGCGAGTGGCTAGGTCGACCGCCCCCCAAACCAGAACGCGGGAGCTGATAATCAGTAGAACCAGCCCCACTACCAGCCAGAGCATCGCGTTGCGAATGGGCATGGGATGAGCGGCAAGCTCGGCATCCATTTCGGTGGCGAAGGCATCATCGGTTTTTCTCATGCCAGACCAGATGCTCCAGCCCAGTAACAGGGCAAACAGCACCAGCAGGCCGGCCGCATCCAGCCGGCTGAGTTCGCCATCAAACAGCAGCCAGGCCGCCGCCAGGGTAACCAGGGCCAGAATCGGCAATTCCTTGCGCATCACCTGGGAGTGTACGGCGATGGGGGCAATTACGGCGGTGATACCGAGAATCAGGGCGATGTTGGTGATGTTGGAACCATAGGCATTACCGAGCGCCAGGCCGGGGTTGCCCTGAGAGGCCGCCAGCGCGGAAACCACCATCTCCGGTGCCGAGGTACCAAAGCCAACCACCACCATGCCAATCAGTAAAGGTGGCATTCCAAAATGGCCAGCCGTAGCGGCCGATCCTTCAACAAACCGGTCTGCACTCCAGACCAGAAGGGCAAGGCCGGCAAGAATGGCGAGAGATGCAATCAGCACGTTGTTGGCTCCCAGGTTGATGTCGGAGTATTTGACGGCAATCGCAGTGGCCGCACAATTACACAGAACTACCTATCAGCCAGTGGCAATTCAGGCTCTCTTGAAACTGGCCAGGGCCACCGCTGCGGTCACGAACAGGCCACCAAAAACCCGGTTCATTTGCCGCTGGCGCGCAGGGGTGGTCATGAACCGGAACAGCTGGCTGGCGAGAATGGCATAGCCTACCATCACCAGGATATCGACAAAGATCAGCGTGGCCCCCATGGTGGCCAGTTGAGGGCCATGGGGCGCGCCCGCCACCAGAAACTGAGGGAACAGGGCAATCAGGAAGATGGTGGCCTTCGGGTTGGTGAGGTTTACCAGAGCTCCGTTCCAGAACTGTTGTCTTGGACTGAACGCGGAGAGGTCCGCCCGGGATGCTTCAATAGGTGGCTCCCTCCATTTCTGGATGCCGAGCCAGATAAGGTAAACCACGCCAATCCATTTGATCACTGCCAAAGCAGTATTGGAGGAGGCGACGATTGCGCCCAGCCCGGCGCCTACCAGCACGATCTGTGCGCCGTAACCGAATTGCTGACCGGCAATGGTGGGCAGAGATTTACGCACCCCGTAGCGAAGCCCGCTGCTCATGGAATTCACCGCGCCGGCGCCAGGCGAAATACTGATAAAAACAGCTGCGACCAGAAAGGTCAGCCAGACAGTGAGTGTCATTGCTTACGCTCTTGCTGAATCCGAAGATGTTATACTAACCGCCACAAAACACCGGCCAGAAGAGGAGACTGTGACATGGCCAGAAAACGGACGAAAGCCACGCAGCATAGTGCTGTGCAACGTGAATTGAGAACGCCAAAATACCAGATGCGTGTGGTTGAGGACAAAACCAAATACAAGCGCAGCCGGGACAAGACGGTTCGGTCGGAGGGCTTTCGCAAAGCCGCTTGAAAGTGGTTTTACGAAAGCCTTTCATACCCTCCTATCCCGGACAGTTAGTGCCAGTCGTCGCTTGCTGGTTGTCATAAAAGCTTCATGAATAGCCCCTGGGTCGCTGTTATCCTGTAGTGTTTACTGACATGGAACACGGCAGGAGCCGCACAGGATGAGAATCATCGCCTTCTACAGCCCCAAGGGCGGGGTTGGAAAGACCGCCGCTGCGGTCAACACCGCTTACCTGGCCAGCCGGGACAATCTGAGGACCTTGCTCTGGGATCTGGACCCACAGGGGGCCTCCAGTTTCTACCTTGCCGGAGCAGAGCCCGTGAAGGGCCGAAAACTCTCCAAACTGCTGGAGGGGAAATCGCCTATTGCCCGCTTTATTCACGAAGACGTTTATCCCAACCTGGATTTTATCCCCGCCCATTCCAGCTTTCGAAATTTCGACATCAAGCTCGAACAGGAGCACGATTGCAACGCGTTGAAAGACCTGTTGGCACCTTTGTCGGAAGACACCAGTCTGGTAATTCTGGATTGCCCGCCCACGTTATCCCGGCTTACCGAGCAGGTGCTGGATGTGGCTGACAAGGTGTATGTACCGGTGGTACCCACCTGGTTGTCCCTGAACAGCTGGGATCAGTTGAAAGAGTTTGTGAAGGATAAAAAACTCGGTGTTAAGAAGTTGCGTCCGTTCTTTTCAATGGTGGATAGGCGCAAGAATCTGCATCGGGATGTGTTGGCGCGGGACGCAGAGAAGCTTGGCTTGCCTGCGCTTGCCGCCATCCCCTATGCAAGTGCGGTTGAGCGTATGGGGGAAGAAGGGCAGCCACTTGAAGTGCTGGCCCCGGGTTCACTGGCGGCAGGAGAATTCCGCAAACTGTGGTCGGGTATCAAAACGGATCTTTGGTCTCGATAGCCTGAAAAGTGGTAGAGTCTGGGCACTTATTCGACACGAGTGGAGCCTTGATGACACCCCTTGAAACACTGCAAATCGACACCGGCGACAACCCGCAAACCAGCGTTATCTGGTTGCATGGTCTTGGCGCCAGCGGTCACGACTTCGAGCCGGTGGTTCCGGAGTTCCGGTTCTCGCGGGAGCAGCCCGTCCGTTTCATTTTTCCCCATGCACCGGAGCTGCCAGTTACCATCAATGGCGGAATGGTGATGCCGGCCTGGTACGACATTCTTGCCATGGACGTCGATCGTAAGGTTGATGCCGAACAGCTTCGTGCGTCCGCAGCCATGGTTGCGGAGCTGATCCGGGCCGAGCGGGAGCGCGGTGTTGCCAGTGAAAACATCATTCTGGGTGGTTTCTCCCAGGGCGGTGCGGTGGCTTATGAGCTGGCCCTCAGCTATCCGGAGCGTCTTGGCGGCCTGTTTGCGCTGTCTACTTACTTTGCCACGGTTGATACCATTGAGCTGAGCGAAGCCAACCGCAAGTTGCCGGTATTTATCGGCCATGGTCGCTTCGACCCTATCGTGGCCGAAACACTTGGCCATGCGGCACTTCGGAAACTTCAGGATCTCGGGTACGAGCCGGAGTTTCAAAGCTATGGAATGGAACATAGCCTGTGCCTTGAAGAGGTAAGAGACCTGGACGCTTTCCTGTCTCGGCTCACCTCGGGAAACCGCTAACTCGGACGGGGATTCATCTTCCCCGTTCTATTCGCTGGTGGACTGGTCGGAGCTGTCCGATTCCGAACGACCTTTGCATTTGGGCTGAAGCTCTTCCTCAAGCCAGCGGCGCACCTCGTTGCGGTCTTTGCGCCGATTTAGCTGCTCGCTGTGAATGTTGTGTGGGAATATTTTGGGTCTGCCATCGTGGCGCAAAGTGAAGCTCCGGCGCACACCTACGGGGTAGGTGCTGGGGCCATGAATCACGGCTGCCCGAAGTTCGAATCCCGTAATGTCCTCGAATAGATAGTCGCTGTCTTCGTCCTCGCTGTTCTTGCCGAGAATCACATTCCGGAACGAGCCTAGAACCAGGTAGCCACCGGAAGGCACCGGGCCCTGCCGCAGAGCATGCTGTACGTTGGAGTCATCCGATGCGACGCTCTCGTATTGCGTAACCGTCAGGGTTTTCTCTTGCCCAGCCCGGGTATGCACTACAACTTGCACACACTGAATATGCACCGTTTCCTGCCCCATGTTCACCAGCAAACACAGTGCATCCGGGTTCTCGTTCTGGGCATGGTGGATGACCAGATAGGGGCGGTTATTTCGTTTGTATTGCAGGAAAAAGAGCTGAAAGTAGACGATCCAGACAACCGCCATTATGGCGCTGCTGATCGGGCTGACGTAGTCCATTGGGGTAGCCTCCGGTTCCTGTTTTCGGAACTAACATAGCAGCCAGCCGGTCCAGGGTTCAAAGACATGGATTGTGACAGTCTGTTGAACACGGAAACGGTCTTGAGGTGTGTCAACACAGCGACACAAATCCTGCCTACACTGGCCGTGACGGATCGAAACCGGTCCCTTGCCTGAGTACCCGAAGAGGTTTTGCCATGAACCCGCATATGCTCGATATCGCACTTCCCGGAAACCCGAACCTGAAACTTCAAGAAGTCGCTCCTGACAGTGATGATCACCTCATTACCCACGAGAAGAACACCTCCTTTGAAATGGTTGCCGAAGATGGCCAGGTGGTTGGTTACGTCAAAACCTGGCATGAATCCGACGGCTACTCCGGTTATGTTCAGTTTGATTCCGAGGGAAATGTTCTGGACTGGAAGGTGCTTCGGGATCGTCAGTAAATCTGAACAATTCCTGTAGAAGCTTGTGTTATCTGGCTCACTTGGCACTCTGATACCCGAGCATTATTTGCCATAATTCAAGCATAAAGCTTTCGGGATTCTACCTCCGTTGGTCGTTTATGGTGAACGCATACCTAACGAAAACGGAGGTGGACCATGAGCACAGTAGAGCTTATTGAACAGTGGCTGGAGAAGTGCGATCTGGCGCATCAGGCGCAGACACGCTATGACCGGGAACCGACCCCAACCAACTATTCCCGCTTGAAAAGAGCCCAGGAGGAACGTGGAGAGGTGGAGCGGAAGATGTCCCCTCTGCAGGCCCGGGTGGGGTAACAGTCTCTGGCGTCAGCGAACCCTAATCGATACCTTGAACCTCGTTGCCCACCTCAAGTTGTTGTCGTTCGTGATCGGAAGGCCCGCTGGCTTGGTCAGTACCGGAATTGCGCGATTTGCGTGTGAAGCCCTTCGGCAAGTCTTGCCAGCTCCTCGCTGGCCGCCGATACCTGCTCCGTGGAGGCCGCAGACTGGTCTCCAATATCCCGGATCTGAGTCATATTCTTGTTCATGTCTTCGGCAACCGAGATCTGTTGATCAGCGGCGGTAGCGATCTGGCTGTTGTAACGGCGAATCTCTTCAACAGCTTCCGCAATGGCCTGAATGGCCGTGCCTCCCAGTTCTGCCCGTTCCAGTGTTTGCTTGGCCAATTGATGCCCGCGCCCCATGTCTGATACCGCCGCTTCGGCGCTGGCGAGAAGGTTGCCGATCAGGGACTCGATTTCCACTGCAGACGTTTGGGTTCGCTTGGCAAGCGATCTTACTTCATCCGCCACTACGGCAAAGCCGCGCCCCTGGTCTCCGGCCCGGGCAGCCTCGATCGCAGCATTCAGCGCCAGAAGGTTGGTCTGCTCAGCAACTGCTTTGATAACGTCCAGCACCGTGCCGATATTGTCGGTTTCGGCTTTCAGGGTATTGAGTTGCTGCATGACCGAGGTGCTTTGCGAGTTCAGCTCGGATACGAAGCTGAGGGTCTCGTTGGTAGCCGCAGTACCACTTTCTGTCCTGTCGCTGCAGTGATTTGCGGACTGAAAGGCGGCTTCGGCGCTTCGAGCAACTTCAGTGACCGTCGCGACCATCTGATTCAGCGCTGCGGCGACCTGATCTGTTTGCGACTTCTGCTCGGCGACTCCCATGTTTGTCTGGTGGGTGACCGCGGAGAGTTCCTCTGACGCCGAAGCGATGCTGGCCGCACCCTGATTGATTTCCTGAATCAGTCCCCGGAGGTTGGTGACCATGATGCCAAACGCTGCCAACAGCTGACCAAACTCATCGCCACGACTACTTCGGCTGTCTACGGTGAGGTCGCCCGATGCAACCTTGTTGGCAATACTCAGGGTTTCGCTGATCGGACGTGTTATTGATCGAGTGAGGGTCCATGCCACGATCGCCGCCACAAACATGGCCAGTGCGGTTATAGCGATGATTTCGATAACCGTCAGGTTATAACGCTCTTCCATCAGAATCCGCTCGCGCTCTTTCAGTTCCTCGGTCTTGCCAATGGCATTGTGAGCGGCTTTGTATAGTTGTTCTTCGAGGGACGACGTATCAGCAGCGCCTGCGGATAGGCTTGCCGTATAGGTGTTCAGGAGAGACTGATAGTCTTCGATATCGGCGCGTATCTGTTCAACCAGTTGCCGGTCGCTTGCGTTTTGGATCAGTGTCATCAATGTGGCCAGAGCGGCTTTGGTTTGCACCAGGTAGTCGGCGGCTCGATCAATGGATTCGGGGGTTTCGTGTATCCGATAGTTCTTCTCCTCCCGCTCAGCCTCCAGCAACGAGATTTCAGCTTGGTTGGCCTGTTTTAATATCGATACGCGATGGTTGTAGTCGTTGAGTGAGGTGATGCTGACGACCGCGACGATCAGGATGAGCAGCACCAGAATCGCAAAGCTGGAAGCCAGCTTCTTTCCCACCGCAAGGTTTCCCCAAAAAGCACGCATCGATTTTCCTTTGGTAACCGCCTCCCTGCGAGTCATTTAATGGCTTGTTGGAACGGTATACGGCATTTTCTCCTGAATTTTTAGTTGAGTTTGAAAAAGATTTGTAAATTTAATTGTGAGAATGGCTAAGGATGGTGTTTGCGCCAGGACCGGCTGAATAATCGCCCGATTGTTAATAGGGCAGAGGGCGGACGCCAGCGACATGGTAGTCTGACCATTGGATATCAACGCCTATGGTCATTACCTGGGCAAATCTGTTTTCATGCGAGTTGGGGCGCTATTGGGGCAGGCACGTTGAGACAATTTATTCCGAATTTTGGTTTCGCGAATCCAAAGCAACGGACGTTAACGTTGCTGATGGTCTTCTTTTTATCGGTCTTGTTGTCGGCCTGCGCATTGCCAATCGCTGACCGATCGGAGTCCAGCGCCCTGGACCTGGATGAGGCCGCCGATACCCGGCTCGGACAGGCCATTGCGCCGCAGCTGGAGAGCTATCCTGGTAATAGTGGCATCCATACCTTGGCAAACCCTCGGGATGCCTTTGCAGCCCGCGTTCTGCTGGCGCGCGCCGCCGATCGAACTCTGGACGTTCAGTATTACATCTGGCATGGCGATATAACCGGAACACTGCTGTTGGAAGAACTGCATACGGCGGCTGAGAGGGGAGTGCGGGTTCGGCTGTTGCTGGATGATAACGGCACCTCCGGCTTAGACGCCGAACTCGCTGCTTTGGCAAGTCATCCTTCCATTGAAGTACGACTCTTTAACCCGTTTGTGATCCGTAATCCCAAATGGTTGGGGTACCTGACGGACTTCTCGCGGGCTAACCGCCGGATGCACAACAAGTCATTCACCGCTGATAACCAGGCAACCATTGTGGGCGGGCGGAACGTTGGCGATGAGTATTTTGGTGCCACTGCCGGCGTTCTTTTTGCGGATCTGGATGTGCTTGCCATTGGCCCGGTTGTACCCGAGGTATCGAGCGATTTTGATCGCTATTGGGCCAGTGCCTCGGCGTATCCCGTCGAACAGTTGTTGCCCGACGCTTCCGATGCGGATTTGCGTGAGCTGGAGCGTCGTGCGCTGAAGCTTGAGAACGACCAGGCGGCGACAGACTATGTGAAGGCGGTTTCCGAATCCGATTTTGTGCGTCAGCTGCTGTCTGGAGCACTGGAGTTCGACTGGGCCAGAACCCGAATGGTCAGTGATAGCCCCGCCAAAGGGCTTGGGAGATCTGAAAGGGAAGATCTGCTGGCGTATAAGCTTGGCGAGATTCTTGGAGAACCCGAATCCCGGGTCGCATTGATTTCCCCGTACTTCGTGCCAACCCGGGCGGGTGTTGATGCGTTTGCGGCTTTGGCGAACAAAGGTATTGAGGTAAGCATACTGACCAATTCGCTTGATGCCACCGACGTAGCCGCTGTTCATGCGGGTTATGCCAAACGTCGCAAGGCTCTGCTTAAGGCCGGTATCCATCTGTATGAGATGAGGCGGCTCTCGCCTGATGTTGAACGGAACCAGAGCGCCGGGCCCTTCGGTAGTTCGGGCTCCAGCCTGCATGCAAAGACCTTTGCCGTTGACGGCGAGAGACTGTTTGTTGGCTCCTTCAATTTCGATCCCCGCTCGATCAACCTGAACACCGAGCTGGGCTTTGTGATTGAGAGCCCGGCGCTTTCAGAAAAGATCCACGAGGCCTTTGAAGAAAGCATCCCGTTGCGGGCTTACGAAGTTCGACTAACCGAGAACGGTGAGCTTTATTGGATAGAGCACGTTGATGGCGATGTCATCCGCCATGAGCAGGAACCCAATACAGGATTTTTGCAACGCACGGGGATTTTCCTGTTGTCGATACTGCCAATTGAGTGGCTGCTTTGAATAAGGAAAAGACAATGAACTCAGCTGTACATCTCGGCTTTGCGCTGTCTCTGTTGCTTGGCGGGACTGCTGTGGCCCAGGAAGCGACACCGCTGTCTGCGCCGGACTCCACTCCAGACGCTCTCGGACTGATGCAGGGTTTTCCTCCGGCGCCCGACAAAACGATTCGCTTCACGGATCCGGACTATTTTGCCTTTCCTAAACTGCGCTGGACGGTCTGTCATTTCCGGGAGCTGATGCCGACGACGGTGGTACGTAATGGCAGCGAGGGTGTCAGTGAGCTTCCCGTAGACATCGATGCCGGTATAGACGGGGTCGAGTTCTTGCCCCTGGGAGGTAAGGCGCCGATGACCTGGCGCGACGCCTTTGACGCGAATTACACCGATGGCATCCTGGTTCTGCACCAGGGCAGGGTGGTTTATGAGCGTTACGATGGCTGCCTTGATGAGCACACTCTGCACGGCGCAATGTCCGTTACCAAAAGCCTGACGGGGCTTCTCGGCGAGGTGCTGGTGGCCGAAGGCAAGCTGGATGCAGCCGCTTTGGTGGGAGACATCATTCCCGAACTGGCGCGCAGTGCATTCGGTGACGCAACGGTTCGCCAGGTTCTGGATATGACCACCGCGCTGGACTACTCGGAAGACTATTCTGATCCTGATGCCGAAGTCTGGACCTATGCCAGGGCCGGGAGTCCGTATCTGTTGAGCGAACAACGTGAAGGGCCTCGAAGCTACTTCGATTACCTGAAAACGGTCAGAAAAGACGGAGAGCACGGTGAAGCGTTCGGCTACAAAACCATTAATTCAGATGTGGTGGGCTGGCTGATCGCAAGAACGACCGGGGTTTCGGTTGCCGACTACTTTTCCGAGCGTATCTGGTCAAAGATCGGGGCAGAACGTGAAGCGTTTTATACCGTCGATTCCATAGGCACTCCGTTTGCTGGCGGCGGATTCAACGCCACATTGCGTGATATGGCGCGAATCGGTCTACTCGTGCTGAACGAGGGTAAGTGGGCCGGCGAGCAGATTATCCCCGCTCAGGCGGTTGCCAGTATTCGCAATGGTGGCGACAGGGCGGTGTTTGCTAAAGCCGGATATGAGCTTCTCGATGGCTGGAGCTATAGTGGCATGTGGTGGATCAGCCACGATGACCACGGGGCATTCGCCGCGCGCGGTGTACATGGCCAAACGATCTGGATTGACCCTGCTGCCGATATGGTCATCGTCCGCTTTGCCTCCAACCCGGTTGCCGGCAATGCGGCGAATGATCCGACTTCCTTGCCGGCTTACCGGGCTGTGGCGGATTATCTGAAGAGTCAGGAGCGCGGTGCGGAATCAACGGGACGGCCTTAACCGCACGAAGTCGGTTCTTTCGGGTAGTTGCTCATAGAGCGATTAGGCAGCCGAGAGGTCGTAATCTAGTGACCTTATAACCTGTCACATTACCCGTGTTTGTTGATTCTTGGGTTGTGCGTGTATTGGAACCGACCGATTCACGCAGCAATGGGGGTTACTCCGCCGGCCAGTAAACCTTCACCAACGGCAGTAGTCGCTGGCCCTCAATATCAAACCTCTCATAGTTCGCCACAACCAGGTCGGCCAAGAGATCGATGTCGATGAGTGTCACCGGAATGGTGGCCCGTTCGGCCTCGTAACGGGCTTCTCGGGTAAAACCGCCGGTGCTGATGAACAAGCCTTGGTCTCCCTCTCGAAGGGCGCCGATGAAGCTACGGATGGGGTTAGAGCCCATACTGCCGCTTCGGTGCTTCACTTCAGCCTTGATGCGGGGTTGAGTAAGCCCCAGGCCATCGGGGGAGGCCAGAACATCTACACCACGGTCTGGCCCTCTGGCTGAAACCCGGGTCTGGTAGCCCATGGCGCGGAGCAGGGCTGCGGTGAGCTCTTCCATTTCCTCGGGAGCCAGGCCCTGTATCTTGTCCTTGATGAGCTCGTGGCCACGGGAGACGACCTCTTCTCTCAGAATCTCGAACTCGGCTTCCGCCGTTTGAGTCTCATCAGCGGTGGCTGGCTGTACCGCCGGCTTTCCGGCCAGCCGGTCCTGAACTTCGTTGATGACAGAATCCGACAGCGAGAATACCGTCAGAACGGAGCCGAGGCTGTTCCTGGTTGCCTGGCTGAACTGGTCACGGGATACACGGCCCAGCCACTTCACTTTACGTATGTGCTGGAACTCGCCGACCTGTTCTGGTTCCGGGCGGAATTCATATTGTCCCAGGTCTTCACCAACGAGGTATTCCCGGTGTTCCTGGCTGTAGGTGATGAGGGTGTCGCCCTGCTTGATGTCATCCCGGAACTTGCGAATCATGGCTAGCGCGTTGGCAGTGCGCCCTGGCTTCGCGTTGCCGAATTGTTGTATGTAGGCCTCCTTCAGCGCTTCGGGACTGTTGTAGTTACGCAAGTCGCCCAGGCTGTTCCAGCCAATAGCCACGCAGTCGTTGTCTTTGAAGTCGTCAAAGTAGCGGCCGCCGTTGCCGGCGCGAATCATCCAGCCGTTTTTCATTAGTTCTCCAAGTTTCCGGGATTACTGCTTGCATGCCGAGCTGAAGTGGCTCTAATCTCTCGGTTAACACGACCCCTGCCTCTTGGCTCCGATAGGAGCTTACGCGGGGGTTTTTTGTAATTAGTGGTAAGCCACACTTGAGTAATGCACCACTCGTGTCTATTATTTGTCGCAACACGGCCCCAATCGGTGGATCTGCTCTGCAGTGAAGCTGCTGCGGGGTTTTTTATTGCCTGCTTTTCGGGAAACACTCCCAGCCTCTCCATTCATCCGACACGCCAAACGCGCCCCAGCCAATCCCAAGTGATTCGTTTTCGGGGAATTCTGCCAGTAAATCCGAGAGCCGATGCCACCAACTGGACGTTGGATTGATAGAGCTCAATAGCTTCTGGCAAATACACAGCAACAGAAAAGGCCGGGCAAGAATATGCTCGTTGCCACGCGTCCAGGCATTGTCGAAGTCCGGCACAACGCCCTTCGGCGGTTTTTGTGGCTGGTCTACCACGTTACGGTTCCATAAGCGGCTGTGATGGGCGCACACGTTGCGTAAGTAGTTCAGGCTCCGTAGCCAGGAGGCCAGAGTACGGCCATTCTGAATCCCATATTTCTCCGCGATGATGTCTTGGTCTTCCGGGCGCATGCCATCATAGAGCTCTGACAGCGTGTTGAAGTCCCATACCTCGCAGGCAATCCAGATAGGCAGAGGGTGGCCATACTTGGTTTTATTGTGCCTGATGAAGTCTTCCTTGGAGCGGGCGATTTGTGTGGCCTGCTTCCTCATCCAATCCACGTGTCTGGGCAGGCCTGTTTTAGCGTCTGCCTCCTTGGCGAACCCCTCGAATAGAATGTCCGGATTCAGGTAGGCGAATGGGTCATGCTTTCCCAGCGTGTGCGATATATCGACCCGCAAGGCCACTTCGATGCGCTCGAGCGCATCCAGTGCAAGGAGGCGAAGCTTTTTGTCGAATACGTACAGGCGCACGGCCGCCTCGAAAGACGAGCCCGGCTTGAAGCTGTCCAGAACGGCACTGGTTTCCTTTGTTTTCTTCCCTCGGGGGATACCCTTACCGATTGGGCAAAACAACCCGGAGCGTTCACGAAACGGGTGCCAGTATCCGCTCAACCGGTAGTAGCCAATGCGCTCCAGATACTCCAGTGCCTTCGGCTCATCGGTAACCGCAAGTCCCCGGTTCTTTAATTTATCGAGCTGCTCGCGGTAGCTAAGCCACGGTTTTTCGTACACTGCGCGGTCATCCTTTTCCGGTTAGTTAAGGGCGTTTTCAACCACGGCTTCGGCCAGTTGGCAACGAGTTTCACTGGCTTGGTTTATCCGCTCCTTGAGTTGGTCGCAGAGGGCCATGAGTTCATCGACTTTTTGGACGATGCGGTGTTGTTCGGTTAGAGGGGGAATTGGTAGTACGAAGCCTGTCAGGCTTTCTTGATTGAGTTTTGGCATTTTAATTCGGTTTTCCGCGACCCTGACTTGCTGAAGGAAAATCTCTGATAGGATTTCCATCAACAGGAATCTGGAGTCAATGAAAGCGTCAATTGGATACATATCTGCGCTACAAAGGCCGTCGAAATCAACCAAGGCAGCCTTCGAAAGCGAGGGACGTATTTTTGAATAAACGATTTGCCCGGCATAGAATCGACTATTTGGCCCTTTAACTCCCGACTCTTTAACTGTTCGGTTTTCGGTAATTCGCCCCGTCCCTTTCTCAATGCAGTCAGGTGCAACTTGTCGTAGATCCGGAAAGCTCTCTGGACGGACCAGCTCTCCTTTTATTGCACAGACATCACCAAATCGAGCCCAGTGCCATCCGCTTGGTAACTCGAACGGTTTATCCTCATCACCAATTTCCGTCAACGGCTTTTGCTTCTTGAGTTTCCGTGCGGCCACCAGTCGAATTTTTTCTTGTGCGATACGATTGAGTAGCTCGCAGGCGGGCTCATCCCCCGCATCCTGCTCCACCAGCCGCCCCATCACCGCCAGTTGCAGGATGGTCTGCTTGAGCTTGTCGATGCTCTGTTCGGTGGTGAACAGGGTGTCGAAGTGGGCGGCGAGGCGGGCCCAGTTGTCGGCCAGTTCGGTGGCGTTTTCGGATTGAGTGAGGGTGCCGAGTAAGGTGTCCACGAGGGTTTCGTGGGCTTCGAGCTGGTCGCTGGTTTGCTGCTCCAGCCGGTCGCAGAGGGCCATGAGTTCATCGACTTTTTGGACGATGCGGTGTTGTTCTTCCAGCGGAGGTAATGGCACCTGAAGAAGACGAACTTTATCGGCGTTAAGATTTTGCACGACGGCCCCTGCAGCAGAATCTGTAAAGGCATTCATTGCATAGGGTGAAAGCAGTAGGTAATAGAGAAAGACTTTATCAACAAGGCCTTCAGGGGTTCTAAGTAGTAGCCAGCCATCGTGTATGCAGCCTTCGATATCCAGAATATACGGCTGCCCAAAACTCATCGAATTAGACAGGATTAGGTCGCCGGGATAGACCATGCGAGTTTTACGAAGGCCTTCAGGGATAATCTTCTCGGCAGCTTCGGTTATTAGCCTTGAGCCTTTTTTTGCGTCACCGATTTTTATCCAGTTAAGGCCATTCGGCTCAGTGGTGGTGTAAGCCTTTATCGGCCTTGGTGAACCTCCCCTGGCAATCACAGCAATTCGGTCTAACGAACACCAAATCCATGTTCGAGGAATCTTAAATGGGCCTTCCACTTCCGAGTTTGACCCGGGCTCCTTAGGTACTTTGAAGCGCCCATCTTTGATTAGCTGTTCGACTTCAGGAATAATTTTTTCAATCAGCTTGTTTGCTGGCTCGTCGGTAGAGAGCTGGTCAGACAAAAGGCCTCGCACAGCTAACTCCAGAATCAGCTCCCTCAGCTTCTTAACCCCAGTCAATTCAACCTTGCCCTTGTTGCCCCGGCCACTACTGGACTTCTTCGTGACCGCCCCGGTCCACAAATCCAGATGCTCTGTAATCATCTCCCGCGCACTCACGCCGCACCTCCGTCAGTGCTTTCATCGCTGTTGTGAGAAAGCGCATCGGCCAGGATGTCCCGCAGCTGGTGGCGGATTTCCTGGATTTCGGCTTGTTGTTGTTCGTACTTGGCCAGCAGTTCGTCCGGGTCGTGGCTGATCTGTTCACCCTCATGAGGGTTTTTGATGTCCAGGTTGTAGTTGCGGGCCTTGATGTCGTCGATGGACACTTTCCAGGCCTGCTCGGTTTCCACGCGGCTGGCGAAGCCGTCCGCCTCGGTGCCCCACCAGTCGATTTCGGTCTGGAACTCCGAGAATTTCATGGGCTTGGTTTTGCTGTAGCTCTTGTAGCCTTCCGGGTAGGGGTGTTCGTAGTACCACACGGTTTCCGTGGGCTTGCCCTTGGTGAAGAACAGCAGGTTGGTCTTGATGCCGGTGTAGGGGTTAAACACGCCGTTGGGCAGGCGCACGATGGTGTGCAGGTTGCACTCTTCCAGCAGCTTTTCCTTGAGCCGGGTTTTCATGCCTTCGCCGAACAGGAAGCCGTCTGGCAGCACCACGGCGGCGCGGCCACCGTCCCGCAGCAGGTGGATGAACAGGGTCATGAACAGGTCGGCGGTTTCCCGGGTGCGGAAGGCGCTGGGGAAGTTGGTTTCAATGCCGTCCTCTTCCATGCCGCCGAAGGGCGGGTTGGCCACGATAACGTCCACCCGCTCTCGCGGTCCCCAATCGATCAGCGGGCGGGCGAGAGTGTTGGTGTGTTTGATCTGATCCGGCACTTCGATACCGTGAAGCACCATATTAGTGGTGGCCAGCAGGTGCGGCAGGGGCTTTTTCTCAACGCCGTGAATGCTCTTTTGCAGGGTTTGCTCGTCCTGCGGCGTGTTCACGTAATGTTTGCGTTTGTGCTCGATGGTGCAGGTGAGGAAGCCGCCGGTGCCACAGGCCGGGTCCATCACTTTCTCGTCCAGCTTCGGGTCTACCCGGTTGACCATGAATTCGGTCACCGCCCTCGGGGTGTAAAACTCACCGGCGTTGCCGGCGCTTTGCAAGTCTTTGAGGATTTGCTCGTACATATCGCCCAGCTCGTGGCGCTCGGCGGATTTGTTGAAGTTGATGCCGTCCTGCAGCTTGTTGATGACCTGGCGCATGAGCTGGCCGGACTTCATGTAGTTGTAGGCATCCTCGAACACGTTGCGGATAACCACGCCCCGGTAGTCATCACCGGCGGGTTCTAGATTCTGCAGGCCAGGGAAGAGGATGTTGTCGATGAAGTTTTTGAGCTCGTCGCCGGTCATTCCCTCGGGATCTGCCGCCCAGTTGCGCCACCGCAGCTTCTCTGGAATCGGGGATTTGTAGTCGTCGTAGATCAGTTCCCATTCCTGTTCCCGGTCGTCGAAGATTTTGAGGAACAGCATCCAGACCAACTGGCCGATGCGCTGGGCATCGCCGTCTACGCCAACGTCTTTGCGCATGATGTCCTGAATGGATTTGATGGTGGTGCTGATAGACATAGGTGTTCAGTTCCTGAGTAAACGGAATGGCGATGAACGGAAATCAGATCAGGGTGTTTGCCGGTACAGCTCGTCTTCCAGATCTCGCACGGCTTCTGTGTAGCCAGGCTTGCCGCCAAAGGCATCCACCAGTTCCATCAGTGAGCCAATCTGGCTGAACGGCGCGAGGGTCAGGATTTTAACATCTTCGATGGGCTCAATGCCGTCGTCGGTGTACTTGTCGAGCAGGGCGTCTAGAACCTGTTTGCTGGCGCCCTCGTATTTGCTGAAGTAATTCTGTTTGCGCACCTGCTCGGCCCTTTCCTTTCGGCTAAGGGGCGGCTGGTCGTAAACGATGTGGCAGATGACATCGAAGGGATCGGGCTCGGCGCCCAGTTTCTTGCTGACATCCTTGATGAGGTCGTCCCAGATGACGCCTTGCTCAGCCAGTTCTTCGATGATGGCCTGTTTGCGCTCGGCCTGGTTCCAGCCTTTGAGGAAGTCGGTGAGGGTGGCGTACTGTTCTTTCACTTTCTTGCGGGTGAAGTCCTTCAGGCTTTCGGTGATGAGCTTGCCGTCCGGGCCCAGGTATTGGACGCGTTCGGCGATCACGCTGACTTCCACATCGCCTACCACGTACTTCACCCGTTTGGTCTTTTCCTGGTCGTCGGACGGCCAGGCCGGTTGGCTGTCGTCGCGGTGCCAAGTTTCGCCGGGCTCGATTTCGTAACCTTCGGCTTCCTCACTTAACGGCAGTTCAGTGGCATCGGGTTCCAGCGTTTCCTGTTCGTCGTCTGGTACGACTGATTCGCCGGCCTTGGGCTCATAGACCTTCACTGGGTCGCCGTCGAACGCCGGGTCTGCGAACAGCTCGGTGGCTTTCTTGAAGTCGAGAATGGTGAACCAGTGTTTGTTGTAGTCGTCGTTGATGCGGGTGCCACGGCCGATGATTTGCTTGAACTCGGTCATGGACTGGATGCGCTGGTCCAGCACGATGAGTTTGCAGGTTTGGGCGTCTACGCCGGTGGTCATCAGCTTGCTGGTGGTGGCGATGACGGGATAACGCTCTTCCGGGTTGATGAAGTTGTCCAGCTCGGCTTTGCCTTCCTGTTCGTCACCGGTAATGCGCATGACGTACTTGCGGTTCTCCTTCACCCGCTCGGGATTCAGGTTTACCAAGGCCTGACGCATGCGTTCGGCGTGGTCGATGTCTTCGCAGAAGATGATGGTTTTCTGATAAGGGTCGGTCTGCTCGAGAAATTCGGTCACTTTCCGAGCCACTACTTCAGTGCGCTTTTCCAGAACCAACTGCCGGTCGAAGTCTTTCTGGTTGTAGATGCGGTCTTCGATCAGCTCACCGTGTTTGTCGGTCTGGCCCTTGCTGGGGCGCCAGCCTTGCAGGTCGCGGTCTAGGTCGATGCGCACGACTTTGTAGGGGGCGAGAAAGCCGTCTTCGATGCCTTGCTTCAGGGAGTAGGTGTAAACCGGCTCGCCGAAGTAGTCGATGTTGGAGACTTCCCTGGTTTCCTTGGGAGTAGCGGTCAGACCGATGTGGGTGGCCGCCGAGAAGTATTCCAGAATCTGGCGCCAAGCGGAGTCCACAGAGGCGCTGCCCCGGTGACACTCGTCGATAACCACGAGGTCGAAGAAATCCGGGGAAAACTGCTTGTAGATGTTCTGTTCGTCTTCACTGCCGGTGACGGCTTGGTAAAGCGATAGGTAAATCTCGTAAGATTTGTCTACCGTCCGGTTGGTGACCTTGGTCATGGCCTGGCCGAAAGGCTTGAAGTCGTTATTCTTGGTCTGGTCGACCAGGATGTTGCGGTCGGCCAGGAACAGGATGCGTTTCTTTTGCTTGGACTTCCACAGCCGCCAGATGATCTGGAAGGCGGTGAATGTCTTGCCTGTGCCAGTGGCCATCACCAGTAGAATGCGATTCTGCCCGCGGGCCACGGCCTCTACGGTGCGGTTGATGGCGACGGTCTGGTAGTAGCGGGGCGTTCGGCCACTGCCGTCATCGTAGTAGGGCTGTTCGATCGTCTGCCGCGCGTTCTGGAGGATGCCTTTGTGCTGGCAGTAGAGCTCCCAGAGGGTTTCGGGTGAGGGAAACTCATCCAGAGTGAGAGTGGTTTCGGTCTGGCCAAAGAGGCCGGTGCGGTCGTGGAACAGGAAGCCGTCGCCGTTGCTGCTGAACACGAAGGGAGCGTCGAGTGCATCGCTGTATGCCAGGGCCTGCTGCATGCCATCGCCCAGGCCGTGGTTGTTGTCCTTGGCCTCGATGATGGCAATGGGCATGTTCTTCTTGTAGCTGAGAACATAATCCGCCCGGCGGCGTTTGCCACGGGTGTGCAGCCTGCCACGCACGATGATGCGGCCAGCGGTGAACGAGACTTCCTCTCGCACTTGGCTGTGCATATCCCAGCCTGCATTCTGCAGGGCAGGGTTGATGTACTTGGTGCAGATGTCCCGCTCTGTGAGCTTTTTCTTGTCCATGCGATCGCCGCCGTTACTTCTTGATTGCAACCATCTGGTTTTGCGTGGTTTTGTGGATTTAGGTTAGCTCATATTGTTAGGTTGCAGAAGGTTTGTGTAGTTGATCACGCATGGCGCTTGCATTTCTTTAGTCGCAAGAGGTATTTTCCATAGCGCTCAGGAGAGCACAGGGAAAGATAAGCGGACAAGGAAACGGAATTGTGTCCTACCAGTTATACGTTACCGGTGGCTACGGCTTTACCGAAAGGGTTTTGCCGTCGCTGCTACACCCTTCCGACGCGGTGTCCATCGCACAGGACTATTTTTCACGCGGTTACCAGGGCGCTCACATAGAGCCACCTCCGGATGGGGGATATCGTGCCCTTGAGCAATCATCCAGCAGTGAGCGCCAGGCAATACTGGATGCCTTGCAAAGCGGCCAACTGGTTCTGGGCCGCCTGGATAGCGCAGCCTTTGGTATTTTCACCGACCGCACAGCAAGTCCAGAGCACCTTCGCTCGGATTTGCCGGCACCCCTGGCAAACCGTTTGCGAGACCGCTGGCCCTCTGGAGCCATTGGCGGGCCTGCTGTCCGATCCGATTCCCTGCATGCGCCAGCCACTCAAGACTATCCGCTTACACCGGAGCCGGTCGCGGAGCCCGTGCCAGGCCAAGGCCCCTACAGCCTGACCATTGAATATCGTTGGCCCGATGGCACCGGTGTAGCGAACCTACCTTTTGAGGTGGGTACGGACCTCGAGAGCGTGACTGGAGTTCTGGACCATCGAGGTGCTGCTTCGGTGGAAGGGCTGAATGGCCGGTTTGCAACTGTCAGGCTGGGCTCAAGCGCTACGGATGATATGGTCCGGCAAGAACGCAAGGCAATCATAGCCGGTCTGCAACGCCTGCTGGAGCAAGAAAGGAAGGATACCGAGGCCCGGGAAACGGTCTACCAGCAGATGCCTCGCTATGAAAAAGCTCTGGTGAACACCGGAGCTGTGTTTCAGGGCGCTTATGATGCAGGGATTGGTCTGTTTGATTTTGTGGTTGGCGTTAGTGATTTGGCGCATCCAACCAAAGCGCTGATGGATGGGCTCAAATCGGCATGGTCTGCAAATCAAGGTAACGGAGCCAATAGCTGGTACGAAAGCTTCAACAGCTTATATGACGACAAGCGTCGGGAGCGTTGGGTGCGAGCAATTGGGTTCTCGCCCTCCGACATCAGCCGGGAAGACATTGCAAAAGCCTATGAGTTGGCCAGTCTGGTTATGACGGATGCTCAGCTAAGCGCTGCTCTGAAAGACTTTGTGACCGATTATGCCGCCATTCAACATCACACTGAGTATGCCTACATTGGCGGAGCGATAGCGTTTGAGCTGGTATTGGCTGGCTTGCTGGCGGCAACCACATTGGGAGCGGGTAATGCAGCGCAGGCATCCAGCCGTATTCGCCATGCTCGAATTCTGGCCGGGCTCGGGCCGGCATTCGGGCGATTTGCCGAGGCCCTTAAACTCCAGGGGTTGCGCAAGATCTGGCGCGATTTCGACCTGAACAGGAAAAAACGTTTTGAGGCTGAAGCATCACCTCGTCCAAAGGGCGTGGACCCCGATCCCGTCCAGCTAAGCACTAGGCCAGGGAAAGTGCTGCCCAGGTCCTTTGGCGAGGCAAAGAAGCTTTTAGCTGATGCGCGAAATTCCATTATCGCCAATGGCAAGGCCCCGTCGCCCAAGTACACGCAGGAACAACTGCATCAAATCGCTCAAGAGGGGTTTGCAGACGAGAAGTTCATTGTCCGCTTGGTAGAAGAGCCCCATGTGCATCGAAACGGCCCCCTCAACGGAACCTTGGGTAAGGAAGGTCCGGCCGGTGTGCAGATCTGGTCCACGAGTTTTGATCAGATAGCTCACCTGGATACAGATCCCAAATTGATCACTGAAGCGATGGGAGTGAACTACAAGCCAGATGCCAGGTACAAGCTGGCGATCATTGATCAGGCAGATGCGGTTAAGTATGCGGATGCTGAGACGATTGTTCCCACATACGGAAATCTCACAAAGTTTGTTGAGGATAAGTTGCCGGGAAAAGTTGAAAATCCTGCTTTGACGAGGGAGGTTATGACGCCGGAATATTCGCAGGAGTATGAGGCGCTGATCAGGGGCATGCCTGATGATGCGTGGGTTAGCGCAAAATTACGAAAGCAGTACCTCGCTGATAACGGTGTTGTTGGAAATGAAAAAGCGCTTTTTGATGCTCGCTTTAGTATTCAGGACAACACGGGCGCCAATGAGCATTTCACTGGCAACGGTCTAACCAAAACTACCAGTTCAACTGCAAATAAACCAATTTACGGGACCGTTGAAGCATTTAGTCTGCACAAAAATCCCAAAACATTCCGGCAAATGACTGGCATGGAAGGTAGCGGTGCCCAGTGGGTCGAGCTGGTGGACCTTGAACCGATTAATTTTGGAGCTTAAAAATGGCATATCCTAAGTTGCCTGAGTGGCCGATCATAGACCCTGACAGTCCTCCGGAGGGCTATGTAAAAGTGGCTCATCACGAAGATAAAGATCGGAATAGTATTCCCTGGGATTTCTTTGTGTCGGATGGATATTTGTTGTTAGTCAGCAAGGAATGGATTCAGTATGGAGGCAAACCGGGCAGGTTTATTACCGAACAATATGAGTATCCTATTGAAGTCGCTCGCTGGTTTGTAACGACTATTTCTCGTTTCTTTCTGGAGCCAGGGCATCCGAATGCGGTACCTCGAGGTGAGATTACCATTGAGGAGAAGGTTGGCGGGGAAATCTTGGGCGTTACCCGTGGGGCTCAGTACGGTAGTATCCCTAAGTCGATTCCTGGTTACTCGTTAGATAACCTTAATCGCTTTGAGCATACGTCTTTGGGACCCGACGACAACTGGTGCCAGATGTTCAAAATGGGTGATCCGTGGTTGTTTGAGCAAGGCCTGCTGGATGTTTTCAAAGACGTCGCGGAACGCCATGAGAAAGGAGAGTTCTAGAAAGGGACTGCAATGCTCCAGAAACAACAAAACCCGCACAAGGCGGGTTTTGTCAGAATTCTTAATGGTGCCCGGAGGTGGAATCGAACCACCGAGACCCTATCCAATCCTTTAAGGCAATGGTATTCAGAGTTTGTCGTATTTGAAATAGTCGCCCTCTGTACCAGTTTTCTGTACACACTCTGACCCAATGGCTGATCTTCTTTCTTCCGTTGTTTGTATATTTTTATGGCTATGGCTAGAATTCAGTCGACGGAGGGCTCTGGCTATGTGGATCAAAAAATTACTTGCCATGGGGTATGGCGAGCAAGCTGGAAGTGAACGGAGTGATGCCCATAAGCACTACTCTGTCTCAGGCAATGGAGTTGCTTACCGTAAGGCTTCAGACTATCTGAGCGATGAGCGGGTCAACTCCTTTCTCAAGAGGGCTGAAAAAGTCGCTGTCAAACAGTGACCCAGCTCAGTCTCATAATCATCCCGCTAATTGCCGGTTATTCGTGGGCAAACAGCTGGCATCTCTCCCGCTACCGCATCGCTCGGTCAAACGGGTACACCCTTTACTTCTCTGCCGCTCTTTACGGCGTAGCGATTCTCGTTATGGCTGGCCTTACCCTCATGCTGCTCACCGCATGGGAGGTGGGGTTTGTTGAGTACCTGGCCCAGGTATCGGGCCTTCTTGGCTTGAGCCCATCTGTTGGGAGTTTTGGACTACAAGTTGCCGCACTTTTGCTGGTGACCATCCTGTATGGAATCGTCGGCGGGCATCTCTTGAATCTACTGACTGGAACACATTGGCCGTACAAGCTGGCGATCAAGAATGCGGACTTCGAACGATTGGTCCTGCGGGCTATCGAGCGTTCTTTGCCGATGTTGGTGACCCTTGAAAACGGGAAAGTGTATGTCGGGTATGTGATCAGGACGATCGATCCCTTGGCGGACGAAAAGGAGCTGAGACTCTTGCCCGTATTCTCTGGATTCCGGTCACCGGAAACCGGGCAGGTAACTTTCAGCACCAACTACTCAGAGGTTTTAGTCGAGATCTCCGAGGACGATAGTGAGGATAGTGAAGACGAGGACGGAGGAGCGCTGGGCCATTTGTATCCTGGTGACTTTGAAGTGGTGATCCCGGTTTTGAAGATCGTCACATCGACGCTCTACGATGATGAGGCCTACACTCGTTTTCAGAATAGGCAGTCGGAGCCTGGCTATCAGTTTGAGATCCGAGAGGCATGAGGCCCCATTCCCTTTGAGTATCCGGCATTAGCTGTATGAACGCACCACCGTCCTCGTTGGACGTGGTGGCAGTTGGAGCAGACGTGAACCGGGCGAGACTGGTGCAGATGAGTTGATGGGGCACTGCGTTGAAGTCGGCTACACCTGACAAGCTAAATGTGGTGGGAGTGGATGGGACGAAGTCCCACTTTCAGTGGGTCTTATGGTTGTTCCATAAGATGATCACTATTTCTTTATCACCATCAGATATTTCCTAGTCTGGTCTTTCTCCAGGAGACCAGCATCAAGTGATCTTGTGGTTACCCCAGTAGCTTCCCAGTAGCTGACAACACAAGACGGCTTGATGCTTCCGGGGGTCAATGAGCACTATACCGGTAACGGACTGACCAAAACGATCGGCTCTAGTGCAGACCAGCCGTTGTATGGCGCCGTTGAGGCATTCAGTCTACACAAGAGTTCTATAACTTTCCGGCAGATGGCAGGTATGGACGGTGGCACTCAGTGGGTGGAGCTTGTGGACCTTGAATCGCTTAACTTTGGAGCTTAATGATGGCGCATCCGAAACTACCTGAGTGGCCAATTATCGACCCAAACAATCCTCCAAGTGGATACCTGGAAGTAGCATGTGTAATGGACCCAGAATTAACGTCGGCCCCGTGGCACTTCTATGTGTCGGGTAACCATTTGCTTATGGTTAGGAAAAAATGGGTTCAATTTGACGAAAATGATCCGGGAGAGTTTGTCTCAGGCCAATATGAGTATCCCATCGGAGCCGCTCGCTGGTTTCTCGCAACTCTGGACCGTTTTTTCTTGGAGCCAGACCATCCAAATGCCGTTCCTCGTGGCGAAATCACAATAGAGGAAGACGTTGACGGGGAAACGCTGGGTGTTACCCGAGGTGCGCAATATGGCAGTGTATTGAAGGGTAAACCAGGATATTCATTGGATAACCTGAATCGTTTTGAGCACACCTCTTTTGGCCCCAGTACAAACTGGTGCCAGATGTTCAAGATGGGCGATCCTTGGCTGTTTGAGCAAGGCTTGCTGGATGTCTTCAAAGATATCGCGGAACGGCATGAGAAAGGTGAGTTCTAGAAAAGGGTGGACACTTCGTTGACACCATAAAAAACAAAGCCCGCACAAGGCGGGCTAAGTTATTGAATTCATGGTGCCCGGAGGCGGAATCGAACCACCGACACGGGGATTTTCAATCCGAGTCACAAACACCGCATATCTACACAGTCCTGCACAATCAGATAGTTACAGAATATTGAGCCCACTCAACCCCACATAAAACCGCAAACGCGTGGACACTTTGTTGACACCGTAGGCCAGCGTATTGGCCAAAAAGGCCCATTTTCTGAAGATCTCTGCGTGTCTACTTGATCGATACGTCCACTTTGGCTAGGTTAAAAAATGTACAGACAAGAATGTTGGGGTCATCACGGAGCGATGAATCGCTGTAGTCCATGAGTTGATCTGGTCTCACCAGTAACCTGAAAGGACTACATCAATGCGAAATTTTAAATCTTTCCTTATTATTTTCGTTCTGCTTTTCACAGCCGGTATCAGACTATCTCCCGCTTTTGCTCAGCAACAGGACGACGAATCCACCCTTTCCCTAGATAGCGCAAATTATATATTGACGCCAAACAAGGTATGTAGGGCTAATGAGGAACCATATAAGAGTCAACTTATTGGTTCCGTAACCTATTCAACGATGGATGAATGTTTAGACCAGGAAGGTGCTCAACTGCCGAACTCTCCGGCGGGTCTTAGAGAGAAGGCACAAGTTCTGCGAAATAAAAAATATGATTTGTTTGAGGGTCTTGATCCATATTTTGGTAATGGTGGCGTCGAGTCGTATTCTTCCGGTTCCAGCTCAGGTGGTGCCTCAACTGGAACCACGCTTCCCCTCCTGGAAGACAGATTTGAGCTTCTCAGTAACCAGAAAGCTCAAGACATTGTAGAAGCAAAGGAGGCGGACGAAACAGCCAACGATCTAGAAGACTTCGAGAAGTTCAAGCTTGGAATAGGGATAGCCTTTACGAAGTTACACAACCAGAGCATTGATGATGTAGACGTTCGCGATGGTCGCATAGTCGTCACCAAAGAGAGAGAACATCGCGGAAGTTTTATGCTCGAAACACATAAGTTTTTTACCTATCAGCGTTTAAGTCGCATGTTTCCAAATACCCATAGTGTTGGCGTAGGTCCATTCATTTCAGTCAGTGTCGCTGACACCGATGGCGGTGATCCGTTTTCGGCCTATGGCGTGGGGCTAATGATGGGCTTTAAAGACAGAACAGGGAGCGGAAGCTGGAATATAGGCTTTGGCTATTTTGTCGACACGAAAGCCAAAGAACTCCGTTCTGGTATCGAAGCTGGAGATACCACAACGGTACAGAATACAGATGATCTTTTGGTAGAACGAGATCAGGGCGGGGTGATGCTGATTGTCTCAACTAGCTGGGATTAAGCAAAAACCTCAATAGATATAGGAGGGTAGTGAAATGCTCACTATTGAAATGCCGAGTGACAGAAAAGACTTGGCTCTTCAGCTCTTGGACTCCGTATTGACCAGGTTTGATGATGAGTTGCCAACATACGAAGAGCTTGAAGAGTTTGTTTCGACAGAATTGGCGAGGATGACCGAAGACGACGATTCTTTCGATATTCATACCACTCACAGTCAGCAATATACGCGTTCCCCGCTGAGATCCTTTGTAGACCCTGTTTCTGGTGGGCTCTTGGTGGGCGGATTGATTGCATTGTTGCGTTATACGCAAACTGAACGTCATCATCAGCAAAACAGGGAAGACGCTGCTAGGGGAGGTGGTCGTAATCCAGATGCGAAACTCCAGTTCTGCCGGTATCGATTAGCCGATGGAGGGTTATGCGGTAACAAACTGGAATCAATAGAGTGCACGCCTGCAGCTGGTGGACGGCTGCAATACACGGAGGTCTGTTGTTGTGATCACCAAATACAAGTATTTCAGCCAAATGTGCGTGAATCCGGCTGATTATTCTTGAGAGACTAATTCGACCGCGCATCGTGATTCGGATTATGCTCTGGAAGACCTAGTAAACCTTTCTGAGCGGAAGTCACATGTGCGGCCGATTCAACGTATCCGACGACCCCTTAGTCCAGGGCCTCCTGGATGAACTCGGCATTCCGCTCCGGATAGAGCCCCGGGTTAACATCGCCCCCGGAGCCAAAGCCCAGGTCGTCTACGAAACCCATCAGGGCCGCACCCTGCAGGACGCCATCTGGTCACTGCTCATAGAACGCAAACCAGACGGCACCGGCTACCGCCCCTCGCCAAAGTACAGCACCTTCAACGCCCGATCGGGCAGCCTGGGCACCA
>Ga0207734_100219_pt1 | contig 30070 bp, 28 predicted proteins | sample TtanPargueraPR_5_FD_187744 | JGI IMG/M metagenome (GOLD analysis project Ga0207734, IMG submission 187744) | Aerobic enrichment media microbial communities from Bioluminiscent Bay, La Parguera, Puerto Rico - Tt and P1 (3) (SPAdes) | ecosystem: Environmental > Aquatic > Marine > Unclassified ... | reverse complement strand
CCGGCTCATATTCAACTGCCCGGCCACCGTCTCAACACCTACTTTCCCTCGCTCCAACTGAATCCGGATCAGCTTGCTGACCCTCATACTCAGCGAACGCTTTGAATTTTCAGGCCTTAATGGCTCTGATGCCATGCTGGTTCCTCCTGCCTATCGTCCTGGCCCAAACTGCCAACTCCATCAGCGTACACATGTTAGCCGAAATCAATCAATACGACCTTTGAGCAAGATCAATGGCGCAGTGGATTATTTGGGGCACAATGCCCGCTTTCAGAATGCCCTACCTGCATCCATCCGCTTTTCAGTTAATACCCGGAGATACCATGACCACCCCGGAACTGCTTGCTCCCGCCGGCACCCCCGAACATCTAGAAACCGCCTTCGCCTATGGCGCAGATGCCGTCTATGCCGGCCAGCCGAGGTATTCGCTGAGAGTAAGGAACAACAGTTTCAAAGACGTTGCAGCCCTGGGCGCAGGCATTGAACGAGCACACGAACTGGGCAAACAGTTCTATCTGGTCTCCAACATTGCACCCCATAACAATAAAGTGCGCAGCTACCTGAGAGATCTGGAGCCGGTCATTGAACAGAAACCCGACGCCCTGATCATGTCTGACCCCGGACTGATCATGCTGGTAAGGGAGAAATGGCCGGATCAGCCCATCCACTTGTCGGTTCAGGCCAACGCGGTCAACTGGGCCACCGTGGAGTTCTGGCGCCGCCAGGGCATCAGCCGCGTGATCCTGTCCCGGGAACTGGGCCTGGAAGAAATCCGCGAAATCCGCGAAAAAGTCCCCGCGATGGAACTGGAAGTGTTTGTACACGGCGCCCTGTGCATGGCCTACTCCGGCCGCTGCCTGCTGTCCGGCTACATGAACCACCGCGACGCCAACCAGGGCGCCTGCACCAACGCCTGCCGCTGGAACTATAAAGAAGTCCAGCACAGCCATGACCAGACTGGCGATCTGATCGCCACCTCTGCAGATGCGGTGGAAACCTGCGAGCCCAAAGAAATCCTGCTGGAAGAGCCCAATCGCCCCGGCGGCTTCATCCCGGCCTACGAAGACGAACACGGCACCTACATCATGAACTCCAAAGACCTGCGCGCCGTCCAGCACGTGGCGGAACTGGTCAAGATGGGCGTTCATTCCCTGAAAATCGAAGGCCGCACCAAAAGCACCTACTACGTAGCCCGCACCACCCAGGTGTACCGAAAAGCCATCGACGACGCTCTCGCCGGCAAACCCTTCGACATGCACATGATGGACGAACTCGAAGCCCTATCGAACCGCGGCTACACCGAAGGCTTCCTGCGCCGGCACGTGCCCCAGGAATACCAGACCTACGAACAGGGCTCCTCGTATCTCGGCACCCAGCAGGTGGTAGGCACCATTGCCGACGCGGATGAGCGGTGGCTCACCATCGACGTAAAAAATAAATTCGCCCCCGGCGACCAGCTGGAGCTCATCACCCCGGCCGGCAACCTGCGATTCTCTGCCAACACCATGGAAAACCGCCACGGCGAGGCCATGGAGTGCGCACCAGGCAGCGGCCACATCGTCAAAATTCCTAAACCCGCGAACGTGCCGGAAGAACTGGACTTCACCTATCTGACCAAGATTTTTCCCGAAAACGCCGGCCGTTAAACTCGAGGGGGCGATCTGTACGCCCCCTTAGTGCCCCAAAGGCCGATTAAGGTATAATCCCTACACAACCGATTTAATACCTGACTATTTTACTCTGGTATTGTATAATCGCTCGCCAGAAGCAACGGGAAACCGGCCAGCAGCCCTTCCCGTCATCCAAAAACCGATTGCAGGGCGTACTCACGGAGAGAGCGACCACTGCGACATCAGCAAACCGAATACACCCATCCGCCAGCCCAAGGGCTGCCGATGACACAAAGGGCGCAAGCCCTGGATGAGAGAATTACGGAGCGACGATCATGGCGACCACCGACAACGAGGTGAAAGAGCTGATCAAACGGGAATACGAACACGGTTTTGTGACAGAAATCGAAGCCGACACGTTCGAACCCGGCCTGAACGAAGACGTCATTGCCCGCCTTTCCGCCATCAAGAAAGAGCCGGAATGGATGCTGGAGTGGCGCCTCAAAGCCTATCGTCGCTGGCTGGAAATGGAAGAGCCAGACTGGGCTCATGTCGGCTACCCGAAAGTCGACTACAACTCGATTTCCTACTATTCCGCGCCCAAGCGCAAAGAGGATATGCCACAAAGCCTGGATGAAGTGGATCCGGAGCTGCTGAAAACCTACGAAAAATTGGGCATTCCCCTGCACGAGCGCGAAAAACTGGCCGGCGTTGCCGTGGATGCAGTCTTTGATTCCGTCTCCGTGGCGACCACCTTCAAAGAGCCTCTGGCCAAAGCTGGCGTAATTTTCTGTTCGATTTCCGAAGCCGTCCGTGACTACCCCGAGCTGGTCCAGAAATACCTGGGCACCGTGGTTCCCCACGGCGACAATTTCTTTGCGGGCCTGAATTCGGCGGTGTTTTCTGACGGCACCTTTGTGTACGTACCCAAGGGTGTGCGCTGCCCTATGGAGCTGTCCACCTACTTCCGCATCAACGCCGCCAACACCGGCCAGTTCGAACGCACCCTGATTATCGCCGACGAAGGCAGCTACGTAAGCTACCTGGAAGGCTGTACCGCACCCATGCGCGACGAGAACCAGCTGCACGCGGCCGTGGTTGAACTGGTGGCTCTGGACGATGCCCAGATCAAATACTCCACCGTACAGAACTGGTACCCGGGCGATGAAAACGGCAAGGGTGGTATCTATAACTTCGTGACCAAGCGCGGCGCCTGCATCGGCAAGAACTCCAAGATTTCCTGGACCCAGGTGGAAACCGGCTCCGCCGTCACCTGGAAGTACCCGAGTTGTGTACTGCGCGGTGAGAACAGCGTTGGCGAGTTCTACTCTGTCGCGCTGACGCATAATTACCAGCAGGCCGATACCGGCACCAAGATGATCCACCTGGGCAAGAATACCCGCAGCACCATCATCTCCAAGGGTATTTCCGCCGGCAAGAGCTCCAACGCCTACCGCGGCCTGGTGAAATTCGGCCCGGGCGCAGAGGGCGCGCGTAACTTTACCCAGTGTGATTCGCTGCTGATCGGCGACCGCTGCGGCGCGCACACCTTCCCGTACATCGAGAGCAAGAACAAGTCGGCCATCGTGGAACACGAGGCGACCACTTCCAAGGTAAGCGACGAGCAGATGTTCCTGTGCCGCCAGCGCGGTATCGACCCGGAACAGGCGGTGTCCATGATTGTGAACGGCTTCTGTAAAGAGGTGTTCAAGGAGCTGCCGATGGAGTTTGCGGTTGAGGCTGGCAAGCTGCTGGAAGTGAGCCTTGAAGGGTCCGTTGGTTAAACGCTATGCCCCGCTGGCCTCGGAGGAGGCCAGCGAGCGGGGGAGCTTTCCGGGATACGCTGTAAATACATTCCTGTACGCTCGACAAAATCATCCCTGATTTTGACGATCCCGGAAAGCTCCCCCGCTCACTGTCCCGAACGTTATTGGGGGCATCGAAGGGTACGAATTTATAGATCGAAATTCAGGATATAGAGAGACATCTGCAAATGCTGAGTATCAAAAACCTGCACGCTTCCGTTGAGGGCAAAGAAATCCTCAAGGGCATTAACCTGGAGATCAAGGCCGGGGAAGTTCACGCCATCATGGGCCCGAACGGTTCCGGTAAGAGTACCCTGTCACAGGTTCTGGCAGGCAACGACGCATTTGAAGTCACCGAGGGCGAAGTCACCCTGAACGGAGACAACCTCCTGGATCTGGAAACCGAAGAACGCGCCCGCGAAGGCATCTTCCTGGCCTTCCAGTACCCGGTGGAAATCCCGGGCGTGAGCAACCTGCAGTTCCTGCGCACCGCCGTCAACGCCATGCGCAAGCACAAGGGCCAGGACGAGATGAACGCGGCTGAGTTCATGAAGCTGGCCAAGGAAGTTTCCAAACAGGTAGACCTGGACCCGGCCTTCCTGAAACGCGGCGTGAACGAAGGCTTCTCCGGTGGCGAGAAGAAACGTAACGAGATCATGCAGGCCCTGCTGCTGCAGCCGAAACTGGCCATTCTGGATGAAACCGATTCCGGCCTGGACATCGACGCCCTGAAAGTGGTTTCCGATGGCGTGAATGCTCTGCGCTCGGAAGACCGCGCCATTCTTATGGTCACTCACTACCAGCGCTTGCTGAACCACATTGTTCCGGATTATGTGCACGTACTGGCTGGTGGCAAGATCATCAAGTCGGGCGGTCGTGAACTGGCCCTGGAACTGGAAGAGAAAGGTTACGGCTGGCTGGGCATTAAAGACGACGACACCAGCAACTGATCAGGAGGCCGTGGAATGAAATCTGTACCCATGCTTTCCAGCGCCTTCCTGCACCCGGCCGGGGAATCCCTGCCGGAGCCGTTGCTGGCGCTGCGCAAGGAGCGGGCCAGCGCGCTGGTAGATATGCCGCTGCCCACTCGCAAGACCGAGAACTGGAAGTACTCCAGCAAGTACCTGAAGCTGGCCGACGATATGGCCATTTCCCTGCCGGCCGAAGGCAAGACCGGCAACAGTCTCGCTGTGCCCGGCTACAAAGTGGTTTTCATCAACGGCGTGATGATTCCTGAAGCCAGCGAGTATCCGGATCTCGACGGTATCGAGATCCTGAGCTTCAACGATCTGGCTAACGACGAAGCTGAAGCCCTGTCTGCAAAGCTGGGCAGCACCCTGAATCACGATCAGGTCCAATTCGCCCGCCTGAACGGGGCGCGCTTCGAAGATGGCCTGTTCATTCGCCTGAAACCCGGCGCGGTGCTGGATCAGCCGTTGTTCATCATCCATGAAACCAGCGCTGACGCCAGTGGCTCCGCCTACCCACGCATCTTCGTGGAAGCCGGCGCCAACAGCCAGCTGACCCTGGTAGAGGAATACACCTCCAGTGGTGAAGCATCCGCCTTGGTCAGCACGGTAACTGAATTCAATCTGACCGATGGCGCCAACGTCACCAGCATCCGCCTGAACATGGAAGGCGAGAATGTTCAGCACATTGGTGCTACCGGTGTACTGCAACAACGCAGCTCGCGCTTCGAGAGCCATTGCGTTGGTTTTGGCGGCCCCCTGCGCCGGCACGATCTGCAGGTGCGGCTTGAAGGCGAAGGCGCGGAAACCAAGCTCAATGGCGTGGTGGTTACCCAGGGCAAACAGCACTACGACAACCACACGTCTATTGACCATGTCGCGGCCCACTGCAACAGCGAAGAGACCTATCGCAATATTGCAGCCGACCAGTCCCATGCCGTGTTCAACGGCCGGATTCATATCCACCAGGACGCCCAGAAGTCCAATGCGGATATGAACAACAAGAACCTGCTGCTGTCCAACGGGGCAGAGATTGACACCAAACCGGAACTGGAAATCTACGCCGACGATGTGAAGTGTGCGCACGGCGCCACCATCGGTCAGCTGGACGAGACCTCCGTGTTCTACCTGGTATCGCGCGGGATCGGCCGCCGGCAGGCCAATGTTCTGCTCACCATGGCGTTCATTAACGAACTGGTGCAACAGATTCCGGTGGAAGCCGTGCGTGAAACCGCCCAGGCGCGGTTAAGTGATTTCTTTGAGCAAACCTTTCAGGAGGCCTGAGGGGCATGACTGATCTGTCCATGGCAAACAACACCCAGTCAATGGTGTTTGATGTGCAAGCCATTCGCCGTGACTTCCCGATTCTCAATCAGGAGATCAACGGGAAGCCGCTGGTGTATCTGGACAACGGCGCGTCGGCGCAAAAGCCACAGTCCGTGCTGGATGCCATGGATCGCTATTACCGCGAGATGCACTCCAATGTGCACCGTGGCGCCCATACCCTGGGTGATCGTGCGACGGCTGCGTTTGAAGGCGCCCGGGAAACCGTGCGCCAGTTTCTGAACGCGTCCAGCACCCGAGAAATCATCTGGACCCGAGGCACCACCGAAGCCATCAACCTGGTGGCCAATGGCCTGGCCCCGCGCCTGAAAGCCGGCGATGAGATTCTGGTCAGCCACATGGAACACCACGCCAACATTGTGCCCTGGCAGATGGTGGCCGAGCGCACCGGTGCCAGGGTTGTGCCCATCCAGGTGACACCGCAAGGCGAGCTGGATCTGGATTCGTTCAACAGCCTGCTGAACGAGCGCACCCGGGTGCTGGCGATCACCCACGTGTCCAACGCGCTGGGCACCGTCAACCCAATTGCGCCCCTGATTGAACAGGCAAAAAAACAGGGGGTACTGACCCTGGTGGATGGCGCCCAGGCGGTGCCCCACTTCCAGCCGGACGTTCAGTCCCTGGGCTGTGACTTCTATGCATTCTCTTCCCACAAGCTGTTCGGGCCCACGGGCATTGGCGTGCTTTATGGCCGCGCCGAACTGCTGGAAGAAATGCCGCCTTATCAGGGCGGTGGCGAAATGATTGAGCGGGTATCGTTCGAGCGAACCACCTGGAATGTGTTGCCCTACAAATTCGAGGCCGGAACCCCGGCTATTGCCGAAGCAGTGGGCCTGGGCGCCGCCATCGACTATCTGAACTCGCTGAACCGAAAGGCCATGGAAGCAGCAGAGGATGCCTTGCTACGCCGGGCCAATGAACTGGTCGAGACCGTGCCAGGCATGGAGATTATCGGCACCGCGAAGCAGAAAGTACCGGTGATGTCGTTCAAGATTGCCGGCCTGCACCCCAGCGACATCGGCACCCTGCTGGACCAGCAAGGCATCGCCATCCGCACCGGCCACCATTGCGCCATGCCCTTAATGGATTTCTATGGAGTACCCGGTACAGCCCGGGCTTCGTTTGCGTTCTACAATACGCTGGAAGAGGTCGAGAAACTGTTTACCGGCCTGCAGAAAATCCAGCGCCTGTTTGCCTGAGGAGGTGGAAACATGACAGCCGAAGTCTTCACCCCAAGCGATGTGAACGTGACCATGACCCCGACGGCGGTCAAACACGTTCGCAAACAACTGGACAAGAAACCGGAAGCCAAAGGCATTCGCCTGGCCATCAAAAAAAGTGGCTGTTCCGGTTTCAAGTACGAAACCCAGTGGGTAGAAACACCGGAATCCGATGACCGTATTTTTACCATCGACGGCGTGGATGTGTTCGTAAAGCAGGAACACCTGCCACTGGTGAACGGCATCGAAATCGACTTTGTCACCGAGGGTGTGAACTCCCTGTTCCGCTTCCGCAACCCCAACGCCACCGCTGAGTGCGGCTGTGGTGAAAGCTTCACGGTGGCGTAAAGCACAAAGATAGGACTGATCAAACATGCAAGAACGCGAAGTCGTCCTGACCAAACGCGAAGTGGAAGCCCGCCTGGTACCTGCCGGAACGGAAATCATGATTCCGTCAGACACCTTTGTGACCATTACCCAATCCCTCGGCGGTAGCTTCACCGTGGCGGTCAACGGCAATCTTGCCCGCATTGAAGGCCACGACGCCGATGCCCTGGGCAAGCAGCCGCTGGAAAGCAGCTTCGAGACTCCGGAAGACGGCACCATCAACGAAAATCAGGTATGGGAAGCGCTGCGTAACTGCTACGACCCGGAAATCCCGGTGGACGTAGTCAACCTGGGCCTGATTTACGAATGCCGTATTGAGAACGGCACCGAAGACGGCAATCACGTTTACATCAAAATGACCCTGACAGCAGCTGGCTGCGGCATGGGGCCGGTAATCACCGACGATGTGAAGCGAAAGGTGGAGCATGTACCCAATGTGGACAAGGTAACCGTTGAGCTCACCTTTGATCCGCCCTGGAACAACGATATGCTCACCGACGAAGCCAAACTCGAACTGGGGATGCTATGACCGCCAGCAAGGAACAATTTCTGAACAACCCCCTGGGCAAAGACACCACCCTTGAAGACGTTCTGGATGCATTTGAGTTTCTGGACGACTGGGAAGAACGCTACGCCTACATCATCGACCTGGGCAAACAGCTGCCAGGTTTTCCCGATGATGAGCGGGTTGAAGAAAACTACGTGCATGGCTGCCAGAGTCAGGTATGGCTGATTCACCTGTACGATGAGGACAGTGGCAAACTGTTCCTGCTGATCGACTCCGATGCCATGATTGTGCGCGGCCTGGCCGCCATCATTCTGGTGGCTCTGAACGGCAAGACGCCTCGAGAGCTGCTGGCCACCGATATCGATGAGCTGTTCGAGCAGCTGGATCTGTTCCGCCATATTTCCCCGACCCGGGGCAACGGCCTGCGGGCCATGGTCGGCAAGATCCGGGATATTGCGGCGGCCGAGGCCGCCTGAGACTTACCAGATAATGGCCAGGTCATCGCGCTGAACGTTGATCAGGCCACCTTCCGTGGGGATTCGCCCGTTACTGAAATCCGGATGCACGTTGTCCAGTGTCAGCGTCACCCCGGTATCGGACAGCTCAGGCGTACCATCCAGTGAATCGAAGTATCGCTGGCTGCGGTACAGATCGAGTTCATCCCCCGGGCGCAGCCCCGCCATTGCGCCAGAGGCGAGTGTCACCCGGTTGCCATCCACACGGGTTATCCGGGCCATGAATGGCTGACAGGCCAGAGCATTGTTAACGGCTGCGGTCATCTCGGCAATGACGCCTTCAACCGCCTGCCCCCACGCGGAACTTTCGAAGCCCGCTGAGGCAAAACCGCCGGTACCACTGCCATCCGGCTGCCACCGTGCCGAGGTTTCAAACCGCTGCCGGAAGACCGGGGAACCGCTGAAGCCATCAAACACCATCACTTCGGCCTCAAACCGGCGGGTGGTGTCAGCCATCCCGATACCTCGCTGCATACGATCCAGAATTGAGCTGCCCCAGGCACCGGGGTCAGCCAGGCCAATATCCCGAATCACACCCGCCACCACAAACTGCGCCCCCAGTTCCCGGGCCAGCTGAACCACATTCGTCAGCTGATTGCTGGCCGGGTTTTTCTGAGACGTGGGCGCATCCGGCAGATTGCTGAACAGCTGTAACGATGTCGCCCCCAGCACCTGCAATTGCCCCTGTTGTTGCAAGCGAGCCACCAGTTCCCGCGGCAACTGTTCGCCGGCGTCATCCAGGGCCGCACCGCCACCCTGCTCCGGACGGGTGATCGGGAACGCGGTTACCGCCACCCGTTTACGCAAACCGGATGCCTGCCCCGCCTTGCAGCTGCCAGCGTTGCCTTCGGCATCCGACATCTCTGCCCGGACAATCACCCTCAGCAGATTGCCACTTCGGTACTCATCCACAATCGTGGCATTGCGAACCTGGGCCATGGCCGACAGCTCGGTACGAGAGCCCACAAGCTGTCCGTTCTCCATGGTATCCCGGGTGCTGACCCTGGCCTGATATTGCAGCGCCAGGTCTCGCATCGCCGCCTGACGCGCCTCAGTGCGGGCCTGATCCAGATTATTCTCCCGGATATTGGCATGCCCCACGCCTTCAAGGACCACGCCTTGGGCAAGGCCGGTACACAAGCTCAGTACCCAGAACAGAAGCATTGTTCTCATCATGGCAATTCAACCCACCGGAACGATACCGGTTCAATCACGGCGTTCATCAACAGGCCTAATCGAGGTAGTACAGAGAATCTGTGCGACGGGCCTCAACATCCCCTACACGGTCATTCCGCCTGGGCATGGGAATGGCACAGACATCCCGCACCTGATCGTCTGCCACCTTCGCCACACATTCCCGAAACCTTGGCTCCAGGCGCAGCTCCATCACCGTTTCCACCACGCCATCGCTATGCTCATTCACCGCCACCATCCGGGCGCCGCGAATGTAGCTGTCCACATAGGTTCGGAAACTGTCGTTCTGCAGAACGAAGTCATTCACAGTGGAACTGCCGTAGATCACGGTACCGTAGACCCGCTCTGCCAGATTCCGGTAGGCATCCAGCTGTGAAGCCCTTCGAGCCAGTAACCGCTTGCGGGTATTAACCCGGTCGGCCTGAACATTCTCATAAGTACCAAAACCACTGACCCGAACCGTAATGGGCTCAAAGGTTTCGGTCCTGGCCTGATCGTTCCGGTAGCTGCCTACCGGCGCACAGGCGGCCACGGCAAATGCCAGAACAGGAACAAGGATCCAGCGCAACGTCATTATCTTGTCTCCGGAAAACACTTTCACCAGAACCATGAAAGAATCACGCCACATTCGACAAGCCAATGATCTTTGGACGGTTTCGATTATTCAGCGCAACTCTTTGCCCATGCAGGCGGCAAAAAGCTGCCTTTGTTTACACATACAGAACAAACCGTTACCGGTTGTGCGCTGTGTCACGAAATAAACTGGTCTAACCTTTCAGACACTTAATGATTTGTTCATGCAATAAAACCAATTCAGGACCGCCCATGAAAGCAAACCGCCTCAGCAAACTGTCCCTGGCCATCGGCCTGTCTGTTGCCACCACGTCTGCACTGGCAAGCCCGCAAGCCTTTATGTCTGCCCGCTCCTTCGCCATGGGCGGAACCGGCGTCGCCGTTGCCCACCCCTCTGCTGCACCGAGTGCCAACCCGGCCATGATGGCTGCTGAACAGCACGACTGGGCAGACGATTTCGGCCTGATGCTGCCGTCTGTGAATGCGCGTGCGGCCGATGAGGAAGAGGTGATTGATCAGGTTGATGATATCCAGGACCAGATCGAGCAGTTTGAGGACCTGAAGTTTTCCAATCAAGCCGATGCCCAGGCCAAAGCACGGCAACTCGTAGACAACCTGGAAGCCTTTGACCGCGACACCATGCGTGCCAATGCAGGCTTGGGACTTGGCCTTGCTATCCCCTCAAACTCCTTGTCCTTTGGCTTCTTCGCCAACGCCAATCTGACAGCGACTGTGCGCGGTGAACTGGACGAAAACGACCTTGACCTTCTAAATGACATCGCTAATGGCGTTCGCCCGCCCGCCACTACAGATCTTGATACAGAGCTGAACTCACGCGGCAGAATCCTGGCCTCTGCAGTAGCAGAAGCCGGCATCAGCATCGCTCACTCGTTTATGCTTTCTAATGGCAACGCATTGCAGCTTGGTGTCTCCCCCAAATACGTGCAACTACAAACCTTCCAGTACACCGAAGAAATCTCAGACTTCGAGGATGATGATTTCGACAGTGACGAATACGAAACTGACAAAAGCGGCTTCAACCTGGACATCGGTGCTGCTTATGCCTTCGGTGCTGAAAACCAGTGGAACGCCGGCGTCGTCGTCAAAAACCTGATCCCGATGGAACTGGATTCGGCCCAGAATCATCCGACCGAAGAAAAATACACCCTCGAACTCAACCCGATGGTCACTGCAGGTATCGCCCACAAGAGCGACTACCACGTAATCACGGCAGAAGTGGACCTGACCAAGAAAGAAGCCTTCGGGTATGAAGACGATACCCAGTGGCTGGCCCTGGGCGCGGAATTCGACGCCTGGCGTTACGCCCAGCTGCGTGCCGGTGCTCGCCACAATCTGGCCAGTAACGACGACAACGACGGCATCGAGGAAGACACTCAGTTCACCGCGGGTCTTGGCCTGAATATCATTGGTGTTCGCGTGGATATCGGCGCCCTGTACAGCAGCGCCGATGTCGGTGCAGCCCTGGAACTCGGCACTTCCTTCTAAGCCGACGCCCCCGGCCGCAAAAGCCCGGTCTGCCCTGCGCAGCCCGGGCTTTCTTATTTCACGCTGCCTGTTTGCCTCTGGACGGTCGTGGCCGGATAATCGCGGTTACCGATGAATTGGCAATCAGGAACAAACTGCATTATGCAAACCTATCTGGTGGGCGGCGCTGTCCGCGACAAGCTGCTCGGCCTGGGCGTTAAAGACCGGGACTGGGTAGTGGTTGGAGCCACCCCGGAAGACATGCTCCAGCGAGGCTTCAAACAGGTAGGGGCGGATTTTCCGGTTTTCCTGCATCCGGACACCGGCGAGGAATACGCCCTGGCCCGGACCGAGCGCAAGCAGGGGCGCGGGTACCACGGTTTCAGCGTTTACAGTGCACCGGATGTCTCCCTGGAAGACGATCTTCGCCGCCGTGACCTGACCATCAACGCCATGGCAGAAACCGAGAACGGCGACCTAGTGGACCCGTTCAACGGCCATGCGGACCTGGAACAGAAAAAGCTTCGCCATGTGTCTGAAGCTTTCGCCGAAGATCCCCTGCGCATCCTTCGCACCGCCCGCTTCGCCGCGCGCCTGCAGCCACTCGGGTTCAGCATCAGCCGGGAGACCATGGCGCTGATGCGGCAGATGGTCACCAGTGGCGAACTCGGAGACCTGGTACCAGAGCGGGTGTGGCAGGAAGTTCAGAGGGCATTGCATGAACAGGCTCCAGGCGTGTTCTTCGATGTGCTCCGGGAGCTCGGCGCCCTGAAGGTGCTGATCCCTGAATTGACCGATGAACAGGCTTTCCGCCAGGGTCTCAGCGCCCTGCAGTGCATCCACCGCAAACAGGGGTCTACCGCCCAGCATTACGCGGCGCTGCTCAGTGGCGTGCCCGAGCCAGACGCCGTTGCCAGGGCTAAAGCCATGAAAAGCCCCAACGACTGTCGGGAACTGACCCACCTGGTCTGCCTGTTCATGGCTCAGTTGAACGGAGCCTCGCCTGAAACCCGGCTGACACCGGAACTCGCAATGGAGCTTCTGGACACAGCCGATTTCTGGCGCCGGCCCGATCGTTTCGGCGTTTTGCTGGGTACCCTCGCCTGCACCCTTCAGAGCGAACCCGCCCATTTAGTTCAGCAACTGGAACTGGCCGCACATCGAGCCCAGAGCGTAACCCCTCACCCGTTCCTGCAAAAAGGCATTCAGGGCAAAGCTCTGGGCGAAGCAATCCGGAAAGAGCGCGTCGCCCGTATTACTGAGGCACTGCATTTACCGGAATAAGGAAAAATATCCCATGCCCCACCCCGTCGCCCTGATCACCGGTGCAGCCCATCGCCTGGGCGCCCACACAGCAGAAGCCCTACATGCTCGCGGCTGGAATGTTGTGATTCATTACCGTGGCCGTCAACAACAGGCCCGCGCACTGGCCGACAAGCTGAACCAGCAGCGCCCGGAATCCGCCGTGTGTTACCACGCCGATCTCACCGACATGAACCAGCTCCGGCAACTGGCGGAACAGGCCTGCGCGCATTGGGGGCAGTTGAATGCGCTGGTCAATAACGCTTCCGTGTTTTACCCCAACCCCACCGAAGATGCCTCCGAACAGGACTGGGACACGATACTGGGCGCCAACCTGAAAGCCCCCTTCTTCCTGCTTCAGCAATGCTTGCCTGCGCTAAAAGCGGCCTCCGGCAGTGTGGTCAACATGATCGACATCTACAGTGAGAAACCACTGAAGGACCACCCCCTTTACTGCGCCAGTAAGGCGGGGCTGGCAGCACTAACCCGCTCCTGGGCCAAAGATCTGGCGCCGGATGTTCGGGTAAATGGCGTGTCGCCAGGCGCCATCCTCTGGCCGGAAGGCGAATCAGCCGCGGACGCAGCCCACCAGCAGGCCATTCTCGATAAAACGCCCCTGGCCCGCACCGGCAACCCCGCCGACATTGCCGGTGCCATTGCCTACCTGGTATGCGACGCGCCGTTTATCACCGGCCAGATACTGTCGGTGGATGGCGGCCGCAGCCTGAATATGTGATCACCCGCACCAGAACAACCCCGACCTTCGTTGTTTTGGCCGGCAAGCGCTTTACCGCTACAATGCCTGCCATTCTTATAAACGGGCGCCACCCAACCAGGTGCCCAGATTAACGGAGAGTTCTCATGCGTGATGTTGTTATTGTTGCCGCCAAACGCACCGCCATCGGCAGCTTCGGTGGTGGTCTGTCCAGCCTGCGTGCAGACCAGCTGGGTACGGCCGTGATCAAGGCCGTGATGGAAGAAACCGGTGTCGCCGGCGACCAGATCAATGAGGTTATCCTCGGCCAGGTACTCACCGCCGGCTGCGGCCAGAACCCGGCCCGACAGTCTGCCATCAATGCTGGCCTGCCAGCTTCCGTGCCCGCCATCACCATCAACAAGGTCTGTGGCTCCGGCCTGAAAGCCGTGCACATGGCGGTTCAGGCCATCCAGTGCGGCGATGCCGAGATGATCCTGGCCGGCGGTCAGGAAAGCATGAGCCTGGCGCCCCACGTACTGCCCAACAGCCGCAACGGTCAACGCATGGGCAACTGGAGCATGATCGACACCATGATCACCGACGGCCTGTGGGATGCCTTCAACGACTATCACATGGGTATCACCGCTGAAAACATCGTCGAGAAATACGGCATCACCCGGGACGAGCAGGATGCCTTTGCCGCCGCATCCCAGCAAAAAGCCGTCGCTGCGCAAAAGGCCGGCTACTTTGACGGCCAGATTGTTCCTGTCACCATTCCCCAGCGCAAAGGCGACCCACTGGTGGTGGACAAGGATGAGTGCCCCCGCGACGGCGTCACCGGCGACAGCCTGGGCAAACTGCGCCCGGCCTTCAAGAAAGACGGCTCGGTAACCGCCGGCAACGCTTCCTCCCTGAACGACGGCGCTGCCGTGGTGATGGTGTGCAGCGCAGACAAGGCGAAAGAGCTGGGCCTGACCCCGCTGGCAACCATCAAAGCCCACGCCAATGCCGGCGTGGACCCTACCATCATGGGCACCGGCCCGATTCCGGCCAGCCAGCGCTGCCTGGAGCGAGCGGGCTGGACTGTTGACGACCTGGACCTGATCGAAGCCAATGAGGCCTTCGCCGCCCAAGCGATTTCCGTTAATCGGGAACTGGGCTGGGACACCGCCAAGGTAAACGTGAACGGCGGCGCCATTGCCCTGGGTCACCCGATTGGCGCTTCCGGTTGCCGTATTCTGGTCAGCCTGCTGCACGAAATGACCCGCCGCGATGCCAAGAAAGGTCTGGCCACGCTGTGTATTGGCGGTGGCATGGGTGTGGCCCTGGCCGTTGAGCGCTGATGCTGCACGTGGTCCTGTACGAGCCGGAGATACCGCCGAACACCGGCAATATCATCCGGCTCTGCGCCAACACCGGCTGCCAGCTGCACCTGATTGAACCCCTGGGATTCTCCCTTGAGGACAAGCAGATGCGGCGTGCCGGACTGGATTACCGCGAATACGCTACGGTAAAGATCCATCCGGATTACGACAGCTTTCTGGCCACCGAGCAGCCTTCGCGGCTGTTCGGGCTCACCACCAAGGGAAGCCGCCATTACCACAAGGTGGCGTTCCGGGACGGTGACTACCTGATGTTCGGGCCGGAGACCCGGGGTCTGCCGGAAGACGTACGCAACGGCCTGCCCGCCGAATACCGTCTTCGGGTACCCATGCGTCCGGAAAGCCGCAGCCTCAACCTCTCCAATACCGCAGCTCTGGTAGTTTACGAGGCCTGGCGGCAAACCGGCTTTAACGGCGCCGTCTGAGTGCGGGATTGGCCCAGGGGAATCACCAGAGGGTACCCCTCGGGCAACTCAACTATCCGGGCCTGAAATCCGTAAACCGCGTCCAACACCTCGGGCGTGAGTACCTCCCGGGCTGAACCCTCGAGCACACAGCGCCCTGCCCGCATCATCACCAGTCGATCCGCATACTGGGCAGCCAGGTTCAGATCGTGCACGACCGCCAGTACCGCCACACCCTGCTCCCGGGCCAGCCTTTGCACCCGCTGCAGAACCAGTTGCTGGTGGGCCGGGTCCAGCGCCGAAGTGCATTCATCCAGCAGCAACAGCCGGTCACCCTCGGTATCGGCAATCTGTGCCAGAACACGGGCCAGTTGTAGCCGCTGTTGTTCGCCGCCCGATAATCCTGGCACCAGCCGATGCCGGAGATGACTGATTTCAAGCTCCGACAACAGGTGTTCGACCAGTTCATCGGCGCGAGACGGGGACTTGGCAGAGAGCCCCAGCCGGACCACCTCTTCAGCGGTTAACGGAAAGTTAATATCAACCCGCTGGGGCATAACACCCCGGTGGCGGGAAAGTGCCTGCGGGCACCAGTCGGCCAGCGATTGCCCGGACACAAGAATCTCACCGTGGGCGGGGGCATCGCCGCTGACAGCCTTCAGCAGGGTCGACTTCCCCGCCCCGTTCGGCCCCAGCAGCATGACCAGCTCACCGGCGGCCACGCTCAGGCCGACACCATGCACAATCGGCGTCGAGCCGAAGCTCACGTGCACATTCCTGATAACCAGTACCATCACATCACCCGGGTTCTTAGCAAAAGCGCCAGAAAGAAGGGCCCGCCAATCAACGCCATCATCAGCCCAATGGGCAGCTCGGCAGGTGCAACCACCACACGGGCCAGCGAATCCGCGGCCACCAGCAGGGTGCCGCCCAACAAGGCGCTGAATGGCAATACGATTCGGTGGCTGGCCCCCAGCGCCTGGCGCACCAGATGGGGCACCACCAGCCCGACAAAACCAATCAGCCCGCTGACTGCAACGGCCGCTCCCACGCCAAGCCCCACCACCACAATGGCCACTTTCTTAACGGTGTCGGTGCGGTAGCCAAGATGGCCAACCACCGACTCGCCCAGTAAAAAGGCATCCAGCGGGCGCGCCAGCCAGGGCGCAAGCACCAGTGCCAGCACCATAAACGGCGCGCCCAGCACCAGGTCATCCCAACCGGCATGGCCAAGGCTGCCCATGGTCCAGAAAGTGAGTGACCGCAGCTCCTCGTCGCTGGCGTAGAAAGTCAGCAGCCCGGTACCGGCGCCAGCCACAGCGTTGATGGCAATGCCCGCCAGCAACAACGTCGCTACCGCAGTCTGGCCGGAGCGGTTAGCGATGCGCCAGGCCAGCAGTACCGTCAGGCTTCCGCCAATAAATGCCGCAATGGGCAAGGCCCAGTCACCGGTCAGCGCCAGCCAGCCACCCAGCCAGGTATTACCCAGCACAATCACGGCAATCGCGGCCAGCGAGGCACCGGCCGACACCCCGATCAGGCCGGGGTCGGCCAACGGGTTGCGAAACAACCCCTGCAAAACGGCACCACAGACTGCCAACACCGCGCCCACCAGAAACCCTAAAAGAAATCTGGGCATCCGCACTTCCAGAAATACCATAGAGGCCACCGGGTCGGCGGCTTCCTTACCGGCTATTACGCGCAGAATGTCGGCGACTGACAAAGGGTAAGCACCACTGGAGACCGAAACCAGCGCCACTGCAAGGGCAACACTACCCAGTATCAGCAGCGCAGGCTTCGCATCCAGGCGGCCAGCAGGGGTCAACATCATCGGTTAGCCACCCCCTGCCTACCCGGCAATACCTCGTTCACCGCCGCCATCGCGTCCACCAGGCGGGGGCCAAAGCCGAGCAGCAACATACTGTCAGCCTGCAGCCTGTGCCCAGACTTCCAGGCATCCAGCAACTGCAACTCTGGCCAGTTGTCGATATTAAACTGCCCGGGTACCGATTCGGCGATCACGATGGCATCTGGCTGTGACGCCAGAATCGCTTCCCGGCTGGCTGGCTTGTAGCCTTCCAGATCGGCAAAGGCGATGTCCGCGTTCACTTCATCGAGCAGCGCTTCGGCGGCAGTATTCTTGCCCGCCAGCATCACCGAGTGATTGCCGGCCGCCAGCACAAACAATACCTTCGGGCGATACCCGCGAGCCTCGGCCGACCTGTGCAGGGTATCAATCCGGGCCTGCAGGTCTGCCACCAGAGCACGGGCTTCGGCTTCCTTACCCAGAAGGCCGCCGACGGTTTGCACCCGGTGCAGAGACGCCTCGGAACTCCAGGCCGAGGGCAGAATTTCCACCTGCACACCGGCCTTGCTCAATCGCTCCAGATTCTTTTGCGGCGCGGCCTGCTCAGAGGTGATCAGCATATCCGGCTGCAGTGCGAGCACTCCTTCAAAGGGCAGTGCCCGTAAATAGCCGACCTTGGGCAGGGCTGCGATCGCTTCCGGAAAACCACTGGTGGTGTCCACCCCTACCAGTAAAGATTCCAGCCCTAACCGATAGACAATCTCGGTGATGGCCCCATCAGCTGTGACCAAGCGGATATCCGCGGCAGCACATACCCCAGGCCAGACCATCGCCACAGCCAACAAGATGCCGGCCAGTTGCGATCTCATGACAGCGCCTCCAGGGTGCGGGCCTGCTCGCGCCAGTGCTCAGATTCAGGAATACCCGGTTTTCGGTCACCGAACACGGTAAGAACCAGCTCGCCCTCGGCATTAAAGGCTTCAACAGACGTAATGATGCCGTCTGTGGAGGGCCGACGAACCAGCCACCAACGGGTGATTGAAGCGGTATTCACGTGCAGGTTGAATCTGCTATCGAGCACATTCATCCAGGGGCCGCTGCGGCGCAGGTTTTCTACCTGACCGGTCCAGATTTGTACGATGCCCGGGTTGCCGACAAAGATCATCGCCCGGCACTGATTGTCGCGCAGCAGTTCCAGCAAGCGATCACAGATATCGTCCTTTGGGCTCTGCAACTCGGTTGCCCACTCGCCCCGCAGCAACTCAAGGGCGGTCAGGCGGTCGGCACCGGTTTTTTTTAGCAGAGCGCCAAAATGGTGAACATCCTTGAGCTTGCTCCAGCCATCCCGCAGGGCTTCAACATCAATGCTGTCGGCGTCTGCACGCTCCGTCGCCGGGCGGGTGCCATTGGGAATGAACGGTTCCAGTTCATCTGCAGCAAAATTCTCGACCAGCGAATCCCAGGCAGCTCCGTCGGTGTCGTCCACCCGGTAGATCTTGTGTACGGCGACACCGTATTTATCAAAAAACTGCAGGCTTTCCCGCAGCCCGGACCGTACCTGCTCTTTTACCCGGTAGCCCCAGGCCCAGGCCTTGAAGAACACACGGATATCGATCTCACCCACTGCCAGGCCCATAGCGCCGGAACCGCCAGCGGTGAAATCCCTGAAGGTGCCGGTAACTTCATGCACCACCTGTTCGTTGCGGGTCAGAATCATCACCGGCCCCACAGCTTCCAGCGCCTTCAGGATGCCGGGAAAATCTTTTTTTAGCGGAATCAGGGCGTCGCCAGTGCGTATCCGCATCAGTTCCATTTCACTGACGTTGAGCTTGTCAGCCATTTGCCGCACCCGCAGGTTGGGCTCATCCTTCAGCAGCGCCTGGAGACGGGCAGCCAATGCTTGCCGCGGGCCTTCAACCGGGTTCATCATTGTGTCGTGCATACGCTCTCCTTTTAGTTATTCGGTAGTAACGGGCAACCAGCGAACGGTTGGATTACCACTGGTACCACTTTCGTTGTAGTAGTTCACAATCTGCAGAGCCCAGACCGTCGAGGCCGGGTTATCAACATCGGTTTTGATCAGGTAAGTGCGGAAATTCGGCCAGATTTTGTGGCCACCGTTGAGGTTATATTCATACCAGCTGTGCTCAGAAAACACGCCGCCGGTGGAGTCTGTTGCGTAAAGCTGTGGTACGCCGGGGTCCGCATCCAGCGCATCCGCTTCATCCCAAGTCATGGGATCTGATGCACCACCATTACCGTTGCCGCTCACGCCGCTGTTGGACTTGAGAAACCAGTCCCTGCCAGAAAAACCGACCTGTATGTCCCAGGTGGTGCTGGTGGTGCAATCCTCGACCGCATCGGCATCAAAGTTGTAGCAAGCCTCCATGCCGTTGAAACCTGCAGGCGGCTCGAACGCGATCGTGGTGCCGCTGAACACCGCCTCGCCGGCGCCCTGCACCTCAAATTCAAACCTGAACCCCTCGATGCCGTTGCCCGCACGGGTGGGAAAGTTAAAGTCGACAACACGCATCCGGGCGTAACTGTTACCCTCGGCTGAACGCACCAGGTAGGCGACATCCGGCTTTTCACTGATCACACCGCCAGCGCCATAAATCGACCAGTTGGCCGACTCACCAAAAGCGCTGGAGAATCCATCCTGCTGCCACTCCCCGGGCTCACTGAACTGACCGAGCAGGTGCTCCTCTTCCGAGTTCTGGTTTGCGTTCGAGAACACGTTAAAATCGGGCTGGCCGTTCTGATAGAAATCGTCTTGCGCCACGGCCAGAGCACCACCCACCGAGCCATTACCTGAAGCACCACTGTTCAGCTTAAACGCTAGCCGGTTGGCGGAAATGTGCCAGTCCTCAGAAGACTCCACACTTTCCCCGGTTTCCAGGTTGAGATACACCGTGTCGGTAGCCGCCGGCAATGTGCGGGTCGTAATACCGTTCGAATCTACCGGATCATCTGTGCCGGTTGTCGGCGTGTCGTTACCGGACTGGCTCGCGTCGCTGATATCCTTGTCACCTCCGCCACCGCCACAGGCGGTGAGCATGGCAGCCACCAACAATAGGGACGGTGTTCTCGAGTCAATAAACGTCATTACAATCTCCTTTCATTTAACGTGTCTTATGGGGCTTACTTGCCAAACGACACCTTGAGCCCTGCGTACAAAAACCGCCCGCCAACCGGTCGGAAATCCTCTTCAGAGTTGCTGGCATCGCGCTGCTCATCCGTGACATTGTCCGCGCCGGCGTAGAGTCGGACCTGGTCGGTGAGTTGATAATTCAGTTTCAGATCTGCGGTGGTATAGGCGGGGGACTTGCCGTTGTTGGAGGCATCAACAAACTCTTCACCCTGGTAACGGATGCGCGCACTCCATGACAAATCGTTGAGCAGTAAAGGGCCATCAATACCCAGATTGGCCTGATGACGCGGGCGCCGGCCAAGCTCGTTACCGGTCTGCTTGTCTTCTGTCCGGGTATAGGTATACCCAGCCGTGAGGCGCCAGTCGCTGGATGGCTCCCAGCCCGCGGTAGTCTCAAAACCCCAGGTTCGGGCCTCGGCGATATTTTCGTACTGGAACTCCATCACGCCGTTATTTACAGCGCCGGTGTCGGCGGTCTGAATCAGTTGCTCGATATCGTTATAGAAAGCGTTGGCTTCCAGCCAGGCCGAACGGTCCCACGTCACGCCACCGCCCAACTGATAACTCACAGACTCCTCTGGCTTGAGATCCTCCGAACCTTTGACGATGTAACCGAGGGCGCTGTGATCAAACACGAAGTGACGTTCTTTCAGGTTTGGCACCCGGTAACCTGCGCCAACACCGCCCCGGAGAAAGCTATTCAGACGACCGCTATCAACAAGCTCGAAACGGGCGTTAATCTTCGGTGCCGTGTGGCTGCCAAAATCAGAGTCGTTCTGAAATCGCACGCCTGGCACAATTTCTAGCCGGGACACAGGCATCCAGGTATCCTGAAACCAGATTTCCTGTGCCTTTCGCTCTTTTCGGCCGCCAACCTCCGAAATGCCATCTTTGGTTTGACGCAGCGTTTCCCGGGTAACATCCACACCGCCCTGAAGGTAATGACTGGCGAGCGCTGGAACGCCAAAATGCGCAGACGCTTTCGACAAAGTGGACTCGGCGCGCCGGTCATCAAAATCCTCGATTCGTGAGTATTTGATGGTGTCATCGTTAAGCACTTCGTGAACGGCAGACCAGCCTGCCCGCACGCCACCCTCACGACCGTGGTCACCAGACAGCGCGAAGCGGGTGCGCTCCACGGTCTCGTTTTTCCCCTGATTCTGGTTTACCGGGTTTCCAAGGCGATAACGTGACTCCGAGTCTTCCTCAAAGCGCGCGACCGCTGCACTGATACAATGCTGGTCCGCTGGCAACCAGTCCGCTCGAAGGCTGAGGTCTGTGCGATCGTATTCGTCGCCAAGTTGAGACCAGGTTTCCGGCTCTCTGTCGACGCCGTCGGAGTGTTGATGTGAGGCGGACAAACGAAGCGCAAGATGATCGTTTCCGCCCTGAACCGTTGCACGAGTGCTGTATAGCGCCGGATCGGTCTCGTCGCCGGAGGGATTCTGATCGCCGTATGTCCCTGCATCGGCGGAAAAGCTACCTGCCAGTCCAGCTTTCGGTGCACGGGTGATCACGTTGACTACACCACCAATCGCCGAACTGCCGTACTGAGCGGATACTGCTCCCTTAACCACTTCAATCCGCTCAATATCCAGCACCGCCAACTGACTGACATCGACGGACGACCCCGTTGTTGCGGTCATGGGCATGCCGTCAATCAGGATCAGAACGCGATCAGCCTCGACACCCTGCAACCAGACTTCGTAGCCAGGCTTTCCGTGAATCTCGCGCAGTTGCAGCCCAGGTACATTGACAAGGGCTTCTTTGAGACTGCGGGCGTGAGTTCTTTCGAGCTCGCGGGCGGTGACAACTTCGGTGCGCACCGGTGTGTCGATTAGCTGGCGCTCTGTTCGTGTTCCGGTAACGACCAACTCGTCAAGATAACCAGCTTCGGCACCCCATCCAGCCTGGGGGATGACCACGGCCAGACCGCAGGCAGCCAAAGCAAACAAAGACCCTTGTCGACACATAAACAATAACCATCGCTTAATTTAAACGCGAACGATTATCGTTTTGTTTAAGTATTACGTCAACTACTTATTGACCATAATCAAGCGGGCACAAAAAAACCGGCCGAAGCCGGTTTTTTTTAACTGAAGAAGCTGGAACTCTTAGTGAGTCTGCTCTTCCTTGGCTTCACCCGCCGCTTCTTCCTGCTTGCGCTTGAGCGCCTGGGCATAGATCGCGTCGAAGTTAACCGGAGCCAGCATCAGGGCCGGGAAGCTGCCCTTGTTCACAATGCCGTCAATTGCTTCGCGGGCATAGGGGAACAGAATCGTCGGGCAGTAGGCGCCGAGCATCTGGCCAAGCTGCGGGCCTTCAATGCCGGAGATCATGAATACGCCGCCCTGCTGGATTTCGACGATGTACGCCACCTTCTCACCGACCTTGGCCGTTACGGTCAGGGACAGAACCACTTCATACTGGTTGTCGCTGATCTTGTTATGGGAGGTGTTCAGATCCAGGTTTACCTGGGGCTTCCACTGCTCCTGAAAAACCAGCGGAGAGTTGGGCGATTCAAAAGACAGGTCCTTCACATAGATGCGCTGAAGGGCAAACTGTGGTTGGTTCTGGTTGTCGTTGCCTGCGGCTTGCTGATTCTCAGCCATGATCAGTCCTTTCGTTCTCGTATTATGGGGCCAGGCCCGTTGTTATGTCGTCGTCTGCCGGAACAGTCTACTGCCAGGTTCCGAATGGTAATGTGAAACAGTGCGTCAGATCGCCACTCAGATCAAGCCCTGTTACTTTTTCACAAGTGGCAGGTTGCTGGCCTTCCAGTCGGTAATGCCACCATTCAGACGCACCACATTGCTGAAGCCCTCGGCATTGAGCTGCTTGACCGCCATGGCGGCATGCTGACCCATCTTGTCGACAACGATGATCTGCTTGTCTTTGTGCTTGCTCAGCTCATTAACGCGGGTTTTTAGACTATTAAGCGGTATGTTCACCGAGCCGGTAATGCGGCCTTCGTTGAAGTCTTTGCGATCGCGGATGTCCAACACCACCGCTTCATCCTTGTTGATCAGCGTAACCGCGCCCTGGGCCGAGATCTTGGCACCACCCCGGCGCGATTCCAGCACGATGATGGCCAGCAGGAACGCCACAAACAGCGACACCAGAATGTAGTGATTAACAACAAATTCAAACAAGCGGTCCATGAAACTACCCTGACAATTGATTTGGCCGGATTATACACACCCACACCGGCTCACAGAAGGCAATCGCCCCGCCATGATAGCGCCAGCACATCGTCATCATGAGCAATGCTTCAGCGAACGCGCGTGGCCTGAGTAAATGAAAACGGTTACAATCTGCCCCACTCAAATTCTGTTCTTTTTGCAACCAAGCGGACGACACGATGACCGAGACGCGCAAGCCCACTGCACTGATTATTCTCGACGGCTGGGGCCACCGTGACCCGGCGGAAGACAATGCCATCTCCAACGCCAACACCCCCTTCTGGGACAAGATCTGGCAGAACCAGCCGAAAACCCTGATCAACACCTCGGGCATGTTTGTTGGCCTGCCCCAGGGCCAGATGGGCAACTCCGAAGTGGGCCATATGAATCTCGGCGCCGGCCGCGTGGTGTATCAGAGCCTGACGCGCATCGATAAAGATCTCGAAGACGGCCAATTCCAGAAGAATGAAGCCCTTTGTAATGCCATCGACAAGGCCGTTGCCAATGGCAAGGCCGTACACCTGATGGGCCTGCTGTCTCCGGGCGGCGTCCACAGCCATGAAGATCATATTCTGGCGGCAGCAGAGCTGGCTGCGGCCCGGGGCGCCAAAGAAGTTTACATCCACGCCTTCCTGGATGGCCGGGACATGCCACCACGCAGTGCCCGCCCCTCCCTGGAGAAAGCCGCTGCGAAGATGAAAAGCCTGGGCGTTGGCCGGGTAGCCACCATCGTTGGCCGGTATTTTGCCATGGACCGGGACAACCGCTGGGATCGCGTGGAAGCGGCCTACAACGCCATGACCCTGGGCGAAGCCGAGTTCATCAGCGACGACCCGGTGACGGCACTGGAACAGGCCTATGAGCGTGGCGAGAACGACGAATTCGTGAAGCCCACCTACATCCGGGCCGATGGCGAGCCCGAGGGCATCATCAATGACGGCGACGCCGTGCTGTTCATGAACTTCCGTGCCGACCGCGCCCGGGAAATGACCCGCACCTTCGTAGAGCAAGACTTCGACGGTTTCGACCGACGCAAGCACCCGGAACTGGCAGATTTCGTGATGCTCACCGAATATGCCGCTGACATCAAAACCTCCTGCGCCTACCCGCCCGAGCAACTGGCCAACGGCCTGGGCGAGTACATGGCGAAGCAAGGTAAAACCCAGCTGCGCATTGCAGAGACCGAGAAATACGCCCACGTGACCTTCTTCTTCAATGGCGGCCTGGAAACTCCCTTTGAAGGTGAAGATCGCATTCTGGTGCCGTCTCCAAAGGTGGCCACCTACGACCTGCAGCCGGAAATGAGCGCACCTGAGGTTACCGACAAACTGGTTGAAGCCATCAAGAGCGGCAAGTACGACCTGATCGTCTGCAACTACGCCAACGGCGATATGGTTGGCCACACCGGCAAGCTGGATGCCGCCATCAAGGCCGCCGAGTGCCTGGACCAGTGTGTGCAGCGTGTGGTGGAGGCCCTGGATGAAGTGGGTGGCGAAGCCTTGATTACCGCCGACCACGGCAACTGTGAGCAGATGACCGATCCCAACTCTGGCCAGGTACACACCTCCCACACCATTGGCCCTGTGCCTCTGGTTTACACCGGCCACCGCAAGGTGAACCTCCGGGACGACGGCAGCCTGTGCGATATCGCACCGACACTGCTGGCCCTGATGGATACCGAAAAGCCTGCGGAAATGACCGGGCACAGCCTGGTCGAGTTCGACTGATCGCTCCGCCGGTAAAGGTGTTGCGTAAACTGACCGTCATGGTGCTGGCCCTCACATTGGGGGCTGCACCTTTGGGCGCCCAGCAGGATGTGACCCCCGAACAGGTCGAGGCGCTGAAGGAGCGTATCGCCGACATCGACCGCTGGCTGGCCGATGCCGAAGAAGACCGGTCAACCCTTGAACAGCAACTGGCGGCCACCGAGCGCAAAATCAGCACCCTGACCCGGGAACGCCGAACCCTTCGGCAGCAGGCCCGGGAACAGCAGGAGCGCCTTGCCGAGCTTCGCGCCCAAGAAAGCGAGCTGGCCAATACCCTCGAACAGCAACGGGAAAACCTGAAACTACAGATCCGGGCAGCCTGGATGGAAGGCGACGCGCCGGCTCTGAAAGTATTGTTGAACGAGATTGAGCCCGGCGAAGTTGCCCGCACCCTCACCTACTACGAATACCTGAGCAAGAATACCGTCTCCCGCCTGGAAGCGTTCCAGCGCAGCCTTCAGGAACTGAAAGCCGCCCGCGCCGCCGTTCAGGCCACCCGCACCGAACTGGCCAAGACCGAAGCCGATCTGGAAAAGCGCCAGCAGCAACTGACCCAGAGCCGGCAGGATCGGGCCAGAACACTGGCCGCCCTGAATGACGACATCCAGAACCGCCGTAGCGAGCGCCAATCCCTGGAAGCCGATCGCCAGCGCCTGGAGCAATTGCTGAAAGAGGTGCAGCAGGCCATTGCCAGCATTCCGGCCCCGAACGAATCCAGTCCGTTCAAATCCCGCCGCGACAAACTGCCCTGGCCCGCAAAAGGGCGGGTAGTCAGCAATTACGGCGCCATGTACGCCGATGGCAAACTGCGCCGTAACGGCATTCTGATGAATACCGCCGAAGAAGCAGAGATCAAGGCCGTGCACTATGGCCGGGTGGTATTTGCCAACTGGCTGCGTGGGTTCGGGCTGATCACCATCATTGATCACGGCGATGGCTACATGACCCTTTACGGCCACAGCAGCAGTCTGTTCACAACCCCCGGTGACTGGGTGCGCCCGGGCGAGACCATTGCCCTGGCCGGACGCACCGGCGGCACCGAGGACCCGGCCGTGTATTTCGAGGTACGGAGCAACGGCAAACCCGTGAACCCCAGGAGCTGGCTGGGCAAGCCATAACAGGGCTGACAAACGGCGTTGCGGGCGCCATACTGTCCGGGTCAGGAACCAGTCCAACTATTGGAAACAAAACAGGATATGTGAATGAAACGGGCCAGAAGTACACTCAAGACCTCGCCATTGCGCACCATGATTCTTGCCACCTGTTGTTTCACAGCCCCCGGACTGGCCCTGGCACAGGATCAGGACGCTCAGACCCAGCAGATTCTGGACTCCATTCAGAGTGGCGAGCGGGTTGAACTGAAACTTCCAGACCCGGAAGAACAACTGCCGCTGGAAGACCTGCGCAAGTTCACCGAAGTGTTCAGCCGCATCAAAGACGCCTACGTGGAAGATGTCTCCGACACCCAGCTGCTCGAGAGCGCCATCAAGGGCATGCTGTCCGACCTGGACCCGCACTCTACCTACCTGGCCCCCAAGGATTACGAGGAACTGGAGGAAAGTACCTCCGGGGAATTTGGCGGGCTTGGCATTGAAGTGGGCATGGAGAACGGCTTTGTCAAAGTCATCTCCCCCATCGACGACACCCCGGCCCAGAAAGCGGGCGTTCAAGCCGGCGACCTGATCATCAAGCTGGACGAAAAGCCGGTGAAAGGAATGTCGCTGGAAGAAGCCGTTAACCTGATGCGCGGCAAACCCGGCACGGTGCTTACTCTGACCATCATGCGCGAGGGCGAAAGTGCGCCTATCGAGATTGATGTCACCCGGGATGTGATCAAAGTCACCAGCGTTAAATCCCGGATGATCGATAACGGCTACGGCTATGTCCGTGTCACGCAATTCCAGGCCGAGACTGGCCGGCAGTTCCTGAAAGCCCTCAGCGATCTGGAAGACGAACACGGCAACGATCTGGACGGCCTGATCATTGACCTTCGCAACAACCCCGGCGGTGTGTTGCAAGCTGCCGTAGAGACCGCGGATGCCCTGCTGGACGAAGGCCTGATTGTTTACACCGAAGGCCGTATCCAGAGTTCACGCCTGCGCTTCAGTGCCAAACCCGGCGACGTCATGGCTGGCACACCTATTGTCGTGCTAATCAACGGTGGCTCTGCTTCCGCGTCGGAAATCCTTGCCGGCGCGCTCCAGGACCATGAACGTGCGGTGGTGATGGGTACCCAGTCCTTCGGCAAGGGCAGTGTTCAGACGGTTATACCGCTGGACGAGACCCACGCCATCAAAATGACCACAGCCCGTTATTTCACGCCGGATGGTCGCTCCATCCAGGCCACCGGCATCAAGCCGGACATCGAGGTGCGCCCGGCGGAATTGAAAGAACTCGACAGCAGACCATTCTTCACCGAAGCCGACCTGAGCGGTCATCTTGAAGGGGAGAATGAGGAGGAGGCCCGCAAGGCCAGAGAACAGGCAGCGGAAGCACAGGCTTCTGCGGCCGACCGGGACTATCAGCTGCGGTCGGCCCTGAACCTGCTGAAGGGCTTGCACATCCTTAACCGGAAGAACGACAGCAAGCCGCAGGAAAACGCCCAGTGACTTTACGTTCTACCCTCGCGCTGCTGGCGCTTCTGGCCATCAGCCCTGTCGCAGCGTTTGCGTCAGGGCCGGGTGAACCCCAGCAGCCCACCATTGCCATCATTATTGATGACATGGGCCACAATCGGTACGAGGGCGAGCGACTGGCAAAGCTTGACCAGCCCCTGACACTGGCCTTCCTGCCTTACCGGCGCCACACAGTTCCCTTGGCGAAGCTGGCCCACGCCCAATCCAAGGAAATCATGTTGCACGCCCCGATGGCCAACACCCGCAACTTCGGTCTCGGCCCGGGCGGACTGACACCGGATATGGACGAGCCGACCATCACCACCACCCTGCGCCGGGCACTGCAGTCCATTCCCTTCGTCAGCGGTGTGAACAATCACATGGGCAGTCTGCTTACCCAGCAACTGGAACCCATGGACTGGGTTATGAAAGAGCTGGACCGCTACCCGGTGTATTTCGTCGACAGCCGCACCATTGCCAATTCCATCGCCGGCAGTGTGGCCGATGCCTACAACATCCCGAGCCTGACGCGCGACGTGTTTCTCGATCACGAACAGACGGAAGAGTTTGTCGACAAACAGTTCAAACTGCTGATTCAGACCGCCAGGGAAAAAGGCACGGCCATTGGTATCGGACACCCGCACAAGGTCACCGTGGATTATCTGGAGAAGCACCTGCCGATGCTGGATGAACAGGGCATTGCCATCGCCACGGTCAGTGGTCTCTGGGCCATGCGTAACGGTAATCGGGAGATGTTTGCGGAAGGTGAGAAGCAGGCCATTCGGCCTGCCTATGCACGCAGCAATTAATCGCGGACTTCGATGCCCTGAGCCTTCATAAAGGCTTTGGCTTCAGGGATGGTGTGCTGACCGAAGTGGAAGATGGATGCCGCCAGCACCGCGTCTGCGCCACCCTGGGTAACGCCATCCGCCAGATGCTGTAGCTCACCGACACCACCTGAAGCAATCACCGGTACGACTACCGCATCGCTGATGGCACGGGTCAGGCCAAGATCAAAGCCGATCTTGGTGCCATCACGATCCATGCTGGTCAGCAGCAACTCCCCTGCCCCCAGCTCAACCATCTTCTTAGCCCATTCCACGGCATCCAGCCCGGTTGGCTTGCGACCGCCGTGGGTAAAGATTTCCCAGCGCGGCTCCTCGCCTTCTGCGCTCACGCGCTTGGCATCAATGGCGACGACAATGCATTGCCGGCCAAAACGCTCCGCTGCCTCGCGCACAAACTCGGGATTGAAGACTGCGGCCGTATTGATGGAGACCTTGTCGGCTCCGGCATTGAGCAGTTTGCGGATATCATCGACGGTGCGCACGCCACCGCCCACGGTCAGCGGGATGAACACTTCCGCCGCCATGCGCTCTACCGTTTCGTAGGTGGTGTCGCGGCTTTCGCTGCTGGCCGTGATGTCCAGGAAAGTGATCTCGTCCGCGCCCTGCTCATTGTAGCGACGGGCCACTTCCACCGGGTCGCCGGCGTCGCGGATATCGACAAAATTCACGCCTTTAACCACACGGCCTTTGTCGACGTCCAGACAGGGGATGATGCGTTTTGCCAATGCCATTGTCAGTCCTCAGTTTTTCAGGCTGTCGCAATAGGCTTGCGCTTCCGCCACATCCAGAGTGCCTTCGTAGATGGCGCGGCCGGTGATCGCACCGATGACACCTTTGTCGGCAACTGTAGCCAGGCGCTTGAGGTCATCCATGTTGGTAACGCCGCCAGACGCAATCACCGGGATGCCACCTTCTTCTGCCAGCTTGGCGGTGGCTTCGACGTTCACGCCCTGCATCATGCCGTCACGGGCGATGTCGGTGTAAACGATTGAGGATACGCCGTCGTTGGCGAAGCGCTTGGCAAGATCTACCGCCATGACTTCAGAGACTTCGGCCCAGCCGTCGGTGGCGACGCGGCCGTCTTTGGCGTCCAGACCCACAATAATGTGGCCGGGGAATTCCTTGCACATTTCGGTGACGAACTCAGGCTCTTTAACCGCCTTGGTGCCGATGATGACCCACTGCACACCAGCCTTCAGATAGGCCTCAATGGTTTCCGCCGAGCGGATGCCGCCGCCGATCTGGATGGGCAGATTCGGGTACTTCACGGCAATTGCCTTTACGATCTCACCGTTTACCGGCTCCCC
>Ga0207734_100217_pt1 | contig 30210 bp, 27 predicted proteins | sample TtanPargueraPR_5_FD_187744 | JGI IMG/M metagenome (GOLD analysis project Ga0207734, IMG submission 187744) | Aerobic enrichment media microbial communities from Bioluminiscent Bay, La Parguera, Puerto Rico - Tt and P1 (3) (SPAdes) | ecosystem: Environmental > Aquatic > Marine > Unclassified ... | reverse complement strand
AAACAGTTTCTCGTGATAAACTTTCTTCCCCTGCATTTTTATTCTCAAGTTAATGAAAGATAACTTCTTACTCTCCGGGATTATGCTAAATTTGTTAACAAAACTTGGTGAGTTGTGCAACAGGCACATTGTGTATATGCCATTTTTAATTGTCACAAGTTTTGCAGCACAAAAACTTATTTTATCGAGAATTAAAAATAAGGCAAAACTTGCGCCAATAATCGGCACATAAACTCGACCGTGACCAAACTGTAAACAATTGCAATGAACCAGCAACTTAAAAAGACAATTTTTTTGTGGTTACTCATCTTCTCCTATGGGCTTTTGTCGTATTACTTTTTCGGGGGCTGGTGGAATTCATCGCTGGGTACCCTCCTCATTCTATTTTTTAGCTACCTGGTCTGGAAACGTGATTTTTTAAAACAGACCGGACTTCAACTAAACTTCAGCACTATTTTGAAATCCTTGCTGCTCGCAGCACTAACTTTTGTTTTTGCCTGGCTAATGATGAAACACATTGCCGGAAAACACCATGTAGTGATCAACGCCGGAAACTGGCAAAATTATTACCACGATGTGTTTTATATCCTGAACGAGGAAATCGTTATCGGGGCGATTTTGCTGTTTGCAATGGTCGGAAAATGGAATTTCCGGCCGCCAATTGCAGCACTTGTATTGGCCGTTTTTTTTGCACTGATCCACTTTGTTTTTTACAAATGGATTTTTAACGACCGTGGAAACCTTAGCTTCATGACACTAGCAACCCTTTTCCTTGTAGGATTCGTGCGCAACAGCCTGATCCTACAAACCGGTCATATCGGCTATTCGTGGGCGCTGCATTTTGGCTGGATGGCGGTGATGTTCGGCAGCAACCACATGTATCTAGCTGAAAATACAAACGTTGCAGAGTACGACCGTTTTAATTACTATCTGGGCGCTAACGAAATGCTGATCGTATCGATCATTCTTGCTGCATTCACATTAATTTACTGGATAAAAAAGGCTGTTCCCAATACACCAACTGCTTGACAAGATCGAAAAGCAGCCTTATTTCCCAGAATTGTATCACCCGTCAAAAACTCCGGCTATCTGGGTCCCGCATTTGGTACACCTGTTTTCGTGTCCGGGATTGAGCACCGTGGTTTCGTAACCGTTTCGCTCGATGAGCACCTGACCGCAGCCCGGGCAATACGTAGCCGAACCTTCCGGATCGTAAACGTTGCCGGTATACACGTAGTTCAGACCTTTTGAGCGTACGATCTGTCGCGCTTTTTGCAGCGTGGAAAAAGGTGTTCGTTCGAATTCGGAAAATTTATAAGACGGATGAAAAGCACTGAAATGCAGCGGTACATCCGCACCCAGGTTATCCATGATCCACTCGCTGAGTTTGTGCAGTTCGTTTTCTGAATCGTTCAGTCCGGGTATCAGCAGCGTGGTTACTTCAAGCCACACGCTCGTTTCATCGTGAATGTATTTCAGGGTATTGAGCACGGGTTGCAGCCGGCCTCCGGTATACTTCCGGTAAAACACATCGCTAAAGGCTTTCAGATCGACATTGGCCGCATCGATGAAAGAGAAAAATTCGGGTCGAGCCTGATCCGAAATATAACCAGAAGTTACAGCCACCGTTTTTAAATGCTGTGGTTTTGCCAGTTGAGCCACATCCTGCGCAAACTCCATAAAAACAATGGGATCATTATAGGTGAAAGCAATTTGTTTAACTCCATTCCTTTCGGCAAATTCAACAATCTTTTCGGGGCTTGTTTCGTACATCGAGTTCATTTCCACAGACCTTGTGCTGCGCCAGTTCTGGCAGAATTTGCAGGCCAGATTACAACCGATGGTGCCAAAACTCAGCACCGGGGTTCCCGGGTAAAAATGATACAATGGCTTCTTTTCAATCGGATCGATCGAAAGTCCGGTGGTCAGGCCATATGCATACAATACAATGGCGCCGTTTTCGGCTCCGCGCACATAACAGAATCCACGCTGCCCGTCATGTAAAATACAGGCCCTCGGACAAAGATCGCACTGAATCCGGTCATTCTCGAGACGCTGCCAGTAACTTGTAATTTTTTTGTTCGTATGCATAAAACACTGAACGATGTAATTTTTTACGGGAGCAAGGAGAAAATGTTAAACGTAAAGCAAGCAAATGTGGCCGGCCGCTTCTACCCTTCCGATCCGGAAAGGCTTCTGCGCTGGTTGGTGCATTATATTTCATCCAAAAAAAGCCCGGAAAAACGAAGGGGAAAACTGACCGGATTGATCATTCCGCACGCCGGGTATGAATATTCCGGTGCAATTGCCGGTAAGGCTTATGCTGAACTACAGGCGCAAGCTTCCGGCGTAGGAAGAATAGCCGTACTTTCACCTACCCATTATTTTCATCTTTCAGAAATCGCCGTTTTAAACTGTGCCGCATACGAAACGCCAATGGGACCGATTGTCATCGACGAACCCTTTGTTCAACATTTGCTGGATAAAAAACTGGCCGTCGACCGGCCCGATATTTTTGAACGGGAACATGCGCTGGAAGTACATTTGCCTTTTATAAAACAGGTGGCGCCTTATGCAATGCTGGTACCATTGATCATCGGACAAACCGATCCGGGAATCGTAAGGAAAATGGTAGAAGAACTCATCCGGAATGACGTGTTTATCATCGTCAGCAGTGACCTGTCGCATTTTCATCCGTATAAAGAAGCCAGAAGCATAGATCAAAAAACGAAAAAGCTAATCGAATCGCTTGAATACACTCAAATTAACGGAGAAATGGCCTGTGGTCATTATCCCCTTTCCGGTTTGTTAAAATGGGCCAAGGAACACAACGGAAGAATCGAAACCCTCGATCTGCGTAATTCGGGCGATACGGCCGGCGATAAATCCAGCGTAGTCGGCTATGGAAGTTTTGCACTTTATGTTTGATGCTTTGGCCGTATTCGTTATTTTTAGAGAAAAATCTGACCAATGAAAACCGGAATCTTATTCTTCGTTATAGCTTTTTTCTTTTCAATAAATAATGTGTTTGCTCAGCATTCGCGATTTAATAAAGAGACAGACCTGTTGCTGGTGCAGTACGACTGCAAAACCGATGTGGACGACCTGCACTCGGTGGCCGCCTTTCGCACGATTATTAATCGGGCAGATTACGCTGATCTTAAATTTCATGCAGTGGCCGGGAGCTATGGCATACAGGAAGGTTTGTATGTTCCGCCAAACGATTTGTTCAGGCTTGCATTTGGCGATAAATGGTCGGATGCTCACACAGACTTCAAAAAAGCAGTTCAGGAGGTAAAACAAAAAGTGACACAAAGCCTGAAAAATGATGGCGATGTATGGATTGCCGAAGCCGGTCAATCGGATTTTACGGCGGCTGTAGTAAAAATCATTCTATCCGAATTGCCGGAAGTCAGGACAACAGATCGTATTCATGTGGTGCAGCACAGCGACTGGAACGAAAATGTGACCACACCCGAACTGCTGGCTTTTGTAAAAACGAATACCAGCTACCACAAAATTCCAGACGGCAATGTGGTCGGAAACGGAACTCCGGGTTTTCGTTCACCTGAACCGGTAAACTGGAAATCGCAGATCGATGACCCGGAGTTGGTCAGGGTATGGGAACTCGCCGTGGAGCTGGGTGAAAAATATAACGGTGAAAAAGGGCGCTATAACAACGAAGCCGTAGCAGCCGGCGGCCTCGACTTTTCCGATACGGCAGAAGTGTGCTGGATGCTGGGCCTTGAAAAAATCAGGGACGCGGAAGCTTTCTTTCGGTATTTTGGGGAATAAGCCACCGACTTAATCCTGTTTATATATTTTGTCTGGATAAGCAATATCAACGAGGAACAATCCCTGGGCAGTTGCTGAAGCTCCTGCAGCTGCGCGGTCTTTTTTTTCGATTACTTCACGGAATTCATTCAGCGTGAGTTTTCCCTTCCCTACTTCAAGCAAGGTACCCACGATGGCGCGTACCATGTTCCGAAGAAAACGGTCGGCTTTGATCACAAAAACAAGTTGGGTGTCTTCCTTTTTCCATTCGGCCTGCATGATTTTGCATTTGTTCGTCTTTACGTCGGTGTGTAAACGGCTGAAACTCGTGAAATCTTCGTAATCAAGCAGCAAGCGGGCAGCCTCGTTCATTTTTTCCACATCGAGCGGCAACAGATAACGGTAAGTGGTTTCGGCAGTAAACGGATCTTTTATCGTGGATATAAAATAATGGTAGGTGCGCGAAACGGCACTGAATCGTGCATGTGCCTCATCGCTCACCGGACAGCATTCCTGCACGGCTATATCTTCAGGCAAAAAACTGTTCAGTTTGTATACCAGGTCGAAATTTTCGGGAATCAGCTTCTCTACGTCAAAGTGAAGCACAAAAAAGGAAGCATGAACGCCCGTATCAGTGCGACCCGCTCCAACAACGGCGATATTCTCGCGCAAAATAGTGGAAAGTGCTTTTTCCATTACTTCCTGCACCGAGACGGCATTGGGCTGAACCTGCCAGCCATGATAGCGGGTCCCTTTGTAACTCAATTGTAAAAAGTAACGTTGCGGCATAAAATTCAAATTGAAACTGACATAATAAAAAATCAACCGGAATGCCTTAATTCATCATTTAATCGGTCTTTTAAAAACATTTTTATCAGCGACTGATAGGGAACATCTCTTTTCCTGGCTAGCATTTTTATTTCATTGAGCACATGCTCCGGTAATCGCAAGGAGATAGTTTTTGTGGAAGGTTGCAAATTTGGAAATAGCGCCCTTTCCGACTTTTTCCAATCAACATATTCGCTTGAGTCGTGATTCGACCAGAATTCACGTTCTTCTTCTTCGTTTTTAAATTTGGGGATCTTTTTAAGCTTTTTCATTATAAATTTTCCTTTCTTTATTATTCATATCCCTGGCCGAAATAATCCTCACCATGTGATTGCGAATCGTGAAAACCACGAAAAGCAATCGTTTAGCATCAGTAGCTCCGAGAATGAACCAACGCTTTTCTTTATCAGAATGCTTGACATCAGGCGAAACAACTAAAGGTTCGTTAAAAAATACCTGTTCACACTCGCCTTGTGAAACCTGATGCTTCTTCCAGTTTTTCAGAGCGTTTCCCTCGTCCCACTCAAAACCTGTACATGTTTTAAATACTTCATCCATGTATATTTCAAAAATATACAAAAGTTACAATATAAGCGATAAAATCAGAATAAAATTAAATGGTTTCCAAATTGAACTGTCACTTTTACTTTCCATTCTACATTAAATTTAAGTGCTTTTTAATTTGGTTTGCAGGCGGGTTGAACATTAATCCTGATGAATGGTTTAAGTGAATTTGATATTGCAGGCCACTTAAAATTTTTTAACACAAAAATAGCCGATAGTTCTTTTCATTCTTTTATTTTCGTGCTTTCGAAAAAATCAGCATAAAATTTTATTAAAATATGACACAAGCGGTTGATATTAAAGAACTGAACGAGAGGATTCAGAAAGAAAGTTCGTTCGTCGACATGGTTTCGATGGAAATGAACAAAGTGATCGTAGGACAAAAGCACCTGGTTGAAAGCCTGATGATCGGGTTATTATCAAACGGGCACATTTTGCTCGAAGGGGTACCGGGACTGGCTAAAACGCTGGCGATCAAATCACTGGCAAATACAATCAGCGCTAAATACGCGCGTATCCAGTTTACACCCGACCTGCTACCGGCCGATTTGCTGGGAACCATGATCTACAGCCAGAAAAAAGAAGAATTCAGTATAAAGAAAGGTCCGATCTTTGCCAATTTTATCCTGGCGGACGAGATCAACCGTGCTCCCGCTAAAGTGCAGTCTGCACTGCTCGAAGCTATGCAGGAACGCCAGATCACCATTGGCGACAACACCTTTAAACTGGATGAACCTTTCCTTGTAATGGCCACCCAGAACCCGATTGAGCAGGAAGGTACCTATCCGCTGCCCGAAGCACAGGTCGACCGTTTTATGCTGAAAGTAGTGATCAATTACCCCAAAAAGGACGAGGAACGTGAGATCATCAACCAGAACCTTCTGCGCGAGTTCCCCGAAACCAATACGATTCTGAAACCTGAAGATATTATTAAAGCCCGCGACGTAGTAAAAGACGTTTACATGGACGAAAAAATCCAGAAGTACATTGTGGATATTGTATTTGCTACCCGTGAGCCCAACGAATACAACCTGGGCAAATACCAGGAAATGATCGCGTACGGTGCCTCACCAAGGGCCGGGATCAGCCTGGCACAGGCGGCCAAAGCCTTTGCCTTTATCAAGCGTCGCGGTTACGTGATCCCTGAAGATGTTCGCGCGGTTTGTCCCGATGTGCTTCGTCACCGTATCGGTTTAAGTTACGAGGCCGAAGCCAACAATATTACTTCGGAAGAGGTCATCACCGACATTCTGAATGAAGTGGAAGTTCCTTAAGGGCCCCTCCGACTCCCCCCATAGGAGAAGAAAAAAACATTGAAGAATGAATAAGAAAAGGCATAAAGTTGTTTTTAACGTTTCCCCCTTGGGGGGAAATCCTGCAGGGAAAGGGGGCTTCTGATGGAAACAAGCGAACTCTTAAAAAAAGTACGGAAGATAGAAATCAAAACGCGGGGGCTTTCGCGGAATATTTTCGCGGGTGAATACCACAGTGCTTTCAAGGGGCGTGGTATGGCTTTCTCAGAAGTACGCGAGTACCAGTTTGGCGACGACATCCGCAACATCGACTGGAACGTGACCGCACGCTACAGTCATCCTTACGTAAAGGTTTTTGAGGAAGAGCGCGAACTAACCGTAATGTTGTTGATCGACGTCAGCGGATCGCGCGAATTTGGAACGGCCGGAAAACTCAAGAAAAATGTCATTACTGAAATTTCAGCTGTGTTGTCGTTCTCGGCCATTCAGAACAACGATAAGATCGGTGTGATCTTTTTCTCGGATACCATCGAAAAATTCATCCCGCCCAAAAAAGGGAAAAGCCATATTTTGCGAATAATCCGCGAATTGATTGACTTTGAACCCGAGCACAAACAAACAAATATTGCAGAGGCCATCCGCTACCTGACCAACGCCATTAAAAAGCGTTGCACAGCCTTTGTTATCTCCGATTTTATGGACGAGCATTCCGATCTCGAGCAGGCACTTTCGATAGCCAACAACAAGCACGATGTTGTAGCACTGAAAATATACGACGAACGCGAAACCGAATTGCCTCCTATCGGGATGATCAAACTAAAAGATGCTGAAACAGGCGAATATGTTTGGGTCGACAGCAGTTCGCGAAAAACACGTGAGGTCTATGCCAAATGGTGGCAAAACCACAGCAGAAAAATGGATGTAATGTTCAAAAAATCCGGTGTGGATTATGTACCCGTAAACACGCGTGAAGATTACGTGAAATCGTTGATGACCCTGTTCAGAAAGCGGGCATTAAAGTAGAAAATATGCAATTGAAGTTTAAAATAATATTATTGATAGCGGCATTTTTTGTTGCCGGCCAGGTGCATGCGCAGCGAATAAAAGCCACTGCCAGCCTCGATTCGGCAAATATCCTACTGGGCGATCAGGTAAAACTGTTCCTCGAGATCGATCATCCAAAAAATGTGGAGGTTGAATTTCCGCAGGTACCCGATACGATTAATACACTGATCGAAGTTCTGGGTCGTTCAGGTGTGGATACCTTCGAAGCCGATAACGAAAACTACATAAAGCAGATCCAGGCCTACACCATTACCAGTTTTGACAGTGGCAGTTACCGCATTCCGCCTTACTGGTTCAGGATCGATGTGGATGGTATAGTGGATTCGGTGCCCACCAACGGAGTTACGCTGAATGTGTATTCAATGGAGATTGATACCACACGCGGTCCGGCTGATATCAAGATGCCCTATGGAGCACCGCTCACGCTCAAGGAAGTTACTCCGTATATTTTGGGTGTGATCCTGATTGGAGCCATCATCTTTTTCCTCCTGTATTCAATTAAGCGGAAGAAAAATAACCAGCCCATTTTTGCACGGCCTCAAAAACCAAAAGAGCCTGCCCACATCGTGGCACTGCGCGAACTCGATCGCATAAAAGCAGAAAAGATCTGGCAGCAGGGAAAATCAAAACAATATTACAGCGAACTCACGGACACGCTGCGCGAATACATCGAAGACCGCTTTGGCATTCGGGCAATGGAACAGGTAACCGATGAGATCCTTGACAGTTTCAGGATACAAAAAGGCCTGTTAAGCGAAAAAAACATGGCAAACCTGAGCCAGATCCTGCAGCTGGCCGACCTGGTGAAATTCGCTAAATACAAGCCACTGCCGGATGATGATAATCTGTCGCTGGTAAATGCTTATTTCTTTGTGAACGAAACCAAGAAGGAAGAGGTGAAGAAGGAAGAAGATAAAAGCCAGGGCAAAAAAGAGGAAGACGATAACGTTGAAGAAGTGGAAATAAAATAGAGAAGGATGTTTGAAGGATTGACATTTAAAAACCCTGAATTTTTCCATATTTTATGGGTATTGCTGCCCATGACGCTATGGTACGTTTTCAGGCAGAAAAGAAATACGGCAAGCATCAGGATCTCCTCCACGGCTGCGGTTTTTAAAGCGCCAAAAACATTGCGCTACTATTTGCGCCACCTCGTATTTGTATTTCTGCTGGCCGCCATCGGCCTGTTTGTGGTAGTATTGGCCCGGCCTCAATCGTCGCGAAACTGGGAAAATGTGACGACCGAGGGGATCGATATCGTGATTGCACTTGATATTTCGAGCAGCATGCTCGCACAGGATTTCCAGCCAGATCGTTTGGAGGCGGCCAAGAATGTGGCCATGGAGTTTATTTCAGGTCGCGAATACGACCGCATGGGACTGGTGGTGTTTGCCGGCGAGGCGTTCACCCAGTGCCCGCTGACTACCGATAGGGCTGTTTTATTGAATCTTTTCAAAGATATCGAAAGTGGAATGATCGAGGACGGAACTGCCATTGGTAACGGACTGGCAACAGCTGTAGCACGACTGAAAGACAGTGAAGCAGTCAGCCGCGTGGTTATTTTGCTGACCGATGGCGAAAACAATCGGGGTGAAGTGGCACCTGTTACCGCGGCTGAAATTGCCAAAACCTTTGGCATACGTGTTTACACGATCGGTGTGGGAAGCATCGGCACAGCACCTTACCCTGTAAGGGTACAAACACCTTTTGGCGAGCAGGTGCAGTTGCGCGACATGGAGGTAAAAATCGATGAAGAAACGCTTCAGGAAATTTCATCGATAACAGACGGAAGATATTTCAGGGCCACCAGTAATACCAAACTGGAAGAAATTTACAAAGAAATTGATGCCCTGGAAAAGTCGAAAATCGAAGTACGCGAATTCAGTCGTAAATCAGAAGAGTTTATGCCCTTCGCCCTGCTGGGATTGCTGTTTTTGATGTTGAGCCTGTTTTTACGAATAACGGTATTCAGAAGTATCCCATAAACGAAATTGAGAATGGAAATATTTAGGTTTGGAAATATTGAATATTTATGGGGATTACTGATCATCCCGGCACTGGCCATTATTTTTGCCTGGTCGCGGATCGCCCGTCGTCGCGCGCTGAAAAAATTCGGACAGCCGGATATGCTGGAAGACCTGATGCCTTTCCGGTCGAACAGCAGACCGGTATTGAAATTTGTGATCCTGATGCTGGCACTCGCATTTTTTATTGTGGGAATTGCACGCCCCCAGTTCGGTTCAAAATTAAAAACTGAAAAACGCGAAGGTGTGGAACTGGTAATTGCGCTCGACGTTTCCAACAGTATGATGGCTGAAGATATTCAACCAAATCGACTGGAACGTGCCAAGCGTGCCATTTCACGACTAATTGACAGGCTTCAGGATGACAAAATCGGGTTGATCGTATTTGCAGGCGATGCTTATACACAGCTGCCCATTACCAGCGACTACAACTCTGCCAAACTTTTCCTAAACTCGGTAAATACCCAGATCGTGCCCAAACAGGGAACTGCCATTGGAGCAGCTATCGATTTGGCGCACAATTCGTTTACGCCAAATGGCGAGGCAAATAAAGCGATTATTGTAATTACGGATGGAGAAAACCATGAAGATGATGCGGTTTCGGCAGCAAAAGATGCCTTGGAAGACGGTATCATTGTGCACACCATTGGAATGGGATTACCCTCCGGTTCGCCAATTCCGGTGCTGCGAAATGGTCAGACCGATTATCTAAAAGACCGCGACGGCAAGGTTGTTGTAACCAAACTAAATGAGAAAATGCTCGAACAGATCGCAGCAGCGGGTCAGGGTATTTATGTGAGGGCCAATAATGCACAGGTGGGTTTAAACGCTTTGTTCGACGAGATCAATAAAATGGAGAAGCAGGAAATGGAAACACGTACTTTTTCGGAATATGACGACCAGTTCCAGTACTTTTTTGCCATTGGACTTTTCCTCCTGCTGCTTGAGTTTGTGATCCTGGAAAGGAAAAACAAGTATTTGAAGAACATCAATTTGTTTGGAGCAAAATAGAAAATGATCATGAGAAGAACGATATTTTTAGGCTTATTGATGGCAGCTTCTGTAGCGGTTTTTGCACAGAACGAGCGAAAGCATGTTCGTGCAGGTAATAAATTGTTTATGGATGCTGTGCGCGATACCACACGCATCGACTCGGTGAAATTCAGTAATGCAGAAACCGAATACCGCAAAGCACTCAACAAACGTCCCAACGATCTGAAATGGAATTATAACCTGGCCGACGCTCTGTATAAACAGCAACGATTTGAGGAAGCCGAGAGTAAATTTTCTGAACTGGCCGAAAAAATGGAAGAACCAGTAGAAAAAGCACGTGCCAATCACAACCTGGGAAATACGCAGCTAATGCAGCAAAAAATCGACGAAAGTATCGAATCCTACAAACAGGCATTGCGCGAAAACCCATCGGATATTGAAACCAAATACAACCTGGCCTATGCACAAATGCTGAAAAAGATGCAACAACAGCAGCAGCAGCAACAAAATCAGAATCAGGACCAAAACAAAGATCAAAATAAAGATCAACAGCAGCAGCAAAACCAGGATCAGAATCAAGATAAGAACCAGGACAAAAACAAGGATCAGCAACAAAAGCAGGATCAGAATAAAGATCAGCAACAGCAAAACCAGCAACAAAAACAACAGCCGCAACAAAACAAAATATCGAAGCAGGATGCGGAACAATTATTGCAGGCCCTGCAAAACGATGAGCGAGATATTCAGGATAAAGTAAAAAAAGCAAAGGCTGCCAAAGCCAAACGGACACGTACCGAAAAAGAGTGGTGAGCCTAAATGCTGGACACCTCATGCCGGATAGGTTAAACAGAAAACTGAAATTTGCTGCTTGAAGCTAAAACGATAATTTTGTAGGCTTTTACAGAAATGATTAAAAAATTAGCAACATATATTTTTCTGGCTTTCCTGGCCCTTTCGGCCCGGGCTGAAGACACGCGTTTTACCATGTCGGCGCCCAACGCAGTGGAAAACGGAAAACAGTTCCGATTGAGTTTTACCTTAAACGATCGTGGAGATAACCTGCAACTTCCTCCCGGATTAAGCGATAATTTTCAGATCCTGATGGGACCCAGTACCGGGCAATCTACCAGTATCCGAAGCATTAACGGACGCACGACAACCGAAGTAACCTATTCCTACACCTACATTCTGCGATCAAAACAGGAAGGAACTTTTGAATTGCGCCCGGCCTCCATCGAGGTTGACGGTAAAGTCATCGAATCGAATTCTCTAACCATTCGGGTAGTAAAAGCACAGACGCAGCCCGCACAGCAACAGGGTGGCGGTCAACCTCAGCAGGAATCTGCAGGTTCGGTAGATCTGGGAAAAGACAATCTTTTTGTACGTGTCGACCTAAGTAAACGAAATGCCTACCGCGGAGAAGAAATTATAGCGACCGTAAAACTCTATGTGAATCCCGAAATTCCGATTGCAGGATTCGATGATGTGAACCTGCCGACTTATGAAGGATTTTACACCCAGGATATTGAAATTCCGCAACAGATCAATTTCACACGAGAAGTATATAACGATAAGATTTACCAGGTAGGCGTTTTGAAGAAAACCATCCTTTTCCCGCAGCAAAACGGACAGCTGAAAATAGAACCTTTCAGTATGGCTTTACTCGTCAGACAGCAAATGCGGGCAAGAAGTTTCTTTGATGATTTCTTTGATAATTACCGTACCGTAAAAGCGCGCATCACAAGCGACCCGGTGACGGTAAATGTGAAAGACCTGCCTTCGGCACCGGCAGCTTTCATGGGGGGTGTGGGGAATTTCAATATTGCTTCGGAGTTGAGCAGCGAAAACGTGACCACCAACGACGCGGTAACGCTAAGCCTGAAAATATCGGGTAACGGTAACATCCGCCTGATCAGGACACCGGAACTTAAATTGCCGAGCGATTTTGAGGTATACGATCCAAAAGCGACCGATAATGTTAAGGCAGGGAACAACGGAGTTTCAGGAACCAAAACCATTGAATACCTTTTCCAGCCGCGTTTCGAAGGCGACTACACCATTCCTTCCATAAAATTTGCCTATTTCAATCCGTCAACAGGAAGTTACATCACAAAGTCGACACCGGAATACACTTTGCGCGTTGAGAAAGGAACCGAAGAACAATCAGCTACGGTTGTCAGTTCGTTGCGGAAAGAAGACGTTCAACTGATCGGTCAGGATATTCGCTTCATTAAAACAGGGAAACCTTTGTTGCACATACAGGGTGAAACCTTCTATGGAAGTAAGCTTTTTTACCTGCTGTACATCTTAAGTGCGGTATTGTTTGTGGTTCTTTATGTGGTTTATCGCAAGAAGGCACGCGAGAACGCCAATATTGCGCTTATGCGCAATAAAAAGGCAAACCGGGTAGCCACTAAACGCCTGAAGTCGGCGGCAGCTTTCATGAAACAGAACAACAACGAAGCTTTCCACGAAGCCATATTAAAAGCTTTCCAGGGTTATCTGAGCGATAAACTTGGCATTCCGATTGCCGACCTGAACCGTGAAAATGCAGTGGCAAAACTGAAGGATAAAAAGGTGGATGAAGCCGTCATAAGCGAATTGTATGACGTAGTCGACCAGTGCGAATTTGCGCGATATGCTCCTTCCGGAGGCTCTGAGGCGCGGCACGAACTATACAAAAAGGCTGAAGCAGTGATCAACCGCCTCGAAAAACAAATAAAAAAGTAGTGTTGCGAAACGATTAAAGCGAAAATGATGAAACGATATATTTTAATCCTGTTATTGGTTCTTCCCGGGATGCTTTTCGCACAGGAAAGCAACACGGAAAATAATGCCCAGCTATGGGAAAAAGCCAATGCCTATTACACCACTGAAGAATACCAGCAGGCCATATCAACTTACGAACAGATTCTCGCAAGCGGTCAGGAATCCGCCAAATTATATTTCAACCTGGGCAACGCCTACTACAAAGCCGGAGATATAAATAATGCCATTCTGAATTACGAACGTGCCAAAGTACTGGCGCCACAGGACGAAGACATTGCTTTCAACCTTAGCATAGCCAACCAGTATGTGGTGACGAAAATTGATGAATTGCCGCGTCCGTTCTTCCTGCGCTGGCGTATTAAAGTAATGAACCATTTCCCTGCCGATACCTGGGCATATTTCAGTGTGGGCGCTTTTGTACTTTTCCTTCTTTTACTGGGCTTTTTTTTGTTTGGCCGAAGTGCAGCCTTAAAACGGGCATCATTTTGGATTGGTATTCTGGCTGTTATTTTTTCCGGATTTACCTTTTCGATGGCCACGCAGCAAAAAAAGAAGATCAACGAGCGAAATCATGCCATCGTTTTTTGCCCGCGCGTAACGGTAAAAAGTTCACCTTCCGAAACTGGGACCGATCTTTTTCTGATTTATGAAGGCTTGAAACTGGAAGTGACAGACAGCCTGAGCAACTGGAGAGAGATCAGGCTGGCAGACGGGAACCAGGGTTGGCTGCCCGATTCATGCATTGTTAAAATCTGATTTGTGGTCCTGGCTTACCTGATTCGCTTCAGCATAAAAAGTCGTGCTGTAAAGAAATTGACGACTTGCTTGCTGAACTCCCAATAACACTTTACCTTTAAAAATCTCAAAAAACGATTATGGAGAAAGATATTAAACTGGCCGTTTTGATCGACGGTGACAACATACCCGCAACTTATGTGAAAGAAATGATGGAGGAAATTGCCAAATACGGAAATCCTACGATCAAGCGTATATATGGCGACTGGACCAAGCCTTTTCTTACCAAATGGAAAAATGTGCTGCTCGAAAATGCCATCACACCCATACAGCAATACGGATACACAGCCGGGAAAAACGCAACAGATTCGGCAATGATCATCGACGCCATGGACATTTTGTACAGCGAACAGGTGAACGGATTTTGCCTCGTTTCGAGCGACAGTGATTTTACACGACTGGCCACACGGTTGCGCGAAGCCGGCATGACCGTAATCGGTCTGGGTGAAAAGAAAACACCCGAACCTTTTATTGTGGCCTGCGACCGATTTATTTACATCGAAATTCTAAAAAAGAAAGAAGAGGAAAGCGAAAGCAGTTCGTCCAAACCAAAAACAAAAATAAAGAGTCAGTACGATAAGATCACACCAAAAGTGGTTAAACTAATTTCCACCACAATCGACGACCTGGCCGATGACGATGGCTGGGCATTTATGGGTGATGTGGGCAGTTTGCTGCAGAAAAAACAACCTAATTTCGATTCAAGAAATTACGGTTTCGCTAAACTCACTCCCTTAATTAATTCCATCGGTAAATTCGAAATTGACCAGCGCGACAGTTACAGCGGTAAGTTCAAGCTGATCTATGTTCGCAATAAGAAAGGCAAACACTGACAACCTATTTTCAAATTAGTATTTAAACCAACAAAACCTGATCAGATTTATGAAAATGATTCATGCAAAAACTTCCCTGATATTCTCGGTGATCATGCTGGGAATCTCAACCTTTGGATTTGGTAAAAAGGAACGAACAATACAAACACCGGAAATTGATTCAGCCGTGTTTACTAATCTGGAATACCGCTGCATAGGCCCGTTTCGTGGTGGTCGCTCTGCAGCAGTTTGCGGAGTAGACGGAAATCCCGAATTGTATTACATGGGATCAACAGGCGGCGGTGTTTGGAAAACCGAGGATGCCGGACAGAACTGGAAAAATATCAGCGATGGCTATTTTGGAGGAACCATTGGCTCGGTTTCGGTGGCACCCTCTAATAGCAACATCATCTACGTGGGTGGTGGCGAAGTTACCGTTCGTGGAAACGTTTCGCACGGTTACGGAATCTGGAAATCGATGGATGCCGGAGAAACCTGGGAATACAAAGGATTAAATGAAGGGCAATATATTCCGCGCATCCGAATTCATCCTGAAAATCCGGATCTGGTTTATGCTGCGGTTTTAGGCCATGTTTTTGGCCCTAACGAGGAACGCGGTGTTTATCGATCGAATGATGGAGGTGAAACCTGGGAGCGAGTCCTTTTTGTCAGCGAAAATGCCGGAGCCGTCGACCTGATCATCGATCCTTTTAATCCGCGTATCCTGTATGCGTCTACCTGGAAAGTGCGCCGGACACCATACAGCCTCGAGAGCGGCGGTGAAGGTTCAGCTTTGTGGAAAAGTACAGATGGTGGCGACAGCTGGGAAGAAATCAGCATGAACAAAGGATTGCCCAAAGGTACACTCGGAATTATTGGAATAAGTGCATCACCTGCAAAACGAAACCGTTTGTGGGCCATTGTGGAAGCGAAAGAGGGTGGCGTATTCCGTTCCGATGATGCTGGAAAAACCTGGATAAAAACCAATGATGACCGCAGTCTGCGACAACGCGCCTGGTATTATACGCGCATTTATGCTGACACGCAAAACGAAGAGGTGGTTTATGTAGTAAATGTGCGGTTTTGGAAGTCCAAAGATGGCGGAAAATCGTTTGAATCGATAAGCACGCCGCATAGCGATCATCACGATTTATGGATTTCATCGACGGATAATGAACACATGATTGTGGGCGATGATGGTGGCGCGCAGGTTAGCCTTGACGGTGGTCATAACTGGTCGACCATGATGAACCAGCCTACCGCACAATTTTACCGGGTTACGACTGATGATCATTTCCCCTACCGCATTTATGCCGCTCAGCAGGATAACTCGACCGTCCGTATTCCCCACCGAAGTTTTTCGCGTGGAATTTCTGAAGATGACTGGGAACCAACAGCCGGTGGAGAAAGTGGCTTCATTGCACCTGATCCGAAGAACCCGGATATCGTATACGGCGGTTCGTACGGCGGTTACCTCGTTCGGCAAAACCACAAAACGGACGAGATCAGAATGATTGATGTGTGGCCTGATAATCCGATGGGATGGGCGGCAAAAGATATTAAATACCGCTTCCAGTGGAATTACCCGATTTTCTTTTCAAAACACGAAGAAAACACACTGTATTGCGCCGCTAATGTACTCTTTAAAACCACTAACGAAGGACAGAGCTGGGAGCAGATCAGTCCGGATTTAACACGAAACGATACCACAAAAATGGAGGCTTCGGGCGGACCGATCACCAAGGATAATACCAGCGTTGAATATTACGGAACCATTTTCGCAGCCTGCGAATCGGCACTTGAACCGGGGGTGATCTGGGCAGGCAGTGACGACGGACTGATCCATGTTACCCGTGACGGCGGTGAATCGTGGGAAAATGTTACACCTTCTGCAGCTCTGATGCCGGAATGGACCATGATCAACAGCATCGAAGCACATCCGTTCGAAAAAGGAGGACTGTACGTTGCTGCCACTTCGTATAAAACCGACGACTTTACACCCTATCTTTATAAAACCACCGACTACGGACAAACCTGGGAGAAAATTACCAATGGCATTCAGGCCGACCATTTTACACGGGTAATACGGGCTGATAAAGAACGCGCCGGTTTGTTATTTGCCGGAACAGAGAGCGGCATGTATGTTTCGTTCAACGATGGAGAACTGTGGCAGCCGTTGCAATTGAACCTGCCGGTGGTACCTATTACTGATCTGACGATTAAAAACAACGATTTGATTGTAGCCACACAGGGTCGGAGTTTGTGGATACTCGATGACATTACGATCCTTCAACAAATGGAAAAAGAAACCTTGAACCGTGATTTCAATTTATTCGATCAACGCGATTCGTACCGCATTCTGGCAGGAACCGGAGGTAACAATTCCGGGGAAAATCCTCCATCGGGTGCAGTTATCGATTTTTGGCTGAAAGAACTTGGCGATTCGATGAACGTTTCACTCGAAATTCGTGATGAAAACGGATCTCTCATCAAAACATTCAAAAACACCTTAACAGATAAGGAGTTGAAAGACGATCTGTCGCTGGAGAAACTGGATGCTAAACAAGGCATAAACCGATTTGCCTGGAACTTGCGTTACCCTGACGCTAAAGGGTTTCCGGGGTTGATCATGTGGGGCGGCAGTTTAAGGGGACCGGTTGCGGTTCCGGGCACTTATTACGCCAGATTGAGCGTTGATTCCGTGTCTCAGGAGAAGCCCTTCGAAGTATTGGCTGTCCCGACCTACAGCAGTGCGGAGGAAGATTATCGCTTACAGTTTGAATTTTTGACAGAAGTGCGCGATAAACTCACGGAAACCCATCAGTGCATACTCGATATACGGGCGGCCAGAGAACAACTAAAGACGATAAAGGAAAAAGTTGATAAGGAAAAACATCCGGAGATTATTGAACAAATAAAAACTTTGTCGGACAATATGGATAAAATCGAAAAAGCGCTTTATCAAACAAAAAACAGGAGCCGGCAGGATCCGCTGAATTTTCCGATCCGTTTGAACGATAAACTGGCGGCAGTAGCCTCCATTGTTGCTGCAAGCGATGCACGTCCAACTGATCAGTCGGTATTGGTTAAAAATGAATTAACCACTGCTATAAACAAAGAACTGGATGCATTTCAAACAATAAAAGAAAAAGCTATTCCTGATTTGAATCATATGATTTGGGAAGCAAAAATCCCTGCTATACAGTTGCATAAAAAAGAATAGACAGCCTATGTTCTTTTGAATAATCCCGGTCCCCCTTTTACAATATTTTGATACATTTTGTGTCGACAGGACATTTGTGGTAATTTGCGTGTAATCTAACTTCGCAAAATCAGGAGAAATTACTATCTTAAGCGGCCTTTTCAGTAGATGGTGTGAAACATATTTTCACGGGTTCAAAATGTGATTTGTGTTACAAACAAATTCCGGCAGATTGTATTTTTTTATGGAACGTATAAATCAATGAATTTGAACCGAAAAGAATCGATTCGTGTGGCTTTTACATCAACTATTCACTGAATTTTTTGTTATTAAATTGCGACCCATTTGTATTGAATATTAATTAAAAAAAACTACGATACTTTATGTTTGATTTAGATCTCATTAAAAAAGTCTATTCAGAATTGCCTGAAAGAGTAGCAAAAGCAAAAAAGTTGCTGAACAGGCCGATGACTTACGCCGAAAAAATCCTGTATGCCCATCTTTACCAGACGCAGGAACTAGAGTCTTTTAAACGTGGTGCAGACTATGTTGATTTTGCTCCTGACCGCGTTGCCATGCAGGACGCAACGGCCCAAATGGCTTTACTGCAATTTATTAATTCAGGAAAATCACGTACCGCGGTTCCTTCCACCGTTCACTGCGATCACCTGATCCAGGCACATGTTGATGGTAAGACAGATCTGACCGTTTCGAAAAGCGCAAACAAGGAAGTATTTGATTTCCTCGAATCGGTATCAAACAAATACGGAATCGGTTTTTGGAAACCAGGAGCCGGTATCATTCATCAAGTAGTGCTCGAGAATTATGCCTTCCCGGGTGGAATGATGATTGGAACTGACTCACACACGGTTAATGCCGGCGGACTTGGAATGGTTGCCATTGGTGTTGGTGGTGCCGATGCTGTTGACGTAATGGCCGGAATGGCATGGGAACTGAAAATGCCTAAAATGATCGGAGTGAAACTCACCGGTAAACTGAGTGGCTGGACGGCTCCAAAAGATATTATTTTAAAAGTAGCCGGAATCCTGACCGTTAAAGGCGGAACCGGAGCCATTATCGAATATTTTGGAGAAGGAGCTAAATCCCTTTCGGCAACAGGTAAAGGAACCATTTGTAATATGGGCGCAGAGGTGGGTGCTACTACCAGTATTTTTGCATACGACGAAAGCATGGAGCGCTACCTGAAAGCTACCGGCCGCGCCGAAGTCGCTGAACTGGCGAGCGGAATCAAAGAACACCTCGACTCGGATCAGGAAGTTTATGAACATCCTGAAAAATATTACGACCAGCTCATAGAAATTGATCTTTCGAAACTGGAACCGCACATTAACGGACCTTTCACACCCGACCGTGCTACACCGGTATCACAAATGAAATCAGTTTCCAAAGAAAACGACTGGCCGATAGATATTTCGGTTGGATTGATCGGAAGTTGCACCAATTCTTCGTACGAGGATATTTCAAGGGCAGCGTCGATTGCCAAACAGGCTGAAGAAAAAGGACTGATCACCAATTCTGAATTTACGGTAACACCGGGTTCCGAACAGGTACGCTTTACGATCGAACGTGATGGTTATATTGATACGTTCGAAAGAATAGGCGGACGCGTATTTGCCAACGCCTGCGGACCATGTATTGGACAGTGGGCCCGTCCGGGTGCCGAGAAAGGTGAAAAGAATACGATTGTTCACTCTTTTAACCGTAACTTCTCGAAACGCGCCGACGGGAATCCGAATACGCACGCTTTTGTAACCTCACCTGAGTTGGTTACTGCACTTGCGATTGCCGGGCGTCTGGATTTTAATCCAATGACCGATACACTGACCAATAAAAACGGAGAGGAAGTGAAACTTGATGAACCATCAGGTTTTGAACTACCAACCAAAGGTTTCGATGTGGAAGATCCGGGCTACCAGGCACCTGCCAAAGACGGTTCGAATGTTGTTGTAAATGTAGCGGCTGATTCGAACAGACTGCAATTACTGACACCTTTCGCTCCCTGGGAAGGTAAAAATATCACCGGTGCAAAATTACTGATAAAGGCAGCCGGAAAATGTACTACTGACCACATTTCGATGGCCGGACCATGGCTGCGTTACCGTGGTCACCTCGACAACATCTCAAACAACATGTTGATCGGGGCAGTGAATGCATTCAACAACGAAACCAACAAAGTCAAAAACCAGTTGACCGGGGAATACGAAGAAGTTCCAAAAGTGCAACGGCAATATAAAGAACAGGGTATCCCAACAGTTGTTGTCGGTGACCATAATTACGGAGAGGGATCATCTCGCGAACATGCCGCGATGGAGCCGCGTCACCTTGGTGTTCGTGCCGTTATCGTGAAGTCTTTTGCGCGTATCCACGAAACAAACCTGAAGAAACAGGGAATGCTTGGACTGACATTCGACAACGAAAACGATTATGACCTGATCCGGGAAGACGACACCTTCAATTTCCTCGACCTGGTCAATTTCGCACCCGGTAAACCGCTGAATGTTGAAGTAGTTCATGCTGATGGCACCAAAGACAACATTAAACTGAACCACACCTACAATGCCCAGCAAATCGAATGGTTCAAAGCCGGTTCAGCCTTAAACCTGATCAAACAGCAAAACGCTTAAAAAATAGAGTGAAATAAAAACATTTCTGCCCCGGAATTTTAATCCGGGGTGGAAATGTTTACCAAAAAAATTTAGGTAAAAAATAAAATAACCAGAAAATTAATTAAAACACCATGCAAAAAATTAAGGTACAAAACCCAGTAGTTGAACTCGACGGCGACGAGATGACCAGAGTGATCTGGGATTTTATCAAACAAAAACTTATTCTTCCCTATCTCGATATCGAGTTGAAATATTACGATTTGGGTATCGAGCACCGCGACGCCACCAACGACCAGGTGACTGTAGATGCGGCACATGCCATTCATAAATATGGCGTAGGCGTAAAATGCGCCACCATCACACCTGATGAGGCTCGCGTGGAAGAATTTGATTTGAAACACATGTGGAAGTCGCCAAACGGCACCATCAGAAACATACTTGGCGGAACGGTTTTCCGTGAACCCATCATGATTAAAAATGTACCGCGTTTGGTTCCGGGATGGAAACAACCCATCTGTATCGGCCGACATGCTTTCGGTGACCAGTACCGGGCAACGGATTTTGTGACCAAAGGAAAAGGTAAACTGACGATCACGTTTACTCCGGCAGATGGCAGCGAACCCATTTCGCATGAAGTTTATGATTTTCAAGGTGATGGCGTAGCCATGTCGATGTACAACACCGATGAATCGATCCGTGGTTTCGCCCGTTCATGCATGAACATGGCGCTCGAGAAAAAATGGCCGCTTTACATGTCGACAAAAAATACCATCCTGAAAGCATACGATGGTCGTTTCAAAGATATATTCCAGGAAGTTTACGATACTCAGTTTAAGGAACATTTTGAAGAAGCCGGCATTACTTACGAGCACCGTTTGATCGATGATATGGTAGCTGCTGCGCTGAAATGGGAAGGTGGCTTTGTTTGGGCCTGTAAAAATTACGACGGAGACGTACAAAGCGACACCGTAGCTCAGGGCTTTGGTTCGCTGGGATTGATGACTTCAACATTGGTAACACCTGACGGAAAAACGATGGAAGCTGAAGCTGCGCACGGAACTGTTACACGTCACTACCGCATGCATCAGCAAGGTAAACCGACTTCGACAAACCCAATAGCTTCGATCTTTGCCTGGACACGGGGACTGGCGTTCCGCGGAAAACTCGACAAAAACCAGGAACTTATCGACTTTGCACATGCCTTGGAAACGGTGTGTATCGAAACGGTGGAGTCGGGAAAAATGACAAAAGATTTGGCGTTGATCATTCATGGTAAAGACCTGAAACAGGAACATTACCTGACTACGGAACAGTTCCTTGAAGCGCTTGATCAAAACCTGCAACAGAAATTAAACTAGAATTGGTCTTCTGTTAATATAGTATGCACCGTTTTTTGTAAATTGGGAAATTTCATGGGAGAAAGTATAAAAATAGACGATGGAAAGCTGAAAGTCCCTCCGCAGCCGATAATTCCGTTTATCGAAGGCGATGGCATCGGTAAAGATATTACGGCACCTTCACAACGTGTGATCAATGCTGCCGTGCAAAAAGCTTACGGCGATTCCCGTAAATTGATTTGGGAAGAAGTTTTGGCCGGAGAAAAAGCATTCAAGCAAACCGGAGAATACCTGCCGGAAGAAACACTTGAGGCATTCAAAAAATACCTCGTAGGCATTAAAGGCCCATTGCAAACACCCGTTGGAGAAGGTATTCGTTCATTGAACGTGGCCTTGCGCCAAACACTCGATCTTTATGTTTGTTTGAGACCTGTTCGCTGGTTTAAAGGTGTGCCCTCTCCTATTCGTTACCCGTCGCTGGTTGACATGCATATTTTCCGCGAAAACACCGAGGACATTTATGCCGGTATTGAATACCAGACAGGAGACGAAAAAAACAAGAAATTCCGTGATTTTCTGATCAATGAGATGGGCGTGGATAAAATCCGTTTTCCCGAGTCCACATCATTTGGTATCAAACCGATATCGAAAGACGGTTCAGAACGTTTGACACGTGCAGCCATTAAATATGCCATTCAACGTGAGTTACCTTCTGTTACCGTCGTTCATAAAGGAAATATTATGAAATTTACGGAAGGTTCCTTTAAAAACTGGAGTTACGACCTGGCTGAAACCGAGTTTGGCGCTTACACATTTAGCTGGCGCCAGTACGAAGAGATCAAAAAAACGAAAGGACAGCTTGATGCAGATAAAGCACTCGAGGAAGCAAAAAAGGCTGGAAAAGTGATCGTTAAGGATTGTATTACGGATGCCTTTCTACAGGAATCTTTGTTGCATCCATGGGATCACTCAGTAATTGCAACCATGAACCTGAACGGTGATTATGTATCTGACCAGCTAGCGGCTATGGTAGGCGGCATCGGTATTTCGCCCGGCGCCAATATCAATTTCAAAAGCGGTTATGCCATTTTTGAGGCTACCCACGGCACGGCCCCGAACATTGCAGGTACCGGAAAAGCCAATCCCGGTTCGCTCATCCTTTCGGCTGTAATGATGCTCGAATACATCGGTTGGGATGAAGCGGCCGAACACGTTTACGATGCTTTGGAACATGTTTTCGCCAAACGTAAGGTAACCTCTGATCTTCATGCACAAATGGAAGGTGCAACATTATTGAGCACCTCGGAATTTGCCGATGAGATTATCAAAAATATGCACTGAAAAAATGAACAAATTATAATAACTAAAACAGATGGAATACATTAAGTACAGATTTTATCAAAAAGCGAATCGCTGCGCCACCGAATTCCAACGCCTTAAAAAAGAACACGCTGACGTGGTTCTGGGCGAGGTGACTTTGGGTCAGGTGCTCACCGGAATGAAAGGGATACCACTACTGGTAACCGATACGTCGAAACTCGATCCGGAAGAAGGTATCCGATTCAAAGGATACTCGATTCCTGAATTGCAGGACAAATTGCCTAAACTAAGTGAGGATGATGAACCACTTCCGGAAGGGCTGTTGTACCTGATGCTAATAGGTGAAATACCAAACCTGGAAGATACACTGAATTTATCGAAAGACCTGGCAACCAGGGCTCACGTGCCACAGCACACATTCGATGTAATCGATGCCATGCCCAAAACTGCCAAGCCGATGACCCAGTTCAGTGCTGCCATTCTGTCCATGGCTACCGAATCGATTTTTCAGAAAGCATACCGAGCCGGTGTTGGCAAGAAATTTTACTGGGATGCCACTTACGAAGACGTGATGAACCTGATTGCCCGCCTGCCGCATATTGCCGCTTACATTTATCGACGTATGTTCCACGGTGATCAGCATATTGCGCCGAATCCCCGCCTGGACTGGGCCGGAAACCTGGCGCACATGATGGGTTTCGATTCGGAAGATATTCGACGTTTATTCCGCATGTATATGTTAATACACGCCGATCACGAAGGTGGAAACGTATCGGCGCACACCGCACATTTGGTTGGCTCGGCGCTGAGTAATCCCTATTATGCCTATGCCGCTGCTATGACAGGCCTGGCAGGTCCTTTGCATGGATTTGCCAACCAGGATGTTGTTTTCTGGATTTTTGAAATGATCGAAAACCTGGATACTGACACTCCTACCGACGAACAGGTAGCAGCCTACTGCAAACAAACACTGGAAGAAGGCCGCGTAATTCCGGGTTACGGACACGCTGTGTTGCGTAAAACCGATCCGCGTTTTACTGCACAGGAAAAATTTGCCAACAAGTACGTTAAAGACGACAAGATGGTAAACCTGGTGAACCAGTTGTACCGGGTTGTTCCGCCAATTCTCGGATCGATCGGTAAAATCAAAAATCCATGGCCAAATGTTGATGCGTACAGTGGTTCGCTGCTTTATCATTATGGCATCAAGGAATACACTTTCTACACGGTTATGTTTGGTGTCTCGAGAGCACTTGGTGTCTTGGCATCGCTGGTCAACGACCGAATATATGGAATGCCTATCGAACGTCCTACTTCTTATCCGCTTAGCTGGTTTAAAGAACAGGCCGAAGGCAATCCCGGAGATTGTTAAGCACATTAAATCCGATAAACAAAAAACCCGGCTTTTTGAGCCGGGTTTTTGATTTCATGGCGTATCTCTTGTTACAGCTTTTGAACAAATTCGTTCAAATTATTTCTTTTTCTATCCGCTTTCTCTCTTGTCCGGTAAGGCTCTTCCAGCGAATCAGGATTTCCGAGATAACCCAGTACGCCCATACATGCCGGCACCAGATCATCATCAAGGTTTAACCTTTCCTTCAATTTATGCATGTCAAAACCTGCCATTAAATGACCGTAAATATCAAGTTCAGTGGCCTGAAGCAACAGTTGTGCGTTGGCCATTCCCAGGTCGTGAAGTGCCCATTTATTTTCTTTGCCGTTTCTTTTAAATGTTTTACGGTAAAGAGAAACAAAAATAACAGGTGCGTTAGCTGACCAGGATTTATTGCCGTCGCTCAAACAGTTCCACAAAGAATCAAATTCCGGGGTTCCCCGGGTGGCGTAAATGTAACTCCAGGGTTGTTCGTTATTGGCACTGGGTGCCCATGAGGCTGCCGTGAATATCTTTTCCAGATCATCTGCTTGGATTTCGCGGCTTGAAAAAGCACGGGGGCTCCAGCGCTTTTCGATAAGCGGGTGAAGCTTCTGATCGGTAATCGCTTGTTTTATTTCGAATATATCCATTGTCTTTAATTTAACTGTGTGGGAATTTCCATTAGCAAGACACGGGCCGCACTGTCAGCGATCATCTCAACTTCTTCTGAGTCAACAATGCCGAGACCATCTCTTCGTTTGAGTGCCACTTCATTTATCGAAACGTCTCCTTCTATCACAAATGCATACAAAGCATTTTCAGGATCGTTGAGTCGGTATTTTGCTGATTTCCCTTCTTCAAAACGTCCCAAACTGAACCATGCGTTCTGGTGAATCCATACCCCCTGATCGTCGGGACTGGGTGAAAGGATCTGGTAGAATTCATTTTCCTTGGCAATGTCACGGATCGAAATCTGATCGTATCGCGGCTTCACATTTTTCTTATTCGGGAAAACCCAAATCTGTAACAGTTTTACGGGTTTGTCTGGATTGGGATTAAACTCGCTGTGATAAACACCGGTTCCGGCACTCATCACCTGAACATCACCCTCGCGAATCACTTCACTGTTCCCCATATTGTCCTTGTGCTGCAGATCACCCTCCAGTGGGATGGTAATAATCTCCATGTTATCGTGGGGATGCATTCCAAAACCTTTCCCTCCCTCAATATAATCATCGTTCAACACACGAAGAACGCCAAAATGAACGCGTTCCGGATCATAATAGTTGGCAAAACTGAATGAGTGATGCGTTTTTAACCAACCATGATCGGCGCTTCCCCTTGTTTCCGCTTTGTGCAATACAGTTGTTTTGTGCAATACAGTTTTCATGACTCCCTCTTCTTTCCTTTTAAATTTTATGAATCTGTTCTGGTTGGGAATTAAAGGCATGACTTCGGTGTAAAGTTGCAAACGATTTGGCAACTTCACTACCGAATATCAATGCTTTATTGTTTTCTGATTGTTCTGAGACTATTGTTTAATAATTCAGAACTTTCCATTGTTTCCTTGTTTTGTGCCTCTCAAACTAACGTGAGGTATAAGCTTCCAAACCACTGGCGACCAATTCAAACTTTATCTCAAAGTCATCGTAAATCAGGTTGTCACCCAGGTCGCTGAAAAATTTTCCTGAACGGAAGCGAATATCCCAATTGGTACGGTCGAACTTAGCCGTTCCGTTGGCCATGAATTTATCGCCTTCCATTTTAACTTCAACCGGGAACGACACCTCGTGTGTAATTCCTTTGATTGTCAAATCTCCAACAACCTCATGTTTCATTCCTGATTTTTTGATTGATTTGGTTTCGAACGTTGCAATGGGGTGCTTGTCAACCGAAAAGAAATCGTCCGATTTCAAATGGCCAACCAGCTTTTCGTTCCACTCTCCTTCCAGGTCGGTGCATACGATCGAATTCATGTCCATTTTAATGGTAGCTCCTGAAAGTTGTCCATCTTTCATCATTAACGATCCGTTCTCGACTGATACATAACCTGTGTGTTCACCAGTCACTTTCTTACCTGTCCAATGCACTTTACTTGATTTGGTGTCTACTTTCAGTTCAACTTTCTCAGCCATATTCTCTTTAGCCGAAACGATTCCTGCACTAAAAACAAATGCTGCAATTAAAATCAATACTCTTTTCATTTTTTCTAAGTTTTAAAATTTAACATCTAATTCTGATGCAAACTTAAAGGGTTGGGAAGTGCAAAAAAATAAACTAGTTTAATAAATAAATACTTTTTAGTCTTTTTTTGACTTTTTAGCTAAAATTTTACTTAGAAATACCGGAGTTACTCCAAGATAGGATGAAATATGGTACTGTGGTAAACGCTGAATCAGTTCGGGATGATCGCGAACAAGCTCATCGTAGTTCTCTTCTGCTGTTTTTGAGAGGATGGAAACAAAGCGCTTTTGAAGGAATACATAAGATTTACGAATGTAATTGGCCAGGCTGATGTAACGATTGTATAGGATATTGAAATGTTGTTCGGTGATGGAGTATACAATGCTGTTTTCAACTGTTTCGATAAAGTAGGGTGTGTGTGCAGGTGTGCCCAAATCCCCTATCCACTGGCGCTCGCGTGCGAATAGAATATTGAATTCCTTTCCGTTTTGATCGATAATAAACAGGCGGAGCAATCCTTTTTCCACGTAATAATGTTTGGTATTGGCATCTCCCGCACGCATCAGCACCGTTTTTTTTCGGTAGTGATCTTTTTTAAAATAACCGGTAATTTCATCGGCTTCCTCATCGCTTAATGGCGCATGTTTAATATGTTCGAAATAGGACAGTATGACTTCGTAATCCTTCATAAATAAATTTCACTGCTTAAAAATAAACAATTGGGGAAGTTCTGGAAATGTATGATTTGATTGTTAACAAAATTATTGATGTACTTCATTATAAATGGCATCGAGTAAACCATTTTCATCGTATGTATCGCCACCCAGTTCCCAGAACATTATACCTCCCAGTTTTTGATCGAATGCAAACCGTGCCTTCAGTGCAACAGATTCGGTATCGTCGTAGGTAATAAAAATACTGTCGTTTGCATGGAATAGAAATGGTGCTTTGGCTACCGGATCCCAGAAACGAACATAGCCGTTTTTATTGATGAATTCCTGTTTTAATATTCGGTAATTGGCTCCCCTTGCCGACCCATTATTTGGCTGAAACAATCCGTTGTTTTCAGGATCAACCCCTTTCCAACCTTTTCCATAGAATGCCGCTCCAATAACGATCTGTTTGGGATCAACACCATTATTAATACAAAAGTCAACGATATTCTCCACGGACTGTGGCTCCCATTTATCCTGATCCGCAGCAATAGTATCGTTTCTTTTTTTCATTTCAGCACCCAGGGGTGTTTCTGCCAGATCGTCCATCGTCATCCACCCCAGTGCGGTATGATGGGCTGTAAACCGGTTGCCACCACCTGCCTGGTCATAAGTCATTAAATTGATGTAATCCGCATATTTCATCACCTCGGTCAGTTCAACGTTCTTAAAATAACCTTTCCAACCGGCCGCTGCAAAGGTCAGTGTTTGCGGGCGATCAAGTTCATCGAGTGCTTCGCGCAAACCTCTCATCAGTAAGGTAAAATTCTGTTTGTCTTCCGGACGCGCTTTCGTGCCGGCTGCAGGGATACCGGGATACTCCCAATCGATATCAAGTCCGTCGAGGCGATACTTTTCAATAAATTCGACAGCACTCTTAATAAATACTGTCCGGCTTTCTTCTGAATAAACTGCATCCGAAAATCCATCGGCGCCCCAGCCGCCACAGGCAATCATTACTTTCAAATGGGGGTAATTTTGTTTTTGAGCCACCAACTGCTCAAGTCTATCACCATCACGTTCATTTCTGAACTGCATTTTCCCGTCAATGACTTTGCTGAAGCTAAAAATGATATGGGTAAGCTGATCGAGCGGCAAACTATCCGCATGAAATTCTTCTCTTGGAAAATAATAGGCCATAATATTAAACTCTTGTGAATCAGCCTTTTTTTGGTTTGATTTCTCGGGAGTGCAGGCAAATAAGAATGCCAGAATAAGTAGTGTAGAAATGCGCTGTACCATGGCAAAAGTTTTTTGTTTTCAAATTCTACCTAAATATCACTGCTGTCCACTTAAAATAAGCTGAGGGACAGCTGGTTATAATTTAGTTCTTTGACATTTTTGTAATCTATATTTGTAATCAGCTCATTAATAGGCGTTTTGTCCAGTAGGGATATTCCCAAAATCTGTAATATTTCGTAGGTTGAACGTTCAATTTTTAACTCTTTACCTACAGTGGCAATCAAACAGTAGGCTATTATTGCAGAATAAATTTGTATTCTGACCGCGTTTTCTGATGTGCCCCAGAATGCTTTTATTTTGAGGTGTTGTTTTATCCATTTAAAGAATAATTCAACCTGCCACCTGTTTTTGTACAAAAGCACAATCTCTTCGGCTGTCAATTCCATGTTGTTTGTCAAGTAAACGAAGTAACGGTTACTTTCTGCATCATAGAATTTGATTCTCCGCAGTTTGTCAGGATAATCTTTTGAGACATAAAAACCAGACAGTTTTCCAATTTGGTCGCAAATCAGACCGGATTCTTTGTCGACTTTATTCGAGTACATCCTGTTGAACTTTAGGTTTGCTTTTGCCCTTACTACAAAAAATGCAGAAAGTGCCTGTATTCGGTAGAGACGCTCAAAGTCAATATATCCACGGTCAAAAATGTAATATGCTCCTGTTTCATAAGGAATAACATCCATTGCATTTACATCGTGGACAGAAGCTGCCGTAATGTGGATAAACGCTGGTATTTGTGTGGTAATATCGTAAAGCGTGTGGAGTTTTATCCCTCCCTTTGTTTTACGAAAACTTGCCCACCAGAAAATGCTTAAGCACAAATCGATGGTTGATGAATCGAAAGCATAAATTTTCCCTTTGATTTCAAAATCATCGTTAGCAAGTTTTTTTCTGGCCAAGTCAATCATGTAATAAGCAAAATCTTCAAAGATTTTGTAATTGCGCTTTTCGTTAGCTTTTGCCAGGTTACTCCTTGTTACTGATTTCCCAAAACCAAGATGATAAGCTTTGTTTTTGTGGGCATCAATAATAACAATCAAATCGCGCAAACTATCACGGTTGGTCAGTTGACCGAAAATCATACAAAGCAACTGGTTCCAGCAGGTAAAATGCCTTACATACTTATTGCCGGAATACTTAGTAACAAATTTATCGAATACCCTTTGTGGTAAAAAACTTATTAGTTGAGCGAAAACGAATTTCCCGTTATTCATGTGATTTTAAAAATCCACGAACTTAACTGATTCAAATCGTCACGCTCAAAAAAGCCGCGTAAAGTATAGATTTACAATTGTTTCAAAGAACGTTATTTAATTTATAGTGGACACTAATG
>Ga0207734_100198_pt1 | contig 33632 bp, 27 predicted proteins | sample TtanPargueraPR_5_FD_187744 | JGI IMG/M metagenome (GOLD analysis project Ga0207734, IMG submission 187744) | Aerobic enrichment media microbial communities from Bioluminiscent Bay, La Parguera, Puerto Rico - Tt and P1 (3) (SPAdes) | ecosystem: Environmental > Aquatic > Marine > Unclassified ... | reverse complement strand
GGAGAGAAAAGCACCTAAAGGAACGTCCGATACCATCTGGTCTTCGATCACGTTCCCGAGTAAAGCCTCCAACTGGTCACTGGCAGCCTCAAAGCTTTCCGGCGCCCGGCTCTCTGTAAAGCAATCCTCAAGGCACCAGTAGCGTTGCGGTTCCGGTAACATACCCGGTGAGGATCCATCAAGAGGAAAACGAACCAGTGAGGCAGGCGGTAGTTTTAAAATCCCTTTGTGAATACTGATCGGTGCTGGTATCACGTTGTGCCGGAGCAACAGCGCCAGCGCCCCAGGCTCTACACCGCCTTGCCATGCAGGATGTGCCCGAAGCGCCTTGAGCTCCGAACCAAACAACAGAGTGTTGTCTTGCCATCCATAATACAGTGGCTTTTCACCCATTCGGTCTCGGGCCAGAATCAGATCCCGGCTTTTCAGATCCACCAGGGCAAAAGCAAACATTCCCGAAAACTTCGGTAGGCTCTCTTCCAACCCCCAACGCTCAATTGCGTGGAGCATCACTTCCGTGTCTGAGTGGCCCCGAAAGGTGCATCCCTCCTTTTCAAGCTCTGCTCGCAGCTGCCGAAAGTTATAGATTTCCCCATTGAAGGCAATAACAAAGCGCCCGCTCGCTGACGCCATCGGCTGCGCACCAGCCGGTGACAGATCCTGAATGGCCAACCTGCGATGCACCAGACCCAAACCAAGGTCTGCCTTGAGCCAGATACCTGAATCGTCGGGCCCCCGGTGAGCTATGGCAGCCCCCATACCCTCCAGGGTGGCCTCCGGGGCTCTACCCACATCCCTGTTTACGAATCCTGCAAAACCGCACATGGACTATTTCCTTCCTGCGATGCGAGCCAGTCGAGCGCCCACGTAATCTCGTTCTTCTCGGTTCAACACCAGCAGCCAGAAGGCTGCCAGCCAGCCAATACTTCCCAGAATCGCACCCAACAAAATATGGCGGTAACTGTCGTACATCAGATATTGACCAACACCCAGAATAATAACTGCCATTAACCCAGCCGGCACGAAGCCAGGCAGCACAGACGAGCGCAAATACTCTCTGACGGGAAGTTCGAGATGGCGGCAGGTATATCGGAGATATAAAGGGACAAAGATCAACCCGGGAACGACGGAAGCAAAAGCTACGCCCTCAAGGCCATACGGGTGAACAAGAACAAGGCTCAGGCCAATATTCAGTGCGGCTGCCAAAGGAGTGAGGCGTGCAAAAATCCCGTGTTTGTCAATCGCCGTCAGATAACGACTGGCGAACGGATTGATGAAAGGCAGCACCGTAAAGAACACCAGAAACACGATAAGCCATTCCGCCTTCTCACCAAACTCGGGCCCCAGCCATACTGAGATAAAAGGCACTCCCAACAACAGAGCCCCCGTGCCCATGGCCAAAAGAATGCTGACAACGTAACGGGACGAAATCAGAAAAACCCGCCGGATGGTGTCGTTCTCAGCCCTCGCACTCAAGCCGCTGAACAACGGCATAAAGGCATGAGTTAGTGTCCACCCGAGGTTTCGGATGTGCTGAGTCAGGTTCGCGGGAATACTGTAGAACGGAACCATAGCAGGCCCCATAATCAAACCAATCACCAAAACGTCCGTAGCATTTTCAACACGGGTGGCAATACCTTGAACGAATGATTTAAAACCGAAAACAATCAGCTCTTTCAAACGCACCCAGGAGTATGAACGCCAACGGGCTCTGATCGCACCAAAGGCGGGGCGTGACAGCAACCACATGAAGAGGATGTACTTTATGGAAATCCCAATGGCGTTGATGCCTGCCAAGAGCACCAGACCGTTTTCAGGAGTGATGAACAGGTAAAGGAGCGTGGAGCCCACGATCGAATTGATAATCGTGATGTTGTTTTTTAGGTAGTACTTCTGGAAACCTTCCAGGTAGCTCTCTGCAACATATCCGGGAAACGAGATTAACAGGTGGGCGCCGATAATGATCAGAAACAGCGTGTACTTCTGATATGGCTCTCCCTCCGGGGCGATCGCACCGGAAAACCATATTCCCCAGCATAAGAAAAAGGCGAAGAGGAGCAGACCGACCATCATCATGAACGCAAAGGCGGACATGTACACAGACTCAAGTGCCTGTGAATCCTGCTCGGCGTGGTGTTTCGCGGCATACCGACTGATGGCCGGCCGCAGGCCCAGGTCCAATATCCCCATGTAGCCGATTACAGCGCCAATCATCTCCCACAGACCGTAGTCGTACTTCCCAAGGTTGTGAACGAAAACGGGGGTCATAATGAAGGTGATGACCAGTTTAACGAGCATCACCAGGACATTTGAGCCGGTGTTAACGAATAGGGTACGAATCATTCAGTGGCCACCCGATAGTCCGCAATAGAGAGTTCGGAGTGATTCTGCGGGCCGTGTAATTGCAAAACGCTCAACTGCTTCAGGCTGGTAGCGAATGAACGCCTCTTTCGTCGGTTTGTGTATTTCCTTTGTGATCAGCTCAGCGAGTCCACCTGCATCCCCGGGGGAAAAGATACGAGCCGGAGATCCCGCAACAATCTCACGAAGCCCTATACAGTCTGTCGAAATAAGCGGAACACCCGCCGCGAGGACTTCCATACCCAGAAGGCCGCATGCCTCCCAACGTGACGGCATCACAACCATATCCATAGCCTTAATCATAGCCGGCATGTCATCTGTCCCCGGCATTTGTATGAATTGATCACCGAGCCCTAAACTCTCCAGGTAGGCATAGTCTTCTCTGACATAGCCCCCTAAACCAAACGTAACTACCACTGGAAGCGGGCGATTTTCCTCATTGCGTTTCTTCATTAAGTCAATTGACTCCACCAGTGTACGAAACCCCTTTTGGCCCATAAATCGACCGAAGAAACCAATAAGTGGAACAGACTCCGGAATCGATAGGTCTGCTCTTAAACTACGGGCAACGCCACTCTGAAAGTAATGTGTATCAACTCCATGAAGGATAGGATGAAAAGCTGACCGGGAAATACTTGGAAAAAACTCTTGAAAATTGCGGGTAGCATCTTCGGTTACAGTGTGTATCGCATCTATCTTACCGAAGACCAGACCCATAATATGCTTTTTAAAATGAGACTTTACACTATTGAACTGGGAAGACAAAAACACATCGTGGGCCGTCATTAAATGCTTGGGACCAATGACGAACGTCGAGGCCATCTCAGTGAGTAAACCGGCACCAAATCCGTGCGAATGTATTAGATCATAATGGTCAGATTTCAGTTCATTTCTGACAGATTTTATAAACTCAAACGGTGCACAACCGGTGTGAATCACAGAAATCTTTCCGGGTGCTACGGTCGTGTCGAGAAAACGCTGAAGTGAACCATCGGGATCCGGAGCGATTAGCACGAAGCTCTCATCCTTGAACGCTGGCTGCTGGTAAATGTACCTAAAAAAGGTTTTTATGCCGCCACTTGGCTGCATTGCAGTCATTAATACTTTCATCTATCAATCCAGCTCTGCCAATATTACTTGCCAACTTGTCGAGAAAACCTTTGCGCCAGTGGGTACTTTGGCTCAACAGGCGCCACAGCCCCCCCATTTACAACATTTTTGCTTAGGATATTGTGGAAAGCCAAAGTTAGACCTCCAAACAAATACCAGTAATACTGAGACAGCCCCCAATAGTTCAAGCTATAAACCACATACATCCAAAAAACGGCAATCATAGACTTATTTAACATTCGATAGAATTGAAAATCATCACTACTTAGTGACTCAATACTCAACCTATTCATAGACAGCTTCTTATAAACTCTTGAAAGAAATATTAAAAATATGATCGTACCTACTATGCCCAGTTCAATTAACAATTCGGCATATAGATTATGAGATGCTTGCCGACGGCCCAGAATGTGCGTCTTCGCCTCTGGCGTCGTTCCCAGACCGTGGCCTACTATCGGGCGCTCCAGTCCCAGCGAGAACTCACGAACAATCCCATCCAATCGACCATCAACAGTTGCAGCATTAGACGTCTCAGACTTACCAATTAGAGAAAGATACCGATCCTTTTGATCGCTGCTCATACTGCTCCATCCTAAGATTGAAACAACAACCGCAACCAAAATCAGCCTAAACCTCTGATTAGATTCTTTAAAAATAAAGAAAGCAATAACCAACAGCGCAAGAAAAGCTCCTCTGGACTGCGTTAAAATTAGCGCATAGAGGATAGGGGGCATTATAAAAATATATATTAACTTATACTTAAAATCATTAGACCATAACAAATAGTGAAGGAATGGAATCAGGGTAACTATAACAAAACCGAGCTCGTTTGGATTAATGACATCAGAGGGGGCACCCGCCAGACGCTGGGAAAACTCACCGTGCCCGAGATATGTTTTACTTCCCCAATATCCATCAGTAATATTTAGAAATAGAGGCTCCATAACACGAAAAACTTGGCACCCCAAAAAAACAAAAAGAAAAATTTTGAGTCTACGCTCACTATCAATTAACAATGCTACAAAGAAAAAGAATACAACAGCCTTCACGAACTCAGAAAGATTATTTCTTAATACGCTACCAGGCCATTCGACCAAGGGCAAAGAAATAAAAATGTATCCTATCAAAATCAAAACCATGGATGCGACTGGATCTTTACTCCAACCAGACACCTTCTCTCTTTGCAAAAACAAAGAAGTAGAAATAATAAAAACCAATATCAAAGTTGGCCGAATAACCCCGTACCCGGGTATGCGAGCGGAAAGATGTAGAAATAAATCGACCAAAAAATATAGGAAAATTACGAACGTAAAACTACTGATAGAGCGTGAAAAACCTGCTCTATTTCGATTACTCGCACCATCAATAGCAGAGGCACCGTGCCCATTAATCATAACAGGTCTCTACCAAGCGATGCCGTAGCTGCATACCTAAAAGCTCAACACCCGATATCGATTTCAAGAATTGAAACCGATCTGGAGAGCCCGTATGTCTTCGCATGGCATAACGCTGAGCATGGCCTTGGCAATCCGCAAATGCTACCGCTGCACAGGAAAAGCCAGCGTCTTTTATAAAACTGACCTGGCCCCCAACGAAATCATCAACGGTACCATTCGGGTAGCAAAAAGATCTGGGCGATCCTCCCAGCTTCTGCCTCAGAATCTCGGCGCAACCAAGGATTTCGCTCTTCGCCTCTTCCATAGATACCCTAGCCAAAGAAGGATGCGAAACTGTATGACCGCCAACTTCCAAACCTTCGCTCTGCATTTCCTGTAATTGGTCCCAGGTTACAGCACGATACTCCTTAGGTGGAATGTCAGGGAGGTCAATATCCCAAGCTGCGGCCATTTCATTCAAACAAAGTATTTTGTCTGCGTTATCGGCTTGAAGCATCAACTGATTCAGTCTCCAGTACTCGGATTCAAACTTTTCGTTCGGAATGGGCGTATCAATTCGCGCAATATTGAAGTCGTGCCGACCAACGGAATCTGGCGAATGCGCCAAAAGAAATCTGAGTTGATCGGGCCACAACCAGATGTCACCCGATACGAACCCCGTGGTGACATAGAAGGTGGCGGGCACCGAATACTTCTTTAGAATTGGCCAAGCGATTTCGTAGAAGTCTTCGTAACCATCGTCAATTGTGATAGCAATTCGGTTCCTTGGCCTACGCTGCTTGACGTACAATTCTTCGGCCAACTCAGAGACGGTTACCGGGATGTAGTTCTTGGCTATGTGTTGGACTTGCCATTCAAACATTGCCGCGTCCAAATGTCCGGGTTCCACATTCCTCGAGAACCGGTGATACATCAATATCCTGGGGTGCTTGGCTGTCATCAGCCTGGAAAGCTGATACCCTCCGAAGCTGCCGGCAAAACGGACAAGAGGAGATATATTCACTTCGCCTCCCGGGATGAAAACTCCCCGTCATAGCACCCGATATACGAGTCATACAAACGAACATGAGCTTCGATCATGGTGTTCAGAGCATGCCTTTTGCAGGCCAAATTAAAACCGGCCTGCCCCATTTCTGCAGAAATATCCCCTTCGTCAGAGAATAATTTGCCAAGATACGAAACGAGGCTGTCCACGTCTCCAGAAGGATAGACATACCCGGTTTTGCCATGAACAACCGCCTCGGCATTGCCACCGACATTTGATGCAACAACCGGCAATCGTGCCTGCATGTATTCTACAATGGCATTGGAATAGCCTTCAGACTCCGAGCAAGACAAACCAACATCCATCGCAGGCAAAATTTCTTTGACATCGGAGCGAGCTCCAAGAAAGTGGACGCGCTCACTCACGCCCATCCGTTGAGCTAGCTCCCTATATGTTGACTGCTCTCCGGCACCGACAAGTACCAAATGAGCATTAGACACAGAATCTGAGAGAGCGCTTAGCGCTCTGATCGCATCGCCGATCCTTTTTATTTCGCGCAGGTTGGCAACCAGTATCGCGAAACATCCTTCGACAGGGAGCCCTAACTGTTCTCTAAGAGGTTTTTTTTCCGCCTCTGACAAGGGGTAACTTGGGGATTTACCAGCGGGATAGCCATTGTAGATAACAGAAACTTCGTCTTGGCTAAAATGCTCTTTCTCAATAGTAATGCCTTTCACTGCATCGCTATTGGCGATCACATGGCTCACAAAACGCCGAGTCTTTCGGAGCAGTCTCAGGTATCCCGGTGTGTACCAAAAGCCCATGTCACGACGTGAGATCAGAGTAGGAATACCCACAAACGCCATAATTGGCGGCAATAGAATTGAAGAATCATTAAAGAAAACGTGGCACAGGCAATAACCTTCCGCCCTTTTTCGCAACGCATATCGGAATAACGAAACCCACGTAACCGGACTCAATACTTTTGACCGACCGAGAACAGTAAATGAACACGGCAACCCACCCTCGCTCACAAACTTCGAGTTCCGCAAAACCAGAACTTCTGGTTCAAATCGGTCTGGTGGCAGGTTCTTTATCAACTGCATAAGCTGCCCTTCGGTACCGGCATAAGGGCTCTCAAAGCAATCAATTACATAGAGGATCTTCTTTGGAACTCCGTTTTCCATCACAACAACTTCCTGGGATTAGGTGATCGCTTCACGACCCCGAATTACGTCTAGGGATCTTTTGGGATCCCCAATGCCGGCTCTCAAGAGATGCGCGCTAGCAAGAAGAAAACGACCTTGCTTCCAACGAACTTGCGCCATCCGAAAGTGCAAAAGCGCCAACCGCTTCCTGAGGACAGATCTTCTATACGGATAGCGGGCCTTAGCACGGTTCAAAATCTCAAACCCCGCTTTCCAACGTCTCTCCAGACCAGTTTTGCTGATTGATTCTTCATGCTTTCGATAGAAGAAGACGATCCCCTTCAAAAACTTGTACGGTGCTATCTCAGCGATACGCAAAATCATATCGTGGTCTTGACCTGCCCTGAATCGCTCCTCAAAAAAGCCGGCCTGCTGAAAAACCTTCGACCTCACCATCGCACCACCGGGCAATGCCATATAGCAATCCAAAAGAAGATCATTAGGGTCGCCCGTTTCCTGGTGATTATCGGGTGGCAGCGGAAAAAGATGTTGCCCATTCTCCGACACAGCCATTGCCTGACCGTACACCATCCCAAATTCCGGGTGCGTCTCGAGATATGCTACCTGATCACGGATCTTGTCTTTGTGAAGATAGTCGTCACTATCCAGAATGACGATATATTCACCTTTCGCAGCCCTCAATCCCAGATTCAAGGCAGATGATTGCCCTTTATTCTGACGATTGGCATGTGACAGCAATTCAAGCTTTTGTTCGGCCTCAAATTTTTGCAGAATTTCGAACGTACCATCGCTGGACCCATCATCAACCACGACTAACTGGACATGGGGATAGGACTGACTGAGCACAGACTCTACTGCTTCGGTGATATACTCAGCACGATTAAAAGCTGGAGTGATTACGGTTACTAAAGGGTTCAAAAATTCACCTGCTAACAGTTAAACGACTGCAAATCACCTAAAAGCAACATTCCGATCGTAATGATCTTTTGGAATCAATATCGTGTTTATAGGTGCTTTCTCCACTATCTAACTGGCTTATCCGTGGTGAGCATGATTTGTTGGCTACCCCTGAAGGCCCAACCGCCGATACCTTTTCGAAACATCAATTTACACAAAATTACAGAGAATAACCACCTGTTAGAGAGGCTCATTTATCGACAGACCATCAGCTTCTCGCTTATCCAACCCCATAGCATCGGACAAGGAAAACCGTGAACAGACGCCATGTATTTTTCAGAGAATCAGCTAACATTATTAAAGAGCCACGTGCCAAATGAACACTGTTAAAACGCTTAAGCCTACGGGTGGCATTATGAAGCACACAAACACCGTCTCAATAGCAATGCCTTTTGTCCTGGCTGCAACGATTACATACGGAAATGGCGCTGTTGCTGCACCGCAAATCACCCAAGCAGACCTCTCTGACAGTACGATCACCATCTATGGCACCGGATTTGGCAAAAAGGATCAACCTGCTCCTGTTCTTTGGGCATTTGGTCAGGACGTCAGAGAGAACGGCGTTCAGGTTGCCAAAGAGAGAGAGATCAGCTTTGGCCGAGCTGTTCCCGTTGGGAAGGATCCGAGCTCTAGTGTTTGGTCGAGCGGAACAGGAGCCATTTTCAGCCAAATCACTAGGACCTCGGGCATAACACATACGTACCGCGCTAACAACGAAGGTTGGCTTGGCTGGCCTCATGCATTTGGTGGAGGTAACACCCCCTACTCTGAGAAAGCCTACATCTCCTGGCGAGTTAAACCATCGGGCGACATCAACAGCTACAGAACGGTTCGAATATCAGATGTTAACGGCGCGTTTGACTCAGGAAAGGACCAATATTCTCCGGGAGAGCCAGTCCAGATTGTGACGGCCAATGGAGGTGAAATCAGCGGCAGGATCGTACACTTCGATGCAGCCAATTCCTTGGTACACCTCGAAGCAGGAGCCCTCCAGTTAACCAATAGTATCTCAGCCAAGATTGTCGGCCTAAACAGTCGAGCTTATGGTCTGCTTCGAGGGGATGAATACTTCCAGTCATCGATCTCGGGTAAATACTTAAGGTCTTACGAAACCATAAACCAAGGTGGTACCAACTCTATTTTTGTGACCAACAGATGGTTCGCAGTCCAATTCGATAGCAGCGGCAATGAGCTACGCCGGGGCTTCGAAACCGAAGCTGATGCCGGTTATGGAGCACCAGACATATCTGAGACCACGGATTGGAAGCTACTTGAAGCATACATCGACCTATCGGGAGAGTATGGTACCGGTTATATCTCAATGGATAGCACAGATCAGAAGTGGTTTAAAAATCTCTACATTAGCGAATCGAAGCCCAAAGACGCAGGCCCCACAATATCCAATTTGGGTTGGGAACCAGCGGGTGGATCTGAATCTGTCAATGTCGGCTTGAATTTCGGCGAAATCTATTTCGACACCACACCACAAAGAGTGATTTTAAGCGACCAAGGATTATTCTCCATGGTCAAGGGCAATCAAGAGTTCCAATACATAACTGAATGGTCTAATCAAAAGATTGTGGTAGATCTCATGTATAGGGAGCTCAACCCAAAAGGTCCTATTTTCGTCTACGTATTTGATGAACTCAACAACGTCAATACCACAGGTTTTTGTGTCGCTAACTGCGATGCCGACATGAGCCCTCCAAGCAAAATAAACCTTGGCATCAATTAGATGGCATTAGCGTGGGCTCAGCCCAGCTTACTCCAAGCCCACGCTATCTTCCTCGAAAAATACTATTAATAAATCCGCCCCCTCTTCCCAAATAATAAAAAAACGAAAGAATTAAAGAGAAGACAAGAGACTCCAGAGGAACCCCCTTCAAGCCTTGCGATTTAACTTGATTCGCAAAGAAAGCAAGCGGGCATATAACAACAAAAACAGAACCCCACATCGCAACAGACGACCCTGTAAATAGGTATATGAAAAAAGAGACCAAGGACAGTAAAAATAAAATTACAGTCAAAAAGACTTTGTCCTTCAAACCATAATTAGACTTCAGATAACTGGAGGCATGCCAAAACTGTCGTTTAAAAAAACCTTGTAGAGTATCGGGGTAGCCAAGATGAATCACATAGCATTCCTCTAAAAACCAAAGATCTAAACCCAAATCAGTGATATCTATTGATAGCTTAGTATCTTCTCCGGCATTAATTTTCTCATTAAACCCACCCAATTTCTCGAATAGGGATCTACTCAGGATAAAACTACCACCTGCGAGGGCCTTAACTTTTCGAGTTTCTTTGGCCGAACTAAGCTTCCAGCCACGTTCAACCCATGACGGTCGCTCTCGGAGAAGATATCCTCCCCCTACGCCGCCTACATTTTTATCACCAAGATACCCTACTGCTTCTGACAACCATTTTTCACTTGCTACGCAGTCACCATCAATAAACGCTAAAACTTCTCCTTTAGCCTGCTTAGCACCATAATTTCGAACGCCACCAACCTTTACGTCTTCTTTGATGAAGACTTTATTAGTGTAATTTTTGGCAATATTTACACTATCGTCCGTAGATCCGTTATCAACAACGATCAATTCATAACGTGTTTTTGGATAGTTCTGGCTCAGCAATGAATTGAGGCATTTGTCGAGATTCTTCGACTCATTAAAAACCGGAACAATTATCGAAACGAAAGGAAAAGATGTTTCATCTGTCATAATCAAAAAACCAATCAATATTAAAATTTACGGAAATAACTATAAGCTTTGAATGAAATAAGTATGCTTACCTTCAGCAGCCCTATCTTCCCGAACCACCACTTTGATTATAAACTCCTCCCTTAAAGACAAACTACATTTTAAATAATCTTTTAGAAAGGAGTTAAAGTCTTCTTGGCCTAGAATTGGGTCTATCGATATGCATATTTCAAATTCACCATAGTCGATTTGGCTGACGGTAAACTTGAAACAGTCTCCAGTCCGCTCCATGTAGGTATTGAGTGCTCGCCCAAATACAACAGCGTGAAACTTTTGCTCCGGATTGATATAGGCAAACTGCTGAGCTGTACGTCCACGCAGCTCTTCGATCGAGCACATCGAACCCAACTCACTACAATCAGCCTTGGCAAGGCTAACTGAATCTCCCAGCTGATAACGAACGATACTTTGAGATTTGCGAGAGACATCCGTGATCAACACCGTGTCTTCTTCTTCCTCAACCCAAAGCCAGGGATTCACCAAGTGCAAATGCCCTCTTGAACATTCAAAGGCGATGACATCGAACTCGGTGGACCCATATTCCTCAAAAACCGGAGCTCCAAACACCTCTGCGATAAACTTCTTCTGCGCGGGCAGGATCGACTCCGCCGTGCAGATCACGGCTTTTACGCCCCTTGGCTTAAGTCCCTTCTTTTGCGCAATCTGCGCGGCCTCAAGGATGAGCGACGTATATCCATACAGATACTCAGGGCTCCACTTGACCAGTTTTTCAACCGTTTCTTCAGCACCATCCTCCGCCGGGTAGAACACCTTACGGTTCAACAAAAAATCGCGGATCTTTGCCGTTAGGGAATTGGCTGCCCTACCCCATACTCGCGCTTCTCTCTGACCCAGTTTCAGACCGTGCTTGTTATAGCAATACGCCCTGACGGCAAGCATCTGCGCCAGCTCAGTTCTGGACAGAGAAATATGTGTTGGCTCTCCGGTGGTGCCCGCCGTGTGCCGGGAAAAACCCGATGCCACAGTGCTGCTGGCCGCGGACATTGCTCTTAGATCAGCCTTGCTCATTGGCGGTCTATCCGGCAATTCCGACAGAGAATGCACTGCCACACCCTGGGCATCTTTAGGCTGATCCTTGTTGAGTATACGAGACAGCCGCTGCAGTCTTTCGTTTGGCACTAATCCCCAAAGGTCCTCTACTTCAGCCTGAAACCTGGCAACAGGAAGCCGCAGAACCAGGTAGGTTAAGCGTGCCAATACATACCGAAAAAAGAACAAAGCCTTCAAGATGCCACCACCCCGTTATATACGCGCAGATACTGTTCGGCCATTGATCTTGCAGACAACTCTCCGGAGACTTTATGAAAAGCGTGCTCAGTTTTCCGATGAGTGGACTCTGTCTCGTTGAGCACGAGCGCTATGGCATCAACCAACTCTGAAGCAGGATCCTTTACCAGAACGCCACTATCCCCTTCATCCAGAACAAACGGGATCTCGCCAACGTCGGTAGATACAACGGGCAGGCGGACAGCCATCGCTTCGAGCAGAGTGATCGGCAAGCCCTCGGTAGACGAGGAAATGACCAAAACAGACGAGCGCGCCATCAAAGCGAGCACATTGTCGCAATACCCGGGCAAGCAGACGTCGCTGCCAAGACCGAGACGTGCAACCTGATCTTCCAGATCCTTACGCAGCATTCCATCGCCAACTATCAGCAATCCAGCTTTAGGAGCAGATTGTTTGATCTCACGGAAGCTATCAATAAGATGACTGAAGCCCTTTTCCTTGGATAGACGACCAACACCCAGAATCACCGGCTCATGGGTGCTAAAAAACTCTTCCAACGCCTCTGGCAAGGGTTCAGATACCTTGCGCTGAGTGTCGTCTACCGCCAGTCCGTTTCTTATTGTCGTGAGGCGACGGGGGCGAATCAGGCCCGTTGATAGTTCCTTCTTCATCGCCGCGCCAACCATGACCACTCCATCCAACCGACTGATCGCCAGTCGATCAAGCAATTCATATACCCACATCCTGGAAAAGCGAGGCGCGTGAACGTACCCGTGCAAAGTACTCACAACGGGAACCTTCCGACTAAACCGACCAAAGAGAGACATCAGAATATTGAATTTGTACCCGTGAGAATGCACCAGTTCGACGCCCCAATGCTCGGCCCACTCACAGATTTTCCGAGTTTCCGAGTAATTCAAGCCCGGAGTCATTCGCCATACTACAAGCGGCAATCCCAGTTTCTCAGCCTCGATCTCAAGCGGCTTTTGGTGAATCCCTTGCTCACCGGCACTGAGAATCATGGGCTCCAGCCCCTGTTTGATTTGCTCTGCTACCAGAGTCAACAGCATTCGCTCTGCGCCGTACAGGCCGCCACTATCAATCAGGTGCAATACCTTCAACTGGAACGCTCCCTGGCCGCGAGGCTCTCCATTCCGGATGGATTACCCGCCTTCGGTGAGCGTCCAGGCTTTGTTCCCACTACCTCATAGCGGTGCTTTAATCGCAGGAATCGTTTTTCGAGAAAATGGTAAGACGCTGAGGCAAGCACACCACTGAGAATCACGCCAGTCAGGAGCTGTAACCACTCGGGGAGAAAATTCAGTTTGTCGCCGGCCTGAAGGCCCCATACATGCCAAAGATAGATCGGGTAGGATATAACTCCGAGATAGACCGACACAGGGTGGTTCAACCAGCCCCAGAAAGCCCCTGAGCTGAGCCTGATCAATTGCAGCAATAGAATCGCGAGCAACAACGCATCAACCGTAAACGCCGGGCCGTAGGCATAATCGCCGCTGCCGTACTCTTTTGACAGGAACAACAGGCCCAAGGGGATAAAAGGCATCCAAAACCGGCTGCTGATGCTATTGAACACGGACATCCAACGCGGCTTTTGCGCCAGAAACGCCAAAAGGCATCCCAGAGCCAGATTATCAAAACGCGTATCGAACGCGTTGTAGGCGTAGGATGGTCCGTAGTCCAGGTAGGTATAGGAATAGGAGCGCCAGGCCAATACAACCAAACTGGCAATAATCAGGAAAGCAACCGCGTACTCCCGGCCGCGCCTCATCAGAAATACGAAAAGCATCGGCCAGATCAGATAGAACTGCTCTTCAATGGCCAGAGACCACACATGCGCAATGGACGACGACGAATGTCCCTCCAGCGCGTTGTGGTAGTTCATAAAATAGAACAGGCCGGGGACTATGGCTTCTTTGATGTCGTCATTACCGCGGAACAAATCCCACGAAATCGATACCAGCAAGAAGGCGTAGTAAGCCGGGAAGATGCGAAGAGACCGTCGCATGTAAAACTTTCTGAAGGAAACGGTTCCTGTTTTTGCATGTTCCTTTAGCAGGAGCCAGGTAATCAAAAACCCACTCAGAACGAAGAAGCCAGCCACGCCATGGCGTGCCGAAAAGAACAGCGTGCCTACCCCTGAGTGAGCCAGCACCACGGCCATCACGGCAACCATTCGAAATCCATCAAGCCCGGGGAGTTTTTTCTCCTCCAGCAAGGCTTCCAGGTTGGGCAACGCCATTATCCCTTCCTTGGGTTCCAGACAACCTTCTTCTCGCCCTTGGAGAAGGCGACAAATGCCTTAAAGGACGCAAGGTTTAACAACACGAAGTAGTATGGCAGGGCATACACGGTAGAAAGCGATTGCCCCCGGCTCTCTTTTTGATAGCCCGCCCACGCGAAATAGAGAAACAGGCCGTACCCTATCGCGGCTAACGCATACAACCCTTTCACCGGCGCCAGGTAAAGGGCAGCAATCGCAAGGGTTATCATGGGTGCAAAGGCCGCGTAGCGCAGCAGCTTGTGGGAGATAAGCTGCCAGGCAAACACTGGATCGTTAGTCGGGCTCATGAGCTGTTTCATGTCTTTGAGCGCCCACAGTGCACGCAGGCTTACCCGCACCCGCATGCTGAATTCACTGCCCCCATCGCTTAACGCTTCTTCCTTAAGCAGCGCCCCAGGTTCATAAACAACGCGGTACCCCTGCTCAACCACTTTGAGTGGCTGAACAAAATCCGGCAACTGATCGGCATTCAGCTCGGAATGCAGTTCTTTACGCATGGCGTCAATGCCACCGTCTACGCCTACCACAGAGCCCACCAGAGTCTCCTGTGCCCTGAGCCAGTTCTCATACTTCATGTAAGCGCTGCAGCCGTCGCCAATCAGGGCGCCCTCCGGGTTCACGTAGACCATTTTTCCGGTTACGTAACCCACGGATGGGTCGTTGAAGTTACTCACCAGTGCTTTCAGGGCTTGTTGATCCCATTCGGAGTTGGCATCCGAAAACGCCAGGATATCCCCCTCCGCATGCTGTTTGAGCATGTTGAGCCCTGCGGTTTTGCCCTGACGGGGTACCTGACGAAACAGTTTGACCGGGAAAGGCGCATCCGCGGCAACCGCCTGGACAATCTCGTCGGTTCCGTCCTCAGACTCATCGGAAACCACCAGGATCTCCAATTGCTCCCTGGGATAGTCCAACGCCAGCTTGTTTCTGAGCGTAGCCTCAATATCTTTGGCCTCGTTGTAGGCGGCGATAAGAATCGAGACTTTCGGCTGGTCAGCGCCGCTTTTGTTTACGGGCAAGGGTCGTGCGGATGCCAGCAGTCTGATACAGGCGGGATAGCCGAAGTAGATGTAAGCCAACAACAGGAAAGATATCCAGAATACTGCGACCATCATGCCATCCCTGCCACAGAGCTGGAACCTAGGGTGTTCGATGAGGGCTTAAGAACCCCTTCGCTTTCCAGAACCTGGCTCATGGTGGTAAACCGGAAATCCGACAGCAACTTGGTCAATCGCTGTTCACATACGTCAAGGTTGTTGTAATGACGGAAACGGGAGAACCATTTTACCTCTAGCCTGGGTTGCCCCGGGTCGATTTCCCAGGGATGCAGATAGAATACAAATGGCCGTTGCTGACGATTGATGCTGCCCAGGCCCCAGCGGCTGAACCAATACGGAAACAACCGGAAGTACCCCCCACCTGCGATAGGTAGCGTGTAGCCCGGGAACTGCAACGTGCTGAGAGGGAACTCGGCAAGCTCATAGCCCTTATCAGTAGTCAACCGGTGGGGCCAACGGGGTGTTCCCGGCATTCCATAACGGTCGTGGTGAACCGGGAAGATAGACGAATCCCAGGTAAACCCCTCTTCCGCCAGAATATCGAGCGCCCAGCGGGACTGGTTCGTGATGGAGTAACTCGCAGCCCGATACCCCGTAATGGGCTCTCCGGTAATGTCTTCGAGAATCTGTTTGGATCTGCGAGTCTCTTCCCGGAAAACCTCTGGTGTCTGGTTGTAGATAAGCTGATGACTGTAGCCATGGCTGGCAACCTCATGCCCGGCAGTCTGGATTGCTTTCACAAGCGAAGGAGACTTGTTTGCGACCCAACCCAATGTGAAGAACGTAGCTTTACATTGTTGGTTGTCGAGTAATTCCAATAGTCGATTTACATTGGCCTCCACCCGGTATTCCATGGCGTGCCACTCGTCACGGTTGACGGCCTCTGCCAACGCCGCTACCTGAAAGTAGTCTTCGACATCGATGGTCAATGCGTTAGAAATCGAATAATTAGTCATGGCGCTTGCATCGCCTCCGTTTTTTCCTGCAAAGAACAACGGTGAAGCTTTACCGCTACATTGCTGTATACGCGCTCACACGGGCCTACGGTAGATTCAACTTGTTCTCTATACTGTTCCAGCTTCCTACCTTCCGTTTCTGAGAGATGGGTCGTCACCAACCAAATCGTCCGGTAGCTATCGAGGCCGCTCAACTCAACGGGATACTCATCCGTGGTTTTGAAATAGTTTTCTGGCACTAACTCGAACGGCAACGACTTCAAACCACAATCAAGCGGAGCCTGCTTCTGGTAATAATTGATGGCTGCCTGCCCTCTTGGGTTCATGTAAAGCACTGCCTGATCGGTAGAGCAATGCTCTGTGAGGTAACGAAACACGCCTGCCCAACGATTCGGTTCGCGATGTGTATAAGCGTGAGCAGACACCGCCAGGAACAGCATCGCCAGCGCCATCGGCGCCAGAGTCCACGAACGGAACGCCTTTGCGGCTCCGACCGCCCCGAGCATCAGATAAAACGGCATAAACGGTGTAAAAAAGCGTGTGGAGAAGACCGGCTCAACCTGAGAAACCAGAAATACAATCCCGACAGGCACCACAGCGATGACGAGCCCACTAATCCATAGTTGAAGCGGTCTGTTTCCCCTGAGTTTTGCGCCACCCTCGGAATACAGAAGCCATAACAAGCCGATCAGAATCAGACCGCCTAAAGCAAGCAGCAACCCAAAGCGCACCAGGTCACTGGCCTCCGGCGCGGCTCCGGAATAATCAAAACCAAGATAAACCAGAGATCTCAGGTTGGGGGTGGTCAGCCACGCCAGTTGACCACTTTCCTTGAACACCACAAACGCAAGAATGGGAAGAAAACTCAGTCCGATGAGAATGTGGGCGCCCAACCACTTACCCACATCCCCACGCCCCTTCAATGAGGGTAACGCCATTAGGCCGAGGCAAAATATGCCAAGCGCGATAAAGAAATGGGTATGTACTGCAAATACCCCCGCTAATGCGTACCACAACCAATATCCTCGATTACCGTCGAGTACGATGCGAGTCCAGCAGAACCACATGAGCGCCATGAAAAACAGGGCAAGAGCATAGCCCCGAATCTCAACACTGTAGCGGGCAAGATAGAAATGGCAGAGGCTAAGAGCCAGGAATGAAAACGCAGCTCTTACGCCAAAATAATTACGTATCGGCAGGAACATTAGCCAGAGCGCGCCGGAAAAACACACCAGGGAAAATAGCCGAAGGAAAAGCTCTGATTCTGCGGCTATGCTCCAGATCTTGAGCAGGATGTAATACAGAGCCATGTTCGCTTCATATCGGGAAATGAAGTGAAACAAATCGCCCCAATTCAGATTGATAAAATAGGTCGTCAGCGCTTCGTCAAACCAGACACCCTCGCTGAGGCTGTAGTTAAGGCCATAAAACAAACATAGGCCTACCGACACCAGCAAGGCAACAAACCACAGGTTTCTCTCGGCAACGGATAGCTGGGAGGTCATTTTACCGATTCCCCGGCCGCTGCAATGACCGAAGTCTTGCGTTCAGTCTCGCGACCTCGCACGTGCTCTTGAATCAGGTAGAGTGGACGTCGCTTGGTCTCATCAAACATCCGCCCAAGATATTCTCCCAACACACCGAGGAACATCAACTGGATCCCGCCAATAAAAAGAATCACTGTCATGAGCGACGGATAACCTGGCACCGGATCGCCCCAGAGCAGGGTTTTGACAACAACATAGGCTCCATAAACGAACGAGCCGAAGGCCAACAAGACACCGATATAGGAGGCCAGCTTCAGCGGAAGCGTGGTAAACGACGTAATACCGTCCAGGGCGAAATTCCAGAGCTTCCAGTAATTGAATTTGGTATCACCCGCATGTCGAGGATCACGTGAGTATTTCAGCGCAACCTGTGGGTAGCCGATCCACGAAAAAAGTCCTTTCATAAAGCGGTTTGATTCCGGCAGGCTCTTCAACGCATTGACAGCCCGACGACTCAGTAACCGAAAATCGCCGGTATCGCGAGGAATCGAGAATCGCCCAACGCGAGCCATTAATCGGTAAAAAGCACTGGCGGTTACTTTCTTCGCGAACGATTCGCCGTGACGTTCCGTTCTCTGGCCATAGACGGTGTCGTAGCCTTGTCGCCAAAGCTTGAGCATGTCTGGAATGAGTTCAGGGGGATCCTGTAGGTCTGCATCGATAATAATGACCGCATCGCTATCGACATGATCCAGGCCAGCGGTCAGCGCGGCCTCCTTTCCGAAATTCCGGGAGAGCCTTAGCAGGGAAACGCGAGGATCATCCTGAATCAGGTCGTGAACCAATTCGATGGACCTATCCGAGCTACCGTCATCAACAAATAACAACTCGAAACGGGTACCCTCCAACGTTTCACAAACATCGACTGTTCTGCGATAGAACTCACCAATTACAGCTTCCTCATTGTAAACCGGTACTAAAACAGTCAAAGAATCCATTCTCGGCGCTCGCTTAAGTCCCAAAGGTCCAGGACTTATTAAGTAAAAAAGTAATCAAAAACACTAATCCCGTGGCAAGAACCTGCGCCACAACGTATTGCAGAGCGAAAAGGCTATTTAAAACGAACATGGCCGCCAGGTTGATGCAGAATCCTACCGCAGCAATAATCATGAATTTTACCGCCGTGTGCCCGTAGCTCTTGCCCCTTGTATCGAATACGAATCGGCGATTGAGCTCGTGATTTACAACCGCGCCGATGACAAAGCCAATGGATGTTGCGCTCAACACCGAGAGCCCAAAAATCTCTACCGTGCTCAATAGCATGGTGTAGTGCGCCAGTGTTCCTACGACGCCCGCAGCTCCATAACGAAAGAGGGCCGCTACGTTACTTTGGGTTCCCAACAACATATCGCGGCTCACCTCAGTCGGTATTCCAGACCAAACAACACCCAGTTCTCATCGTATTCCCGGCTGGAAATATCGCTGGACTTGGTGTCGTGCCCTACCCTGGCCAACAAGCTCAAATCCCTGGTTGCCTGGTGCTCAGCGCCCATCACAAGCCGGGCAACCTCGTCCTGGGTGTCGTCGCGTTCATAACTCAGGTGGTCGAAGCCCAGTGCCAGGTATCCGGTGGTCAGTTCCGAGAACTGGCGAGAATAGCGGGCATTAATGCCGGCTTTGTCTTCTTTCTCGTCGCTTTCCAGGTAATCCGAGCGATAAGCATACAGGTCAAGATTCAGTGAGGAGGCGTCGGAAAACTGCTTGTTGATGCCGGTCGACAAAACGCTGTTTTCAACGGTGATGCTTTCGCGGAGGTTGAACTCGAACTCTCCGAAACGAAGGTCAAGCGTGGACGTGCGGTCTGTCAGCTCCCTTGAGGCATTCAGGTACCATTCGGTACTCGGATTGATTTGCCGGGTAAGGTTTATCTGGCCTACCAGCCCATCGCTCGACTGGTTGGTATTGGCGTAATCCGTTTCGATCTCACTCACGCCAACAGAACCGGAAAGAGACGTGGTCGCCCAACGGTTCTCGAAGGTAACCTGGGCACTATTCACATCCACTTCTGCGCCATAGTCGAACTCGGTTTGACTGTGGGAAACGCTCAGTCCCCCGGTGAATGTTGAACTGAACAGGTGGTTCCAGGCGATAGAACCGGTATAGCGCTCACTGTCCGTTTCCTCCGGTTCGTCGTACTCGGTGTTGGCGTAGCGGGCAGAAAGATTGAGCCAGTTGGTGTCATTCAGACGCCAGAGGTATCTGGGGCCAGTGCTGAACACGTTTTTTCGGGTTCGGTTGTCCGGTGTGTCACTCTGGCGAGTGTCCTGGTTCACTTCCCTAAGGTTGTTGTCCACTTCCCAGTAAAGCTGGTTGGCGAGCTCGCAATCGCCCTGGAAGTCCATTTCCGCGAAGCTCTCGCTGTCAAAGCTATCGTCCTGCCACCAGGAATACCCCAGAGTGCCCAGGAAATCAGCGTTGCAGCGTCCGGGATCTGTCTGGTAACCGGCGGTAAGGTAGGCACGGGTCTCGAAATCGCTGTCTTCATTCGTATCTGCTTTGCGGGCATTGTCGGTGAAGCGGCTGTCCAGCCCGAACGTGACCTCACTTTGCGCAAACACGGGGAACGAGCAGACACCAGCCAGTAACATTACTGGTATTGCCTTTACTGCAACGGGTGTCCCTACCCTCTGCTGATCAGCCATTGATCACCGCTCCTACAAACTTGTCCGGATTGAAAGCCGTCGCAGCTTGTTCGGCCGTCGCCGCAGTGATCTTGCCGTGAGGTACCACCAGCATGGCGTAATCGCAGAGTTCGGTCAGAATGCGGGCATCCGGAGATTCGGATATCGGCGCCGTGTCCAGGACGATGAAACGGTCCGGGTAGCGACGACGGATTGCCTGCAGGAATTGCTTCATCCGGAAGGAGGTAAAAAACTCGCCCGGTGTTTCACGGCGACTGCCCGCCGGAATCAGCCTCAGCCTGGGAATACCGGTCGGATAGAGAATCCTGGAAATGTCGTAGTCCGGGTCATCCAGAAAGTCGGTCAGGCCTGTCTCGGGCATCACATCCAGTGTGGAGTGCAAAGACGGTTCGCGCAGGTTGCAGTCGATGATCAAAGCCGTCTTGGCCTGATCAAAGGCAAAGGCTGCAGCAAGATTCAGGGCTACAAACGAGGAACCGGCGCCAGAGCTGGCACCGCTCACGACCAGAGTGAAGTTATTGCCTCCGGAAACCTCCAGCAGCTTGGTTCTCAGATCCCGGAAACGGTTGACCAGCGCGCGGTTGCGGGACTCGGGATAGATAATCCGACGCTCGTCGAGGTCGTCGTGCGTGAGCCTTCTGGGCTCCTGCATACGCACGATCTGCTTACTGATAACGTATTTATCAACCGCGCCGGGGCCCAGTTCCAGAGAGCTTGGCACCAGCATGCGGGAGTCTTCGTCATCCCGGAAATCCAGCTCTTGCTTCAAACGCTCCTTGCGCTTCAGCCAAAAGGAATGCTCTTCACTGCCCGCCGGGCTGCTGCCGGTTGTCTCATTGCCAGAATCCTGGGATTCCTCGGGATCAAATCCGGACCGATCATTTCGTTGTTCTGGCATCAGATCACTCCCATTTGAGCTAGCACAACGATGGTCACATACACTGTTACCGTGAGCACCGCGAAAATCCCGATCAGTAACGTAACCTTTCGATCCCGTCGCTTTTCGTAGGGTGTTCGTACCTCCGGAATCTCAACAAGAACCGGCAAACCAATGTCTTCTTCCAACTGCTTTCTGGCACGAATCCGGGGATCTACCTGTAATAGACCCGCAACCGCTCCAAAGGGTGCTGCCAGCCCCAGGAACAATCCAGCCGCAGCAAACATGGAGAACTGGGGGCCAGAGGGCGTACGCGGGAATTGAGCGGTTTCATTAATGCGGTAGTTGAGCCCCTGCCCTTCAATGTCGAGATGCATGGAGACCCGCGCTTTTTCCCGGCGTTTGAGCAGGTCATCGTAAATCTCACGGTTCACTTCCATGTCGCGGGTGAGCTCAGAGTACTGGGCCTTGTTGGCCTGGATGCGCTCCATGCGCTTTGCTTGCTGTTCCAGCAGACGGGAGAGCGAAGTAATTCTGGTATCCACGGTGGCCATATCCGCCCGAGTGGTAGAGAGGTTCGCCCGCAGTTCCTGGTAGAGCGGGTTAACGGCTTCTTCGCCCTCAAGTGAACTCACGTCGGTCGGCCGTTCTGCCGCCTGATCTCGTTGTTTGCGCAGTTCCGCCAGCTGTTCCCGGAGTATCACGATATCCGGGTAGGTATCGTGGTATTGCAGCCGCAGACTATCCAGGCGCTCTTCCAGGATCCGGATCCGCTCTCTGTAGGTATCCTCAGTTCGGCCTTGCGTGATCGTGGGCCGGATGCCTCCGAGCTGGCTCTGAAGTGAAGCCGCACGGGTTTCAAGTTCTTTTTTCTCGAGTTCGGCCAGTTCCAGCTGATTACGAAGCTGCGCCATGCGGGCATTAGCCTCCTGCTCCGTTCCATCGGTGTTTTCAGAGAGGAACTCCTTGAGCCGGTTCTCAGCCTGGGCCAGTTGCTGCTCGTAGCTTTTGACCTGTTTGTCGATGAAATCGTAGGCGTTGCGGCTTTCGGCCCGCTTACGGTCTTTGGTTTCTTCTATAAAGACCTGCCCCAGTTTCTGGGCAACGCGAAATGCTTCCATCTGGGAAGTGGACGAGAAGCCAATACTGAAATAACTGTCGCCCCGGGGCCTGACCGACAAACCCGAGCGAATGTTCGCAATCCGGTACTCAAGTGCCGCCGGGTCAGAGGGCGCATCCGGATAGATTTCAGGATCCAAAGCCACTTTCTCGATCAGGCTCCGGCTCATCAGCAATTCTTTTGCAGCCGAGGTACGGTCGTTGATCTCCGTGGCCACGGCGCGCCCTTCCATCAAAGGCGCAATGATGTTGCGGTCGTCTACGAAGATGATGGTCTCAGACTGATACTTATAGGGCCATACAAAGCCTGCGCCAAGCACTGCAAAACTGACAATCACAAACGCAAGGAACGCGAGGCCCTTCCGGCCCCGGACCTCGCGAATGATCTCCTGCGGTAACTGGGATAACGGTAATGCCATAACCTAACCCGCCTTCAGACCTTTTAGCTCTACAACCACTCAGAAACTGCGCTCTGGAATGGTAAGAATGTCACCCGGCCGCATGCCGTAGTTGGTTTCAACCCGGCCTTTGTTCAGGATGTCGTCCAGTTTTACGGGAATGGCAACCACCTCGCCCTCAAGCTTCCGATACAGCATGGCGTTGTTCAGCGCGGCAAACTCGTTCGCACCACCGGCATTCAGGAAGATATCCAGAACCGTCATGCCGCTCTGGTGAGGCACTGAAATGGGCTGGCGAACCGCACCGGTTACCCGCACCCGGTCTGTGAATTCATGGCTGCCCATGGAGGTCACAACCACACTCACCTGTGGCTCACGAATGTACTCAGTCAGGGAAGTACGAATGGAGCTGGCCAACTCTTCGGGCGTGCGGCCACTGGCCTGCACGTCGCCTACCAGCGGTACGGAGATCTTGCCGTCAGGCCGAACCGGAACGGAGATGCTGAGATCCTCGTTGCGCCACACAGAAACCCGTACGACATCGGTTGCGCCCAGTATGTACTGATCCACGCTATCCCGGGTATCAACGGCCAATGCACGCTGGATCTGTTCTGAAGAGGAAGCGGAAGGGCCGGCACAACCCGTTGCCAAAACTACCGCCATGAGGGACACAATAAGCCCTTGGATGAGATACTTCCGTGACATCTTTATTCCTCTCTTGTGAGGTCCGTGCTCTATTCCATGTTCCGGGAACAGCTGACTCCCGAAACTACCTTGATCCTTTTTTGAACAATACCACTTCTACTGTCTGAATTATAATCAACAGATCAAGAAGTAAACTCTGGTTCTTGATGTAGTAGAGGTCGTAGCGCAGCTTTTCCCGGGTGTCCTCTTCGTTGTCCGCATAGGCGAAACACAATTGAGCCCAACCGGTCAGCCCGGGCTTTACCCGGTGCCTTTCTGCATAAAACGGAATCTTTTCAGACAGCTGCTCAACGAACACCGGCCGTTCTGGCCTCGGCCCGACAAAGGCCATGGTGCCATTCAGTACATTAAAGATCTGTGGCAGTTCATCAATCCGCACCTTACGGATAAATTCGCCAACGCGTGTCACCCGGGTATCGTTCTTCCGAGCCCAGACTGCGCCGTTCTTTTCCGCGTCGGTAATCATGGACCGAAACTTGTGCACCTTGAACACCTGGTTGTTCAGACCTACCCGTTCCTGGCTGTAAATCACCGGTGCTTTCAATCCGTCTTCCAGTTTGATGGCGATGGCGGTGAGAATCATGATCGGGAACGTGGCCAGCAGAAGCGTACCGGAGGCCAGAACGTCCAGCGCCCGCTTGCCAACGCCATACACCGAAGAGACCGTGAATCCGTCAGAGAACACCAGCCAGCCGCGGGTGATCATCTCCAGAGCCACCTTACGGGATTCCCGCTCGTAGAAGTTGGCACCGTCGATAATGTGCACACCTTCCATTTTGCATTCCAGAAGGTCTTCCATCGGCAAGCCCCGACGGCGGTCGTCCACCGCAACCACAATCTCCCTCACCGGGTGTCGAAGAACGTAGTCATGCAAGGAGGTTGGAAGATTAATGAGGTACTGCTCATCCACTTCCACCGTGTCATCCGGCATGGAAACGAAGCCGTCCAGTGAAAAACCTTTGCGGTTGAAGGGAGTGGTCAGGTCCTCGAACATCTGTTTTGCCCGGCGGCCGGCACCCAGCACCAGAACCCGGCGCTTGAAGCGGTCCTTGCCGACCACAGCAAAGAACACCACTCTGGCAATGCCCAGCGAAAATATCGCCAGCACAGTCGCCGATGTCAGTAACCCGAAGCTGCCCAGATACCAGAGCCAGTCATCAGCCACGAAATAGGCAAAGCCGTGCAGCGGTATGGCGAGAATCATGGCCATGATGGTGCGTAGCATCATGCCGGACATGCCTTCTTCCACACGGGACTGGTGTACGCCCAGGGCGATCATGACGATCAGATTGAACAACGCAAAGATCGTGATGGAAGGGAGGACAAAAACAAGATTATCGAGGAAGAATTCGAGCTCGCCGAAGAAGCGGAAAAACACCGCCAGTGCGAACGCAAGGCCCATGACGATCAGATCGATCAGGCCGAGAATAACAAAAGGTAAGTGTATATAGTGTCTGAACAACCTGACGTGGGCCACGTCGACTCCTTGTGCGGTTCACACTGCCTGTACTGCAAGCATCCTTTGCTACACACTGTAACAAACCGTTACGGGATTGTACGGCAATTCATTGAAACTGCAATGTGGGCCACTCGCCCATTTCGTTCAATTTTACAAATATTTTATAGTTGCGACACAAACTCGTGCACCGGCATCACCTCAAGCCGCCCCAGACTAGCACAACTGTCCATAATGGCGTCGCATTGCTGGGCAGGAAAGCGTGTCTGAAGATTGGCCCGGAATTTCTCCACCAACAGAGGCATGCCTTCCTTGCGCCGGCGTCGGTGCCCTATCGGGTATTCCACGGCAACCTTGTCGGTACTGGAGCCATCCTTGAAGAAAACCTGTATCGCATTGGCGATTGATCGTTTATCGGCCTCGAGGTATTCGCGGGTATATCGTTCATCCTCGATGACCTGCATTTTTTCTCTCAGGCGGTCGATTTCTGGATGGGCCTGGTGAAAGCTGTCTTCGTAATGCTCTGCCGTCAGGTTGCCAAAGATCAGTGGCACCGCCGTCATGTACTGCAGGCAGTGATCCCGGTCTGCCGGATTGGCGAGTTTGCCCTGCTTGGAAATAATGCGAATAGCCGACTCGTGGGTGGTAATCTCTATGCGATCAATGTCTTCCAGCCGGCCCTTCACTTGTGGGTGCAGTGTTACTGCGGCCTCGGCGGCGGTCTGGGCATGAAACTCTGCCGGGAACGAGATCTTGAACAGGATGTTTTCCATCACGTAGGAGCCGAAAGGCTGTGGTAATGCGAAGCTACGTGATGATTCGGGTTTCAGGGCCTGATCTCGATTGGTCTTGCTGAAGAGGACGTCGTAGAAGCCCCATTGTGGCGCCGTCAGCACCCCGGGAATGCCCATCTCCCCTCGCATGGCAATATCTGCCAGGCGAACACCCCGCGAGGTGGCATCGCCTGCCGCCCAGGATTTACGGGAACCGGCGTTGGGCGCGTGGCGATAGGTGCGCAGGGCCTGGCCATCGACCCAGGCATGAGACAGCGCGGAGAGCATCTGTTCCCGGTTGGCGCCCATCAGTTTGGCACTGACGGCGGTCGACGCCACCTTCACCAACACAACATGATCCAGCCCGACCCGGTTAAACGAGTTCTCAAGGGCAAGTACACCCTGAATTTCATGGGCCAGAATCATGGCTTCAAGAACGGCCTTCATGGCTAGTGGCGCCTGGCCATTGGCAACGCGCTTCTGCGAGAGGTGATCGGCAACTGCAAGAATGGCGCCGAGGTTATCGGAGGGGTGGCCCCATTCGGCCGCCAGCCAGGTATCGTTGTAATCCAGCCAGCGGACGATACAGCCAATGTCCCAGGCGGCTTTCACCGGGTCCAGGCGGTATGGAGTGCCAGGCACCCGGGCGCCGTGGGGAACGATCGTGCCTTCCACCAGCGGGCCCAGGTGTTTGGTGCATTCCGGAAAACGCAACGCCAGCAAACCGCAGCCCAGGGTGTCCATCAGGCAATAACGGGCCGTTTCCCAGGCTTCTTCGCTTTCTATGCGGTAATCAAGGGCATAGTCGGCGATTTGTTGCAGTACGTCGTCGTAGTCCGGGCGTTCGTTGAGATCGTAAGTGGCAGACATATTACGGCCCTCCTGTCCCAACTATAGGAGCCATCAGAAGCTGTCGCCAGGTACCCTCACCCAACCTTCCATGATAATCCGCGCACTGCGGCTCATGATCGCCTTGGTGGCAGTCCACTGACCATTTACTTCCTTCGCTTCCGCCCCCACCCGAAGGGTTCCGGACGGATGCCCGAAAGTCACATGGGTACGGTCTCCGCCGCCAGCTGCCAAATTAACCAGCGTACCGGGAATAGCAGAGGCCGTTGCAATAGCCACCGCAGCCGTACCCATCATGGCGTGGTGCAGCTTGCCCATGGACAGCGCCCGAACCAGTACATCGATATCGGCCGCATTGATCTGTTTACCGCTGGATGACACGTAATCCGAAGGTTTGGCCACAAACGCCACTTTCGGGGTGTGCTGACGACTGGCAGCTTCCGCGATATCCGAGATCAGTCCCATTTTCACCGCGCCATGGGCGCGAATGGTTTCGAACATGGCCAGCGCCTTGGGGTCGCTGTTGATGTCGTTCTGCAGCTCGGTGCCCTTGTAGCCAATGTCTTCGGCATTGATGAAAATGGTCGGGATACCGGCATTGATCATGGTGGCACTCAGGGTGCCGACACCAGGCACTTCCAGCTCATCCACCAGGTTACCCGTGGGGAACATGGCCCCTTCACCATCGGCGGGGTCCATAAACTCGATCTGCACTTCCGCCGCCGGGAAGGTTACGCCATCCAGTTCAAAATCACCGGTTTCCTGTACTTCACCGTTGGTGATGGGCACGTGGGCCACGATGGTTTTGCGGATGTTGGCCTGCCATATACGAACGGTACAGATGCCGTTTTCGGGAATACGCTCTTTGGCCACAAAGCCGCCGTTAATGGCGAATGCGCCTACGGCGGCGGTGAGATTGCCGCAGTTACCACTCCAGTCAACAAAGGGTTTGTCGATGGACACCTGGCCAAACAGATAATCGACGTCGTGATCCGGTTGCGTGGGCGCTGCCAGGATTACCGATTTACTGGTGCTGGAGGTGGCATTACCCAGGCCATCGATCTGCTTTTCGTAGGGATCGGGGCTGCCAATTACGCGCAGCAAAAGCTTGTCTCGCGCTTCACCCGGTACCTGGCAGGCTTCGGGCAGATCTTGCAGGCGGAAGAAGACGCCTTTACTGGTACCGCCACGCATGTAGGTGGCAGGAATACGAACTTGGGGAGCAAAACTCATTGAGCGAGCCTCACTTGAATGAATGTTTCAGGCGGGAGCCAGGAACAGCTCCCGCCTGACCTTGCCATGGCGATCAGGCTGCGCTTTCAGACGCCAGGAAATCCTGGGCAAAGCGCTGCAGTACGCCACCGGCAGAATACACGGTGACTTCTTCCGCAGTATCCAGGCGACAGATCACCGGCACCCGGTCCACTTCACCACTCTTGCGGTGAATGACCAGTTCCAGCTTGGCGCCCGGTGCGGGCTTGCCTTCCACATCGTAGGTCTCGGTACCATCCAGCTGAAGCGTGTGGCGCGTGGTGCCCTCTTCGAACTGCAGCGGCATCACACCCATACCGATCAGGTTGGTGCGATGAATTCGCTCGAAGCCTTCGGCGACGATGGTCTCTACACCTGCAAGGGCAACACCCTTGGCCGCCCAGTCACGGGAAGAACCCTGCCCGTAGTCTGCACCGGCAATGATGATCAGCGGCTGCTTGCGTTCCATGTAGGTTTCAATGGCTTCCCACATGCGCATGGTCTTGCCTTCCGGCTCCACACGGGCCAGGGAACCCTGCACCACTTCCCCGTTTTCGTCCCGAACCATTTCGTTGAACAGTTTCGGGTTAGCGAGGGTCGCTCGCTGGGCAGTCAGGTGGTCACCACGGTGAGTGGCATAGGAGTTGAAGTCTTCCTCCGGCAGGCCCATCTTGTGCAGGTACTCACCGGCAGCCGAGTCCATCATGATGGCGTTGGATGGCGACAGGTGGTCTGTGGTGATGTTGTCCGGCAGGATCGCCAGCGGGCGCATACCCTTGAGCGCGCGCTCGGCGGCCATGGTGCCTTCCCAGTATGGCGGCCGACGGATGTAGGTGGACTGCGGGCGCCACTCGTACAGCGGGCTCTTGGCCTGTTCGGCTTCATCCAGATTGAACATCGGGATGTACACCTGCTTGAACTGCTCCGGCTTCACGTATTCGCCGACAATGCGGTCGATTTCTTCATCAGACGGCCACAGGTCTTTCAGGGTGACGGGGTTGCCATCCTTGTCGTAACCCAGGGCGTCCTGTTCGATATCGAACCGAACGGTACCGGCGATGGCATAGGCGACGACCAGCGGAGGTGACGCCAGGAAGGCCTGTTTCGCGTATGGGTGAATCCGGCCATCGAAGTTCCGGTTACCGGAGAGAACGGCGGTGGAATACAGGTCCTGATCAATGATCTCCTGCTGGATTTTCGGGTCCAGGGCGCCAGACATGCCGTTACAGGTGGTGCAGGCATAGGCCACGATACCGAAACCCAGTTTCTCCAGTTCTGGTAACAAACCGGCTTCTTCCAGATACAGGCGGGCCACTTTGGAACCCGGTGCGAAGGAAGATTTCACCCAGGGTTTGCGCACCAGCCCCAGTTCGTTGGCTTTCTTGGCCAGCAGGCCAGCCGCCACCACGTTGCGGGGGTTGGAAGTGTTGGTGCAGGAGGTAATGGCAGCGATGATGACCGCGCCATCCGGCATCAGGCCCTTTTTCTCCTCTTCCAGTGCCTTGTCCAGATTCACGGCAATGCCGCGATCGTGCAGATCGGACGTGGCGACACGGCGGTGCGGGTTGGACGGGCCGGCCACGTTACGGACCACGGTAGACAGATCAAACTCCAGCACGCGCTCGTACTGGGCCCCGGTCATCTCGCTGGCCCACAGGCCGGTTTCCTTGGCGTACTTCTCAACCAGGTCTACCTGCTCTGGCTCACGACCGGTCAGCTTCAGGTAGTCGACGGTCTGCTCGTCGATGTAGAACATCGCGGCCGTAGCACCGTATTCCGGGGTCATGTTGGAAATGGTGGCGCGGTCGCCGATGGTCAGGCTCGACGCACCTTCGCCGAAGAATTCCAGGTAGGCGCCGACCACGCGCTCCTTACGCAGGAACTCGGTAATCGCCAAAACAATATCGGTGGCGGTGATGCCCGGCTGGCGCTTGCCAGTCAGCTTCACACCCACGATATCCGGCAGACGCATCATGGACGGACGGCCCAGCATCACAGTTTCCGCTTCCAGACCGCCCACGCCAACGGCGATAACACCCAACGCATCAATGTGCGGCGTATGGCTGTCGGTGCCCACACAGGTATCCGGGAAGGCAATCGGGTGACCGTCTTCATCCGGGCGGTTCTGAATCACCGGCGACATCTTCTCCAGATTGATCTGGTGCATGATGCCGTTACCGGCCGGAATCACGTCCACATTCTTGAATGCGGTGCGGGTCCAGTTGATGAAGTGAAAACGATCTTCGTTACGGCGGTCTTCGATGGCGCGGTTCTTTTCGAAGGCATCCGGGTCAAAACCCGGGGCTTCAACGGCCAGGGAATGGTCAACAATCAGCTGGGTCTGAACCACCGGGTTGACTTTGGAGGGATCACCACCCTTCTCGGCAATGGCATCACGCAGGCCGGCCAGGTCCACCAGGGCGGTCTGGCCCAGGATGTCATGGCACACCACCCGCGCCGGATACCAGGGGAAATCCAGGTCGCGGCGACGCTCAATCAGCTGCTTGAGGGAATCAGTCAGGGACTCCGAATCACAACGGCGCACCAGCTGCTCCGCCAGAATCTTGGAGGTATAAGGCAGCTTGGCGTAAGCGCCAGGCTGGATGTCTTCTACCGCCTGGCGCGTATCGTAGTATTTCAGTTCCGTGCCCGGCAGGGCTTTACGGTATTGGGTATTCATAGTCTCTCTCAGCTCCGCTTGTCGATGGGCAACCAGTCCTGATGTTCAGGGCCTGTGTACTCAGCGCTCGGGCGGATAATTCGGTTGTTGGCGCGTTGCTCTTTCACGTGGGCGGTCCAGCCGGATACCCGGGACATCACGAAGATGGGCGTGAACAACTCGGTCGGAATGCCCATGAAGTGATAGGCCGAGGCGTGGAAGAAGTCGGCGTTACAGAACAGCTTCTTCTCGCGCCACATGACTTCTTCACAGCGAACGGAAACCGGGTACAGCACGGTATCGCCCACTTCCTTGGCCAGCTTTTCAGACCACTTTTTGATAATGGCATTGCGCGGGTCGGATTCGCTGTAGATGGCGTGTCCGAAGCCCATGATTTTTTCTTTGCGTTCCAGCATGCCCATCAGGCCGGCTTCGGCCTCTTCCGGGGTCTTGAACTTCTGAATCAGTTCCATCGCCGCTTCGTTGGCGCCGCCGTGCAGCGGGCCGCGCAGGGAGCCGATAGCACCGGTCACGCAGCTGTGGATGTCAGACAACGTGGAGGCGCATACACGTGCCGTGAAGGTAGAGGCGTTGAACTCGTGCTCCGCGTAAAGAATCAGGGAGACGTTCATCACCCGCTCATGCAGCTCGCTGGGCTTCTTGCCATGCAGGAGCTCCAGGAACACGCCACCAATGGAATCGCATTCGGTATTGGCGGTATCAATGCGAATGCCTTCGTGGGCAAAGCGGTACCAGTAGGTGATGATGGCCGGGAACACCGCCAGCATGCGGTCGATCTTGTCGTCCTGCTCGCTGAAATCCTGTTCGGTTTCCAGGTTACCGAGCATGGAGCAACCGGTACGCATCACATCCATCGGATGCGCGTCCTTGGGGATCTGCTCCAGCACCAGCTTCAGCGCTTCCGGCAGGTTACGCAGGCTCTTGAGCTTGGTTTTGTAGGCATCCAGCTCGGCCTGGTTCGGCAGTTTGCCTCGCAGCAGAAGGTAAGCCACTTCTTCGAACTGGGCGTTATCCGCCAGATCGGTAATATCGTATCCGCGGTAGGTCAGGCCGGTACCGGTTTTGCCAACGGTGCACAGGGCGGTTTCACCAGCTACCTGGCCACGCAGGCCAGCGCCACCGAGTTTCTTTGCTTCAGCCATGTTGGTCTCCCAGATTTTCTGTTTATATTTTGTTCAGTTTAACGCAATCAGTCTTTTTTCTGAGCGAACAGCTGGTCCAGCTTCTGCTCGAAATCGTGGTAGTTGAGGAAATCGTACAGCTCCATACGGGTCTGCATCAGGTCAACCACGTCTTTCTGGTCACCTTTTTCCAGAATATTCTGGTATACCGTCAACGCTGCCTTGTTCATGGCACGGAAGGCGCTCAGCGGGTACAGCACCATCGCCGCGCCGGCATCCGCCAGTTCTTTCCGGTTGTACAGCGGCGTGGCGCCAAATTCGGTGATGTTGGCCAGAATCGGCGCATCGATCGCCTCGGCAAAGGCTTTGTAGTCACTCAGTTCGCGCACGGCTTCAGCGAAGATACCGTCGGCCCCGGCTTCGATACAGGCTTTGGCACGGTCAATCGCCGCTTCCAGCCCTTCCTTCTGGAACGCATCAGTACGGGCCATGATGAAGAAGTCTTTGTCTTCACGAGCGTCGGCTGCGGCTTTAATACGGTCTACCATTTCCTCTTTGGAAACGATTTCCTTGTTCGGGCGGTGGCCGCAGCGCTTCTGGGCGACCTGGTCTTCAATGTGTACGGCAGCGGCGCCGGCACGCTCCATCTCCCGAATGGTACGGGCAATGTTAAACGCCCCGCCCCAGCCAGTATCGATATCGACCAGCAGCGGAACATCAACCGCGGCGGTAATCCGGCGCACATCTTCCACCACGTCATTCATGGTGGTCATGCCCAGGTCCGGCAAACCATAGGAGGCGTTCGCTACACCACCACCAGACAGATAAATGGCCTGGTGCCCTACCCGCTCGGCCATCATGGCCGCGTAGGCGTTGATGGTACCAACAATCTGCAGTGGCTGGTTTTCTTTCAGGGCTTTACGAAAACGGGCGCCCGGGGAGAGTTTGTTAGCCATGGGTTTTTCCTCTCTTATCAGATGGTGAGAACGCCTTCTTCGATTTTCTTCTCGATGTTCTGGCGTGCTGCATTAATGTGTCGTTTCATCAGGAATTCGGCGAGTTCGCCATCGCGCTGGGCAATGGCCTCGACGATACGGCGGTGTTCACCCAGCGCCAGATGGGGGCGCCCGGCCGAGGTGCTTAACCGGTAACGGTACATCCGCACCATGTAGTAAAGATCACCCAGAAGCATCTGGGCCAGCTTGGTATTGCGACTGCCGGTGGCAATCCGGTGGTGGAAGTCGTAGTCACCCTCGGCCTGGTAGTAGGCCTGACCCTGGGCTTCCTCAATCATTTTTTCATGACTATCGAGCGTGGCCAGGAGATCACGGATTTCTTCATCGGGCATGCGTTCGGCCGCCTGACGGGCTGCCAGCCCCTCCATGACTTCACGAATTCGGTACAACTCAAGAAGCTCTGCGGCACTAACGGACACCACCTTCACACCGGCGTGAGGGCGCCTGACCAGTAACCCACGGGATTCAAGGCGGCCCAACGCTTCACGCAGCGGGCCTCGGGTAAGGTTAAAGCGGGAACAGAGCTCGACTTCGCCGATTTTTTCGCCCGGCGCCAGATCGCCCTTCACAATCGCCGTTTGCAGACAATCAAAGGCCTCATCGGCGCGGGTTTGGGTTTGCAGCTGTGCCTGAATCATGCTTTGTTAACAATCCAGAGGTTATTTAGCGTGAAACTACGCCTGCATTCCCTGATTGTCAACAATTGTGAGTTAGGCTTAAGTATGATTGTTTACAGATCCTGCAAACCTTGCGCGTGCAGTACGAGATTGCGAACGCGTTGCCCCCAGAATGAGTCCGAAGGCGCACTCCAGGCTCGCCGATGCAGGGCTGTCAGTGCCTGCGGGTCTTCCAGCAAAAGCGAAAGCCGGCCCTTTTCGATTCCCCGGTAGCCA
>Ga0207734_100189_pt1 | contig 36542 bp, 41 predicted proteins | sample TtanPargueraPR_5_FD_187744 | JGI IMG/M metagenome (GOLD analysis project Ga0207734, IMG submission 187744) | Aerobic enrichment media microbial communities from Bioluminiscent Bay, La Parguera, Puerto Rico - Tt and P1 (3) (SPAdes) | ecosystem: Environmental > Aquatic > Marine > Unclassified ... | reverse complement strand
GAACATTTCGCCCTGCGAAACGGACCGGGCGCCCTCTGTACACAATCCACGGCGTACTTTGGCCGAAGTCGTTCCTCCCAGCCCCCGACGCCGCACCGCCACAGGGATGATCTTCAACTCGAAGGCCACGTCTTTGGCGGCAATGTGATCGGCCGACCTCCAGGCACGCACCAAACGGGCATGGGGACCGCCCGGGTACTTCCCATACCGGAATCGGGCTCATATTCATGAGCAAGAGCCCCGAAACCGCGGTCGTCCACACCGGGCGGAGGCGGGGCAGCCCGCGGAATGAGGGTCGTCTCCCTTCAGCTCATTTTTCCCGTCATTTGATTTTCTTGGACAATTCCCGCTCATAATCGTTGCATATATATCGCTTAGCAGTTATTGTGCGGCTTATTCGGGAGCTTGGCTGTTTCAACAACTTTTCATTGTATAGAATGCAAGAAAAGTTATAGTGTAACTGATCGTATAAACCGATATCTTTCCTCGTGCAAGAAAAAGAAGGTGGAACCTCGTATGGAACAGACAAAATTTACCCGCAACCTGCAGTCGTCTGCGAAACACGGATTTTCCGGAGAAACACCCAACTTTCTCGGCCAACGGGTCAAGTCGGCGCGCCAGCGGATTCACCTCTCCCAGGTGGAATTGGCCAAAAAGGTCGGCGTGAGTACGACCACCATACAGAACTACGAATCCGGACAGTTTCCCAAAGGCGACCACGCCGTGGACTTGGCCGTTGCCCTGGAGTGCTCTCTTGACTGGCTGCTGGCCGGGGTGACTCCCCAGGCCCACCAGAACGCGCCCGGCCCGGAATCCCAGCAAGGCGGCGTCCCCATCCTCGGATTGGCCAAATGCGGACTGCAAGGCTGGTCCCTGTCCACCCCGCTGGACATCAAGGCCTCCCGCCCCGGCGACATGCACATGCCGGGAATCTTCTGCGTCATGGCCATCGGCAACAGCATGATCCCCGCCGGCATCCTCCAGGGACAGATTTGCTTCTGCAACCCCCACGACCGCTATGAACAGGGCGACGCCATCTATGTGGAACGCATGGACAACACCGCCTCCATCAAGCTCTTCATGGGATCGGACGAACGCCACATGACTCTCCAAGGCTGGCTGGACCCGGATGTGGAAGGGCATCAGACCATGTACACCGAAGAAGTCCGGCTGGACCAAGTTCGCCGGGTGGCCACGGTCATCTATGTGAAACGTAAGTTGTAATGAAAAAGCCGCCTCCCGTTTCCCACGGGAGGCGGCTTTGGCGGACCGTCAGTTATCCGCGCTCCTTTCTAGACATCCGAGAACTGCTTTTCCAGCATTATGTTCAAAATGGTGCGGTCGGTTTCGATCATTCCCTCGCTGGCCAAGGTGCCCACGTTGCGCATGGTCTCTTCCGGAGAGTGCCCTATGATGCCGTCCGTGAAATGCACGTTGACGCCCTGCAGGGAAAAGAGTGCAGCCTGCACCGCGGTGCCCGCGGCTGTGGCCAATTTCAGGGCGCATCCCGCCTTGGCGCCGTCGCAAATGATCCCGGCCAGGTCCTCGGTCAGGTTCTTGATGGCTCCGGCAATGTGCTGAATGGTGCCGCCAAGCAGAAAAGTCACCCCAGCCGCAGCACCGGCCCCGGCCGCGACCGAGCAGCCGCACACCGCGGAAAGCCTGCCGGTGTAGGCCTTCACGTAACCGGTGATGATGTGGGAAAGCGCTATGGCTTTGAGTACGGTCTGCTCGTCCACCTCCAGATAGTCCTTCACGGCCCAGATGGGCAGGATGGCGGTCAGTCCATGGTTGCCGGAACCGGCGGAACTCATGGCCGGAAGCGGCGCGCCGCCCATACGCGCGTCGGATGCGGCCGATGTGAGCATGCGCGCGGCCAGAATCATATCCTTCTTGATGAGCCGCTGACGCACCAGCCGCTCCAGAGTCTTGCCAACGCCCAGCCCCAGGCCGTACTTGAGCCCCTCTTCGGCCAGACGCATGTTCACGTCCACGCCCTCGCGCAGAAAGGCGTAGTCCTCCTCGTCCAGGTCGTCGGTCAGGGCGATGAGATCCCGCAGTTCGAGACTTTTGAGCCACGACTCCAGGTCGTCCAGTCCGGTTTTTCCCGATTCGCATCCAACGGAAATGAGCGGGCTGTCCTGGGACTCGCCGTTGAGCATCAGGCTGACGATGTTGTCGTGCAGGCTCTGGATCAGGCAGTGAGCGACATCCTCTCCGGACCTGACTTTGGCCTCCACGTGCAGGCCGACCTGGTCCTTGAGCAGGTTGAGCTTGATTCCGCCCTCCTTCACCGCTGCCGAAGCCCCTTTGACGATATCCTCGTTCACAGGGGCCAGCACTTCCAGCTTCAAGGCAGGGTCGCCGCCCAACGCGCCCAGGGCCGCGGCAAGGTCCAGGCCGGACAGCCCTCCAGTGCCGGGAATCATGACGGCCAGACCGTTTTTGTACACATTGGGGTCCAGCCAGAGCTCGATAAAATCGAAGTCGCGCGAGGGCAGCAGCGATACGGCGGCCGCAGTTGCCAGGGCCACGGCGACGGGCTCGGTGCAGCCCAACGCCGGAGCCACTTCCAGGCGTAAAATATCCTTCACGGTGTACGTCATATGTATTCTCCGATGATGTATTTCCCGAACAGGTCCAGTGTATGCCCTTTCCCCGGGAACGAAAAGGGGAGGCCGAGCCTCCCCTGATATCCTACTGTTTTTTCTGGAGCGTACTGTTCGGACAGCTTGCGCTCATTGTACAGATCTCGCAACCGCCGGTGTATGGATAGGGCGTGAACACCGCGAACTTGCGGTTGATGCTTTTCTGGTCGTTCCACTCGATGCCCAGTTCCCTGACTGCGTCCCTGACGCCCTCGCCCGCGCGCGGCAGGGGCGCACACCGTCCTTCCTCCAGCTCCGGAATCAGGCTCCGGGCAGCGGACATGACCATGCAGACCGCCAGGTTGTGGAAAGAAAGGCCGTAGGAAGGTGAGTCGTTCCAAATGTGGTCCACGTCCTCATCCACGTCCTTGTCCAGGTAGACCAGCAGAAAACTGCCCGATCCTTCCTGATTTTCAATATGATAGGCGTGAAGCTTGCCCAGCCAGTCCATCCAGCGGGGCTCGAATTCTTCCATGAGGGAGTGCTCGATGCGGGTTTCACCACTCAACTCGGCGTAAAACCACATGTCGAACTCCGGTTTCGGCTCCAGTTTCTTGAGAGTATATTGAGGCACGGACCGTCTCCTTGTTCATTCATTACGGGGAAAATCTGCTTACCCGTTTTCGCGCAACCTCTCAAGTTTTGCCTGCACGCCATTGCAATGATCCACTGAACGCGATACTAATGACATCAATCTCTGAAATCTGCGTCGAACAAGGATATTTCATAACGGGAACCGCAACATCAGGACTGGCATGCAGGACGCGAAACCTTCTTTCCTCGACAGAATCCGCAGCAACAAAAACCTCAACCATCTCATGCTGGCCATACTCATCGGCGCTCTCGCCGGATACGGAGCCGTCCTCTTCAAATTCGTCCTCAAATCCATGCAGTGGGTGTTCTACAAACACTCGGGCGATTTTCTGGACTTCGCCCATGAGGTGCCTATCTGGGCCAAGATCGTCATGCCGGCCGCGGGCGGCCTCATCGTGGGCCTGGTGGTGCATTTCTTCGCCCGCGAAGCCAAAGGACACGGAGTGCCCGAAGTCATGCAGGCCATCGCCCTGCGTGCGGGCGTCATCCGCAAGCGTGTGGCCGCGGCCAAGATATTCGCCTCGGCCGTGACCATAGGCTCGGGGGGATCGGTGGGGCGCGAAGGCCCCATGGTCCAGATAGGCTCATCCATCGGTTCGTCCATCGGGCAGCTCTGCAGGGTGCCCACCGTGCACATGAAGACCATGATCGGCTGCGGTGCGGCGGCGGGCATCGCCGCCACCTTCAACGCCCCCATAGCGGGCGTGCTCTTCGCCCTGGAGATCATCGTCGGCGACTGGGGCGTCACTTCCTTTTCCCCGGTGGTGTTGTCCTCGGTGACCGCCACCACCATCTCCCGGTACTATTTCGGCGATTTTCCGGCCTTCATCATTCCGGATTACAAGGTGGTCTCCCTCTGGGAATTCTGCTTCTACCCCTTCCTGGGTGTGGCCACCGGCCTGGTGGGCCTGAGCTTCACCAAAATCCTGTACGCCTTTGAGGATGCATCCGACGCGGTCCGAATCGTCCCGGAGTGGTTCAAGCCGGCCGTGGGCGGCGCATTGCTGGGCGTGGTCATCATCTTCTTCCCCTACACCTTCGGCGTGGGCTACGGAGCCATGAACCTCTCCCTGACCAACAACATGGGATTCTGGATGTTGTTCCTACTCATCTGGGTCAAGATCCTGGCCTCGTCCATTACCCTCGGTTCCGGCGGGTCCGGCGGCATTTTCGCGCCCTCACTGTTCATCGGGGCCATGACCGGCGGCGCTTTCGGTTCGCTGGTGCACGGCATGTTCCCGGAAATCACCGCCGATCCGGGTGCATACGCCCTGGTGGCCATGGGCGGCGTCGTGGCCGGAACCACCTATGCGCCCATCACCGCCATCCTGATCATCTTCGAAATGACCGGAAAATATTCCATCATCCTGCCGCTCATGCTCACCTGCATCACGGCCACAGTGCTCAACTCCACCATCGACCGCGCCTCCATTTACACCACCAAGCTGCTACGGCGCGGCATAGATATCGAGGCCGGACGCGAACGCAACATCCTGCAACTCATGCTGGTCAAGGACGTCATGACCTCGGATCTGGTCACCGTGCCCGAATCCGCCACGCTTGAGCGCATCCTCTGGACCTTCAAGACGAAAAACGCACCTTACCTGCACGTGGTGGACGCAAACGACAACCTGACCGGCATTATCTCGTTCCGCGATATCCGCCCCGTGCTTTACGAGGAAGACCTGCTGCAGCTGATCATCGCCAAGGACCTGGCCACCACCAGACTGGAGACCGTCATCATGAACGACACGCTTCAGGAAGCTTTGGACCGCATGACCGACAAGGGAGTTTCGCAATTGCCTGTGCTGGAGTCGGAAACGTCCCGGCGTCTGGCGGGAACACTCACCGAGCACGACCTCAACACCGCCTACAACCAGCAGCTTCTGCGCAAGGAAATCGACGAGGAAGAATAAAGGCGAATCGGGGGAAGGAAAGAATCCTTTTCAAACCGTTGAGCCGATATTCAAGGCCGCCGACAAGAGTGCGGATGCGCGAAGTAAAAAAACAGGCCCTTCGCGTAGTAAACCACGAAGGGCCGCCATTCTTGAAACGACGAAATCGACGCGCCCTTACCGGCAGCCCTGCTTCACCGGTAGCGTCTTGCCCAACCGGCCGCTCTCCATCGCCAACTCGATGAGCCGGATGTTCCAGAGTGCTTCTTCCGCGCTCACGGGAGGTCGTCCGTTCGACCGCACGGCATCGGCCATGGCGGCAAAATAGAACTGGTACCCTCCCCGCTCGGTCGCAAGGGCCTCGGCCGTGTCGCCCGTGTAGAACATGCCGTACTGTTCAGCGTTTTCATCCGCCCAACCGGGGTCGGTGGGCAACACGCCGGCGACAAGGCGATCCTCCTGCGGGTCCAGCCCGCATTTTTCATAGCTGCCCTTATCCCCACTGACACTGAACCGTTTATTGGGCCCGGCGCAGAACAGGTCGGCATGCACCACGGCCACTTTATCGGGGTAGTGCATCACAATGTTGAAATAGTCCACATTCACCGAGCCCTCCCGCATGATCAGGCATTGCGCCGTGATCGCGTCCGGGAGCCCGAACAGTTCCAGTGCCTGGTCGATCAGATGCGGCCCCAGGTCGAACAGAATGCCGCCTCCGTCGGTGGCCTGCTCACGCCAGCGCCGGCGCACAACAGGCCGAAAGCGGTCGAAGTGGGACTCGAAGCACTTCACCGCGCCAAGACGCTTCTCCTCGATCAATTTCCTGACCGTGAGGAAATCTCCATCCCAACGACGGTTGTGATACACGCTCAGCACGCGCCCCTTTTCCGCCGCCAGGGAGATAAGCGCTTCACCGTCGGCAACGTTCGTCACGAAAGGCTTTTCAAGTATGACGTGCTTGTTGTTCTCCAGAGCCTGCTTCGCCAAGCCGAAATGTACGTCGTTGGGCGCGGTGATGATCACCAGTTCCGCCTCGGTTTGCCGCAACAACTCATCCGCTGAGGAATAATGCTCCACCGAGGGCCAATCGCTGAGCACTGCATCGCGCTTGCTGCTGCTGATCGCCGTCAATTCGAATTCCGGCAGGCAGCTTATGAAAGGAATGTGAAACGTCTTTGCGGAAAATCCGTAGCCGATGACGGCAGTCCTGATCGGTGTTGACATACTGTGGTTCAACTCTCTTTTGAAGGTTTCATGACGGCGGGATGCGTATCTTTCAATGGGACCGTTCCCCTTGTTCATAAAGCCGAAACGTCCTTGCCACAATATTTCAACGATAATTTCCCCAGGAAATTAACACCTATCATTGTTGGGCCGGCGTGCATCTGATACGAAGGCGTATGTTTCTCTATCGCCGTCGGCCCGAATTCCAGTCGAGGAGGATTCATGAGTGATGCGAAAAAACACATGACCGTCTTCACCCTGTCCATGATGACGGTGGCCGCAGTGGTCAGCCTGCGGGGACTGCCCATGATGGCCAAGGAAGGACTTTCCCTGATCTTCTACATCCTGTTCGCGGCGGTCATGTTCCTGATCCCCGCTTCCCTGGTGGCGGCCGAACTGGGCGGCGCCTTCGGCAGGCAAGGGGGCGGCGTCTACACCTGGGTCAAGGCCGCCTTCGGCTCCCGCTGGGGATTCACGGCCATCTGGCTGCAATGGATACAAAACGTGGTCTGGTACCCCACGGTTCTCGCCTTTGCGGCAAGCGCCCTGGCCTATCTGTTCATGAGTCCGCAACTGGCGGACAACGGCGTCTACACCGGCCTGGTCATCCTGGGATGTTACTGGTTGGCGACCATCCTGACCCTGGCCGGAACCGATGTGGCCAGCAAGGTCACCAAGTACGGCGTGCTGTTCGGCACGGTTCTGCCCGGCGTGTTCATCATCGTTCTCGGCCTGCTCTGGGTGGACCAGGGCAACCCGATCATGTTCCTGGACGCTGCAAACGCGGGCAAGGGCAGCACTGCCCACGCACGCCTCTTCCCGCACCTGACCGGCCTGGGCAGCGTGGCGTTTCTGGCGGGCATCATACTGCTTTTCGCGGGCGTCGAGGTGCATGCGGTGCACGCCAACGAGTTGAAACATCCGGCCAGCGAATTCCCGCGCTCCATGTTCCTGGCCGCGGCGATCATTTTTCTCCTGTTCATGCTCGGCTCCATGGCCGTGGCGGCGGTCATCCCGGCCGGGCAGATCAGCCTCACCGCCGGACTGCTCCAGGCCTTCCAGCATCTCCTCGACAAATTCCACATAGGCTTCCTCACCCCGGTCATGGGCCTGCTCACGGCATTCGGAGCCATCGGCGGGGTCCTGAGCTGGGTGGGCGGCCCGAGCCGGGGGCTGCTGGAAACCGCCAAGCAGGGCGAGCTGCCGCCGTTCATGGCCAAGGTCAACAAAAACGGCATACAGGTGAACATCCTCATGATCCAGGCAGTCATCGTCAGCCTGCTGGCTTCCCTGTATTTCATCATGACCGACGTGTCCGTGGCCTTTTTCCTGCTTTCGGCCATCACCATCACCCTCTACCTGGTCATGTACATCCTCATGTACGCGGCGGCCGTCAAGCTGCGCATGGAACAGCCGGACCTGCCCCGCACCTACAAGGTGCCCGGCGGCTTGGTGGGGCTTTGCACCCTGGCGGGCATCGGCCTGCTCGGCGTCTGCTTCTCGCTGCTGGTGGCCTTTTTCCCGCCCAGCAACCTGCCCGTGGGAAACCCGGCCCTGTACGTGGGGCTCGTTGCCGGAGGGTTGGTGGTCTTCGTGGGCTTGCCCATCATCATCCACGCAAACAAGAAACCCGAATGGAAACAAGACGATAACGTTTCATAAACCAAAGGAGTAATCATGCCGCTGCATCAGAAGGATACTGTCCGGGGCGAGTTGCTGGACGACATCTACGCATCCGCGGATACCCACGTCTCCCTGCCCAAATACCAATTTCCCAAGGCCGAAGAAAGGCCGCGCAACGTCTATCAGGTGGTGCGCGACGAACTCATGCTCGACGGCAACTCGCGACAGAACCTGGCCACCTTTTGCCAGACCTGGCTGGACCCGGAAATCCACCGGCTCATGAACGACTGCATCGACAAGAACATGATCGACAAGGACGAATATCCGCAGACCGCCGAAATCGAGGCCCGGTGCGTACACATGCTGGCCGACCTCTGGAATTCGCCTGACGCGGCCAATACCATGGGCTGCTCCACCACCGGCTCCAGCGAGGCCGCCATGCTCGGCGGCATGGCCCTCAAATGGCGCTGGCGCAAACGGATGAAAGACCTCGGCAAGCCCACGGACAACCCCAACATGATCTGCGGCCCGGTCCAGGTATGCTGGCACAAGTTCGCCCGGTACTGGGACATTGAACTGCGCGAGATTCCCATGGAAAAGGACAGGCTGATCATGACTCCGGAGGAAGTCATCAAGCGTTGTGACGAAAACACCATCGGCGTGGTGCCCACCCTCGGTGTGACCTTCACTTGCGACTACGAGCCCGTCGAAGCGGTCTGCAACGCCCTGGACAGATACCAGGACGACACCGGCATCGACATCCCGGTACATGTGGACGCGGCCAGCGGCGGCTTCCTGGCCCCATTCTGCCAGCCCAACCTGATCTGGGATTTCCGGCTCGACCGCGTCAAGTCCATCAACGCCTCCGGCCACAAATTCGGCCTCTCTCCCCTCGGCGTGGGCTGGGTGGTCTGGCGGGACGCCAAAGACCTGCCCAAAAAACTCATCTTCAACGTCAACTACCTGGGCGGCAACATGCCCACCTTCGCCCTGAACTTCTCGCGGCCCGGCGGCCAGATCATCGCCCAGTACTACAATTTCCTGCGACTCGGCCGCGAGGGATACCGCAGAATTCACAAGGCCTGCTACACCACGGCCGCCTATCTTGCGGACGAGATAACGAAGATGGGCATTTTCGAAATCATCTACGACGGCCGGGGCGGCATTCCGGCCCTGTCCTGGACGCTCAAAGAGGACGCAGGTGTGGACTTCACGCTCTACGACCTGTCCGACAGGCTTCGCTCACGCGGCTGGCAGGTACCCGCCTATTCCATGCCGCCCCACCGCAAGGATCTCGTGGTCATGCGCGCCCTGGTCAAGCACGGGTTCAGCCGCGATCTTGCCGGCCTGTTCATCGCGGACATGAAACGGTGCCTGAAATACTTCAAGCACAATCACATCCACCACGACCCCCAAGCCACGGTAACCGGCGGGTTCGACCACGGCGGCCGCGGAGAGAAGGAATAAAAAAACCGGAGGGGGAACTTAAAAAAAAATTCCCCCTCCACCACCTAAAGCGCCGCGCGATAATTCGCGGACATCCGCGCGATAATTGAGCCCACTTTCGTGTTGCAGTATGTGAAAGCCTTTTACAGTTTTCCTGGCCGAAGCTCACAAACGGAAAGGACCTCCCGGAGAAGCCCCGGGAGGTCCTTTCATTTCGTGCTCCACCGCCCTCTTTCGGCGCGCCCCCTGGGCAGGCCTGCGAGGACGAGCCGGCGGGCCTTCTTTTTGCGTCGATTATCATATCCCGCGGCCATCCCCTTCCCCATCACCATACAAGGATAGCACCCTTAAAAGAGGAGGCGCATATGCCTGTCTATTTCCTTGAGCCTATTGATTTAAATCATCGGGATTGGGAGGCCAGCATTTATAAAGGCCCGTGCACTATCCGGACCGACGATCCGGACAGAGCGCGTCAGATTGCTAAACACGCATTTTGGATAACCACCGACTCGCCCCAAAAAATGGTTCCCTGGAACAATTCCAGTCAGGTAAAGGTTTCACTCCTTACCGACCACAATTATGAGGAGGACGGCCAGGAAGAGATACTTGAGCCCCCGGGCTATAACGAAAACTGGCGCGAAATCGAGTTCGCCCCCTAAGCAAGTCCCTTCGTCGAACGCATCAAAAATGCCGGCCCGGCTCCGAACATGGAGCCGGGCCTTGTCTTTATATATCCTATGTAATTGTCAAAGAGCGGTGGCGGCTATCCGTCGCCGGACGGCAGCGTGTACTCCACGCTGATGGCCTCAATGGCCGCAATGGCGGCGGCCCTGGCGTCGTCGTCCTCGGCGGCCTCGTAAATGGCAACGGCTGCGGACAGTTTGTCCTGGTACGCCTGTCGTGTGCCGATGACGGCGATATAGGTGGCTTCCCATGTCTCGCGGTTGGCGATGACGCGGGCGGCCAGGTCGGCCAGGTCGACGCCACGGGCAACGGCCAGCCCGGTCAGCATGGGCGCCGGGGCGGCGCTGTCGGCCTGATAGGCCTGCGCCTCGGCGTACTGCTGATCCCATCCGATGCGTTCCATGGCCCCATACTCGGCCCCCACGGATTGCAGCAGCGCGTCGGCGCGGTCCACGATCTCGGTTTGCAGGGCAGTCTTGACCGCCTTGTAGTGGGCCGCCACGTCATACACCAACAGATCAGCATCCAAGGTACGGGTCCGCACGCAGTCCACAGTCTCCTCAACGTAGGCCGAACCGCCCTCGGGGTGGCTGTGGTATGCGGGCGGCACTTCGTCGCGGCACCAGAGTGCTCCGTGTCGTTTGGCCTGTTCGGCGCTGTCAGCCCACCGCGTAGGGATAGGCAGATCGGCACTGATTTGTTCAGCAGGCAATGATACAAATTTTCTATTACCGGGCAACAACCAGTACTCATCATATTGCATGGACATTATCTTATCCCCTTGGATCAATTTTGATTGGACCGATCACCGACCCGACGCCGCCAGGGCCACCGATGCCGGCCAGTCCGACAGCGACGCCGCCGGAAACATCCCAGACGCCGGTGAATGTATTGGCTCCGGCGTACATCGCGACAATCACACCGCCGCCTGAACTTCCGCCGTTCCCGCGTTGTGCGGTTCCATACCCCAAGCCGCCGAGGGAGCCTGCCGACGCAAAAGAGCCGCTGCCGGACAGATCGCCGCCGATCAAGGCAATCAATACCCCGGCCAGTCCGTCCTCGCCGGACGAGCTGTTGCCATTAACGGACACGCCGCCGGGGTTGCCCGCACCGCCGCCTCCGGAAATGCCGTTGCTGTCGCTATCTCCGCCCGCGCCCCCATAGGCTGCGGCGTCCTGGGCGTCATAGCCGTCCCCGCCGTTGAAGTTGCCGCCGCCACCCGCGCCGCTTGCGAAGCACGTCGCTGTGGCACCAGCTCCGGCCATGGCTTTATTACCGGCGGTGTACCAGCCACCGCCGCCACCTCCACCCGGGGCGTTTGACGCCGATCCGCCCGCATTGCCGTTTTGGGAAGCGCCAACCCCGCCGACACCGGCGCCTCCCGATCCGCCCACGCGGGGTATCTGGATCACGATGCCGTCGCCCTGGGCAACGGGCTGATTGGCCTCAGATGTAACTGCGGCCAGCCCGCACCCCCGCATCAGGTTGGCGTCGGTGTGGGCGCCGGTGCAGCCCTCGGCCAGCCTGCGGATGATGATGCCGCCCTCGGGCACGGCGTTGCCGTCCGTGGGGGCGACGGGTGTGTCGTCCGTGGCCTCGGCGTCGGCGGGGTTGGCGCGGCAGCCCCTCGCCGTCATGGTTATGATCCCGTTGTTGGTCAGGTCAGACTGGGTATAGATGAGCAGCCCCCGACAACGGTATTGCGTGGTCAGGGTCATGCCCTCGTCAACGGTCAGGGATATGGCGTTGACCACGGTCATATCGCCGTCCTCAATAGACGGGATCATGACCGTGTTGCTGGACGACAGCCAGCCGGATAAGGCCGACCAGACAACGCCGTCCTGGGACTGCTCGGCCCCGGCGCTGGTGATACGGATATGTCCGTCTGAGCCATCCCCAAACCAGTTGCCGCCGACGTCGGCCGTTATCAGGGTTTTGGGAGTCAGGCCCATAACTAGCTCCCGAATTTGATGTTATGAACCAGCAGGCCAGTCTTGATGCCGTCGTTGAAAAGGATCAGCCTGACCAGCGAGGCGTCGCTGTCCGGCTCTCCATCAACCTTGCCCGCCCAGCCCGCCGCCAGGGTCAAAGCCTCTCCGTTGGGATAAACGTGAAAAAACCATTCGCTTTGGAAATCAAGCGAGAGGACGGGAAACTCATAGGGAGCGGTCAACTCCCGTACAAACCGGTTGCGGACCGTGAGATCGATGTCCGCGGCGGTGGAACCGGCGATGGGAACGAACTGTTCCTCAACGGCCTTGTTCAGCAGATTTTCCGCGGCCACGGCCTGCGCCAGGGTCACCGCGTGGGGGTTGTCGGTGCGGGCGGCGTGGCTGTCCAGCAGGCCGTTGATGACCTGCTCCAGGCCCGCCTCGACCTTGGCCAGGTCGCCGTCGTCGAGCACGCCGGGCTCGTACCTGTTGGCGATGAACCGGGCCAGCCCCGCGGCCATATGGGAGACTTGGCGCAGGGTGGTGTTCATCAACTCGCGCCTGGCCAATCCCACCTGGTGGCCGTCAATGCGCTGGGTGTCGGCCTCGTATGCGGCCAGGGTCATGACGTCGCTGTCCTCGACGCTGCCGCCGGCGCCGAAGGGATAAATCTCATTGGTCGCCATCAGTTCCTCCTATGGAATGATCTGTTCGGGCCAGGAGCCCATGTTCCATCCGTTCAGTTGCCGGGAGTCGGCCCCCCAGGCGAACAGCGGCCCGCCCTGGGGCGAAACCGCATAAAATTCAATCCGCACTCCGCCGGGCTTGAGCGGGATGTAGCCGCCGGAAAGCAACGCCTTGGTCACGGCGTCGGGATACAGGCCGGCCACTCCCACGATCATACTCATATCCTGATTGTCCTGGATGACCACGGTCAGCCCCGTGCCTTTGAAAATCGTCTCCCACACCTCATAGGCTCCGGGAATGGTGCCGTCCCAGGCGTTGGCCGCGATCTTGGCGCGCAGCACCATGCGGTATGCCTCGTCCGGCAGGGAGACCATGCCGGTTTCGGGGTCATACGGTCCTTTCCAGGAGCCTTGATTCCAGCCCACGCCTTGCTCGTCCCAGGAAAAATAGACGCCCTTGAGCGGCGTTTCCAAAAGGCGGCTCCGGCCCACCCACTCGCCCACGTGGTCCAGCCGCTCGCCCACGGCGCTGTCCAGGTCGAAGGCCGTGCGCAGCTCTTCGAGCAGCTTTTGCAGATCCACTCTCGGGCCGACCAGGGCCGTGCACAGGGCCATGAACCTGGGCTGGTCGCGATACAGCGAGGTGATGACGCCCAGGTAGGATTCCAACGTGCCCACGCTATCCCTCGCTCACGATTACGGTAATGTTCTCCTCCGCGCCCACGGCCAGCTCGGTGAACCCGATAACCAGGTTGGCGGCCGCAAGAGGGTCGCCGAGCCTGGCGATGGTCAGGCCGACGACGTCGAAGGTGCGCTTTCCGTCGGTGGGCTCGGCCGCGTTGATGGGCGTGTAGAGCTTGGAAAGCAGGATGTCCTCGCCGATGGCCAGGGCGTTGAGATAGTCCGCCAAATTCCGACGGATGCTTTCGCCGGTGGTGGAGACGTACCCGGCCCTGGGTTTGATGATGACCGCCGAAGCCACGGCGACCGCGCTGGAGTAGTGGAACCGGATCACCTTGGGCATGCCGTTCTTATCGGTCACCGTGGCCGAGCTCGTGCCCAACGTGGCCACGCCCGGAGACTTTTTATTGGCGATGGCCTGGGCGATTTCCCGGGTGTCTCCGCCCTCCGCGACGATGGCGATGGAGTGGCCGGGCATGCCGTTGGAGTCCGGCTCGTCCTGATCGTTTTCGTATCCCTTGAAACGGGTCACGCCGTCGAGATTGGCCACAGCGCCCACGATGCCGTCCAGCACTGTCTGCGAAGGCAGGGCCGTGGAGACCGTTTGCCGGGCCCGCAGCGTTGCGTCGCTTTCCACGGCCGCGCCCGGCGTGGCCGCCCGCGGGTTGGTCACGGACTGCCAGCCCCGTGTGGGCGTGGCGATGGTGTTCACCTCGCCCACGGCCGCCTGGACCGCGCCCGCTTCCTTGGCCGTGGCCGTCACCATGATTTCGCCGGAGACCGGAATGGTCACCTTTGACGGCAGCACCCACTGCTGCCCGGCCTTGTCCTTGGCCACACCGCCGGTGATGACCGTCCCGGCCTGGCCCACACAGGTGACGGGCACGCTTGAATAGCTCTCGGCCTGGCGGGCGATTCCGTTGATCTTGACCATGCGGGAAAGCCCGGCCCCCTGAGCGGTCTGGGGGCTGAAGGAGTTGTAGACGGATTGGGCGAGCTGGTAGAGGTCGAACTCGGCCAGGGCCAGCATGGCCAGCATCTGGCCTTCCTGGCTGTCCGCCTCCAGATACACGTCAGCCCCGAAAATGCTCTTGAATTCGGCCGTCCGCTTCGCCAGCACCTCCGGGTAGGTCGGGAGATGCAGCCCGTTTTCGTCAATATATGCCAAAGCCACTACAGTTCCTCCTCGACGGTCGCCTCGCCGTACTCGGTATTGATGTCCACGGTTATGGTGATGGAGCGAGTTTCCCCGTCGAACCCTGATTCATAGCTCGTGATGGAGGTGACGCCCTCGGTCTCCAGAATGCGCGCCCGGATCACCGGATCGTAGGTTTCCTTCGTGTGCTTGCCCCACACGGCGTCCTCGTAGGGGGTGCCTTCGGTCAGGTCCAGGAACCACTCCCCGACCAACAGCCGAAGGCGGGAGACCACGGCCTGGGCCACGCCGCAGGCATCATCCACCCAGTAGTCCGCCTCGCCGTGGCCGAACTGGATGTCCGTGCCGTTGTCCGTCCATTTGCGGTATCTCATACGGGTTCTCCACTGACGTCGTCGCCGGCGACCACTTCCTTGTTCCTGTGATGCATCAGGCTGATGCCGCCGGCGACGTGGTCGCCGGTGCTGGTGATGCGTCCGGTCTGGGTGATGTCGCCGTTTTGGGTGATATCCCCGGTGATGCTCGCGGCCACGTTGCCGCCCTCCAGGTTGCACATGCTGAAGGCATCGGCGGCGACCTCCACAACCGGAGCGCGCAGTGAAATCCTCCGGTCCGCCCGAGCGGCGATTTCCCCGGCCGGGGTCATGATCATGGAGGCGGCCGGGTTGTGGGCCCGGATGGTGTGGTCCGGCATCATGGTCACGGCCGCCCGGCCGTCGTCGGTGCGGAGCTGCACGTCTTCGGCGCTCACATCCGGCAATGCCTCGGGCCGGGAAAACGGTCCCACCAGGGCGAATCCGTCGGACAGGTTGTGCATGCGCGATTCCAAAGGCTCGGCCACGCCGCCGGACTGCCACCAGGCGTCGATGCACCGGTCCGCGAAAACCACCAGGACCTCGTCGCCTTCATGAATGGGAAAGGTCAGGGTGAAACCTCCGCCCGAGGGAAAAACCACGGGCACGTCCACCAGCAGGGGCAGGTCCACGGATATGACGGACCCGTCCGGCCGCTCCACGCGGCCGCGGATGCTCGGCTGCACGGCCACGGTCATGGCCGCGGGGTCGAAGGACTGCGCAATGCCGGGCAGCGAGGTCCACGTCTCGGCCAATGCTCCTTCCAGGGACGCCCGGACGCCCTCGACGGTATCTTCGAATCGTTCGCGCCGGTCCATCTATCGGCCTCCGTTGGTGTCCATGAGTTTGGAGCCGATGGGGGCCGTGGCGTCGATGCCCACGCAGATCAGGTCCGCGTACCACTCGCCGCCCCGCGTATCGCCCGAAAAATCCACGGCCAAAATGCGATACAGGCCGTCGTCGTCGAGGCGCGGGGCCTTGTTGAAGGCCCCCACCTTCAGCTCGGTTCGAAATTCCTTGATGGATGTATTGTCCAGCTTGATGCGGCCGCCCACCCGGAACCGCGGATTGAGCAGCGCCCGCACCTTGATGCCCTCGTTGGTCTGTTCGGGCCGGCCGACGAGCCCGGTCTCCGCAGTCAGCGCCACGGCCTCGCCGGGGCGGTATCCCTGGGTCGGGATCATCTGAATCATGCCGTCCTGGATGGACCAGGCCGTGTTCGTGGATTGGGCCGCTTCCCGCATTGTCTTGCGGGCCATGCCGTACAGCACCCGGCCGCGCGGCAGCGCCGGCCCGCCCAGCTCCGGGATGTATCCTGTGTCCACGCCATGTCCGGCCATGGCTTCCCGGGCGCTGCGCACCTGGTCGGCGGCGGTGGAACCGGCGGCCAGGGTGATGTTGACCACGGCGTGGTTGTAGGCCCGGTCCCCGTCGCCGGCCAGGATGTCCACGTAGGAGTCCGTGCCGTTCTCCCGGCCCCGGCCGACCTGCCGGACGGTGCCGTCGAAGATCAGGCCCATGGTGCCCCCGTATCCGGCCTGAAGCACCACGCGGGAAAACTCCCTGCCGATGCGTTGCGCGGTCTCGGCCGAAAGGTTGTAGACCCGGATATCCGCATGGTTCGGCGTCTCGTAGTCGGCGTGGTGCGTTTTGAAAACCACACGCATCCCGGCCAGTTCCAGGCCCTGGCCGTCATCGCCCACGATGAGGCTGCACCGGCGCGGATACAGGCGTTCCCCGGCAGTGCTCATGCCTCATCCTCCGAAACCACGAACAGCAGGTCCACGCCTTCCCCCAGGTTGTCCATGGTGGGCGGATCGTCGTGGTCGTCGCACCAGACCACCAGCCCGCCGCCCAGCCCCAGGTGGGCGTACGGACCGAGCAGGTCCGCGCCGGTCACCAGGGGAATGCCGCGCAGCACGCTGCCCGCATTGTCCGGCAGGTCGATGTCGAGGGTCCAACCGCCCTCGAAGGCGTCGTTCCAGCGCACGGTCAGCCGGTATTCGGTTCCGGCCAGCTGGACGCCCAGGGCCTGCGGGACGGACGTCAATGGAATTCGATATGTTGTCATGACAACCCCTTAAGCCCATAAGCCAAGGCTGATTTCGTTTTGACTTCCTTCTTCTCCAGCTGCCGCCGGCCGCGCTCGTCCACGCCGCCGGTCACGTGCCCCCTGCGTTGACGGGAGCGGGGAACGGACACGGTCTGGACGCTGGCCAGGATCACCTGGCGCAGCTCGGCCGTGACCATGAGCACCTTCTCGGTGTCCCGGTCCGTGGTCACTCCCAGCGACTTGATGAGCATGTTCCCGTAGGCCCGCTTGCCCGTGTACAGGTCGAAGGGCTCGCGCTTGCCCTGAAGCTCCAGCAACGCCTCGTAAATCTCCACACAGCGCGACGCGCCGGAAACCGCGTCCCCGCCCGAGTCGGAAGCCCCGGCCCGGACGGTCACCGCGCTGGGCCGCAGGTAGGCGTTGTCCGTAACGGACGCCCCCTGCTCCACCGGATGACTGGTGATTTCCAGTTCGTCGGTATGGGACTCCTCCACGGTCACGTCCATGGTGATGTCCCCTATTCCGCGGGGTCGGATGAAGACGGTCCGCGTTCCGCTCATCGTACGGCTCCCTTTGCATGGCGCACCAGGTCCGCATTGACCCGGCGCTGTTCTCCGGCCACCGCGCGGGCCGTGGCCTCGGGGTTGCGCGCCCCGTCCACCCGGATGACCGTGGACGAATTGATGGCTGTGTCGCCGGCGGCGCCCGCCGAAGCCGCGAGTTGCGCTTGCGGCGGCATCAGCACCGGCGCGCCGGAGCCCCCCAGTCCCAGCAGGCCGCCAAGACCCTCGGCGGCCCAGGAGACGACGTTGCCGATGACGCCGTCCGCCAACTCAAAGGCCGACTTGATGTTCTCCATGACGGCCTCCACGATTTCCCAAAGATGCCCGAAGGCCTGGGCCACGGCGCCCACAGCCCCGGAAAAGTCGCCCTGGAACAGACGCACGATGGCGGTCACCAGGTCGATGGTGGCACGTGTCATGGCCGAAAGCACGGCAAGGAACTGCTTGCCCCACAAGCCGAAGACGGCGAAGAGCGGCCCCTTGACCAGGTTCCACAGTTCACCGAGCAGACCCAGAAGCCCGGACAGGGCGGCCATGAGCGCGTCGATATCGTCGGCCCACGGCCCCCAGTCGATGAGGCTTTCGCCCCCTTCCTTCCAGACCATGAAATCGTCGATGAGGCCCAACAGGGCGATGAGGCCGGTGATGATCGCGCCTATGGGCGTGGCCAGGAAGGCCAGGTTGAGCCAGCGCCAGGCCGCGGCGAAGCCCAGGACGGCCAGGATGATGTTCTGCGTGGAATCGTCCAGCCTGCCGAACCAGTCCACGAGCATGCCCAGCAGTTTCACCAGGCGGGCTGTCAGGGCGAAGAAGACCTTGCCTATCCGAAGCACCACGCTGATCAGCGTCTTGAGCACCGGGATGATCTTGCCCACGTTTTCCTGGATGAGCTTGCGGAATTGGGCGACATCCCGCCCCATCTCGCCCACCATGATGGCGGCCACGCCCTCGCCCACCATGCGGAACATGGTCTTCAGGGCCTTGACCTCGCCGGTGAATTCGCGGAAGTCCTCGGCGGCCTGCTGGGAATCCACGCCCACGGCCTCGTACATGTCCCGGTAGGTCCGGCGCAGGCCGTCCACATCGCTGGTCAGCATGCGGACGAGGCTGCGGTCGATGCCGAGCTGCCCCAGGAACATGGAGGCCTGGGCCCGGTTCATGTCCTTGATCTTTTCGCCCACCTCCATGAGCACGTCCGCGGAGTTGCGGATCTCGCCGTTGGCGTCCCGCACCCGGACACCCAGGCGGTGGAAGGTGTCCAGGCCCTGGCCGATGGCCGCGTTGCCCAGGCGTTCGTTCAGGCTCTCCAGGGACGAAGCGAGGGCATCCGCCGAAGAGCCGGTGACGTCGGCGACGAAGCCCAGTTCCTCAAGCCGCCCCACGGGGACGGCCACGGCGTCGGCCAGGGCCAGCATTTCGGACTTGGACTCCGCGATCATGTGGATGGCGGCGTAGGCTCCCACGGCCATGGCCTGGATGGCCGCGCCGAAGGCGGCCACCCTGGTGGCTCCCGTGGCCAGGGTGGAGTGGAATTCCGATGCCCCTGCCTCGTCCACTTCAAAGCCGAGCCGGGCCAGGAAGTCTTGCAGTACCTCAACCATTGCTGTTCCCTTTCGCTTGCCGGCAGCGCCATTCGTTTTCGTCCCGGATGTCCAGGGCGTCGTTCATCAACAGGATGTCGGCCAGGTCCAGGGCGCCGTCCACAAGGGATTCATATCGGCAACACCCGGCCAGAACGGGCCGCAGCAGCCATTCCTCCCCGTCCGGCATGCGCACGGGGTCGAAGGCTAGGTCCGGGCCGCGCCGGTGATACCCTCCGGCAGGGCGGCGAAAAAACCCTTCAGGTTCTCCTTCAGCACCCTGGCCGTCAGGGTCAGCATGGCGGCCATGTCGATGTCCTCGAACATGATCCGTTCATCCGCGCAGACCTTGGCCCAGCCGCCGCCTTTCTGCTTGCGCGAGACCGCGGCCAGACAGGTGTGGATGACGTACTCGGCGTCGGCGTCCTCCATTTCCGCCAAACCTTTGGCCAGTGGAGCGAGAGCCTTTTCCAACCCGGCCGTTCCCATGTCCCTCAGCACGTTCTCGGGGTTCATGCCGGGCTTGAGCCCCGCCTTGAGGCCGGAATCCAGCAGGCCGGTCAGCGAGGCCAGCACCTCGCCCATGCGGCGCACCACATGAAACTGCTTCATGGCGGACAGCTTGTCCGCCCGGTAGGTGTGCCCCTTGCAATCGAATTCAACGCTCATGACCTATTCCTCCACTTCCGGGGTTCCGCTGCCCATGGTGCCGCTGGAAATGACGCCGTCGAAACTCCATTCCAGAATGTTCCCGGCCTTGGCCCAGTTGTTGGGCGGCAGCCGCTTGAACGCGACGTCGCCGATCACTTCAAGATCGCCCCGCACCGCATCCCGGATGGTGATGGTGTTCCGACCGTGCCGCGCCGCGCTGGCGGTCTGGTACTTGAACATCTCCCTGAGCTGGGCGTTGACGGGCGAGGTTTTGAGCAGGCGCACGGCCACGGTGACGGCGCTGTCCGCCGCCAGGGAATGCATGACCTTGCCGTCCGCTCCCACGGTCATGGTGGACTGGTCGCCCACCGGTTCCAGGCTGATGCCCTCCTCGGAGTTTTCCCCCTTCAGGGAAAAGTTGCCGCCGGGGCCGTCGATGACGGCGGAGACGTCCAGGAAACTGTAGCTGCCCATGATTGTGTATCCTCCTGTTTGGAATTGTCCGGGCTACCGGTTCACGTTGATGGCCACATCCGAGAAGTGGATGGCTCCGGCGAGCTTGACGGCGCATTGAATGGGCGGGGCCTTACGCTGTTCGCGCTCGGACTGGTCCTGGTCCACGATGGGCTGGCTGTAAATGTAATAGCCGTCCTCCAGGTAATCGCCTTCCTTCAGCTGGCCGAAGCCGTCCTCGTTCCAAATGCCCGGCGCGATGAGCCCGTTGGTGACGCCCTGCTTCATGACGCTGGCGATCCGCCCGATGATGCGCGAAACGCCGCCTTCGGTCTGGGGCACCTTGGTCTTGGATTTGTAAAGCAGATTCCAGACATTGGTCTGGACGGCGTTTTCCAGCCAGTCCAGGCCGTGAATTTCGTCGAAGAACGCGCCGGAAGCGACCACGCCTTCCTCGACAATTGCGGTGTCGTTGTCGTACTCGGCGAAATAGTTGATGTTCTTGTCTTTCAGGGCCTTGGCCTCGGATTCCTTCAGGGTTTCCGCCGTCACTCCGGGAAGTCGCTTGAACTTGAGAGTGATGGTGGTCTTGCCGCCATTGAAATTGACGGTGAACGCGCGGCCGAACAGCGAGGCCACGGCATGCGGCACGCTGCTGTATATGGGCAGGGTGCGGTCGTATCCCAGAGCTTTCAGGCGGCTGCCCAGGTCCCTGGTGTGGGCGGCGGACCTGGCGCGGGGGTCGGTAATGGTGAGGCCGTAGACCCGGCTCTTGGTCGTGGCCTCGATGAAGGCGGCCACGTCCACGTGCTCGTCGTCGGTGACGGAGGCCGTGGCGGCGAACGTCAAGCCGTACCATTCGCCGGAGACGTCCGCCAGTTCGGCAACGCACTCGGCCGGGGTCTCGGCGTCGAAACCGGGAATCGGCGTGTAGGCCAGGGATTCCGTCAGGCCCGCCATGGTGGATATATCCGTGCCGGAATCCGGGGCCGAGGCGTGGCCCATGAACGCCGCCGTCCCGGTGGCCGTGGTGGAAATTACGAACCGGCTGCCGTCCCAGACGCATTTCGCGCCGGACTGTCCGGCCTCGGAAAGGGCCGAACCGATGACGGAGGCGACGCCGTTCAGGTTGGTGACGCCGGAAAAATCCAGGCCCGTCAGTTCGGCTTCGACGCCGTCCACTTCAATGGTCATGGCCCCGCCGGTAACGGCCTTCCAGACGTCCAGGTCGGTGACGGCGGACTCGCCGCTCAGCATGCCAGGCGTGGCTTCCTGAATCCAGCGGCCCACGGCCAGCACCTTGGGCTTGGGTTTCTGGGAAAAGTACAGCTCGGCGGCCCGGTACTCGGGCGCGTCCATGCCGAAGTCCTCGGCCACCGCATTCACGGAAGTGTAATAGCGGATGCGCTCCAGGCCGGTGATGACGTCCGAATCGCCCGCCACGCAGAGCACGCCGAAATTGCGGCGCGGCACGGCCTTGGGTGAAAGATAAATGCTGACATTGACGACGCGGTTGACGGAAAGTCGGGTTCCCATGGTTGTCTCCTACTTGATGTTCCTGGTCCGGCCGGTGTCGGTGACCAACGATCCGGCCAGTCCCACAAGATTGCGCACGTGCGGCGCAAGTTCATGGACGTGCTCAAGGCCGGGACAAAGAAACGCGGCACGGCTCAGGAGGTGGTTGATCTCATTGCTCAACTATACGGTCTGGAAAAACAGGCCCGGCAAGCGGGCTTTGATGTGGATCGTATCCTGGCCATGCGTCAGAACCAGTCCCGTCAGATCATGGACACCACCAAGGCGTTGCTTCTGGAACGGGGACAGACCACGCCGCCCAAAAGCCTACTTGGTCGCGCTATCTCTTATGCCTTGGGGCAGTGGGAACGGGTTGAAACGTATCTTGAAGACGGCATCTTGCTGCCAGATAACAATTTGGCCGAGAACGCCATCCGCCCCTTTGCGGTCGGTCGGAAGAACTGACTTTTCTCCGGCTCACCCAGAGGCGCTGCGGCAAGCGCGGCCTTGTACAGCTTGGTCGAGACGGCGAAGGCCAATGGACTGGAACCGATGCGGTATCTGCATTTCCTTTTTGAAAGACTACCGGGCATGAAGTCGGATGATGAAAGAAGAAGCTTGTTGCCGCAGTATCTTGCCGCAGAAGAGTTGGCGTGATAACAGGATGTGGAAGCTTGGAAGAGGAAAAATGTGCGCTTACAAAGATACACCTCCAACGGCACCGAAAAAGGTCCTTTGGTCCGACCAACTGTTATGTTGACCTGTGCATAATATTCTCTGTAAGTCGAAAATTAAGAGTAGGCACAAATAAAAGCGCTTTCCCAACTGCCCTACATTCGCAGTGTAACCTTTAACCGAGGAGTCACAAATGGCCACTATCAAGGTTAACGATCAGCAGTGGAACGCATTGTCTACGGAAGAACAGGAAAAAATCTTTAAGGGCCTGGTAGATACCGGCGCCATCAAAAACACGGACGAAATTGTTGGCGACCCGGATGAAGCTAAATTCACCGAAGACACCCAGATGGAACCCATGTGGAATCCGCTGGAAGACCTCTGCAAGCATGCATGCGATGTTGCGGCTACCGCAGGTTTTGCTTGGTGCGAAGCAAACACTGGTGGCGCTGCCCATGTAGCTTGCGTTGCTGCGGCTGAAGCAGCTCGCCGCGCTTGCCGCAACCGCTGCTAGGCACTGTTGCTCATCAAGAACACCCCACCAATGAAGAACGCCCCCTTCCGTATCGATCGGTCGAGGGCGTCTTGTTTATCGTTGGCGTTGTATGCGCTCAAGCCGGGAAAAGTCCTTGGGCGTGGGATTGGCCAGGCGGGTCATATCCATGTTGTCTTCGAGATCGGCAATCTTCACGATGCGCCCCAGCTCGTTCTCCTTCGCCCGGAGGATGAACTCAGTGTATGTCTCATCCGAACGACGGGTGACAGCGTCTACCCCCTGAAGAAGCTCTTCAGGAAAGCTCTGATCGTACAGATACGGTCCTATGGTCAGGGCCAAGCCATCTTGCGAAAAGTCATATCATTCTATATTTTTCACCAACATGATACCTAAACGCTCAAATTGAGGTGAAAAAAACATGCTGAAACGTCTCATGTTTGTTGTACTTACCATATCTCTGGGTGCGTATGCAGGCAATGTTTCCCAGAAGGGGGTATAATATGACTCTCAAATTTTACCCGGCGAAGGCTGCTGACGGTGAGTGGTACGTGTACTTTGATGGACACGAATTGCCAGTCAAAGGACCAATGAGCAAGGGGGCAGCCTATAGGTTGGCGGAAGCCTACAACCAGGAAGAAAGAATCCGTGAGTTTTCTGAACAGGCCTGGAAGGGATGGGGCGAGACGCTCCAGGAGGATCAACGCCGCCTTGATGAAGAAGCCAAGGAAAGAAAATGGAAGCAATTCCTTAAGGAGCTGTTACAGAAAAACGAGGAATTGCAGGAGCTGTTGCAGGAAATCCTTGAACGTGTCTTCGAGCGCATGCTTGCAGAGGTCGAGGAACAAGCCGAGGCAGAGAGGGATACCTTTGGCGCAAAGCCAGGCATGTAAAGATCGGCTCTTGATCTAACCCTCAACTTTAGGAGGCCATATGTATTATTCTGAAGAACGAAACGAAATGCATCCTTTGATGCTTGTCTTCATGGCTGTTCTTTCCATTCATTTTTTGGAACAAGCTTTGCCGTTTTTTCATCTTTTCGTTGGGATAGTTCTCGCCATTGGGGCCTTCATAGCCACTTGGCACTATTTGGGAAGGCGCTTTCTAAAAGCCGGGGTTTGCTATTCGGTCAGCACTATCTGGCTCGGCATTACCAATTACCTCCAGGACGCCCGCGAAGCAGCTATAAAGCTTGCTACAGAAGGCAATGACATCTTTGCCATGTTTGAACTTGAGCGAAGCCATGCTTATTACCATAACTCATGGCTAACGATGGCAATCGGCTTTAGCCTTTTGGCTTTGGGCATCTATTTGTTCTGGAAGGAATGGCGTTCCTAAGCGCCGCCACCCGTTTTTCCCGGCCCGGCCCCGAACATGGGACCGGACTTTTCTTTTGGTGGAGCGTGCCATGAACAATCCTCTTGAAGCAGCAAGATCCGTGGCTGTTGCATTGGGAATAACTCTTTAAGGGCATATCCCAGCCCAGCAAGTTGGAAATTTCAACATGAGTGTTAATCGAAAACTTAAAAAGAGAATTCTTAAAGCTCTTGAGCCTAGCTACCCTAACTATGTGCAAGTGTTGGAATTTCTTAATCAGGTCGACAAAGGCGAAGGATATAACAAAATAAATAAGGTGCTTTACGACTTGAACGGTGAAGGGCTGATCGAAGCATCCTTTACCCCAGCACCAGGGAAAGCCAGACTTACCCCGGCAGGAAGAAAGCACCTTTCTCATAGTGGAATTCTGCGTTCTTGCTGGCGGAAAGCTGCACCGTTTCTCAGTCAAATAATCATCGGTGTAATTATCCTGGTAATTGCTTCAATTGTTCTTAGTTATTGTGGGTTTGCAAATTAAAATATTCATATCCCCCCCCGACCTGGACCCCGCTTTGCTGTTGCCTGCGGTGTCCAGATTTCCGCCGATGGAAGTATCTCCGGTCACTTCCAATTCCGTACACGTCAACTTCCCCAAGAGGGTGTAGCTTCCTTCCTGGGACGTATGCGCCTTGCAGCCCACCGTGCCGACAGAACCGCCAGGACCGGAAGACTGCACGTTGCCTTCCTGGATGATGAGCGCGCCCGCCTTCCGAGGGATGCGTGGCCACGATCCTGCCCTTGCGCACCATACGGTAGTATTCCCGAAGGTTCGGCATGACGATTTCAACGGCCCGCTTCAGCAACGTCTTCAAGTCAGCACCAGGCATATTCCCTCCCGAAGTTGATGAAGGTCCGCATACGCCTTTCCTCAATCACGTGTTCCACGACCAGGGCACGGTATTGGCTGGCGATACCAGACGGGAATGCACCAGCCCAGGGAAAAAAACGTTTCCACCTTGTGCAAGCTGCCGCGTGTTCGAGCGGACTGGTGACGAATGAAGTTTTCGTCGGTAGCGATGATCGGGAGGTCGCCGGGCTCGTCGAAGTTTTCCAAGCTGAGGTCGTCAGCTCCGAACTACAGGGTGGTTCTGCTCATGTTGTGGCAGTTGGCCCGCTCCAGGGTATGCAAGGGCAGGCCGCACGGCTCGCCAAACCGGAATGTTGGATACCGGGAAGCGCGAAATGGTGTTGTCGGCGGGGATCTTCACGCTGCCCAGAAACAGCCCCGTACGCCGCAGCAAGTGCTTGGCGATGGCGCTGCCCTCGCCCACCATGCGGAACATGGACTTCAGGGCCTTGACCTCGCCGGTGAATTCGCGAAAGTCCTCGGCGGTCTGGAACTTGGACGCGGGAAAGCGTCTTGTAACGCGGGTTATAAAATGGACGGATGCCGCCGCGGCCCGATGCGAAGCGGCGCGGAACGGCTCGGACGTTGCCGGATTCTCCGGGACCCCTGTTCAAAACGATTCATGAACAGGCTTGCGGGCGTTGTATGAGGGTAAGCCTTGCATGGGGTCGCCAGGAAGCGAAAAACGCCCCTACGGGCGTTTTCAGGCGGGCGCGATATGATCGGGCGTCAGGGTGACTACATGGTAGGTTCCGGGGTGGGCCACCTCGTCGCCGTGGAATTCCGGCCGGCTGATGATGAACTCCACCTCGAAGGCCTCGTTCCGGCCGAACACTTCCAGGACGGTCCCTTCGGTTCCGGCGGGCACGGCATGAACCACGCCCTGGCTGTAGTTGCCGGGGCCTTCATGCGCCTGGAGCAGGCGGACCGTATCGAACTGTTTGAACTGAGCCATGTCTATTTCCCGATGTAGCAGGTGACCAAACGGGGCTTGGTCGAGATCCTGTCCTGTTCCCTCTTGTATATCCAGCCGGTGGTCACGTCAACGGTGCGGCCGTTGGGGCCGGTGACCGGAACCATGACCGTGAAGCGCTCGCCGTGCCGGTCGGCCATGTCCCTGAAGGCGGGACGGCCGGCCAGGCTTTCCATGATCTGGCGTTCCACTTCATCGGCGTGGCTCTTGTCCATGCCCAGGGCCGACTTCCAGACGCGGGCCTTGTTTTTGCCCCTGGGGTGATTCTCGTCCATGGAATACCTGGTCAGCTTCTCCGGGATGAACGCGGCCCGTTCCCGGTTGTGCAGGGAAGAGCCCTCCATGTGCGGTGTCACCGGGCCGGGCCCGGTGCGTTCCCACAGGCTGCGCAACTTGCGCCCGCCGCTCTCCTTCTCCTCTTTCATGGTCGGGATCGGGGCGGCCGCTTCCCTGCCCGCCGAATCGTGCACCACCGGCTCCGGGTAGCAACGGCAGTTGGGAAACTCCCCCGCGTGGCCGGTCATGCCGTCCAGGGTGGGCGGCCGGTCCCAGCGCACGAACCGGCCCTCCATGGCCGCGTGGCTGCCGCGCCGTTGCCCGTCGCGGGCCGTGCGCCAGATGTAGCCCTCGCTGCCCACGCCCTGGGCGCGGGCCCGCGTGAGCGCGGTCCCGGTTTTGCTGATTTCGGTCTTGGCGATGACCCTGGCCCGACTCATGGCGATGCGCCCCTCGGCCGCTATCTTCCCGGCCAGGACGTCCGCGCGTGTTCCGGCGAGGCCGGCCTGCCGCGCCAGCTCTCCCACGTTCCGAGCGGCCTGTTCCGGGATGGAGGTGATGAGCTTGATGTTGTCCCGGACCCGCTTTTCCACGGCCTCGGAAATATCGGCGGCAAGACCGCCCTTTCCCTGTCCATGGCCGCGCTGGTCCTCTGGATCGTCGCCCTGGGCGCGACCGCCTTCTTCTTCCAACCGACATTCATGCAGGCCTTGGCTTGGTCCCTGAACCGCTCATTTTCAATTCCTTGGGGTTTGTTGGTGTTGGCTGCCCCAATCGCTGTCAGCCTGCATCGCTGGGTTGTGGACCCTGTCCGGAAAGAGCGACTGGCCGAGCTGAAGAAGAAGAACGACGAGCTGGCCGTTCAGATCCGCAAAGTTCGCTTCGAGCGAAGTCAGATCCAAAACGAAATTTTCGACCGAGTGGAAAAAGAGGTCCAAGACCAGGTGGCGAAAAATTCGGCTCGGTTGGCCGACAAGTACGCGAAGATCCGCGCCGACCTCGATGAGCGCGAGGAGGCCGTGGCCAAGCGTGAAAAGAACGTTCAGCAATGGCAGAATGAAGCCCACAACGCCAGCCAGAAGCTCGCGCATGAGCGCGAGGTGGTCAACACACTCTGGCAGGTGATCCACGGCGCGAGAGCTGCCCTGGAGGCCGGAAACACCGGCATGGCCATAAGAAAACTGACGCGGGAAAAACACCACATCAAGAAACGCTCCGAACGGAGCAAAAGGAGAAGCGCATGAACAAGTGGAGGAAATGGCGGAAAGAAGGCTTTGAGGATGGAAGGAGATGCCCAGAGTGCGGTGGCCAGGTCCGGACTATTCACGGATTTGATCAAACGCCAAACTTTGACGTTGGCGGCATCGAGTGGTGCCGCAGCTGTAAGACGATCCTGAGCGTGGAATTCGACGAAAAAACCTTGGGGCGAGCGCTGACCACGACACACCCCAAGGAAACAAAAGGTGCACCTCTATAGAAATGCACTGAGACAAACTGGCTTTTCATTAGTTAGCTTTGTGTTTTTTAAAAACCACTTCATAGGGCTTTTTAAGGTCCGTACTGAAAATAATCCAATTGCCGCTTCCCTCATCAATATAAGATAAGAGACCATGATAACTAGGAGGCGTAATTGACAATAACGTCGGGGCATCATTTGTCGCAGTAATGCTTATCTTCGCAGCACTATTATTAAAAGTTCCAGATAAATTATAATTCGTTTTATGCACAATGGGGCCTATTGTAGGAGGGACGATGTGTTTTCCACCGAAAGCCGTCCCTAATACCCCCCCCCCCTGTCCTTGACCACTTCCCTTTTCCCAAGAAGCAAACAATTTATCCTCTTCAGCCTTTACACTGACCGTATCTCCCCTCTGGTCAACCCATTCGCCCACAAAAGGGCAATCCGAACCATCTTTTCTTGCATAATATGCATCTATATATTTGTTGATATTATTTCTTTGATCTCCACTTTTACCTATAAACTCATCCCATTTATCTGCTTCATCGTTCCGTTTCTTCTTGATCTGGCTTAATAGATCATAGTTGCTATTGTGTGGTGTTTTGACTTTAAGTCCCTGATGTGCCATCTCCTCTGCACGATCAACGAACCCAGCTCTAAGGTATGCATATCCTAGATTTGCACATGCCAAAGAATTGTCTCGTTCAGCGGCTTTTGACTGAAACTCAACTGCCTTGACATTAAGACCTAGCTCTTTGGCCTGAAGACCTATGTTGTTTAGAACACTTTGGTTATTAGGGCTGATGTCAAGAAGTCTTTTGTAAAAATACAATGAAAGAGATGGGATATCGGCGATACTTAAATTATAGGCTGCATCAAAAAGAGAACTAGTATCTTCTGGTGTTAATTCGGCCTTTTTTTCGAGACAGAGAGCCCCCATGACATTTGATCCCTCAGCGAATTCAATTTCTGAAAGCGTATTGTACAAAGCCGCTTTCTCATGGCGATCATGCTGTGTTTGAATCCTTTGATTAATCGTCTCAACGGCCCTTGGGTAATCTCCAGCGGCGTATTGAGATTTCGCAAGAAGGCCAATCAGTTCTGTCCTAATGCCTTCATCATCAATATCTGAGAGGCCTTTGTTTATTACTTCCTGCGCTCTATCATGTTGTTTTATCTTGGAATAGCATCCTGCCCAGGAGCGAACAATATATTCTCTGGAAACACCATCATCACATTCCTCATAGAGAGACTGAAAGTCAGCAAAAACACCTTGATGATTCCCCTCAGAAAATAGCTGAGATAGAAAGTAACTCCTTAGGTGGAGAATCCTTCTTTTACTCTCATGACCCTTCAAGAGCTCTTCGAAAGAGGCCTTTGCGGCCTCAACACCTTCTGTTCTAATTGAAGCCACAATAACTGAAAGCGACTTTTCCTCTCCTTCCTCGACTTCAACCTCTTGTACTTCAGAAGGTGAGGCCGGACTGGCTGCCTCCTGTTGAATCAGCTCGTCTTGGTGAGGTCTATTTACCTGAGCTTCGTTAGCACAGGAAAGGCCAAAACCAAGACCGTCAGTGCCAATTTTTCCATCGACCTTCTTAAGACCTTTAAAGAATCCTTTGAGTTCCTTGCGGAAGTAATATCCAGAAACAAAAAACAGCAAAAACCAGAGAAACGGCCAAATCACTGTTCTGACCAAAGAGATCACATCAGATGCAGTCCATTCCATCGACAAGCTTCCTCATTTTTTTGAGCACGATACAGAAGGCTGCGACCTATGGCAACGAACTTAGCTTGCACTAGATGTTCTTTGTGCCCCCCCCTCGACATATGGCAAACATGAATGTAGCTCTTTGAAAAATGAAGATAGCCCAAAAAAACTAATCATCAAGAAGCCCTAGCCCGGGGCTGCTTGAGCCAAGCGGTTTTGACCATCGTTTTTCGCATCTTTAAATCATTGGCCGCCATCTTCGTCACTGTAGGATTGCCCATGCCTTCTATGAGCTGATCAACCTCGCTTTCGTCGGCCTTAGAATACCACTCCTCAAATTCATCATTCATTATCTCGTGCTCTAGCGCCCTTTTCTCATCCCTGATTTTCTTGAGACGCTTCATTTCTTCGAGTTCAAATTCGGCTTTTATTTCCTCTGGACTTTTATAGCCCTGGGGCCGCTTCCAGCTTCCATTTTTTGATAGCCCCACAAAGAAAGAACCTGCTTCATATAAATTTCCATTCGCATATAGAAGTGGGTCCACTTTGTTGGACCACTGAGCGACGTTTTTAAAGTGGACAGTTTTACTGGTCACGCCGCTTGGCGGGGCCAACCCAGAGGGAGTACCCCTCTGGGTTGGGTCGCGCTTGATATATCTCCATCGGCTTCCTGCCGCGCCGCCTGGGCGCGGCTGCTTCGCAAGTTGTTGGATCATGCCGGAGAAGGATCGAACAGGCCCTGCCCGGTCCTAGGAAACGAAAAGGCCCGACGCGATCGCGTCGGGCCTTCCTGCTTAGGCATCTTTGGAAGCATCCTTGGCTTTGCCCTTGGCGGGCTTATCCTTGTCGTCGGGCTTCTTCCCGGTCCGCGTCCAGAGCTTCATCTCCTTCATCCGCGCCGACCGTGTAAAGTCCCCCATCTTAGGGCCACTTACGAGTAGAAACTTCCAGCCGTTTTTTCGGGGGTGCCCAGAGGACAGGGAGGCCCCATGATCGTACAGGCCCTGTTCTTTTGTAAGTTTCTACTTAAAAACTAAAGAATTGCAGGATTCAATGGTTTCAACGACCTCTTCGCTATATTCCTTCTCAAGGCCAGGGAAGAAGTTGAACCCCGTACGTGCTTCAATCGCGTTCACGGTGGCCGTATAGCCCTTAACGTCAGCGTTCCTAGGGGTACTTTGGTCGAAGATAAATCCGAGGAGTTGCAAAGGCTGGTCAGAATCATTCGTTTTCACTGCTATAATCTTCCAATAGCCAGAGGGGACCTTGTGAGACTTGCGGGTGCCTGGCAACTTTCCTATCTCACGTTCATACAAAGGCCCTGTGATAACGTAGACCGTTTTCAACTTGGCGAGGCTCCTCACCTTCGCTTCAACACGCTGCCACGGCCCTTGATTCAAGGCTGATTTTTGTGGAGTTATGTTGGAAAGATAGTTTGTCATTTTCCAGTATTCAGTCCCTTTAAAAGAAGCCAAGGGAGCTTGGTGGCCCCTGTCCGTTTTAAGGGCGGCATTTGCGCCTTTGTAGTCATCTGGCTCCAAAGTCGATTCTTTAGGAAGATCGGAGTCTCTCTTCCATCGTCGGCTGGTCCTGTGTTTATTCGCCACAGTCGAAGCGTCGAGCCGATAGGCCACCCAGTCAGCAAACTTGGTTTCTCCGTTGTTGCACAGGGAGTATATATTACGGTGGATAATAACATCCGACTCTGGAACATTCTCAGGAATGCCGTAAGGGAAATGCTTCAAAGCACCCTCTTCAGCTAACGCTGAATAAGGCAACACTGCAAAGATAACCAGTAGCAAAGTTACGATCTTTTTTTTCATGTAAATACCTCCTTTGGTACTGTTGCCCCGGCCTGGCGTGAAGCTATATACTAACGATTTGATACGTGTATCTGTTATTTTTTCTTAAAAGAGTGAGTCAAGGACAAACTGGCCAAAGCGTGAAGTCCAGTTGATTAGTTATGACGTATGAAGCGCCGCGATAATTGAGCCACTTTTCTTTTTGCACTATGTAAAGCCTTTTATTTATTGTGCCTGAAGGGCACAAATGAATCGACCTCCCGAAGAGGCCTCGGGAGGTCTTTTAACTTTATGTGCTGTTAGTCTTTTTAATCACGCCGAATGGTCCCTACGGGGGGACGCTTCAAACTGTTTTTGAACGGCATCTATTTCACTTCATTTTAGCTTGTGGCTGCGCCAACGCAGCCCCAGTGGTAAGCATGGCGTCTTTGCCTGCCTCGTCACAATGCCGAAAATGGGACAACAATATTGCTTCCCGCCGTTCCTCTTCCTTAAGAGATTCTCCCACTCCAAGCAGCAACCATTGAGGGTCAGCTCCAAATTCTTTGATTAATACTTGGAGAATTGAAGACGGGGTATCGTTCTCATTTTTTTCATAGCGAACCAAAGTAGCCCGCCCTATTCCTAGTCGCTTTGCGAACTCTTCCTGGGTCATATGCCCACGAACAAGAGCAATACGGGCGCCTAGCGTGTCTTTAGACATAAAAATCCTACAATCTCATAATCAAGACTTGACAAAGTCTCAAATTTGAGACAGTCAATAGATACATAACGGGCTAAATAACGACTTTTGCATAATGAAAACACTACAAAAACAAGGCCTTAAGCTATGACAAAAACCTCCAAGGAAGTACCAGAAGTTTTTAACCGCAAGGACATCCCGGCAGCCGCTTGGACGCGAGCCAAAGGTTACGACGCTGCTCCCAACCCGTACAATTCTTCGTAAAGAGCGCGCCCTCATTCTGGGCCAATCCCTCAACATTTCCAAGCAGGGTTTGAGAACGGCAAAATCGTGCCTGACAACGAATGAGCTACGATCATCCCTGACAGATATGCTCAATCTTGTAGCGACAATACGGGATATCCGCAATGTCTAATCGCACGTCCGCTGTGAAACCGGTCAGAGCTGAAACGAAAATAGAAGAGGATTACGCTGCGGATGAAATCGTTCAACAATTTTCCCATTATTTCCGGTTCCTCCTGTACGTTTTCCGGAGTGCCTTTGAGTGCCCGAAATCAGAGAGCCTTAGCCCCAAATAAGGGGGAACCGGAGCTCACAAGGGGAAGCAGACACGTTCCGCCGCCGAAAATCACTATGTGGAGGAACAGAGGAACATGGTAGGAGAAAGAACAATCCCGTTATCGCGGTTACACGCCGTTGAGACACAAACACTGCTCCAGTTGGCCCTTATCCGGGGCATGAGCCGGGTATTGCGGACAGCCGCCGTGGACGGCGCTTTCTCGCTAATCCAGCGCGCCGAGACCTTAGAGGTAAATTTCAGCACAGGCGGTAACCTGACCCCCACGGGGCTGCTCGCGGCGGTCGAAGAGTTCCTGGAGGTATACGAGCCGCCCACGAACTTTGACCCGGAGACCGGCGCAACCCGTTACGACTGCTGTGGGGCCGTCTCGGCCCGAGGGCATGTTCCGAATTGCCCGTTCTGGGGACTGAAAGTCGCCGCCATACGAGAACGGGCACGGTTGCATTTGAAATGCAAATAAAACTTAATACGCGTCTTCCATAGCATGAACGGAGCGCAACGGCTTCTAGTCCCCGACCTACAACTGGGAATGAAGGAGAAACGAATATGGGCATGATTGAAAAGTCGGGCGCGTGTCCTGCGCATGGCCCCGTGTTGGCAAGGACAAAAGGAACAAACCATATCCTGCATTTGTTCCTGACGATCTTTACAGGTGGTTTGTGGGCTGTGGTCTGGATATTTGCGAGCATGGGGAAAAAGGACTGGCGCTGCCCTATGTGCGGACAACCCGTTAAAATTCTTTGAGGAATCGCTTTCATAACTTCCGTTACAATACTTCTTCGAGCAGCACTATCTAAAGCCCACCACGGCCCGACACGAATTCGACCGCATCCATGTCGGGCTTTTTCCGGTACTGACCTCAAGATTACTCGTAAAGGGGCAGGTACATGAAGGTTCTGTTGTCGATCAAGCCGCAGTTCGCTGATCGCATTTTTTCAGGTGAAAAAAAGTTTGAATTCAGGAAGACGACATTCAAACGAGAAGTGACCACCGTTGTTGTCTACGCCACCATGCCGGTGGGGATGATCATAGGCGAATTCAAAATTGGCGGCATCCTGGAAGGAACACCGCAGGAACTCTGGGAAAAGACTAAGGAACAGGCTGGTATCTCCCTGGATAAATACCAAAGCTACTTTTCCGGCAGATCAAGCGGGTACGCGATCCGGATAGAGAAGCCAAAGCTCTATGGCGAGGCTATCACCCCTGCCAGTCTGCAATCCTTCTCGGCACCACAATCATTTCGCTATCTGGAATCGTAGGAATATCCGGGCCGCCTCCTTCAGGCGGCCTTTTTTTATGCGCTACGTCCAGGCCCCGGGGGAATCGGCCCAGGGTTTGGTGGACGTGTTCCTGGATGCGGTTTCCCACCGGGGCGGGCAAGACCCCTTGCACGGTGTGCCGTTCGACCTCCTGCTGGACAAGGGGTCCGCCAACACGGCGCACCTGTTCACCAATCTGGCGGAACAGCCGAAAGACACGGCCATTATCCCCAGAAATCACCGAGGAACACGGCAACGAGCTGAAACAACTTCATAAACTCGGCCGCCGCCGTCGACCAGGCGGTTATGGATGCGGAGGAAGTATTTCGTGACCTGGGGCGCATTGAAACCGCAACATTTTACGCGACGGTTTCGGATTCTCTACTGGCCCAAACGTATCAAAAGATCAAGAAAAACAAGACCTACAAGAACATTCCGTATGTGGACGCAACCGGAAAAACGAAACACATTTCGTCTTTGGAAGAGTTTTGCGAAATCAAACTCGGCAAATCTGCCCGGCGGTTGCAGCAGCTCTCCCAAAACCTCCGCACCCTCGGTCCCGACCTGTACGAATCCGCCGAAAAGATCGGGTTTCGTGCCAAGGATTACCGCGCCCTGAAGGCGCTGCCGCCCGAGGAACAGGAAGTGGTCAAGACGGCCATCGCCAGCGAAAGCAAGGACGAGGTGATCGACATCCTCCAGGACATGGCCGCGCGGCACCAGGCCGAAAAGGAAGCGGCCAGGAAGGAAAAGGAGACCGCCCACATGACCATTTCCTGCTCATCCTGCGAATACCACAAGCCCGAAAGCAACCCGCATCAGGGCAAGCTGATACCCGGCCATCACGGTAAATGCACCCGTCCCACAGGACTGTGCACCGAGATTCTGGAGTCAGCCGACGCCCTCCCCCGGGCAGGATGCGGAGACGACCCCGCCCTGATACCGGAACTGACTGAAGAACATGCCGAGCGCGACCGTGCAGTGCAGAACTCGGCGGCCGCCGTGGACCAGGCCGTTATGGATGCGGAAGAAGTATTCCGTGACCTAGGCAGGCTGGATGCAACCCTATTTTATGCGACCGTCACAGATTCCATGCTGGTGCAAATTTTTCAAAAGATCAAAAAATCAAAGGCTTACAAAAGTATTCCGATTCGTGACGAGTCTGGAAATCTGCGACGGTCGCAGAATCTGGAAGAATTCTGCCAACTCAAATTGGGCAAGTCCTATCGACGTTTGCAGGAGCTTTCACAGAATATCGCCACCCTCGGTCCCGACCTCTACGAATCCGCCGAGCGCATAGGCTTCCGGGCCAAGGATTACCGCGCATTGAAGGCTCTCCCCGAAGCGGAACAGGAAGTGGTCAAGACGGCCATCGCCAGCGAATCCAAGGACGAAGTCCTCTCCATTCTGGAAGACATGGCGGCCCGGCATCAGGCCGAAAAGGAAGCGGCCAGGAAGGAAAAGGAGGACATGGCCGCCGACCTGGAAGCCCGGTCCAAGCTGCTGGAGGACCGGGGCAACAAGCTGGAAAAGGTCAGCCTGCAACTGGAAAAGCTCAAGAGCCTGCCCCCGGCCAAGAACGTCGAATTGAAGCTGGAGCGGGAAAAGGCGGCCGCCGAAGCGCTGGACGCCGCGCACATCACCTACCTGGCCGAGAGCAACGGATTTTTCCGGGCCGTGGCAGACATTCTGGCCGCCGACGAGGTCAGCGCCCACACCAAGGAATACGCGGCGGAAACGGTGCGCAAGTGCTGCGAGGAACTGGCGGACTTCCTGGCCTCCCACGGCATCGCGGTGGACTTTCAGGACATGGTGCGGCCGGAATGGATGCGGGACACCGCCCGGGGCGACCTGGAGCAGGGCAACCTGCAAGAGCCTTCCGGCGCGCACGGGAGCTGGTAGACCATGTCTGCGAACCTTGGAGAATTGGACACCCTGCGCAACCTGGCGCGACGGCTCGACGAGGCCGGGCACGGGCGGCGGGCCGGAATCGTGGACGAAGCGTGCCGCCTGCTGTGCTGTTCGCGCCAGACGGTCTACCGCAAGCTCAAGGAGCGCGTGGGCTGGACCAGCGGCCGCAAGCCCCGGGCGGACCGGGGCAAGCTCTCCATTCCCGAGGACGTGGCCGTCAAGGCCGCGCACCTGATCCACAAGGCCACCCGCGCCAACGGCAAGCGGACCATGAACATGACCACGGCCCGCGACATCCTGGAAGAATCCGGCCTGGGCCATGTGGATGAGGAGACCGGCGAAGTGGTCATGCCCAAAGCCGCCACCACGCTGAGCCGCGCCATGCGCGCCTACGGCTGCCACCCGGACATGCTCAGGACGGGCAAGCCGCATACCCGCATGAGAAGCCTGCACCCCAACCAGTGCTGGCAGTTGGACCCGTCGCTGTGCGTCCTGTTCTATCTGCCCAAGGGCAAGGTGCGGATCATGGACGGAAAACGGTTCTACAAGAACAAGCCCGCATATGCCGAGAAAGCCGCGAAGGAACGGGTATGGCGCTACGTCATCACCGACCATTACAGCGGTTCCATTTACGTGCGCTACGTCCAGGCCCCGGGGGAATCGGCCCAGGGTTTGGTGGACGTGTTCCTGGATGCGGTTTCCCACCGGGGCGGGCAAGACCCCTTGCACGGTGTGCCGTTCGACCTCCTGCTGGACAAGGG
>Ga0207734_100173_pt1 | contig 43330 bp, 38 predicted proteins | sample TtanPargueraPR_5_FD_187744 | JGI IMG/M metagenome (GOLD analysis project Ga0207734, IMG submission 187744) | Aerobic enrichment media microbial communities from Bioluminiscent Bay, La Parguera, Puerto Rico - Tt and P1 (3) (SPAdes) | ecosystem: Environmental > Aquatic > Marine > Unclassified ... | reverse complement strand
TGGGCTTGGACAAAGACCAGATGGCACTGATTCGCGAGCTTTGCCTGCTTACCGTCAAACCCACCATGTACATCGCCAACGTGAACGAAGACGGCTTCGAGAACAATCCCCACCTGGACAAGGTGCGTGAGATTGCCGCTTCTGAAAACGCAGTCGTGGTACCCATCTGCAACAAGCTGGAAGCCGAGATCTCTGAACTGGAAGACGAAGAGAAATCCATGTTCCTGGACGAAATGGGCATGGAAGAACCTGGGCTGGACCGTGTGATCCGCGCCGGTTACGGCCTGCTTGGCCTGCAAACGTACTTTACCGCCGGCGTGAAGGAAGTGCGTGCCTGGACCGTCAGAATCGGCGCCACGGCCCCTCAGGCGGCAGGCGTCATCCACACCGACTTCGAACGCGGCTTCATCCGGGCCGAGGTGGTGAGCTACGACGATTTCGTACAGTACAACGGCGAAGCCGGCGCCAAAGATGCCGGCAAATGGCGCCTGGAGGGCAAGGATTACATCGTCAAAGACGGCGATGTTATTCACTTCCGGTTCAACGTGTAATTTTCGGTATTTTTTGGCCGTAAAGCCTTGACAGGATGAGCCCAAATACCGAAAATACGCGCCTCGTTTGGGGCGTGTCCCGAAGCGAAATGGCAAGGTAGCTCAGTTGGTTAGAGCACAGCACTCATAATGCTGGGGTCGGCGGTTCGACTCCGCCCCTTGCTACCAGAATTCAAAGGGTTACAGCTCACGCTGTAGCCCTTTTTTTGTGGTTGTCCCCTTTTTGTCCCCCGAGTGTCCCCACAACCTCTTTTAGAAGAAAATATCCGACCGACATTGAGCAAAACCAAGATCCTCACCTGGGGAACACGGTGATTCGAATCGACATCGCTCAACCGATTCCAAAATCTGGTACTTCAATTCCGCACTCTTGTGTTTAGGCGAGAGGTAGAGTGAAGCGGGGAGAATCCCGGCGGGCCTGACGTAGGCATCCATTAGACGTTCACCCAATATCTCCTTTACGAGAAGGGTGGGAACAACTGCAACATCAACTCGATCCCGCAGGAGCATATCAAGCACCTGACTCCTATTATTCACTTGATAGACTTCGTCAGCTGTTTCAGGCAGGAACACTTTGCCTGCAGCACCCCTCAGAAGCACGAATTTCGAACGGGAAAAGTCTGACTTTTCGGAGAAGGGTTTAAAGGACACGTAGGAATATTCAGCGCTATCTAATCGCCCACCAAAGATTAATGCGTGGTCTCGCTCGGGTGTCTTCGCTAGTGGCAGGAAAACATCAAGCTCTCCGGTTTCGAGATAATAAAGCCCTCGTTTCAGTGGCAGGGCGAAAAGCTGAACAGAATAACGATCGTCTTCAAATATACAGTTATAGGGCTCGGCCATTAGGCCAGCCAAATGCCCATCAGCAGCTTCAAGCATTCCCACCATAGCCTCACTAACTCCAACACGAAGCACATGTTCGGCAAACAGTTGTCCAGGCACACCAATAAAGAGTATTGGAAATAAACAAACTCGCCAAATTAGCATCAGTCGAAAACCTTTCTAAACCATTGCGGAAATTGGTCTTTAGAACGCAGAAAAATGCATCACCCACTCTGTAACATAGGTGAAATATTTGATTGGTGGAATCCGATACTCAGTTATTACACTTTCTTTTACATTGACTTTAATGAAGGCTGGAGTTCAGCAACGGGACAGAGCCTGACAGCCGATTCAAGGTGATCCGGTGAAAGGTGGGCATAACGCATGGTCATGGTGATGTTGCCGTGTCCGAGGATGCGCTGGAGCGTGAGTATGTCGCCCCCGTTCATCATGTAGTGACTGGCGAAGGTGTGGCGCAGGATGTGGGTCAGTTGTTGCGGCGTTGAGAATCCACACCGTTCATACGCTGACCTGAACGCTGATCGGCAAGGGCCAAACAATCGTCCTGGGCCAGGAAGCGCGTTTTCCAGTACCTGCTCCTGGATGTTGGGATCAATGGGTACTGCCCTGCTCTTTCCATTCTTCGTATCCCTGAAAATGACCTTACCCGAGACAATGCACGACTGCGTTAGTGTCTCCGCTTCTGCCCATCGGGAGCCGGTAGCCAGGCAGATCATGGCGACTGACCACACAAAGTGGTTGGTGCTATTGCGTCATTCGTCCAGGAGCTGCTTGCACTGCTCGATAGTGAGGAAGGACATTTCCCGTTCTTTCACTCTCACCTGGCGAATCGGAGCAATGGGGTTTGTCTTCAGGTGGCCAATACGCACCATTTCCGAGAAGACGGACGACAGGTCAATCGTAAGAGCTATTGTTTTGGATGAATGCGTCTGTCAGAACTTCGGAAAGAGCAACAGATTGTCCGTCCAGTTGCTCTGCGCCCTCTGAAAGATTCTTCAGCTTCTCTTGTGCCTCTTTTAGGCCTTTAATTTCAAAGCTCATTGTTCACTCCTTTTGCTCATAACGCCCGCCATCACCGTTGGCAAAACAGGAGCGAAGCGGAGGTCTTGGCATCCGGTGAAAGGCTTGGTTAGGCATCTTTTTCCCCCTGCTCCTCAGAATCTCTAGGGTTTTGGTAGGTGAGTATAGATTAGTCAATGCGTTTTCCACGGAGATCAATGTCGTGAGCGTCGCCAACTCTAAAGAGAACTTCAAGCAGATACTGGGCACATGCCTCCGAGTAGCGATGAAGCATACTGCCGGTGACCTTTACCGGTTGACCTAAACGTCCCTTGAGCCACGGACACGCTGATTTGAGTCGTCGATCCATAAGCCCATTACGATGCGCCATAACGTTTCTGACTTGCTGAAGTTCGAATATAGCTTGGGAGCAGCCCTCCGGTAACTGGCTGCTGGGCAAGAAAGGCTCAAGCAGGATTTCGAAGCGGGTAACGCCTCGCTTTAGGGGGCTTGCGAGTTCTTGCTCCAAGAGTTCAACAAGGTAACCCGACTGTTCAGCCTTACTCAGTTGAAGGTACTCTCCGAGCTTTATTTTGATTTTGCTTAGCGGAGGCAAAGTTATTGCCTCCCGGCGATGCTGAAGCCACAGGGCAACAAAATCCTTAACAAAATGCTCAAGCCAGCTCCAAAGAGCGACGACAGCAAACTGGTGCAAAACAGGAAAGTCTTTATCTATCTCAGCTTGGGCCAGACTCGCTTCTTCCTCGGCAATTCGAATTTTGTTCTGATACTCCTCTTCGTCTGACCGCTCATCAAGGTCTGCAAGCACCTTAACTATTTGTGGCATTCCTCGAAGCCCGCTGATTCCTTTTTCGCTAAGGCGAATGATCTGAGTAAGGTTTTTATGGGCATCAAGAGATTGCCGGAAGTGACTTGTCATCCACTTCGGCAGCTTTTTGGTTTTTTGAGGCTCGCCTACTTTTTCATCCGACATTCTTATTCCAGTAGTTGAGGACATTCCTGCCTAACGCTAAGCTCTCCGGCAATTTTGAAGCGTAGCGGAAAGCTTATCCGACAGCAGCGATTTGTCAGGCTTTTTTTGCGAAAGCCTGAGAGCAACCAAAAAGCATATTATTAGATAGTTCTAAACGCCTTTTCATCATCAGGCCCATCATAGCTCTGCAACCTCAAAGCGCTCTCAATTAGCACGATCCTCGCAAGATATGCAGCCTGCTTCCTTTCGACTGAAAATGATTCGAGCCTGTCGTAGTGAGTGCCGTGCAATATCTGTGATCGGCCATGATCATAGATGTCCTTGACTAGTTGTTTCAGGGTGCGGGGTCGAAGGCCTTGTATAACTTGTGTTTCACCATCCGTACCTGTGAGATGAACAACCATATCTCGAATACCGGTGTTCTTCCCGCCACAACACAGTACATCTAGACAAGTACCAAGTTTGGCCAACGCTATGGCATCACTTGCTTCACGGTTGCCTTCACCGAACCAATCTAAAGCCGTGGCCCATCGGTTTACAAGCTTGGGATGCCGGTGATTACCTGGATCGACTAATCCCTCTAGGATTGCTTCAAATGCAGGAAGTATTTCGTTCAAATCAGTTAATGCTTGCTCTACCCTTGCGGGAGATAGTGACGGAACCCGTCCCCCAAGCACGCTTCCAGGCAACCATAGAAACCCGTTTGTTTCGATTAGGCTATTGCTGCCAACGGGTGGCAAACGTTCATCTTGAAGCGCCTGCTGGAGGAAGCACTCAGGCGCACCAAGCCCCAAAGAAATCGAGTCAAGTGCTGTTTTACAAACGAGCCTCGCCAGCTTTCGTGAAAACTGACGCTCGTATCCGCAAATGGTTACTTTTACCAAAGCTGGACATTTAGAGACTGCACCATAAACAGCATTTGCCAGCCCTTCTATCGGAGAATTATCTTTAGGCCTCTTCAGGGCATTCTTAAGGATCTCTCTCCAACGATGGTTCGCATCTGGCTGGTTTAAATATTGGTCTTTTCCTTGCTGCGGAAAATCGACCATATCTATCCAGTCAGCTCTAGTCATAATCGTCACTGGACCGAGAGAGAACGGAGATTTCCTTTCCATCCCCAGAGTCCAAGCTGGGAAATAGTGCGTATATTTATTGGCGACTTTCTCAAGTCGCTCTTCAATTAGCCCCTTTAACCTAGATCGCAGATTTTCCGAGTCATCACAATCTAACCCTAAAAATTCATCTGCAGCGTGCATATCAGCAACTGCTTGTTTAACAAACCTTTCGTAAACTTCTATCTCGACTTTAGCAGAACTTTCCTCTCGGTTTTGATAGAAAGTATTTGAAAGCTTTCCAAGCATTTTTCTTGCGTTTTGAGTGAAGTACCGCTGCAGACCATTCTCGGCTGTTACAAAGTCCGGAATGCCAACCTCTTCAGTCCAAGGCATGGCCCCTTTGTGCACCCGATCTAGTTCATCGACCAAAGTCTTTAACTCGGTTTTCAGCCCCATACTCCCTCGCTTTCTTTGCGCATATTGCGGCACCCTATTTGAAGCCTAACAGCGATTGGGCCCACGTCTTCAATATTGAGAGTTTCTGAACGCTTCGTTATAAGCGTTTTTAACCATCAGAAAACTCTTTTTTCAATCCAATAAGACAACAACTTAGGACAACACTGAAAACCTTTCCATGTAATCACTTGGCCTCCATGTTTTGCTCTAACAACAACACTATATAGAACTCATCCGCAGGAGAAAGAAGCACGTCAAACCGTTCAGCAATCACGAATTGGGGACTTGCCCCTTTGCCCACCGCAATGCCCTTTAGTGACCTTTAACGGCTGGAGGGAATACGCAACCCTCTGATTTTGAACGCCTATGTCCTTTAATGAACGTCCCACACAGGTCTCATAATGCTGGGGTCGGCGGTTCGACTCCGCCCCTTGCTACCAGAATTCAAAGGGTTACAGCACATGCTGTAGCCCTTTTTTTGTGGGTTGACTACAAGTTGACTACACCGTAGACAAACCGCCCTCCTCTAGCTGATAAGATCCCTTCATCAAAACAAAAAATCTCCTGCCAAGACGATGGCCAATCAATGTGAGCGGGCAGGGCCGGCTTTGTCTATGCGCTTAATAGGAATATCGCTTTGAAGAAGCTCATCATCCTCGTAGCCATCGCATTTACTGGATGGAAGATCTACCAGCAGTACACACCAACTCCCGTTGTAGAGTGGTCAAATTCTGAGACCCAAAACTCCATCCAGTACCAAACGCCGGAAGCAATGACTCGTGAGGCAACCAATGCTATGCGCTTCACCTGCGACGGTCGGGAATATTGCAGCGAAATGACATCCCGCGCGGAGGCGGAGTACTTCAATCGGTATTGCCCAAATACGAAGATGGACGGCGACAATGACGGCATCCCATGTGAAAACGACTCCCGATTCTAACAACTACAGGGCTCCGCTTTTCACAACGAGTGACGACCGCACCGCCTGACGCCAGGTAATCCGATGGCGAATACAAAAGTGCGGTTTAAAAGCAGCCCCAGGCTTCCTGAGGCTTGCCCCCATTGCCTATGCGCTTGTTTTGAAAGATGAGACTCTATCTTTCATTTCTGCCGCCAATCGCGCCAACTCGTGACTGGCTTCTGATGATTGCTTGGCACCGTCGAGGTTCTGACTGGAGAGATCGACAATATGAGTAAGATTTCCACTCACTTGCTCCGCAGCAACTGACTGTTCTTCCGCCGCACTCGCGATCTGTTCGCCCATTTGAACAATGTGATCAATGGCGTCCCCGATCGAATTCAGAGTTTCGGCCACATCGTCGATCAACATGCGGTTTTCTTCCACTTGCTCTAGCCCGGACTGCATTACCGCAACGGTTGCTTTGCTTTCCTCAGTCAGGCCTTTAATCACATCGGCAATTTCCGCCGTTGATGTCTGCGTGCGTTTAGCAAGGGAGCGGACTTCATCAGCTACAACAGAGAAACCACGTCCATGCTCTCCAGCTCTTGCTGCTTCAATTGCCGCGTTCAGTGCCAAAAGATTCGTCTGATCAGCAATGTCATTGATGACCTCCGTGACCTTCTGTATTTCCAAACTCCTGTTCTCCAGGGAGCTGATCTGTTTCGCGACTCGCCGGATATCCTCAGAAAGCCGATGCAGTGCTTCTCGCCCTTTTTCACCACGCACGCGACCTTCCACGCCTTGCTCTTTGGCTGACCGCGCAGCAGATTGGGCTTCTTCTGCGCTCCTGGCCACGTCATTGGAAGCCGCGCTCATCTGATTCATCGCTGTTGCGACCTGGTCAGTCTGATCAGACTGGGATTCAATATTTCGCTCAACACTTGAGTTTATTGAAGAAAGCTCTTCTGACGCCGTCGCCACCTCGTCAGACACGGCGGAGAGGCGACTGATGACCTGGTCGAACTCATTTAACATGTGATTCAGAGAGTGCCCCAGTTGGGCAAGTTCGTCTTTGCCGTCAACGTGGAGACGCTGGGAGAGATCTGATTGTTCTGCAACGGATCGCATCAGGTTTCTCATCGCATTGATGGGACCAGTGACCGACAAGATGATCAAAATGCTCGCACCAATTGAAAGCACAGCCGCAACGACAGCGGTCGATGGATAGAGCACCTGACTCTGAGCGTAGAGTTCCCCAACCGATTGTCGTTCCTGAGCCGCAACATCGAGTTGTAGCTCGATGAGTTCGCCAATTTTCTGAGTCACAGGGTCAATAAGCTCGTAGAGGGGACCGTCAATTCGATTCAACTGGCCTTGAGCATTGGAAGGAGCGCTACGAAGGACCGCCTTTGCTTCTTGGATCCCCCGGCTCGCTCCGTCAAAAAGCGAATCCGCCTCCCTAACCAGCTCTTTTTCACGCGGAGTAAGGGACGTCTGCGTGTATCGCTCCCAATTGGTTTCGATGCTGGACTCAGCCTCTTCAATCTGACGGAGCGCCTCACGAGGTGATATCTGTCCTGCATTTGCCTTGTTGATTGCATCAACGACGAGAACAGCATAATCATCGGAGATAAGCTTGAGATCCTTGAGCGGTACAACTCGATCATTGTAGATACTTGAAACGCCACGATTAATGTCAGCAAACACCACGAGAGCGTATATGGAAAGGCCTGCGATAGCGGCCAGGGGAATGGATACCAAGAAAACCAATCGCAACTTGAGTGACAAAGTACTAAGGAGGTTCATTATTCTTTCCTATGCGCCGACCTCCCTTTCGCAATGAATTTCCAGTACTGAAATCATACACTAGTTCATTACATTCGGATTAACTGTTTGTAATTTATTTATTTGATACCCAAGCTCACCGAAGTCGAATAGGCGAAGCTCTGCACTTTTCGACATAATACTGGCGCCACACTGGAAGATTCCCAACGATACCGTGATGCAAACTGGCTAGAGCCCCAGATACCGGTGCAGCAACAGCTCCTGATATTGATCAATGTGTTTGCTGTTGATTTCAACTATCCGGCCTTTCGCACTGAGGCGATCAAAGCATTCGTCAAACTGAGTGGCAACCTCCTCACTTCGGAAAACCACTTTGTAAGGAGTAGGATTGAAAACCGGATAGAATACAAAATCGTCCAGCTCTTTTGGCCAACTCTCCCCAAAACGACGGTCTGAACGGATCCGCCTGTCCAGAGTAGCCACCACAAGACCGTCGGCAAGAATGACATCAACGCGGCCCATTAACTGCATCCGGGCGTGGATCGTCTGGTCAGTCACCTCCAGCAACAGCTCAAACTCATCCACGCGATCAGAAAGCCTGAGTATGTCGATGCCATTCTGAAACGTAACCGCTCTTAACCCTGCCAGATCATCAATTGTCGTTATGGGACCAGCCACCGACGCGTTATAGAAAGCGCCGTTGTGGTACCAGATATAAGCGGACGTGGAGAACCCCGGTATGTCCAAAGATAGCGGGACCGTCATAACGGCATCGGCGGCACTCAGGTCGCGAAAAGTGCGGATGTGGCGACCGAAGGGCTGGTAGACAAATTCGGCTTCCCAGCCGCAGGCCTCCAGCACAGCATTCACCAATTCTACATCTCGGCCACTTTCTCCTGGCTCCGACATCCCGGGTATGTCGGGCGCCATGACGATGAGGGGAGCCAGTGGGAACGTGTCTGACTTCACTGCACCAGGAATCAACAGCAGGACATAGAAGAGAAAACGGTACAGAGAGTCTGGTATCAAGGGATAGGCCACCGGTAAACAGTTTATGCCGCTACCGAATACAGTACTTCTTTTTGAACGATTGCTCCACAAAAAAGGATAGAATCCGGGTCAGCCATTACTCGCGGTCATCATAGGATTCGCAATCACGAATAGCTCTACGGAACTCCGGTGCCAATCGCCCCGCACCGAAGCGGTGTGACACATACAACGAAAGATCTACCCACGCCGCGGTTCGCACGTAGAATGGCTTTTCATACCCCGCCATCAAATGGTCGATAAGAACCGCCGGTAAAACCACGACATCGGCACGGCCAAGCTTCACCATATCAACGGCCTGCTTCCATTCAGCCACCATGACCGCACTGGCTTTGTCTCCCTGAAGGAACTGGTTGCCTATGAACCGACGCACAAAGGCATAACGCAGGCCGGACACCTGGCGCAAAGGCGGATATTGCTCCAAAAACAGATACACGTATTCGGTCTGGAACAGCCTGCCACCAAAATCGGCATATTGGTCGCGGTCTGCCGTCTGCACAAGAGGCAACCCAATCGCCAATTCTCCCTTCTCCAACTGAAAAAGAATTCTCGCCAGCGGCATCTCAATAAACTGGAAGTTCCCTTCCACCCGATCAAAGACGCAGCGGTAAATGTCGGCAAAGCGGCCAACCAGCGAGCCGTTCTCAACGCCAATTTCCCGCGGGATCCCCTCAAAAACACCGACGGGATAGACGGTCTTGTCAGTTACGGCACCCGATAATGAAGGTATAGTGAGAAAGTAGATTAAAACCGGCGCAAGCCAGTGCGGTATCCTGCCCATGTCAGCTGCTCCCTGCCCGTGCAACTCGAACGGTGGTTTCAGGGTAGTACAGAAATGCCCAGTCTGCTGGCAACACGCTGATGGAACCAACCTCTTCAATACCTGTGCACAGTGACTATGCCAAAACGGAATACCGGAAAATTCGAACCAATCGCTTCTTTCTTTGACACTCATTACCTTCAGCCGGGGAAGCTTCCTGGAATGGTTACCATGGTAGCCCGGCATGGCGAGATTCTGTGGTGTCACGCCCAGGGCCTGCGGGATGTTGAGAGAAACTTACCGATGAACCGGGACACCCTGTTCCGCGTGTACTCCATGACCAAACCCGTCACCAGCATTGCCATGATGCAGCTGTACGAGCAGGGCAAGTTCCTGCTCAACGACCCGGTCCACAAATACATTCCAGGCTGGCGCAATCTACGCGTCTACAAGGGAGGCCGTTATCCGGATTTCGAGACCGAACCCGCGGCCTCGGTCATGACCATCCGGGATCTGATGACCCACACCTCCGGGCTGACCTATGGCTTCACCGAGCGAACCGAGGTAGATGCCGCCTACCGCAAGCTGAAACTGGATGGCAGTACCATTCTGACTCTGGACAAGCTGGTCGACCGGCTGGCCGAGTTACCTCTGGAGTTCTCTCCCGGCACTGCGTGGAACTATTCTGTGTCCACCGATGTCGTGGGCTACCTGGTTGAGCTGCTCTCCGGCCAATCTCTGGACAGCTACTTTCAGGAGCACATCTTTGCCCCCCTGGGCATGACCGATACCGGATTTCATGTGCGACCAGACCAGCAGGAACGCTTTGCCGCCTGCTATCTGTACCAATCCGGTAATACCATGAAACTCCAGGATGATCCGGAGCGGTCACGCTATCTGAAGGAACCAAAGTTCCTGTCGGGTGGCGGCGGGCTGGTGTCCACCATAGATGATTATTTCCGCTTCGCCCAGGCCCTGTGCCAGGGTGGCGAATATCAGGGCCAGCGCATCATCGGCCGCAAAACCCTGGAGTTTATGCGCCTGAACCACCTACCGGGCGGCCAGGATCTCCCTGCCCTGTCTATTGGCGGCTTCACTGAAACACCTTATGCCGGCAGCGGCTTCGGATTAGGGTTCTCGGTCAAAACCGATATCGCCAAATCCGCCACGATTGGTTCGCCGGGAGAATTCGGCTGGGGCGGCCTGGCTAGCACCAGCTTCTTTATCGACCCGGTGGAAGATCTGGTGGTGATTTTCATGACCCAGCTGATGCCGTCTTCGTCCTATCCCATCCGACAGCAGCTCAGAGCTTTGGTATACGGTGTCCTGGACTGACTCCGCGTTCCACCTTATATCGGTATAACCGCTGGAACTGTGCCGAAGCCCGAATGCCTGTGGCATACTCGGCTCCTTAAACCAATATCGAACAATCCACCAGCAAGGAATGTTGTGATGAAACCAGCTACTCTCGCGTTGCACGCCGGCTTCAAGAGCGACCCGACCACCAAGGCCGCCACCACGCCCATTTACCAGACCACGTCTTACACCTTCGACGACACCCAGCATGGTGCCGACCTGTTTGACCTGAAGGTACAGGGCAACATCTATACCCGCATCATGAACCCCACCAACGCGGTTCTGGAAGAGCGTATGGCAGCGCTGGAAGGTGGTATTGGCGCACTGGCAGTAGCGTCCGGCATGGCGGCCATTACCTATGCCCTGCAAACCATCTGCAAGGTGGGCAACAACATTGTCAGCACCAGCCAGCTGTACGGCGGCACCTACAACCTGTTTGCCCACTCCCTGCCCAACCAGGGCATTGAGTGCAAGATGGTGCCCCACGATGATTTCGCGGCGGTAGAGAACGCCATCGATGACCAGACCCGAGCGCTGTTCTGTGAATCTATCGGCAACCCGGCCGGTAATGTGGTGGATATCCAGAAGTGGGCCGAGATTGCCCACAAGCACGGCATTCCGCTGATTGTCGATAACACTGTCGCCACGCCGTTTCTGTGCCGCCCGTTCGAGCATGGCGCGGATATCGTGATTCACTCCCTGACCAAGTACATCGGCGGCCACGGCACCACGGTGGCGGGGATTGTGGTGGACTCCGGCAAGTTCGACTGGAAAGCCAGCGCCGACAAGTTCCCGATGATGAACCAGCCCGACCCCTCCTACCACGGCGTGGTTTACACCGAAGCCCTGGGCGAAGCCGCTTTTATCGGCCGCTGTCGGGTGGTACCGCTTCGCAACACCGGCTCCGCCCTTTCGCCGTTCAATTCGTTCCTGATTATGCAGGGGCTGGAAACTCTGGCCCTGCGCATGGAACGCCACTGCGACAACGCCCAGAAAGTTGCCCAGTTCCTGCAGGATCATCCCGCCGTGGCATGGGTCAACTATGCCGGCCTGGCGAACAGCCCTTACAAGGCTACCTGTGACAAGATCTGTGACGGCAAGGCCTCCGGCATTCTCAGTTTCGGCATTAAAGGCGGCCGCGAAGCCGGCGCCAAATTCATAGACGCCCTGGACCTGATCCTGAGACTGGTGAACATTGGCGATGCCAAGTCCCTGGCTTGCCATCCGGCCACCACTACCCACCGCCAGCTCAATGCTGACGAGCTGAAAAGTGCGGGGGTCAGCGAGGATCTGGTGCGGCTGTCCATCGGCATTGAAGACGCCGACGATATCATCGCCGATATCACTCAGGCCCTGGAAAAATCCCAGGCTTGATATCCCTCAACCGGGTACGACCAAAGTCGTGCCCGGTAACCCCGTGATTGCCCCTACCTGCCTTGTAACTACCCTGCCTGCCGATTACTCTTAAAGGTTCACCACATCCTTATCCGAGAGTTCCTGGCCAATGAGCGAAAGCGCAAAGCCCCGCATTACCAGTGGTTCCAAATTCCGTAACGAACACGGCTTCTCCGCCATCAAGGACGGCGTCAAGCGTTCATCTTCAAACACGGAAGGCAAACCCCTGGAGCGCAAGCCAAAATGGCTGAGGGTGCGCATGCCAGGCGGCGAGCGCTACGATGCCGTGCGCCGGAACGTGACCGAGCATCGCCTGAGCACCGTCTGCCAGGAATCACATTGCCCCAACATTGGCGAATGCTGGACCAACGGCACCGCCACCATCATGGTGATGGGCTCTGTGTGCACCCGGGCCTGCAAATTCTGCGCAGTCGACACCGGCAACCCGAAAGGCTGGCTTGACCCAGAAGAGCCTGAAAACACCGCCAAGTCTGTGGAACTGATGGGCCTGCGCTACATCGTGCTGACGTCGGTAGACCGAGACGACTTGCCCGACGGCGGTGCCGCGCACTACGCCGCCTGTGTCTCTGCCATCAAGCAACGCACTCCGGAAGTGGCGGTTGAAGCCCTGACCCCGGACTTTGATGCAGTGATGAGCGATGTGGAAAAGGTGGTGGATTCCGGCCTGGACGTGTTCGCCCAGAATGTGGAAACCGTCAATCGCCTGACCAGTCGTGTACGGGACCCCCGCGCCGGTTACGAGAAAACCCTGAGCGTACTGGCCCACGCCAAGAAACACCGGCCGGATGTGCTCACCAAGACCAGCCTGATGCTGGGCCTGGGTGAAACCGAAGAAGAAATCCTGGAAACCATGGACGATCTGCGCGCCATTGGTGTGGATATTCTCACCCTGGGCCAGTACCTGCGCCCCACGCCGAACCACTTGCCGGTAGAGCGCTACGTCACCCCGGAAGAATTCAATCGGTACCGCGACATTGGTCTGGAAAAAGGTTTCATGGAAGTGCCGTCCGGCCCCATGGTTCGCTCCAGCTACCGGGCCGACCGGGTATTCGACAAGAACAATCTGGGCCTGAGCGTGCCGGAGGTTCCCGTGCCCGACAAGGCGATGCAGATTCCGGTCAAGGCCGTTGACTGAGAGCTGCCAATGCTGACCCTGTTGCGAAATATCCGGCTGAAGTACAAATTCTGGTTGCTGAATATTCTCGTGTTTGCGGTGCTGTGTCTGCTGGTGCTCTATGCCATGCAGGTGATCGCAGGCCAGACCGAATCCAGCTTCAGCCAGGTATTTGCAGACACCGCGCCGGGCTTTGCACTGATCGTGGCGGTGCTCATGGCGCTGGAGATGGCCGGTTCCCAGCTGCTGATTTCCTTTATCGAACGCCATGTTAACCGGCTCAAGAACACCATGGTTGCGGTGCAGACCAGCGGCGACCTGAGCCGTCGGGCCGACGTCGACTCCCGGGATGAAATTGGCGAAATGGCCGCTGCCTTCAATGCGATGCAGGATCGTACATCTGATGTCGTTCGCAGTATGAAAACGGCCACCGAGCACCTGCACCAAGAGGTCGAATCTCTCACCCAGCGGGCCGCCGCACGCAGGGACAGCCTCACGCGGCAACAGGAAGGCGCCAACCGCTCAGCCGAATCCGTTGAGGCCATGCTGCAAAGCTTTGTCGGCATTGCCGAACAGGCAGGCATTGCCAAAACCCTGTCCACAGAAGCCCGGGAAACTGCGGTAAATGGCAGCCAACGGGTCAGCCAGAGCGCCGACAGCATTCGCAGGCTGGCGAGTGTGGTTCGCCAGTCTGCTGGCAGCGTACAGTCACTGGCCGAAAACAGCCATGAGATTGGCCAGACCATTACCGAAATCAAGGGCATTGCCGAGCAAACCAACCTGCTGGCCCTCAATGCCGCCATAGAAGCCGCCCGCGCGGGCGAACAGGGCCGGGGCTTTGCGGTGGTTGCCGAAGAAGTCCGTAACCTGGCGCGCCGGGTTCAGGACTCCACTGACCAGATCCAGACCACCCTGGATCGCCTGTTGGCCTCCATGAATACCGCTGTCGAACAGATGACAGGCAGCTCAGACGACGCCGAGCGATGCGTGGAAGAATCCGAGAAGGGGCGCCAGGCCCTGGAAGCCATTAACGAGGTGGTCGGTCGTATCGACCGGACCAATCAGGAAATCGCGGATATGTCTGCCGAACAGACCGCCGATACCGATCAGGTTCTGGCCAATGTTCAGGACATCCGGGAAACCACTCGGAACATGGTTGTCCAGCTCTCGGAAAGCGCAGATATGACGCAACGTCTGGAGCAACTGATCCGTTCACTGGAAGAAGCCTCGGCAAAGGTCACAGTTCGCTGAGGTTTGTGGCACACTCTGCACTCGTTTTTGACTGCAGAGTTGTAACCCATGAATCGCCTTGGCGCCTTCTACGACCGTTTTATCCTGCCCCACCCCTGGATTGTTCTGGCCCTGTTTGCCCTGCTGCTGGCAGTGACCGCGCTGCGTTTTGATCAGTTCCGGCTGGATGCCTCGGCAGAATCCCTGGTGCTGGAAAACGATCGTTCGCTGGAGCAGTACCGACAGGTAAACCAGACCTTCACCACCTCTGACGATTTCCTGGTGGTCACCTACACCCCCAACGACCCCCTGTTCACCACCGAAGGCCTGTCGCGGTTAAGGGCTCTTCGCGACGACTTGCAGGCTCTTGAGGCCGTCGGTTCCACCAACAGCATTCTGAATGTACCGCTGCTGCACAGCCCGGACCTTACCCTGGACACCGTCGACAGCGAGATCAAAACGCTGGATGAACACGATATGGCTCCGGCGACCGGCCGACAGGCGTTGCTGGACAACCCCATGTACCCCAACCTGCTCATCAGCGAGGACGGCAAGACCACGGCCATCCAGGTCAACCTGCCAACTCCGGACCGCTATTTTGACTTACTCAACCAGCGCAACGAACTCCGGGAAAAGGTGAATCGGGGCGAGGCCAGCGAGGCCGAACGGACGCAACTTGAGCAGACAAGCGACGAATTTATCCGCTACACCGAGCAACTGGGTGAAGAGCGTGATGCCACCATCAATCAGGTTCGCGCCATACTGGAGCAATACCGCGACCACGCCAGCATCCACCTGGGCGGCGTGCCCATGATTGTCGCCGACATGATCCGGTTTATTGAAAACGATCTCTCCACTTTCGGCTTCGGGGTATTGGCTTTCCTGCTGCTCACCCTGGCGATTATTTTCCGGCAATGGCGTTGGGTCGTGGTACCACTGTTGTGTTGCGGTTTTACCGTCTGGCTGATGGTCGGATTTCTGGGCTGGGCCCAATGGCCGGTGACAGTGATTTCGTCCAACTTTATCTCGCTGCTACTGATCATGACCCTGTCGCTCACCATCCACCTGATTGTGCGCTACCGGGAATTCCAGCATGACGAGCCCGAGGCTGCGCCAAACAACATCCTGCGCAACACCCTGATGACCATGATCCGACCGTGCTTCTATATGGCGATCACCACCATTGTTGCCTTCGGCTCCCTCACCTTCAGCGGCATCCGGCCGGTCATCGATTTTGGCTGGATGATGACCCTGGGGCTGACCGTGGCTTTTCTCATTACTTTCTTGATCTTCCCGGCCCTGTTGAGCCTGCTGCCACCCCCGATCGACCAGCGCGTGAGCTCAGACAAGGTGCCCTTCACCGATGCCTTCGCCCGCTTCACCGAGCGGTTCAGCGGGACGGTCCTGGTCAGTTCAGGGGTCATTGCCGTGCTCTGCGTGATTGGCCTGAACCGACTGACGGTAGAGAACAGCTTCATCGATTACTTCAAGTCCTCCACCGAAATCCATCAGGGTATGGTCACCATAGACGACCGACTGGGGGGCACCACGCCGCTGGATGTGGTCATTACCGATCAACCCGCCCCGGAAAACGCCAACGCGGATCCATTCGCCAGTGACTGCGACCCGTTTGTAGAAGACTGCGGTGACGAGGAATACCGGGACACCTGGTACACCTATCAGAAAATGCGCCAACTCGGTGAGGTGCATGATTACCTGCATAGCCTGCCGGAGACCGGCAAAGTCCTGTCCATACAGACCACACTCGAACTGCTGGCCCAGGTTAACGGAGGTGAGCCCCTGGACGCCCTGGAGCTGGCCTTTGTGCCCGCCGCCGTACCGGACGATCTACAGGATATTCTGCTGACCCCTTATATTTCTGAGGAGCAGGACAAGGCGCGATTCAGTATCCGCATACTCGAAACCATGCCAGACCTGCGTCGACAGGAGCTGCTGGATGACATTCGCCACCACCTGAGCACCGAACTCGGTTACGACCGGGATCGCATACTGCTCTCAGGCATGACAGTGATGTACAACAACATGCTTCAGAGCCTGTTCGATTCCCAGATCAAAACCATCGGCGTGGTGTTTGGCGCTATACTGGTCATGTTTCTGATCCTGTTCCGTTCCGTGAAGCTGGCGCTGGTGGGTATGGCACCCAACCTGATAGCCGCAGGCTCAGTACTGGGGCTGATGGGCTGGCTGGGCATTCCACTGGATATGATGACCATTACCGTGGCGGCCATCACCGTCGGGATTGCGGTAGATGACACCATCCACTACATCCATCGCTTCAAAACCGAGTTCGCCAAAGACGGCGACTACCTGGCCACCATGCATCGCTGTCACCGCAGTATCGGCCAGGCCATGTTCTACACCTCGCTGACCATCATTGCCGGTTTCTCCATACTGGTGCTGTCGAACTTCATTCCCACCATTTATTTTGGCCTGTTCACCGGTTTTGCCATGTTCATGGCCTTGCTGGGTGCACTCACCCTACTGCCCAGGCTGATCATTCTGGTTCGACCGTTTAATTCCCCATAACAAAAAACCCCGCCGGGGCCAGGCTCCGGCGGGGTTTCTCGCAAACACACAGACTCAGCGGATTACTGCTGGCCCTGAGGTTGCATCATCTGACGCTGCTGTTGCATCTGCTGCTGCATCTGTTTCATGCGGCGATCCAGCTCATCACGCTGCTCCTGGGTGAACACCGCATCCACCTTCGCCTGCATCAGGGCAGAAAGCGCTGCAATTTCACCGGTCACATCACCGAGTTTGGCGGCATTGTCACGAATGGCAGACTCGTCGTAATCCGGCTTGATCTGCTCTTGCAGGTCTTCCTGCAGCGAGCGGGCATCCTGGCGCAGTTCGCCGATTTCGCCCTGCATGTCGTCGATGATGCCGCGAATCTCGGTTTGCTGTTCTTCAGACAGCCCCACCATCTGCGCGAGCTGGGCCACCTGATCCGGCTGACCACCCGGCGACTGCTGTGCGATCGCCGGCGCTGAGATAGTCAGGGCGACAAGTGCGGAACCGATGAATTTTGCAAGCTTCATACTGTTCTCCATCATTAAGGCGGCCTGTCGGGTACCACCACGGATTGGCTTTAATCGTTTGAAGTGACACCCTAAAGCATTCTCCTGCTTCATTTCACCCCGATATCCCTTCAATTTGTACAGGTTCTCAGTTTGATTCGCTCTGAGGGCGCGGCACTGGCGGGATTTGATGAATGTGAAAATTTAGTCATTCCCCTGCATAATGGCGCCCTCAATCAATCAGCGGAGTAAACACCATGGCCATTAACTGGTTTCCCGGGCATATGCACAAGGCCCGAAAGGAGATCAAGAAAGTCATGCCCCAGATGGACCTCATCATCGAGGTGGTGGACGCCCGGATTCCCTTCAGTAGTGAGAATCCACTGGTGCCTTCGCTGCGTGGCGATACCCCGCTGATCAAGGTGCTTAATAAGCGAGACCTGGCCGACCCGGTCATTACCGAGCAATGGCTTGCCTGGCTGGAGCGGGAACGGGGTGTCCGTGCGGTCACGCTCACACACAATCAACGCCAGGAAGCCCTGGGCATCCTCACGCTGGTGGAAGAGATGACGCCCGGGCATGACCGACAGAAAAGCGCCTTGCGAGTGATGATCCTGGGCATCCCGAACGTCGGCAAATCCACACTGATCAATACCCTGGCTGGCCGTCCCGCCGCCAAGACTGGCAACGAGCCGGCGGTTACCCGGGCACAACAGGCCATCAAACTGCCGGATAACGTTCTGCTCTACGATACCCCTGGCTTCCTCTGGCCCAAGCTGTCGCCGGTGCAATGCGGCTATCGCCTGGCAGTAACCGGCGCAATCCGCAGTGCTGTGCTGGATTTCGAGGATGTTGCGCTGTTCGAGGCGGATTATCTGATTGCCCACTACCCGGAGCTCGTCGTCAACCGCTACGGGCTGGACGAAAGACCCGTGGATGGGCTGGCACTGATGGATGCCATCGCCGTAAAACGCCGTTTCCTGGGCCGCGGCGGGGTACCGGATCTGCACAAGGTTTCCGAAGTGCTGCTGAACGAACTCCGGGCCGGGACACTGGGCCGGATCTCGCTGGAAACGCCGGATATGGTGGAACAGGAACTGGTTGAAGCCCGAGCCCGGGAACAGGCCGAGGCGGAAGAGAAAGCCAGAAAGGACGAGCAGCGCAAGAAGAAGAAACGCTAGCCGGTGCTGGCGTAAAAGCCAAACCCGTAAAGACTAAAGTTTGGGCATAAGACTAGCCTTTTTTGCTATACTTGATTTAAATCAAGGTGACTGAAACCAGATGTTTCAGCATTGGCACCCATGGGAATCCGCCGCATGCCCAGGTATCCGGATTGCCCAGGGTGTCCGCCCCGAACGCAGGCAAAAGCCTTACCTGTTGGGGCTGAGGACGCACCGCACACGCTTCGGTGCGGTTTTGAATGGATCAACCCGGATGGTTCGTCAACTATGGCCCAGGCAATTCGACTTCACCAAGTATCCCCTCTCAAGGCCTCCTGTCACCAGTGCAGCCTGAGCAACCTGTGTCTACCTCTGGCCATTGAAGAGAACGATCTTGATCGCCTTGAGGACATTGTCCAGCAGGGGAAAATCTATAACCGCGGCGAGCATATTTTCGATCAGAGTACCCCGGTTCGCTCCTGCTTTGCGGTCAAGAGCGGCTCCATCAAAACATCCATTATTACCGAAGGCGGCGAAGAACAGGTAACCGGTTTCTTCATGCCTGGTGAACTGGTGGGGCTGGACAGCATGAGCAGCGAGAACTATGCCTGCACGGCCAAAGCGCTGGAACGTACCAGCGTATGTGAATTCCCGGTCGACAGGCTTGAGGAACTCACGGGCAAGCTGCCGGAACTGCAGCACCACATGTATCACCTGATGAGCCAGGAAATTCAGAACAGCCATCAGCTGGCGATGCTGCTCAGCAAGAATACCGCCGAAGAGCGCATTGCGGCGCTTTTGCTCTCGCTTTCCAGCCGCTTCCGCCGTCGTCGTATGTCGGCTACCAATTTCAGCCTGCCCATGGCCAGGAACGACATTGCCAACTTCCTGGGCCTGGCAGTTGAAACCGTGAGCCGGGTTTTCACCCGCTTCCAGAATCAGGGCATCATCCGCGCTCGCGGGCGGGAAGTGGAACTGCTGGATGTGGAAGCGCTGCAGATGGTAACGCGGGATTTCGCCCGTCAGGGCCAGTAAGCACTAACCAGTCACACACCCTGAGCGGGTTCAGGAATTTGCCGGAACCCGCTCAGCGCTGTTCGATTCCTTCAACATCGCCACCTCTTCAGACAACCAGGTGCGCCACGGCATCTGTTTTATGCCGAAGGTATTGCGGATCTTGGTACAGACCATTGTGGTGTTTACCGGTTCGATGTGGCCCCAGTCGGGCACCTCGTCCACCACCTTGATTCCTTCAGGAATGCCAGGCATGCCGGCGATCGCCAACCCCAGTTCATACAGATTGATCTCTTCTGCCCCGGCATACTGGTAGGTACCCCAGACTTCAGCACCACAATCGATCTGGAGCGCCACCGCCACGATCACCCTCGCCAGATCCTTCACCGCCACCGGCTGCCCCTGACAGCGGCCGGGCAAAGACAGGCCACCTTGCGCCGTACTTTGCTGAACCTTGCCGATAAATCGGGCCAGGCTCCAGCCGGTACGCAGAATAATATGCCGCGGGAGCTGCGTTCTCAGGGCCTGCTCACATTCCCATTGCCAGCGACCCAGCTCGTTAACAGGCTGCCCTGGATTCGACGCTATGTAGGCACCCTGTTTACGGCCATCAAACACATAACATGAAGAAAGCTGCAGTAAAGCCATTTTGCGCTCACGGGCATGCTCGGCCAGCGCCAACGGCAATGAAAACGCCGCTTCGTGAGTCGCCTCCCGGTTTTTCTCCGCCTTTTCCGGATCCGCGAGCCACAACGCATTGATAATCAGCGCGGTGTCTTCAGGAATCCAGTTATCCAGGGCATGCAGGTCGACATTGGCAGGATCACTGACCAGCAAAGGGCTGATCCGCAGATGCGTTTCCCGCAGGCGCTCCAACAGCACCTTGCCAAGCGGGCCATAGTCGTGAACAACAAGTACATGCACGTGGAAACAACGCCTCCGGAATATCACTGATGTGACGGATGTCAGGAAACACTCGGGCCAATGGCTCGGAACACTACTTTACTGCAGTATCATGCAGCCTGAAACGTCAGCCTTACGGGGAGCCGGTGAACGCTCCCGGATCGACAAGCATACAACAACGGGAATCCCAATGCTGAAACAACAGAGCCATATAGTGGCCCCTATCCCCGATGAACTAAGAACCCGGGCTCTTTATACCGTCAGTGAGCTCAAAGGCCGCGGCAAAGCCGACAAGCAGGCCATCGACCAGCTGTATGAGCTCATCGTTGAACTGACCGAATCCGGGCTGGATTTCTTTTTCCTTGAGCCACTACGCCGCCTGAATGCCGGCAGCATGATGATGGGAATGGCCAAAATGGGCATCAGTAGCATGCTCAAGGGCAGCAAAATGGTGATTCACAAAGTCCTCAAGAAACTGGACGACCGCAGCCTGGCGGCGATTCTCGATTTCATCGAAGAAATCATTCATGAACCCGAGGCACCCGCGACGTAACGCCGGTGAGCAACTCATAGCCAATGGTACCGGCGTAACCGGCCACCTCGTCGACACTCACGGTTTTGCCCCAGAGCTCCACCAGGTCGCCCTCGCGGGCTTCAGGGACAGCACTCAGGTCTACCGCCAGCATGTCCATGGAGACCCGCCCCAACAAACGGATTCGCTGGCCGCGCACAGCGGCTGGCGTTCCGGTACCCGCGTGACGCGGGTAGCCATCGGCATAACCAATGGCCACCATGCCCATCCGGGTATCCTGACTGGCCGTCCAGGAAGCGCCATATCCTACCGACTCCCCGGCACGGACCACGCGTGTGGTAATCAGAGGCGCCTGCAAGGTCATCGCAGGGCAAAGCCCCAGCTCCGCACCGGTTTTGCCCTCCATGGGTGACGCCCCGTAGAGCATGATCCCCGGGCGGCTCCACTCGTACAGCGGCTGATTCGGGCGAAAGTGAGCCGCAGAATTGCCAACGCTACGCATCAAATCCGGCCAGGGGGCTACTGCCCGCTCAAAAATCCGGGTCTGGAGCCCGGTCATTTCGCTGTCCGAATCATCGGCACAGGCAAAATGAGTGACAAAACCAATCGCAAGATGCTTCAGGCCCGCTTCCTCAAGCCCGGCCATCACCTCCGGCAGCTCTTCGGGCCGGAAGCCCAGACGGTTCATGCCAGTATTGACCTTGATCCAGAATCTGGGAGAACGCCCCGCACCGAGCCACGATAACTGTTGCTGACAGTGGAGCACCGGTTCAAAACCCGACCGCTCACATTCGGCCAGATCATCCTTTTGATGGGTGCCCTGCAGCAGCACCACGCTGTGCCGATGGCCGGCACCGCGAATGGCTATGGCTTCCTCGATACAGGCCACCGCAAACCGGCTGGTCTCCGGGGCCAGAGCATCAGCAACCGAGTGAATGCCATGGCCATAGCCATCGGCTTTGACCACCGCCATGGCATAGGCGGTTCCGGCCAGTTCCCGGGCCCGGCGGAAATTGTGTTTCAGGGCGTCAAGATCAATGCGGGCAACGGTGGGGCGTGGCATTAATAATCCCCACCGTAATCGCTGTAATCGCCGTGCGCCAGGTCTTCGAATTTGGTGTATTTACCGATGAACGCGAGACGGATGGTACCGATCGGGCCATTCCGCTGCTTACCAATAATGATCTCGGCAATGCCCTTATCCGGCGTATCCTCGTTGTAGACCTCATCCCGGTATACGAACATGATCACATCGGCATCCTGCTCGATCGCACCGGATTCCCGCAGGTCCGAGTTGACCGGGCGTTTGTTGGGGCGCTGCTCCAGACTCCGGTTCAACTGGGACAGCGCCACAACCGGGCAGCCCAGTTCTTTGGCAATACCCTTGAGTGAGCGTGAGATTTCAGAAATCTCCGCAGTCCGGCCTTCAGTGTTACCCGGCACCCGCATCAACTGCAGGTAGTCGACCATGATCAGGCCAATCTTGCCGCCGTTCTCCCGCGCCACCCGACGGGCCCTGGAGCGCATTTCTGTCGGGCTCAGCCCCGGAGTGTCATCGATATAAAGCGGCTTATCCTTCAACAGACTGACGGCAGAGGTAAGCCGGGGCCAGTCATCCTCTTCCAGTTTGCCGCCCCGCACTTTGGTCTGATCAATGCGACCAAGCGACGACAGCATACGCATGGCCAGCGCATCTGCGGGCATCTCCATACTGAACACCAGTATCGGGGTGCCGGTGCTGATCAGGGCGTTCTCAACAATGTTCATGGCAAAGGTGGTCTTACCCATAGAGGGCCGCCCCGCCACAATGATCAAGTCGGCCGGCTGCATACCGGAGGTCTGGTCGTCCAGGTCCCGGAAACCAGTGGTCAAACCGGTCGTCTGCTCGCCGGATTCAAACAGCTCTTCAATCCGGCTGAGTGTGGTCGCCAGAATGGGGTTGATGGCCTTGGGACCGGAACCTTCTTTAGTACGTGCCTCGGCGATCTGGAACACACTGCGTTCTGCTTCGTCCAGAATATCGTTACTTTTTCGCCCCTGCGGGTTGAAGGCTGAATCGGAGATCTTGCCGGACACCTCCACCAGCTGCCGCAGAATGGAGCGTTCGCGAACAATGTCAGCGTAGGCTCTGATATTGGCGGCGCCGGGTGTTTTCTCGGCGAGTTCCGCCAGATAAGACAGACCACCAGCATCCTCAATATCGCCGGCCCGTTCCAGAAACTCGGCCAGGGTAACCACATCCAGCGGCTCGCTCTCGCTGGCCAGGCGCTCCACGGCGCCGAAAATCAGACGATGGTCCTGCCGGTAAAAATCAGCCGCTGAAATAATTTCGGCGATCTCGTCAAACCGACGGTTGTCCAGCATCAGGCCGCCGAGCACCGCCTGTTCAGCCTCGACCGAATGCGGCGGGACCTTGATGCGACTGGTTTCCGGATCAATAGAAGCAGGTTTCAGAGTGGGATTGGCCATAGACACCGACATCAGGGAAATGAACAAACGAGATGACAAGAATACCAGAAAGCAACGGGCCCGAAACCGTCTCCGGCTCGGGCCCGTTTTTCAGCACGGAAACCTGTGGCTTCAGTGCTGGTTGAATCGACCTGTCACTGGGCTACCGATTACTCGGCAACAACCGCCAGCTTGATGGTCACTTCAACGTCTGTGTGCAGCTGCAGCTCGATGTCGTACTCGCCAGTCACCCGGATCGGGCCTTCCGGCAGACGAACTTCGCTCTTCTCGACTTCAGTACCACCGGTAGACACTGCGTCAGCAATGTCACGAACACCGATAGAACCGAACAGCTTGCCTTCTTCACCAGCCTTGGAGGTGATGGTGAAGGAAGCGCCTTCCAGAGCTTCGGCACGGGCCTGGGCAGCAGCCAGCTTCTCAGCAGCAGCTTTTTCCAGCTCAGCGCGACGCTCTTCAAACGCCTTTACGTTTGCTTCCGTAGCAGGAACGGCCTTGCCGTACGGCAGCAGGAAATTACGACCGTAACCGGCCTTAACCTTTACCTTGTCACCCAGGGAGCCAAGGTTTGCGACTTTCTCGAGCAGAATAACTTCCATCTCGTTAACCTCTTCGTGCTTTATTCAGCCGGACCGGCGGGTATACGCCCCCGGATATCCAGCCAGCTATCCACAAAAGCCAGAACCACTAACAGCATCAACAGATTGGGACCCAGCAGAACCAGAGCAACGTAAAACATTGCCAGCCAGTTTCCGCTCCACTGCTTTCGAGCAAACACACCGTGCACCAGAGCCAACCCGGCCAGAACCAGCGGGGTGCCCGCAGCCCAGGCCAGCAGGATGGCATTCAGCCCAAGAATCGGGCCGACCACCATGGTGATGGCGCACACTACGGCTACCGCCGGCGATAACCTGAGGCCATGGAATTCCTTGCGGAATCCACCGGGGTTATACAACCCCGCCTGCCACGACCTTGCCAGCATCGTCATACCGATGGCGGTGGCAAAGTAGGTACCGGCCATGCTGGCGTTCATGGTGTCCCGGATAACCTGTTCCAGTTCACCACCCAGCGCACGGGCCATTTCAGTGTTGTACTGCTCGTAAACCTCGACACCAGCCTGAACCAGATCGTTCAGCAGCGCCGGATACATCACAGGCAACATCAGCCCGGTCAGTATCGCCAGAAAGGCACCGGACAACAGCGCTCTTTCCCAGGACAGCGTCGTCCGGATAATGGATGCCATCAGCATCACCTGCAGCAGCACCGCCAGCGCCGTGGGATCCTGGCCGTAAACGGCCCACCCGATCGCCGGAATCAAAGCCCAGAGGCCAATATTGAGCCCCTGGCGAATGCCCAGTCGAAGAACGACCAGGCCAGTTACCGCTGCGCCAATCCAGAACAGTAAGGGTACTGCGGTGGTAACCGCTGCAACCCCGCCAGCCTGCAGGGGACCGCGCATTACATACTGTGCCAGTGCACGCATGGTCCCGGGTCCTGTCCGTTAAAACTTAGTGGTCGTGACCGTCCGTATACGGCAGCAGTGCCAGGTAGCGGGCACGCTTGATAGCGGTAGCCAGCTGACGCTGATAACGTGCTTTGGTGCCGGTGATGCGGCTGGGCACGATTTTGCCGGTTTCAGTGATGTAGCCTTTCAGGGTGTCCAGATCCTTGTAATCGATCTCTTTAACACCTTCTGCCGTGAAGCGGCAGAACTTACGACGTCTGAAAAAACGAGCCATAACGTAACTCCTAACTCCGGTTAATTACTCTTCTTCGTCCTGGGATGCGCTCTGACGCTCTTCAGAGTCAGCTGAACGACGTGGACGATCGTCTCCGCCGGAACGACGGTCCTCACGGGACTCAGCGGCTTTCATCGGAGACAGGTCGGTAACGGCCTCGTCGCGACGCAGAATCAGGTCGCGGATGATGGCGTCGTTGAACCGGAAGTTGTGAGTCAGCTCGTCCATTGCTGCCTGTGAACACTCGATGTTCATCAGCACGTAGTGAGCCTTGTGGATCTTGTTGATCGGGTAAGCCAGGTGACGACGGCCCCAATCTTCCAGGCGATGTACCTTGCCGCCATCTTCAGTGATGACGCTGGTATAACGCTCGATCATCGCGGGCACCTGCTCGCTCTGATCCGGATGTACCATGAAAACGATTTCGTAGTGACGCATGAGTTCTCCCTACGGTTTAAACAGCTTCCTTCTCCCGGTGGCCATACCAGTGGTTGTGGCCGGAGCGTGAAAGCAAGGAGGTGACAGCAAGTGCTGCCGGTTTCTTTTTTGCTTTATCAATAAGGCTTTACAAGAAAGGCTTGATCAAAAGCGAAGCTAACCATTGCCATACAACAGACAATAAAAAGCCACCCCTTGAAAAAGGGGTGACGTATTCTAGGCCCGCAGGCCTGTTTGTGCAAGGTTTAACCGAGGCGCTGGCGCAAAGCCTCATACAGACAGACACCGGTCGCCACCGACACATTCAGACTGTCGACGTGGCCGAGCATCGGAATGTTGATCAACTGGTCACAATGTTCACGGGTCAGACGGCGCATGCCTTTACCTTCGGCACCCATGACCAGAGCAACCGGCCCCTTGAAATCAGCCTGATACAAGGTGGCATTCGCCTCACCTGCCGTACCAATCAACCACACGCCCTGGTCCTTCAACTCCCGAAGGAAACGGGCGAGATTGGTCACTCGGACAAACGGTACCGTTTCTGCCGCCCCACAGGCGACCTTTCGGGCAACCGGCGTCAACGAGGCAGATTTATCCTTGGGCACAATCACGGCCTGCACTCCCGCCGCATCGGCGGTGCGCATGCACGCACCCAGATTATGGGGATCCGTCACGCCATCCAGCACCAGAAGGAATGGCGGCTTGTCGCTGGCGGCCAACTGGGCAAGAAGATCATCCTCGGTCCACTCCCGGCTTTCCGCAACGGCAGCAACAACACCCTGGTGGACACCGGACACCCGCTCATCCAACTCTTTCCGGTGCACCACTTTCCAGGGCACCCCCAGACCGTCAAGGGCATCGGTAACCGACTTCACCCGCTTGTCCTGACGACCGGTCTGAATCCAGACCCTTTGCAACCGCTCCGGCTCTCTTTTCAGCACGGCATCTACTGCATGCCAGCCGAATACATATTCCTGAGACACTGACAATCAATTCCTGCGTAACGTGTTATTTGCGACTCTTGCGCTTACGGCCCGAGCCTGACGGTTTACCTTTGGCCGATTTGGACCGGGCCTCCCGGGCAGCCTCTGCGGCCAGCTTTTCCTTGGCGCTGGCCGGCTTACCGGATTTTTGCCCTTTACCGGAGCGACCACCCTTGCCCTTGCCCCGCGGCTCGCGCTTGGACACTTCCAGCGCATCGCGGTCTGCCTTCCGGCGCCTGGGGGTGCTTACCAGCTCAAGATCGATTTTGCGGTCTTCCAGATCGACACGCACCACGCGGACACGCACTTCGTCACCCAGACGGAAGCTGACCGCCGTGCGCTCACCAATCAGACGATGCTTGACGGCATCGTGATGGAAGTAGTCACCACTGAGCGTGGAGACGTGTACCAGACCTTCGATGTAGATATCGGACAACTCAACAAAGAAGCCAAACGGCACCACCGCGCCGATAATGCCATCGTACTCCTCGCCCACGTGATCGCGCAGGAACTCGCACTTGAGCCAGGCCATGACATCCCGTGTGGCATCGTCGGCCCGGCGTTCGGTCATGGAGCAATGCTCACCCAACTGCTCCATACGGGCATAATCGTAGGGATACTCAGCCAATTCGGGATCGTGCACCTTCGGGGACACCAGATCTTTGGTTGCCTCGGGATTATGGATCCGGGACTTGATGGCCCGATGCACAATCAGGTCCGGGTAACGTCGAATTGGCGACGTGAAGTGGGTATAACTGGCGAAGCCAAGACCAAAATGCCCGGCTTCCTCAGGACTGTACACCGCCTGGCTCAGAGAGCGCAGCATCACCATCTGGATGACATTGGCATCCGGGCGGTCGGCCACCTGACCCAGCAAGGCCTGGTAATCTGCCGATGACGGCTTGTCGCCGCCGCCCAGCTGCAATCCCAGCTCACCCAGGAACAGGCGCAGATTGCTCAGACGCTCTTCCGAAGGCCCGTCGTGCACCCGGTAAAGCGCCGGAATCTTGTGCTTCTTGAGGAAGCGGGCCGTCGCCACATTGGCGCACAGCATGCACTCTTCGACAATCTTGTGGGCATCGTTCCGGTGCACCGGAACAATTTCCTCAATCTTGCGCTGGGCATCGAAAACAATCTTGGTTTCCGTGGTCTCGAAATCAATGGCCCCACGCTCGGTGCGAGCCTTTCGCAACAACTTGTACAGGTCATACAGGTTGTGCAGATGCGGCAGCAGATCCGCATAGTGGGCGCTGAGTTTGTAGCCCTGCTCCGTATCCGGATGCTCCAGCATGGCACTGACCTTGTTGTAGGTCAGCCGGGCATGGCTGCGCATTACGGCCTGATAGAAGGTGTAGCCGCTGATGTTACCGGCGGCACTGATGGTCATGTCGGCCACCATGCACAGACGGTCGACATCCGGGTTCAGGGAACACAGGCCATTGGAGAGCTTCTCCGGCAGCATGGGCACCACGTGGTCCGGAAAATACACCGAGTTACCGCGCTGAATGGCCTCTTCATCCAGTGGCGACCCCGGGCGGACATAATGGGAGACATCAGCGATGGCCACCACCAACCGATAGCCACCACGGGGACGAGGCTCGCAGTAAATGGCATCATCGAAGTCACGAGCGCTCTCGTCGTCGATGGTCACCAGGCGCATGTTGCGGATATCCACCCGGTTTGCCTTGTCTTTCTCTGCCACTTCCGCGGGAATCGAGGCGGCCTGCTCACCGACCGCGGGCGGCCAGCTATGCGGGATTTCGTAGGAACGAATGGCCACATCGATTTCCATTCCCGGCGCCATGTGCTCGCCCAGAATCTCGATAACCTGGCCGGTGGGCTGGGTTCGAATCGTCGGCTGACGAATGATTTCCACCACTACATACTGGCCGTGAACCGCCTTACCCGCCTGCTCATCCGGAACCAGTATCTCGTGATTGATTCTGGCGTTCTCTGGCACTACGAAGGCGATGCCGCTTTCTTTAAAAAAGCGACCGACGATCTGGGAGGTGCGATGCTCCAGCACTTCTACAATCTTGCCTTCCCGGCGCCCGCGATCATCCACCTGATCCACCCGGGCGGCTACCCGGTCACCGTGGAATACCTGGCGCATCTGCCGGGCAGTCAGAAACAGGTCGGAGCCACCGTCATCGGGGATCAGAAACCCGAAACCATCACGATGTCCAACCACACGCCCGGTGACCAGATCCGCTTCCTCGATCGGCAGGAACGCATCACGGCGGTTACAGATCAACTGTCCATCACGGCACATCGCAATCAGACGACGGCGCAACGCTTCAATTCCTTCCGCAGACGTCTGCCCGAGCTCCTTACACAGGGTCTCGTGCGTGGCCGGCGCGCCCCGCTCTTTCAGATGTTGGAGAATGTACTCCCGACTCTGGATGGGGTTGTCATATTTCTGGGCCTCACGCTGGGCATGAGGGTCACTTTGTTTGTTCTTCCTGGAAACCATTCGGATCCTTTCTGTCTCGCCGCAAACCGTGCGGCATCATTCATGTTTGATGCAGTATAACGTTGGGATGGGAATGCTGCCTAACAAGGGCGCCAATATAGGCACAAATACCCTGAAATCGTCAGACTCTGCCGCCGAAACTTTTTTGAAAAAAATGTTTGACAGTACCTGAACGAATCATTAAAGTACGCGCCATCGGTTGAGGGGCAACTCCTCACCACTGGCAGAAACGCTAGGTTTTCAATAAACTATACGCGAATCTGCAAATCACCTGCCGAGGTGGTGAAATTGGTAGACACGCTAGCTTCAGGTGCTAGTGGGGGCAACCCCGTGGAGGTTCAAGTCCTCTCCTCGGCACCATTTTCTTCCCCAGAAAATGGCCTAAGAAATTAAAAATCCCGAAAAAATCAGCAGCATCTGACGTCGAACTCGCCGTATTTACGCCGAGCATTTTGTGCTGTCTGGAAGGACGACAGACAGAACATCCATCGCCCTTTCCGCAAACCGCCTTACTCCGACAGCCTGTCCAACAGATAGTCCGAGAGGCTCTGGTACTCGTACTCCACTGTGGAATACGCCCGGCCCGGCCGGTCAAGAGGACCGTCACCGCAATCGGATGTGGCGACGAAATCGACCAGATACGCCGTCTTGAGCAGGTTCGGACGCTGCACATCCAGCTCTTCGCTGTTCAGTGCGTCGTAAAACAGCTGCCACTGGAACGCCCCGTTCGCAGAATCCACTTCTGGCCTATTTGCGGTCGCCCGATCCAGGAACGGGAACCGGAGCAAGCGGGCAAAAGAGACGCCATTACGCTCATCAATATCGTATTCATAGGCACCAGCCCCGAAAAGATCGGAAGCGGCAACGTCACTGGTAAATGAGAAGGGAAACAGCCGGGTCGCATACTGGCCGTTGCGCTCGGTATCGTTAGGCGCAACACCCTGGGGCGCGCAGGAGGCTCCACCACCAGCAAAACCAACGGCTGCTTCCAGGCCACCGCCCGCGGTCAGCCGATACCCACTGACCAGATCCCGTGGCGACTGCTCGCCATCCAGAATGTCCGCTGGCGAATTGGCCTCCTCTAATGTCAGCACGCGATCATCAGCTCTGCCGGGCACGGATTCCAGCAGAGTCCCGGTCTGCTCATCCCAAACCCAGCTGATGTCACTGATACCATCCAGTTCGGTTCCCCCTGGCGTTACCCCGAGCGTCTGCTCGTGACACGTAGTGACAGTATCGAGACTGGCCGTGCCATTCTCCCACGCAAACTCCAGACGCTCGTGCACGCCCTCCTCGTCGTACCAGACGGCACTTTGGGGCGAAAGGGAGGAAGATGGCAGCCACTGAGTCTTCAGATTGGTCATATAGCCATCGGCCTGAAACAAGCGGGCCATCTCTGGCAATGAAATCCCCATGCAGCCCCGACTGGATACGGCCAGCAGCCTGCCACCTTCACTGTATTCAAAAGACAGCTCAGCCGAGGCACCGAGATCAGAGGTACTGGTAGGCAGTACGTCTGATCGGGTTGGCCGTGCCGAAATCCGCTGACTCACCAGAAGCCTGGGATTGCTTACTTCAACATCAACATCCGGCAGTACCAGCGTATCGGTATCCACATTGCCGTAGTTGCCACCGGACGCAGCAGCATCGACAATGGCAATAACCTCATCAACGTTCTGCACCACCGAATAACCAAGCAGGTACACCCCGTCACGCGGTAACAGGCTGGCTTCGCTGCCGTCACTGCCATTCCCTGCCAGGTAATCGTTGTAGCCATCAGGAATCTGGCTGGCCATGAACCGCGCAAACGCCCGGGCATAGGCGTGAGCCCGGTCATCATTGGCAAGAATATAGTCCTTCCACAGGTTGATACCGTCCAGATCAGCGAACCGGTTATCCGGAATCGGATTTTCAGCATTCCACTGGCCGGCCAGGCTCCGGAAACGGGCCAGCGTAGTCAGGGGGGTAATATTGGTTACGCCGGGGCTGGCTGACATCAAAAACGCCCGGCTGACCGCCTCATCGCCGTAGCTGCGCTCCTCCAGGGTCTGGCCGGGAATCGCGAGGGCATAAAGCGGATAATCCCTGGGGTCCAGGTTTGCGCCGATCGATGGCGGAACATCCAGTGCGGAAACGTCCATGGAAAACCGCCCGCCGGGACCGCTCATCACGGTTGGCTCGCCGTCTTCGAGTATGTGGGTATTACCGCTGTCCAGCTCAATCTCCACCGGCCCTGCGGTGTACTGGCCATTGTCGTCAAGATCCAGCCAGACCCGGGCATTGTTGAGGTAACCATCGATTACCCGCCCCTGGTAGGGCGCTCGCTCACTGTAGGTAACACCATCGAACTCCCGGCCATCAACCGGCAGGTCATCGGATTCATCGCCACAGCCGGCGATCGCAAGTGACAGCAGAGGAACGGTAACACTGATCAGACGTTTCATCGCGGCAACCATTTATCCTTGTTAGAGGTTGTGCCGCTACTTTAGGAGATGTGCCGCCGGGAGACCTTGACAGGCTTGGCAAATTGTAAAGTTTGGTAACGAGCAGGCCCCGGAATGTGCCGGGGCCTGCAAATCGGGGCAATTCGTCAGAACGACCGCGCCACGATTTCTTTCATGATTTCGTTGGTACCGGCGTAGATCCGCTGCACGCGCGAATCGGCCCACGCCCGGGCAATCGGGTACTCCCACATGTAGCCATAGCCACCGTGCAGCTGAACGCATTCGTCCATCACCTTGCATTGAAGGTCGGTGGTGTGCTGCTTGAGCATGGCCGCCGTCGGGATATCCAGCTTCTTGTCGAGGTGCAGCTCCAGGCAGCGGTCTGTAAAGACACGGGCTGCCGTGATTTCGGCTTTCAGCTCGGCCAGCTTGAAACGAGTGTTCTGGAACGCGATGACCGGTTTACCGAAGGCTTTGCGTTCTTTCACGTAATCCAGGGTCCACTGCCAGGCGGCCTCGGCGGCAGCGACGGCGGTCAGAGCCACCTGAAGCCGCTCTGCCGGCAACTCCTGCATCAACTGGAAGAAGCCCTGTCCTTCCATGCTGCCCAACAGATTATCTGCCGGAACTTTTACGTCCTGGAAGAACAACTCAGAGGTATCCTGGGCCTTCATGCCCACCTTGTTCAGATTCTGGCCCTTTTCAAAGCCCTCCCAGGCGGTTTCGACCAGCAACAAGCTGGTGCCCTTGGCACCTTCTTTGGGGTCAGTCTTGGCAACAACAATCACCAGATCCGCTAGCTGACCGTTGGTGATAAAGGTTTTTGAGCCATTCAGAATGTAATGGTCACCCTGGCGGATGGCCGTGGTTTTCACGCCCTGAAGATCGGAACCTGCCCCAGGCTCGGTCATGGCGATGGCAGTGATCATTTCACCTGATGCCATTTTGGGAAGATACTTCTGCTTCTGCTCTTCCGAGCCGTAGTTCAGGATATAGGGCGCCACGATATCGGAGTGCAGCCCCCAGCCAATGCCGGACAATCCGGCCCGGGAGATTTCTTCCATGATCACCGCCGAGTAACGGAAATCGGCCCCCACACCGCCGTACTCTTCCGGCAGCATGGGGCATAGGAACCCCAGCTCGCCCGCTTTTTTCCAGAGCTCCCGGCTGACCTGGCCATCCTTTTCCCATTGGTCGTGATACGGAGCGGCTTCCTGTTCCAGGAATTTGCGAACGGAGTCCCGGAAGCCTTCAAGATCGGCATCGAACAGAGTACGTGGAATCATTGCTGAACCTCGGTGAACGGGTTGGTTTATCGTTGTGTTCAGCAAGTCTGTGGCGGGGCGGGGTTTCGCTCAATGGTGAAAACCATCAATCGCTTTGGCCAAAACCATCGCCCCGGAACGGGTCAGTCGGCTTTCTTCTCGCCCCAGCGGGGTACCAGGGTCTGCGGAAAATCCAGGTGGTCGAGAATCCGGGCAACCATGAAATCGACCAGATCATCCACCGACTGCGGGTTGTGATAGAACCCGGGGCTCGCCGGCATCATCACCGCACCCATGCGGGTAAGCCTGAGCATGTTTTCCAGGTGCACCTCAGAATAGGGCGTCTCCCGTAACACCAGAATCAGCTTGCGGCGCTCCTTCAGGGCCACATCGCCGGCGCGCTCGATCAGGTTATTGCTGGCCCCGGTCGCCAGGGCCGAGAGCGTACCAGTGCTGCAGGGGCATATCACCAGCGGCGCCTTCTCGCCGGAACCGGAAGCCGGTGGAGAAAACCACTCCTCCCGGCCAAAGACCTGCACCTGACCGGGCTGCGCACCGGCGAAGTCCGACAAGGCCTCTGCCATGGCAGGCGTAGAACCCGGCAGCCGAAAATCGGTTTCAGTCGCGATCACCACCTGGGCCGCCTTACTGATCATCACGTTCACACGGCAACCGTTGGCTACCAGGCACTGCAACAGACGAAGCCCGTACTGGGCTCCCGACGCGCCGGTGAACGCCAGATTAACAACCGGTGATTGTTCAGCCACGACGCTTCTCCAGTTCCGCCACCAGTTTCCGATGAATGCCGCCAAAACCGCCATTACTCATGATTACGATATGACAGGTCTCTGGCAGTCCCTCCAGGGCCTTCTCAATCAGCTCCTCCACCGACGCCTCCACCCTGTGATGATCCAGCTCACCATGTTCCGCCTGCCAGCTCCCCACCAGTTCCGGCAACCAGTCCATATCACTGAGATTACCCCAAAGCACCCGATCCGCCAGTGCGGCACTCGGGATCAGCGTCTGCTTGTGCACACCCTGCTTCATGGTATTGGAGCGGGGTTCGATAATGGCCAGGATTGGCTCATCCCCCACCCGATTGCGCAATCCCTCCAGGGTAGACGCAATCGCGGTTGGATGATGGGCAAAGTCGTCGTATACGCGCACACCGCCGATTTCGCCCACCAGCTCCATTCTGCGCTTCACTCCAGAGAACCGGCACAACGCCGCCACCGCATGGTCAGGCGTAACGCCCACATGACGGGCAGCGGCAATCGCCGACAGGGCATTACGCACATTGTGCAAACCGGTCAGCCCCCATTTCAGGGTCGCAACCGGCTGCTCATGGTGGATAACCATGAAGCGGCTGCCATCCTCAGCCAGAAGCTCAGCCCGCCAGTCCGCCGTGCGGCTGATCTCGCTGCCGATAGCCGTATCCTGCACCGGGCTCCAGCACCCCATCTCCAGGGCATTATCCAGGTGGCTGTCCAGGGCAGGTCGAATGATCAGGCCCTGAGACGGTACGGTACGCACAAGGTGGTGGAACTGACGCTCGATGGCTTCCACGTTTTCGAAAATGTCGGCGTGGTCGAATTCCAGATTATTCAGAATCAGGGTATTCGGGCGGTAGTGGATGAACTTGGAGCGCTTGTCAAAGAACGCGCTGTCGTACTCATCCGCCTCGATCACAAAGAAATCACTGCTGCCCAGCCGGGCAGACACCGGAAAGTCCTGGGGCACACCGCCTATCAGGTAACCGGCATCAAAGCCGGCCTGGTCGAGAATCCACAGCAACATGGCCGTTGTGGTGGTTTTGCCATGGGTACCGGCTACGGCCATCACCCAACGGTGGCGCAGGACCTCCCGGGCAAGCCATTCAGGGCCAGACATATAATCAATGCGCCGGTTGAGCACTGCTTCCACTTCCGGGTTACCCCGGGACATGGCATTTCCGATCAGCACCAGATCCGGTTTCGGCTCCAGGTTCTCGGGCCGGTAACCTTCTGTCAACGCAATGCCCTGGGCCTCCAGCTGAGTACTCATGGGAGGGTAAACGCCCTGGTCCGAACCGGTCACCTTATGCCCCAGCTCCCGGGCGATCACCGCCAGACTGCCCATGAACGTGCCGCAAATGCCCAGAATATGTATATGCATTAAGGTTGTGCCTCCGGTTTGAAACCTGCCAAGCCTCTACCATACTTTCTGCGCGGTCAAGAGCCGGCATATGCTCATGAAAAACCGCGGTGTTTGGCGTATCATCTGCGCCATCGTTGAACCAGCAGGAGGCTTCAGCCCGAGATGGCTATCAAGAACGCATTTTATGCCCAGTCTGGCGGGGTCACCGCCGTTATCAATGCCAGTGCTTGCGGTGTTATCCAGACCGCACGCAAACATCCGGACCAGATCGGCAAGGTCTATGCCGGCCGCAACGGCATCATCGGTGCTTTGAAAGAAGAGCTGATTGATACCAGTCTGGAATCTGACGACGCCATCCAGGCCCTCATCCACACGCCCGGCGGGGCTTTTGGTTCCTGCCGCTACAAGCTCAAGAACATTTCCGAGAACCAGCGCGAATACGAGCGCCTGATTGAAGTGTTCCGGGCCCACGACATCGGTTACTTCTTCTACAACGGCGGCGGCGATTCCCAGGATACCGCCTATAAGGTCTCCCAACTGGCCGATCGTATGGGTTACCCGATCACCTGCATTGGCGTGCCCAAAACGGTCGACAACGACCTTCCCTTCACCGACTGCTGTCCCGGCTTTGGTTCCGTGGCCAAGTACATTGCCACATCCACCCTCGAAGCCAGCCTGGATATCAAATCCATGTGTGAAACCTCCACCAAGGTCTTCATTCTGGAAGTGATGGGTCGCCACGCCGGCTGGATTGCTGCCGCTGGCGGACTGGCCGGACAGAGCGAAGGCGAGCCGCCTCACGTCATCCTGTTCCCGGAAATTCCCTTCAACCGGGAGAAATTCCTGGAGCGAGTGGATCAGTGCGTGAGGGATTACGGTTACTGCGTGGTGGTGGCGTCTGAAGGCGCCCAATACGAAGACGGCCGCTTCGTTGCCGATGCCGGCGCCAAGGATGCCTTCGGCCACACCCAGCTTGGTGGTGTTGCCCCGGCCCTGGCCAATATGGTGAAACAGGCCCTGGGCCACAAATACCACTGGGCAGTAGCAGACTATCTGCAGCGTGCAGCCAGGCACATTGCCTCGGCCACTGATGTGGAGCAGGCTTACGCGGTTGGCAAGGCTGCGGTGGAAATGGCCCTGGCAGGCAAACAGGCTCTGATGCCCACCATCGTGCGGGATCAGGCCAAGCCTTATCGCTGGTCAATCGGCGAGGCCAACCTCAGCGAGGTCGCCAACCAGGAAAAGAAAATGCCGATCCATTACATCACAGACAACGGCTTTGGCATCACTCAGGATTGCCGGGATTACCTGCAGCCGCTGATCGCCGGCGAAAGCTTCCCGCCGTTTGACGACGGTTTGCCCAGGGTTGCCAAGCTGAAGAACCAGCTGGTGGAGAAGAAACTGAGGACCGAGTTCGAACTCTGATCCTGCCCTGCAGCCCTACAAAAAAGCCCGGCCAAAATTGCCGGGCTTTTTTTTACGCTACAAACGGCTGCGACCTAACTGGCCGTTTGCGCCTCATGGCGGCGCACATACGCCGAGAAATCGTCGAAACCACCCACATACTCGGAACCCACCAGAATCTGGGGCACCGTGTAGACCGGATGGCCGATACGTTCGGCAATGTCCTGTTTGCTCATGCCTTTTTCGATCATGTCCACCCACACGTAGGGGATGTTTCTGGATTCACACAGGTCCCTTGCCCGAACGCAAAAACCACAACTTGAACGGCCATAAATCGTGACCTGCTCCATACATACCTCCTGACTCAAAGGGTTGCGAGTGGCTGGCACTCACCGCATTTATAATGTCGCAATAATGGCATGGCGAGCACCAATTGAAAATTGATCCTCGCCATGATCGTGATAGTAGCTGACGATACCGATATCGCTCGAGGAAGGGCCAGCCTCAGGTTTTCAGGCGGCCCAGTTCGCGATCCAGCACCTGAACCTGGCCATCGAGCGCTTCGCCACTCTGACGGACCCGCTGCGCCAACTCCCTCAGATCGTTGGCTGCGTCGCCGATGTGGGTCAGGTTCCGGTTAATTTCCTCGCTCACCGAACTCTGCTCCTCAGCGGCGGTGGCCACCTGGGTGACATGTTCAACAATCGTGGCGATACGCTCAACCACTGTGGCCAGCGAGTGACTGGCTTCCCGGGTTCCCTCTACCGCGCTGGTGGCTCGCTCCACCCCGGTTCCAATGACCGTTACCGCACCGTCCACGTCGCCTTTCAGGCGCTCAATCATGCCACTGATCTCGTCCGTGGATTCACGGGTTCGGGACGCCAGCGTGCGCACTTCATCGGCTACCACCGCAAAGCCACGCCCCTGCTCTCCGGCCCGTGCAGCCTCGATAGCGGCATTCAGTGCCAGCAGATTGGTCTGCTCGGCAATGCCACGGATTACTTCCAGAATCCGGTTAATTTCCTCACTGCGCTGGGCCACGTGACCAATAGCCGAGCTGGCCTGATCCATATCGCCGGCCAGTGCATCCACGCCCCGCAACGCCGTACCCAGAGTATCCTGGGTAAATTTAATGCCATCCCGCGCAGCCCGGGCATTATCCGCTGCCTCGCCAGCAAAGCCGGCCACTTCCCCCGCCGCCGCCGACATTTCATTCATGGCGGTCACCACACTGTCGATATCCTGATGCTGGCGGGCTGTCTGTTCATCGGTATCCCGTGCAATGGCGCCCACATCCGAAGCCTGCCCCCGCACCTGGGCATTCACATCTTTGAGGTCGTTGATCATTTCCCTCAGGCGGGCCAGGAAGGCATTAAAGCCGCCAGCAAGGTCAATCAGCTCGGCATGAGTGTCAATATCCAGTTCACGGGTAAGATCGCCCTCGGCACTGGCCAGATTGCGCATGCGCTTCCGGATTTCGTCCAGCGGCCGGGTAACCGAACGCACCAGCAACACCAATACGGCAATCGCAAGCACGACCACCACAATGCCCACCACGGTTTGGCGGGTGGCCGTGCTGGTTACTTCGTCTGACAGCAACGCCGTTATTTCATTCACACTGGCCAGGGCCGTATCGCGGGGCAATTCAATCAACAGCGACCATTCAGCACCCGGTAACGCGACCTTGACGGGATACGACACGGCGAGAATCTCACCGTTGTCGAAGCTGCCACCGTTGCGGTGCAACGCCGTAAACTCGCGAGCCAGATCCGGCAGTGCTTCCCGCAGTGGCCGGCCCAGATGCTCCTGATAATGACTGGAAGCAGCAATCAGGCCTTTCTCGCTCAATAATGTGACCCGTGACTGGCCGTCAAAGAGTTCCTCGCTGACACCGGCAATGGTCGACTGCAGCGTCGACAGGTTGATGTCGGAACCGACCACCCCGGCAAACTCGCCGTCACTGATCACCGGCACCACCAGGCTGGTCATCAGCTCGGAGTAGCCCTCTTCAATCTCATACTCATAGGGCTCCATCAGGCAGGGCTTTAGAGAATCGCGGGAACACAGATACCATTCGGCTTCACGGATCCCGAACTCATTGCGGTTGTCCAGGTATTTGGTGGCAGGGTCTTCGGTTCTGCTGAACACCACATTGCCGGCCGGGTCCCGATAGTAGTAGATCTCAAGGGTACCCTCATCACTGCTGTGTTCTTCCACGCCGCCGGTAAAGTAAATGTCCTGGCCGTCGTAACCATCCGGCTCAAACTGGGCGTAAATCGAACTCAGATGCTTCTGTTCCTCGAGCACAGCCCCAATGTTTTCCTGAAGGTCGCGCCGGCTGATCCTTCCGGAGCTGTCCGCTTCGATATTTCGGGTAATCAGGCTGCGAACCACTTCAGGCGTCTGGTAGGCGGTTTCGAATACCCCGGTCACCAGCTCACCGTATTTCCCTGCGGTCGCACTAAGCTGATCCATTACAATACGTTGCACCGTGCCCCGGGTTTCCCGGGTCAGCCGCTCCTCCATGGAACCGAGGGAGAGCTGGGCGGTGATAACAATACTCACACCCATGGTCAGCAGCAGTGCAATCACCAGGGCGTAGAGTTTTACGCGCAGAGAGAGTTGTTTCATGTACATCGAAACCTTTTTCTGTGAGGCTTAACCAACATCCTAGAGCATGGAGGCGTTTTTGGCCTACCTGACCCTGTTCCTGACATCTTTTGCCGCGGCAACGCTGCTGCCTGCGTATTCGGAAATACTGCTCGGCACCCTGGTCAGCCAGAATTATCCCCTGTTCTGGTTGTGGTTCTGGGCAACCATGGGAAATACTCTGGGGTCAGTGGTTAATGGGCTTATCGGCCGGCAAGTGGATCGCTTTAAGCACAAACGCTGGTTTCCCGTCAGTGAACTTCAATTACACAAGGCACGAAACCGGTTCAATCGATACGGTCAGTGGTCGCTGCTGCTGGGCTGGTTGCCCATTGGCGGCGATGCGCTGACCCTGGTGGGCGGCATCATGCGAGTCCCCTGGCTGAACTTTGTTGTTCTGGTGGGGATTGGTAAGGGACTGCGCTATGCCTTTGTCATCTGGGTGGTGCTGACCGCGTCCGGCTAGGCAGCACCGCTCCCGTAAAGGTATTTTCTCAACAAGTCCTCGCCGTTGAACTCGGAGTGCAACACCGCAATGAAGGTGTAAACCCCGATCAGTTTTCGATTGAGGAACACGAATTCCTTGGGGGGGACACGAAAATAGCGGCTGATGGCGGACCTGGCGGCCTGCTTGGCCACTCTCGAGGGCAAATCGCTCTGTTTCCAGCGGTACTGGCCATGGCTATTGACGGCATAATCCGGCCACTGACTGCGATCCTTCGCCAGGGGTTCCAGTACTGACATACAGACCTTGCCAAACTTGTCCAGCACTTCCGCCGGCCAGTCCCGGCTCATGAATCTAAGCTTGATTCCGCCCTCAACAACCTGCTCCAGGTCCTCCTCGTAGGAAGCCCTGATCATCTGGATGACCGGCTGCAGAAAGTCAGACGAGTAACTCTGCACGGCGCCAAAATCCAGCAGGACAATCCGGTCAGTTTCCGAATCCCCCCCCTGTTCGCCGGCAATTCGGATCCGGTAGTTGCCGAAATTCGGGTCGGTCTGGATCTCTCCCCATTCGAATAGTTCCCGGAAAAATAATTCCAGAGCTGCCTGGCCCAGAGCACTGCGTCGCTCCAGTGGCAACTCACGAACCGCCACTGAACTGACAGAATGGCCGTGCTCATAGGTCGAGGCAATAATATGATCCGTTGAAAATTCTGCCAGCACTCTTGGCACCACAAAGCGTGGATCATGGCTAAGCATCTGGCGGAACTTTTCGGTGGTACGGGCCTCCAGCCGGTAATCCACTTCCCGGTGCATCATTTCCCGGACTTCTTCCAGCCAGTCGTTGAATTCAGGGCCGAAGCTGACCAGCCGCGCCACTTTGAGCAGATGAGCCACAGCGTTCAGATCACTGTCGACGGCATCGGCAACACCGGGGTACTGCACTTTGAGCACAAGCTCCAACCCGTCGCTACGGCGTACCGCACGATGAACCTGGCCAAGTGAAGCGGCTCCTATAGGCTCCGGGTCAATATCGAGTTCAGAAAGCCGGCTCTCCCCCAGTTCGGCTTTGAGCACCCGCTCGATGGCCGGCCACTCCAGAGAGGTGGTCTGGTCTTCCAGAGTGTGCAGCGCCTCAGTGACTTCTTCGGGGAGAAAATGCTCGCCGTACAGCGCCATGACCTGGCCGATCTTGACCACACTGCCCTTGAGCCGACCAAGTTCGTCCACCAGAAACCGGGCCTGACTGGAGAGCATTGCCCGATGCCGCTGCTCCCGGGTTTCCTTGTTGCTGAACCAGTTAGTCGCCATATGGGACGCCATGCGCGTGCCTGCGAACAGTCCGGCTCTGGTCAGCGACAACCTGCGCTCAAAGCTGCCGGTCTTGATACGGGAGACGGATTTTCCGGGTCGGCTGGAAGACATGAAAGACCTGTTTCTGTCAGGAAATGTGAACGCCTGCAATGCATCTGACCATTATACGGATCTGGGCGCGCGACTACCTAACCCAGTCGTCGCGCCGGCGCTGCCCCTGCAGCCAATGTGTATAAACTTCGACCAATCTAAAAGAGTTCGTGACATCGGTTACGTTTTGACACAGTCACAGATCACAAAGCGGTCTAGTATTGGTTGACAGGGTTTCTGTGATATTTATCAACTACAACAATACCACCCACACATGAATCAGCCCGCTTCAAGAACGCCAGACGCCGAGCTGTCGCAGTTTCGCGTTAAAGGCGAAATACCGGTACCGGCCCTGATCAACGGCCTCACCTGTGCGGCAGTGCCGTTGCTAGTGTTTTTCGCCTGGCGCTCGTCCGGCCACGGCGACCCGTTAACTTCACGGCTGCTGCTGGCCTTCGCCGCCCTTCTGGCCATTAATGCGATCGTCTTTCTGAGCCTGGGCCACAAAACCCTCCAGCGCCGGGCATTCATTACCCTGATTATCGCTCTGTTTACCTACCTGGCCATTCAGGCGGTTGAAGACGGCTCGGCCATCATCTGGCTGTTCGCCTATCCCCCCATAATCTTCTACATCAGTGAAGCCAGAGTCGGCATACTGGCCTGTGTGGGCGGATGGCTGGCCGTATTATTCCTGTTCAGTCCGTTGGGGGATATGGTTTTTGACTCGCCCTACAGTACCAGCTTCCGGCTTTCCATGATCATCGTGCTGGCTTTCGAAATGGCCACTTGCTACATCCTCGATCAGAGCCGGCGGCGGAGCAAGCTAGGCTTGATCCGGCTGGCCGCAGAATTCGAGTACGCCGCCAAACACGACGCACTCACCAGCCTGGCCAATCGCCGCGAAGGTTTGGAACAACTGGAAACAGAGTATCAGCGCTACCTGCGTAACGGTCGCAGCTTCTCGGTTCTGCTGATGGATATCGACCTGTTCAAGAATGTGAACGACAGCTACGGTCACCAGGCAGGCGACGACATGATCGTGTTGGTTGCCCGCACCGTGACCAGCCAGAGCCGCAAGGTGGACACCATCGCCCGCTGGGGCGGAGAAGAGTTTCTGGTACTACTCCCCGAAACCGCCCTGACCGAAGCCGCCGCCACGGCAGAGCGAATCCGTTCAGCCGTGGCGAGCCAGGGCATTGACTGCGCGGGCAAGCGAGTGACCGCCACCATCAGCATCGGCGTGGCATGTATACAGGGCTCGGAGTCGATCGATCGCCTGCTGCAACGGGCCGATGAGGCGCTGTATCAAGCCAAGACGCTGGGGAGAAATCGCGTGTGTCAGGCTACTGAGGCGCTTCACCAGCCCTGACGTTGCTCCACCTGACTGTGGCCCAGGCCGTCGACCAGCTCGCTCACCAGCCGGCGCTCCAGGTCATAGACCGAGGCTCCGGCCTCAAAATCACTGACTTGGCACATGGACATGCCCGCGTAGCCACAAGGGTTGATTCGGGAGAAGGGTTCCATGTCCATGTTCACATTCAGAGCCAGGCCATGGAAGGAGCAGCCCCGGCGGACCCTCAAACCCAAGGACGCAATCTTGGCGCCGTTCACATAGACACCCGGCGCATCTGACCGCGGTGCTGCTTCGATCCCGCCTTGGGCCAGGGTACGGACAATCGCCTGTTCAATAGCACTGACCAGGTTACGCACCCCGAGTTTGTGCCGGGTCAGATCAATCAGCAGGTAGATCACTAGCTGCCCGGGGCCGTGGTAGGTCACCTGGCCACCTCGATCAACCTGAATCACCGGAATGTCTCCTGGCAGAAGGATATGCTCGGCTTTGCCCGCCTGCCCCTGGGTAAACACCCGGGGATGCTCCAGGCACCAGAGCTCATCCACGGTGGCCTCTTCCCGGTTGGCGGTGAACGATTTCATCGCTTCCCAGGTTTCCATGTAGGGCTGTTGCCCCAGTGACCGCACGATGAGGTCAGCCACGGTTACAGCACCATGTGAACGCGGCCACTGGCCTTCAGCTCTTCAAACAGTGCTTTGAGCTGATCTTCACCGGTCGCCACAATTTTCAGCTGAACCGAAGAGAACCGGCCTTTGCTGCTGTCGGTCACCGAGATGTCCGCTTCAGACAGTCCCGGGGCATGCTGCTCCACGACCTCCACCACAAATTCGGTGAAATCGGGCGCGGCATGGCCAATCACCTTGATGACATAGTCACAGGGAAACTCGATTTTTGGTGCTTTCGGCTCAGTCATGCCGCACATTACTCCCGGCTAAGGCAAACAGCGCCTCAACCTCAGTTAAACAGTTGAACAAAAA
>Ga0207734_100170_pt1 | contig 44042 bp, 37 predicted proteins | sample TtanPargueraPR_5_FD_187744 | JGI IMG/M metagenome (GOLD analysis project Ga0207734, IMG submission 187744) | Aerobic enrichment media microbial communities from Bioluminiscent Bay, La Parguera, Puerto Rico - Tt and P1 (3) (SPAdes) | ecosystem: Environmental > Aquatic > Marine > Unclassified ... | reverse complement strand
TTTCATGGCGATAACCTGTGGTAATGAACTGCTTTGATTATCGATTGCGGGCAAGGTCATTTCAATGTTGTGGCCTGCTTCCTTGGTTACATATCGTTAAGGGCGTGGGTCTTGGTTCAGAACTGGGATTGAGGCCACAAAAAAAGCCCCGCACGGGGCGGGGCTTATGGACTGCATGGTCTGCACCGAATTGGTGCGGAGCTTTAGCAGGAGTAGTACAGATCGAACTCGACTGGGTGAGTGGTCATGTTCAGACGCTCGACTTCGCCACGCTTCAGGTCGATGTAGCCTTTGATCATGTCTTCGGTGAACACGCCGCCACGGGTCAGGAACTCGTGGTCTGCTTGCAGGCAGTCCAGGGCCTCGGACAGAGTCTCGGCAACCTTCGGAATGTTCAGGGCTTCTTCCTTCGGCAGGTCATACAGATCCTTGTCCATGGCATCACCAGGGTGGATCTTGTTCTGGATACCGTCCAGGCCGGCCATCATCAGGGCAGCAAAGGCCAGGTACGGGTTAGCGGCCGGATCCGGGAAGCGCACTTCAATACGACGAGCTTTCGGGCTGTTCACGTACGGAATACGGATGGAGGCAGAACGGTTACGGGCAGAGTAGGCCAGCATAACCGGTGCTTCATAGCCCGGAACCAGGCGCTTGTAGCTGTTGGTGGCCGGGTTGGTGAAGGCGTTGATGGCCTTGGCATGCTTGATCACACCGCCGATGTAGTACAGGGCTGCTTCGCTCAGGCCCGCGTAGCTGTCGCCGGCAAACAGGTTCTTGCCGTCTTTGCTCAGGGACATATGAACGTGCATACCGGAGCCGTTGTCACCCACAACCGGCTTGGGCATGAAGGTGGCGGTCTTGCCGTAGGCGTGAGCTACGTTGTGCACGCAGTACTTCAGGATCTGAACTTCGTCTGCCTTGCGGGTCAGGGTATTGGCGCCAACACCGATTTCACACTGGCCAGCGGTGCCCACTTCGTGGTGGTGAACTTCAATTTCCAGGCCCATGGATTCCATGGCGGCACACATGGCACCACGCAAGTCGTGCAGGCTGTCGACCGGCGGAACCGGGAAGTAGCCGCCTTTTACGCCCGGGCGGTGGCCAATGTTGTTGCGGTCGAAATCTTCACCGGAAACCCACGCGGCCTCTTCAGAATGGATGTGGTAAGAGGCGCCTTGCATGTCCACGTTCCATTTGACGGAATCGAACACGAAGAACTCGGGCTCAGGGCCGAACAGGGCGCCATCAGCGATGCCGGTGGACTTCAGGTATTCTTCGGCGCGACGGGCAACAGAACGGGGATCGCGCTCATAACCCTGCATGGTAGAAGGCTCTACAATGTTGCAGGTGATGTTGACGGTGGTTTCTTCGGTGAACGGGTCCAGAACGGCGGTTTCGTCGTCGGGCATCAGGATCATGTCGGATTCGTTGATGCCTTTCCAGCCGGCAATGGAGGAGCCGTCGAACATCTTGCCGTCAGCGAAAAAGTCTTCGTCCGCCTCGGTGGCGGGCAGGGTTACGTGCTGCTCTTTACCACGGCTGTCGGTGAAACGCAGGTCAATCCACTTGACTTCGTGTTCTTTGATCAAATCAATCGTCTTGGACATTGTGCATGCTCCGTAAGGTTTTACATGTTCGTTGTGCCGGATCGTTCAGTGTTCTGAGGCCCGATCTTTTTTCAGGTCAGGGAAGCTTACCAGAAGCTTGTGGTCCTTACCTTCACTATGCGGCTGCTTTGGCATAAGCAATCGGCTTGCCAGTTTTTGTCGGCTGCGCCAGAACAGCGCAGCGACAAGGCTTTCGGGCTAATGTGGCGCAGCTTCCTGGCCGAAGACCATGCTTATTGCACCACTGCAGTGCACCATGGTGGTGCAAGTTCGCTGATAACGCATAATTATGGTGCAAGCCCCGATTGGTTACATATTAGGCACTAATCTTCATATTATCGCCATGGACTTTTCGATATACTGCGCGCCGCTAATTTCTTCAGGATACCCGTTGTGATTGATAAGCTTAGAAACGTTGCCATTATTGCCCACGTTGACCATGGCAAGACCACCCTGGTTGACCAGCTGCTGCGCCAGTCTGGCACGCTGGACCGGAAAGAGCTCGAAAACGAGCGTGTAATGGACTCCAACGACCAGGAAAAAGAACGTGGCATTACCATTCTGGCAAAAAACACTGCTCTAAAATGGAAAGACTACGACATCAATATCGTAGACACCCCGGGCCACGCTGACTTTGGTGGTGAAGTAGAGCGTGTAATGAGTATGGTGGACAGTGTGCTGCTGGTGGTGGATTCCATCGACGGCCCCATGCCGCAAACCCGTTTCGTGACTCAGAAAGCTTTCGCAGCGGGCCTGAACCCGATTGTGGTCGTGAACAAAATTGACCGTCCGGGTGCCCGCCCGGATTGGGTGGTGGATCAGGTGTTTGACCTGTTCGACAACCTTGGTGCCACCGATGAACAGCTCGACTTCCCGATAGTCTATGCCAGTGCGCTGAACGGCATCGCCGGCATGGATCATGAGAATCTGGACGACAACATGGACGCTGTGTTCCAGGCCATTGTTGATCATGTGCCAGCGCCTTCGGTTGATCTGGATGGCCCGTTCCAGATGCAGATCTCCCAGTTGGACTACAACAGCTTCCTGGGTGTCATCGGTATCGGTCGCATTATGCGCGGTAAAGTGAAGACCAACACCCCGGTGGTGGCTATCGGTGCCGACGGCAAGAAGCGTAACGGTCGTATCCTGAAGATCATGGGCCACTCTGGCCTGCAGCGTGTGGAAGTTGAGGAAGCCCAGGCTGGCGACATTGTGTGCGTGAGTGGTCTGGACCAGCTGTTCATATCTGACACTCTTTGTGATCCCTCCAACGTAGAAGCCCTTCCGGCGCTGACCGTTGATGAGCCCACCGTATCCATGACGTTCCAGGTAAATGATTCACCGTTTGCCGGTAAAGAAGGCAAGTATGTGACCAGCCGGAACATCAAGGAGCGCCTGGAAAAAGAGCTGCTGCACAACGTAGCGCTGCGGGTTGAAGAAGGCGACTCGGCCGACAAGTTCAAGGTATCCGGTCGTGGTGAGCTGCACCTGTCGGTTCTGATCGAGAACATGCGCCGCGAAAACTTCGAGCTGGCCGTGGGCCGGCCGGTGGTGGTCATCAAGGAAGTCGACGGCCAGAAGCAAGAGCCGTACGAAAACGTGATCATCGACATCGAAGAGCAGCACCAGGGCCCGATTATGGAGCAGATGGGGCTGCGCAAAGGTGACATGACTAACATGATCCCGGACGGCAAGGGCCGTATCCGCCTGGAATACACCATTCCGGCCCGTGGCCTGATCGGTTTCCGTAACACCTTCCTGACCATGACTTCCGGTACCGGCATCCTGACCTCCACCTTCAGCCACTACGGCCCGGTGAAGATGGGTGACGTAACCAGCCGTCAGAACGGTGTCATCGTTTCCATGGCCACCGGTACTGCGCTGACCTACTCCCTCGAAACTCTACAGAGCCGGGGTAAGCTGTTCCTGGACCCTGGCCAGGAAATCTATGAAGGCCAGCTCTGCGGTATCCATAGCCGTGACAACGACCTGGTGGTTAACCCCACCAAGGGCAAGAAGCTGGACAACATGCGTGCCTCTGGAAAGGACGAAGTGATCGGCCTGGTGCCGCCCATCAAGTTCACTCTGGAGCAGGCGCTGGAGTTTATCGACGATGATGAGCTGGTTGAGGTGACGCCCAAGTCGATTCGTCTGCGCAAGAAGCTCCTGACCGAAAACGAGCGTAAGCGCGCTAACAAGAAGTAATCCCTCAGGGGCCGGGAAATCGTTGTGAGGCGGTAAACGCTTCCGCCTGTTTTTCTGGCCCCTGTATTTTTCTCGCCTGTCTCAGCTAGACTGCCGTTATCCCCGAAACGGAGTTTTTCATGCTGACCCTCTATCCTGAAATCGAGCCTTACGCCCGCCACCGACTGGCGGTGGATCATCCCCATGAGCTGTACCTCGAGGAATCCGGCAATCCGGACGGAATTCCGGTGATTGTCGTTCATGGCGGGCCGGGTGGCGGTTGTGAGGATTACCACCGGCGCTTTTTCGATGCTGAGCGTTTCCGGATTATTTTGCTGGATCAGAGAGGTGCCGGAAGATCGACCCCGTTGGCCGAGCTGGAGGGTAACAGCACAGACAAACTGGTTGAGGATCTTGAGGCGGTTCGGCATTTTCTCGGCATCGATCGCTGGTTGCTGTTCGGGGGAAGCTGGGGATCGACGCTAAGTCTGGTTTATGCCGAGACCCACCCTGACCGGGTTCTGGGGTTGGTGTTGCGGGGTATCTTTCTGTGTCGGCCCCGGGATATTCACTGGTTTTATCAGGACGGCGCCAGCCGGGTATTCCCGGATTACTGGCAGGATTACCTTGCCCAGATTCCGGAGGTGGAGCGCGACGATATGGTGGCGGCCTACTACCGGCGCCTGACCAGCGCTAATGAGCTGGAACAGATTCAGGCCGCGAAAGCCTGGTCCGTCTGGGAAGGGCGGTGCGCCACTCTGCATCCCAATCCCAAGGTGGTGGAGCATTTTGGGCATCCTCATGTGGCCATAGCGCTGGCCCGGATTGAATGCCACTATTTCATGAATAATTCGTTCCTTGAGCCCGACCAGATCGTGCGTGATGCCTCGCGGCTAAAGGACATTCCGGGCGTGATTGTGCACGGCCGCTATGACATGGTTTGCCCGCTGGATAATGCCCTGGCTCTGAGCAAGGCCTGGCCGGAGGCGGAGCTTCAGATCATTCGTGATGCCGGCCACTCGGCATCCGAGCCAGCGATTGTAGATGCCCTGATGCGGGGCGTTGAGAGTGTGGTTGCCAGAAGTCTTCCCTCAGTTGGCTGAGAATGCGACTTTTTATTGATCTGACAGGGTTGCGGTGGTCTTGCGGGCTCTATACACTTTTCGCGTTTCAGAAATTTAACCTTCGGTGTTACCGCTCAAGGGACTGAATGAAAGGACTGATCCAGCGCGTTTCGGAAGCCAGTGTAGCCGTAGATGGTGAAACGATTGCCCGTATTGGTCCCGGGCTGCTCTTGTTCCTTGGCGTAGAAAGGAACGATACACTGAATGAGGCAAAGGAACTGTGCCGAAAAATCCTCTCCTACCGGGTTTTCCCCGATGAGCAGGGCCGGATGAACGTGAATGTTCAGGATGCCGGTGGCTCATTGCTTGTTGTCCCCCAGTTTACGCTTGCTGCTGACACGTCATCTGGCACGCGCCCGGGTTTTTCCCTGGCGGCTGCACCGGAGCTGGCGAATCGGCTTTATGGTGACTTTGTGGCTGAAGCGAGTGGGCTGCTGGGTGCTGGACGTGTGGGTACGGGGGAGTTTGGTGCTGATATGAAAGTGGCACTGATCAACGATGGTCCGGTTACCTTTATGTTGGAATCTGGCCAGAGAGGGTCGTGCACAAAAATGTGACGCAGTTGCCAGCAGTGCCTCACGAAAGTGCGTGATTTGAGGTATTGTTTTGTGGCTCTCAGCTGAGGAAGCGTTGAGCGTAAGATAACCGGTTGTTTTTCAGATTTTTTTGGTTATCTGGCCCTGAATTTGTTGTGGAAATGGGAGAGGTTGTTAGTCCAGGCTGATCTAACGACAAAGGTTACGAATGCAAATGGGGCTAAAAAATAGCCATTAAAAATTTGCAAAAAATGGCACATTGTATTAAAACAGGTTCATCACGCAGAGCTTTAATAAAGCTGTGTAAGTGGTTGAGATCTAAGGCAAGCGTGCTTGTCTTATAAAAAGAAGAAAAGCTGTTCCCGCAGGAATGACAGGGGCCAGTCAGATACCCGGCAGGCAGAGCCAAGCGTTGTGCCGGCCAATAAAAATCGGGATTTAGACCCGTCGAAAACCTGAGTTAACTCAAAAAGGAAGACGCAACATGAAAAAAACGATTCTTGCTTCTGCTATTGCAGCTGCAACCTTCTCTGGCGCTGCCATGGCACAGTCTAATCTGTCTGCTGCTGAGCTGGCTGCCAAGATGGATTCCATGCCGAGCGTTTACGGTAACATTCAGTACGCTATCGCTCACGAAAACATTGACGGTGGCGACTCTGAGCTGAGCCACTTTGACAACGGAACCACTCTGGGCGTTAAGCACGACCACGAGATCGCCCCGGGCGTTACCGGTTTCTTCAAGCTGGAGCTCGACGGCTTTGGCGCTGATGAAAAAGACTCCGATGGCGCGAACATCGACGAAGCTTACATCGGTGTTAAGGGTGACAGCTTTGGCCAGGTATGGGTCGGCTCTGACGACTCCCTGTACGAGTCTGCGATTGATCAAATTGCAAACTTTTATGAGATCGGTGCTAGTGCTGGCGGTTCCTACACCACTGGTGAAGGCGACCTGGTTCAGTACGTGTCTCCGTCCTTCGGTGGTCTGACTCTGGGTGCGGCTATTCAGATCAATGGTGACGGTGAGTCTCAGGGTGCTGAGAAGTCCTATCCGTACCAGCTGGCTGCAATGTATGAAGTTGATGCTCTCGAGCTGGCCTTTGCCATTGACTCCAACGACAATGGCGACGGCAACAACGAGAACACCTACGGTCTGCGCGCCGGTTACAACCTGGATAACCTGTCCGTTTCTGCAGAATACCAGACTCGTAAAGACGTGAACGATGTATTTGGTGTTATGGGTGTTTACACTCTGGGCGCTAACCAGTTCGCACTCTCTTATGAGATGGTTTCTGACGACACAGACGCAGAAGATGACTACAGCATCATCACACTGCAGGCGCTGCATAACGTATCTGACCACATGTATGTTTACGTTGAAGGTTACCTGCAGTCCAACGATGAAGACTCAATCGACGAGTTCTTTGTTTCTGAGAACGGTTCTCCTGCTGGTGACGAGCGTGCCATCGCAGCCGTTGGCGCTGTTTACTACTTCTGATCAGCTAATAAGCTAGTCAAGTAGTATCGAAAGCCGGTGACTCTGTCACCGGCTTTTCTGTTTTTACAGGAAGAGAAATCATCAGGAGCGTTTCAGTGGCCACGGAACTTGAAGTAAAGCTGACCCTTTCAGAATCCGCGCAGTCCCGGGCCTTCGAGTGGCTCAAAGGTCGACCGGGTGCAAGCGAAGGTCCGGTCAAAATACTGGTCAATCGCTACTACGACACCCCGAATGCCGGGTTAAACCAGGCCCGTGCTGCTTTGCGAGTCCGTCAGGCTGGTGATCGCTATATCCAGACCTTGAAAACCCAGGGCGAGTTCGTAAACGGAGCCCATCGCCGCCAGGAGTGGGAGTGGGATCTGCCGGGGCCGGATCTGGATCTTGGGCTTTTGGAGCAGACTCCGTTGAGGTCTCAGGTCGACCTTGACGAGTTGGCGTTGGCATTCGAAACCAACTTCCAGCGGCGCATTATCATGCTGGAACAAGCGGAGTCTGTAATTGAGGTCGCTCTGGACTCAGGCGAAGTGGTAGGTGGAACGCAGGCAAGGCCTCTTCATGAGGTGGAATTTGAGCTGAAAGCGGGAGAGCCCGCAGCGCTGCTTGAAAACGCCCGTGCTCTTGCGCAAACGGTTCCGGTTTTTCTTAACCTGGTAAGCAAAGCCGAGCAAGGTTATTACCTTGCCGGAATCTACTGCCCGTCTCTGGTGCTGCCTGCTTCCGGGTTCAGCTCGGTATCTTTTCTGCATTATCTGAGTCAGGCCTGGTTAACCGGTGACACGATATGTCTGCCCGCAAGCGCGCTTGCGAAGATTGAGCCGCAGGTGGAAGCGGCCGGACTATTGCGCGTTTGGAGGCCGGTAGCCAAGGCGCTGCAAGCCGGAATTACGGTGCCGACCCTGGTTGAGCAATTTCCTGAGTTCGGTCAGTTGCAACTAGCGCTCGCTGCCGCCGGCTGACGGGGGCTCTTCAGAGCTCTCGGTGGCGGCTTTCTGGTTTTGCTCATGCATGGTGCGCCACTGCTTGAGAAACTCCCGGTACCGGTCCAGCGCTTCCTCTACCACTGAAACCTCTGGCGTCTCGCTGGAACGCACCAGAACAATCAGCCCCTTGCCCTCAACCTCGGCGTTGGTATCCGGGTGGCAGATGACTTCATTGTCGTGATCGATGTAGGCCAGAGCGGTTCCAATACCGTGGCGGATCAGAGCACTGACAATATCCGCCCAGGTAAGGTCGTCGAGCTTGAGATCATAACGATGCGGATGATCTCGCTCGTAGTTGAACATGTCTTCCAGAACCTTTTCGGAACCTGGGGCGACCACGGAGCGAACCATGATTTCAGGGTAGGTGCGCACGGGGCGAATGGTGGTGCGAACGCCCAGTGCTTTGAATCTTGCACGGTTGTGGTCGCCGACACATTCAACCGTGGTTCTGCCGCCCAGATTGGATTCGGCCAGTCGATGGGCGATATCGAAGGTCAGGCTGTCTGACATCGGGTCTGATTCGTCGGCTGCCAACACGATGATGTGCTTGGCGCTGCCAGCGTGCACGGATTTCAGGGCTTCCGGGTCATTTCCTGCGCCGTGAAAGTGAACGACGCCGCAGTCGGACAGTTCTGCAGGCAGACCTCCCGGAAATTGCCGCGTAAGCAGCATTATCGGCACCGTGTGGTACTCAGGAACCGAGTGAATCTGCGAGGCGAATCGCATGAAGTACTGTTCGCCGCCGCTTCGAGGGGTGTTGATGATGACAATGTGGTCTTTCATTTTGTAAATCCAGCGTCCGGTCAGTATGCGTTCTCTGCGGTAGAAACGGTATTCGATGTAATCACTTACGATCAGGGTTAACAGGGTAATGGCGGAGACGAACATCAGTACAATGGTGCTGATCCGGCCGACGGGCGTGACCGGGGAGTAGTCGCCATAGCCCACGGTAACCAGCGTCGTCATGGTGAGCCATACGGCTTCAAAGAACGAGAGTGGCTCTGCTGCCCACAGGATAAGAATCTGCGCCGATACCAGTCCCCCGAGGATGGCAAAGAGCCGGTTGATCCGACTTCTTATAAGTCCGCCCATAGGGAGGTGGGATTGGGTATGTTCCGGATTCAGAGGGCGTTTATTTCGCATCATGGAGAGCGGGTGCCTGTTCAGTCCTTGGCGAGTTCGTTATACAGTACCTGAAATATATCAGAGAGACAGAGGGTTGCGTTATGTCTGAGCCATGGGCTTCACTGCCGGGAGTGCTCAAGGAGGAGATTTCCGGATGCTGGCCATCGGTATTCCCGGAGGGGCTGCCGGGCTGGCTGGCCGGTGACCATGTCTCCGAGGCCGATGTGGCAGAGGCTATTTCCCGTAGCCTGTTTCTCCGGCAAACCCTTGAACGACATCCGGAGCAGGTTCAGCCCGCCGTTGTTGCCCGGCCTTTAACCGAACCAACCACCGAGGCCTGGCTCGCTGATCGCTGGCGGGATTACCTGCAGAACGTTGACTCTGAACCGGCGTTGCACACGGCACTTCGCCAGTACCGGCGGGAAGTGCAGTTCCGGATTATCTGGCGGGATCTCATGAAGTGGGCCGATCTGCATGAAACCATGACCGCTACCAGTGCCTTTGCGGATACTGCCATTGATGGTGCCTTGAATTGGCTTTACGAACGAGCCTGTGAAGAGTTCGGTACTCCCATGGGCGATGATCCGGTAACCGGGCAAGAGGCACCCCAGAAAATGGTGGTGCTTGGAATGGGCAAGCTCGGCGGCCGGGAGCTGAACGTTTCCTCCGATATCGACCTGATTTTTGCGTTTCCCTCAAAAGGCGAAACCCATGGCGGCCGGCGTGCTCTGGATAATCAGCAGTTCTTTATCCGACTTGGCCAAAGGCTGATTCAGGCGCTGGACCAGATTACCGCCGATGGTTTCGTGTTTCGGGTGGATATGCGCTTGAGGCCATATGGCCAGAGTGGTGCGCTCGCCCTGAGCTTCGCCGCCCTGGAAACCTATTACCAGGATCAGGGGCGCGACTGGGAGCGTTATGCCATGGTCAAGGCCCGCGTCGTGGCGGGCGACCAGCGCGCCGGTGAGGTACTGATGGCTAGCCTCAAACCCTTCGTTTACCGCAAATACATTGATTTCAGCGCCTTTGAATCGCTTCGCAGCATGAAAGAAATGATCAGCCGGGAAGTTCGCCGGAAGGGGCTGGAGAACAATATCAAGCTCGGCAGTGGCGGCATTCGGGAAATTGAGTTTGTGGTGCAGGCGTTCCAGTTAATCCGCGGCGGGCGTGATCGGGAGCTGCAACAACGTGAGTTGCAGCAGATCTTGAAGGAGCTCGAGGAACTGGAGTTGCTTCCGTCCCGGGTGGTCGGTGAGCTGAGGGGCGCCTATGTGTTCCTTCGCAATCTAGAACATGCCCTTCAGGGTATGGAAGACAAGCAGACCCAGGTTCTGCCTGAGGATGCGCTTTCCTGCGCTCGGGTTGCGAGGATTATGGGCTTCGATAGCTGGGAAGACTGCCTGTCTGCGCTGGATGAACATCGAAGCCGGGTGGCTCGTCATTTTGCGGATATCATCGCCACGGAAGAACAGGATGACGCCGATGAGGGTGGTGTCGACGATGGCTGCTACGAGCTGTGGCTGGCGGAAATGGATGAAGCCAGTGCCCTGGGCTGGCTGGAGCAAAGTGGGTTTGAGGACCCGGATGGCAGTTATAAGCGCCTGACCAGCCTGCGCGACAGTCGCACCGTGCAGACTCTGCAGACCCAGGGGCGTAAGCGGCTCAATCAGTTTGTGCCGCTCCTGATTAACGCCCTGATGGATGTAGAGAATCCTTCGGAAACGCTGGACCGTGTGCTGCAACTGGTTGAAGCCATTCTGCGCAGAACCGCCTATATGGTTCTGTTGATGGAAAATCCCGGAGCCATGACGCAGTTGGTGCGGCTGTGTAGTGAAAGCCCCTGGATTGCGCGCCTGCTGGCGGATACGCCCTTGCTCCTGGACGAACTTTTGAATGCGGAGAGCCTATACAGTCCGCCGGCCAAGGAAGAGTTGCAGGATGATTTGCGTCAGCAAATGCTGCGGATTCCGTATGAAGATCTGGAAGAGCAGATGGAGGCTCTGCGTTACTTCAAGAAGGCCCATGTGTTGAGGGTGGCGGCCTCAGAGTTAAAGGGCACGCTGCCGCTGATGAAAGTGAGTGATTACCTGACCTGGATTGCCGAGGTGGTGCTGGATCATGTGGTGGATGTGGCGTTCTCGAATCTGGTCAGCCGGCACGGTTACCCGCGGCGCGCCGATGGCTCCGCCTGTGATACCGATTTCGCCATCATCGGTTACGGCAAGCTCGGCGGTATCGAGCTGGGCTACACCTCAGATCTGGATCTGGTGTTTGTGCACCAGGCTGATCCTCAACTGGCCACCGATGGCGACAAGCCTATTGATAACGCCGTGTTCTATACCCGGCTCGGCCAGCGAATCGTGCACATTCTCAGTACCCAGACACCCTCCGGGCAGCTCTACGAAGTGGATATGCGATTGCGCCCCTCGGGTAACTCCGGCTTGCTGGTGAGTACCTTGCAGGCGTTCGAGAAATACCAGCAGGAGGATGCCTGGACCTGGGAGCATCAGGCGCTGGCCCGCGCCAGGGGAGTGGCAGGCTGCGACGATACGCTCAAAGCGTTCGAGGATATTCGCCACCAGATACTGTGCCGACAACGGGACAAGGCGTCGCTTCGGCAGGAGGTGGTCGATATGCGTGAGAAAATGCGCAGCAACCTCGGGACACCCGCAGCCCGGCAGAATGACGTTTTCCACATCAAGCATGACAACGGTGGCATCGTAGATGTCGAGTTCATGGTGCAGTACCTGATGCTGGCTTGGTGCCCGGAACACCCGGAGCTGACCCAGTGGAGTGATAACATCCGCCAACTGGAAGAATTAGGCCGCGCAGGCGTTTTGCCAGTAGAAGACACTGAGCGGCTGCGGGAGGTGTTCATCACACTGCGCTCCACCATCCACCGCAGAGCTTTGCAGAATCTCAACAGCCAGGTCGAGGGCGGAGCCTTCACAGAAGAGCGTGACTACATCCAAAGTATGTGGAAAAAAGTCATGATTGAGTAGCAAGCTAAATTTATTTCAGGCGGCGTTTGCTGCTAGAATGCCAGTTCCCCGAAAACCGCTTACTCAGGAGCAGAACAGAATGTCGATGGCTGATCGCGATGGCCTTATCTGGCTGGATGGTGAAATGGTTCCCTGGCGGGAAGCCAAAACCCACGTCCTCACCCACACGCTGCACTATGGCCTGGGTTGCTTTGAAGGTGTGCGTGCCTACAACACCGCGAATGGCCCGGCGATTTTCCGCCTGAAAGAACATACCGATCGGCTGTTCCGTTCAGCGCACATCCTGAACATGAAGATGCCGTTCTCAAAGGACGAGATCAACGAGGCCCAACGAGCAGCGGTGCGGGAAAACAATCTCGATGAGGCCTATCTGCGCCCGATGGCATTTCTGGGCTCTGAGGGCATGGGTCTGCGTGCCGACAACCTGAAGGTGCATGTGATGGTTGCGGCCTGGAGCTGGCCGTCTTACATGTCTCCGGAAGCGAAGGAGCTGGGCATCAAGGTGCGCACCTCGTCCTACACTCGCCACCATGTAAACATCACCATGTGCAAGGCGAAGGCCAATGGTAACTACATCAATTCCATGCTGGCCCTGAATGAAGCCATCTCCGGTGGTGCCGAGGAAGCGCTGCTGCTGGATAACGAGGGCTACGTGGCGGAAGGTTCCGGTGAGAACATCTTTATCGTGCGTGATGGTGTATTGCACACCCCCGAGCTGACTTCCTGCCTGGAAGGTATCACCCGTGCCACTATCATTGACTTTGCCCGAGACCTTGGTCTGCAGGTCAAAGAGCGCCGCATTACCCGCGATGAGGTGTACGTTGCTGAGGAAGCGTTCTTTACTGGCACGGCTGCCGAAGTGCTGCCTATCCGCGAACTGGATGGTCGCCAGATCGGTGAAGGTAAGCGCGGTCCCGTTACCGAAAAGCTGCAGAGCATGTATTTTGACGCGGTGAAGGGGAAGCTGGACAAGCACTCAGAGTGGTTGAGCCACGTAAAAGGCTGATCCAGCCAGTATCTGTATGAAGTGGCCGCCGGCGCTGAACAGGCCCCGGCGGCCTTGTTATTTGGAATCCACGAGCAAGCAGGACGAGACAATGGCAGACGTAATCAAGGTTCCCGTTTCCTTTGGTGAGGTGCTGGACAAGATCACCATCCTCGAAATCAAATCCGAGCGCATCAAGGACGAAGAAAAGGTCAGAAATGTTCGCCTTGAACTGGAAGAGCTCAGCAAGACCTGGGATGAAGCCGTGGCCGACAAAGCCGATGATATCGCCGATCTGCGTAAGCAGCTCAAAGCGGTTAACGAGGAGCTTTGGGTGATTGAGGACGACATCCGTGACCAGGAAGCGGAGCAGGACTTTGGTCCCCGCTTTATTGAGCTGGCACGCGCTGTTTATGTCACGAATGACAAGCGTGCGGCCATTAAAAAAGAAGTGAACCTGGCTCTGGGGTCACGTTTTGTGGAAGAGAAGTCTTATCAGGACTATACCGCACGGAAATAATCCCATTTCCGAATGCATCCGCCCCTGAGGGGCGGGTGCGGCTACCCTGAATGCTCCGCGACCCATCGGTCGAGCATGGTCGTTACATCGTCCACCGATACCAGTTCCATCGCCCCTTCAAATTCTGCCTTGGCGCCCCAGCGGGCCTCTTCAACGGTTTTTCCCGTGAATTGCTTCAGGGCTTCCGGATAGCGGTTTACACACCATTTCAGCGAACTGTATGGCCCTGAGCGGTTAGGATTGCTGGCAGCGAACAGTCCGAGTACATCAGTTCCGACGGCGCTGGCAATGTGCGCCGGGCCCGTGTCGGGGGCCACAACCAGGTCGGCATGGCTCATCAGAGCAGTCAGCTGTTTCAGGGTGTCCTGGCCACAGATATTGTGAACCGGGTGTTTCATGGCGCTTTCGATAGCCTCGCAATATTCTTTCTCGAACGGTGCGGGGCTGCCCACCAGAATGACCTTCATGCCATGAGTTTCAATGGCGTAATCGGCCAGCTGAGCATAGCGTTCAGCGGGCCAGTTACGCAGTGTATGGCTGGCGCAGGGGCTGATGACCAGGTTCTTCCTGTCCTTGGCCAGATGGCCATGAGCAAATTCGTGATCAGTGTCAGAGAGCGGAATATCCCAGCGGGGAGGCGCGGCCTTGAGCCCCAGTGGTTCCAGAAAGCTTGCCAGGCAGTCCCTGACATGCTGATGCGGTGCGGGCGCGATGCGCCGATTGATAAACAGGCTGTGGAGGTCTTTGCTCCGGGCCTTGTCGTAGCCGATTTTGAGTTTCGCCGGGATGTAGGCCGCCGCCAGGTTTGCTCGGAACGCGACCTGCATGTGTAACAGAGCGTCGAATTTTCGGTCTTTCATTTTCCGGCGAAGCTCCGCGTAGCCTGCTCGGCCGGCCTTTTTGTCAAAAATGATGAACTCGACACCGGGCAGGTCGCCAATCAGTTTTGCCTCGATTTTGCCTATGACCCAGGTGACTTTTACGTTGGGGAGTTGTTCCTGAAGGCTCAACACCACGGGGATGACATGGGTAACATCGCCAATGGCCGACAGGCGCAGGATGCAGATGGAGGCTGGGCTTGATAGCTGTGTTTGGCGCGTCACGTTACGGTCCGTTGCGATTCTTTAACCAGGGTATGTAGAGGTGTTCGGGGCTGATTGGTAAACTGTCGGCCATTCTAGCGTACTAGTATCCTGGCGTCTCGAGCCAGGCGCTGACCCGTTCATATGAGGAAGTCTGCACTTGCACCTTTCCGAGGGAAAACTATCTGTCGCCAAAGAGGCGAGTCTGTTGATCTCTCCCGGGTATGAGGGGGTGACTGCAGACTGGTTTCAGCCCTGCTTTTGGGGGGCTGATGCCGCGGTGGTAGACGAAGGCGGCCGAGGCGGCGCCTGGTTTCTGGATGCGGGTGGCGACGAGTTGGTGCTTCGGCATTATCGACGTGGTGGTCTGATCGGCAAGTTTGTGGAGAGAACCTACATCTACACCGGTCTGCTGCACGCGCGCTCATTTCGTGAGTTCCGCTTGACCCGGGAGCTTATACTGGCCGGGCTTCCCGTGCCGAACGTGATTGCTGCAGCGGTCTGGCGTCGTTCGCTGTGCTTCTATCGCGCGGCGATTATTGTTGAGCGTATTCCAGAGGCTGTGAACCTGCCAATCAGCACTCGGGTGAATAGTGAAAAGCTCTGGATTCAGACGGGGCAGATGATTCGCCGCTTCCATGACTGGGGGCTGGATCATGTCGATCTGAATTGCGACAACATTCTGGTCGCCAACGATAGGACCTATCTGATCGATTTCGATCGCTGCAGGCGGCGGGATCCCTCAAGTTCCCGGCAGTGGCAGGCGAATAACCTTCAGCGCCTGAAGCGATCGGTCGACAAAAGACTCGGCCTCCGCGCTGATCTTGACGTAGAGCGCCTATGGAAGCAATTACTCTCGGGTTATCATAGCGACATATCGTGACAAGGCCGTTACGTTTTTCGATCTTAAGGCCCACTCTCTCTTTTATTCCCGGATAACGAAATTGTTCATAGCCTCAAACCACTCCATTCTTTCCTCCTCCATTGCGGTTGCCATTTTTTTCTATCTGGCGACTCTGGCGATTGTTCCTGCCGTCTACGGCTACGCACCGGCGTTTCTGCTTCTGGCTGCTCTCGGTTGCTGGCGAACTCGCGAGATTGCTATGGTCATGAACCGCCGGGATCGGGTTTTCGCGTTAGCTTTTTTGCTCTATGGCATGGTGTACGTGGTGCTGACTCTCTGGCATCAGGACAACATGTCCAGCTTTGATCGTCCCAGCCGCTTTGTTGCTGCCGCAATCATTCTGACGATGCTGCTCCGTGTTCCTGTTACAGCGCGTGCAGTATTTGCGGGGGCTGCAATCGGGGCCATTGCCTCCGGTGTTTTTGCTGTTTATGAGGTGTTCGTGTCTGGTGTGGCCAGAGTGTCCAGTTTTGACAACGCCATTTACTTCGGAAATGGAGCGCTGATCCTCGCCCTGGTGTCTCTCACTGGACTGTTCGCGGAGTTGCCAAAGCCCGGTCGCCGCCGGTCGCTGCTGTTGTTTTATGGCCTTGGCTCGGTGGGAGGTGTCGCCGCATTGCTGTTGTCGGGCACCCGTGGTGGCTGGTTGGCCTTGCCCGTTATTGCGCTTGTGGGCCTCTGGGCCTATCGAGGTGTATTGATCCGTCGACCCAGGCTGCTGGCATTGGCGCTTGTGATCATCGCAACGCTTGGGGTTGTGGCAGGAAACATGAAGATCGTGAGCGACCGTGTCGATGTGGCCATGTCCGAAGCGCGCTCGTACTTCACGGAACACCGAGTGGGTACCTCCGTCGGGCTGAGGCTGGAAATGTGGAAAGCCGGAGCCTTGATGTTCTCTGCCCATCCTGTGACGGGTGTCGGTGAAAGTCAGTTTCATTCGGAGCTTCAGTCCCTGGTTGCAGACGGGAAAATCGATGGTGGGTTGCTCACCTTCCGGCACCTGCATAACCAGTTCGTAGATCATGCTGCCAAAGGCGGGCTGTTGGCGTTGGCGGCACTGCTTCTGGTGTTTGTTGTTCCCGTGATGCTGTTCTGGCGCTACCTGTCGTCAACAGAACCGACGATCAAGGCCTGTGCCTTCGCCGGCGTCGCTTTTACCTTATCCTTCGTGGTTTTCTGCCTGACGCAGGGTATGTTCAGCCGGAATCTCGGGGTTATGATGTACGTTATCCTGCCCCTGTTTTTGTGGGCCATCATTCGTCAGTCGGAGGCTGAAGATGCTGATGGACAGTCATCAGCCCTTGTTTCCTCCAGGAGGCTAGTTTGAGTACCCCGATCCTATTGGACTGCACACTCCGGGATGGAGGCTATTACAACAGCTGGGACTTTCCGGTTGATCTCATCAACGACTATCTGGAAGCCATGGCTGCACTTCCTGTCGGATACGTTGAACTCGGGTTGCGCTCCCTGAAAAATGAGGGCTTCAAGGGCGGCTGTGCCTATACCACGGATCAGTTTATCCGGACGCTTAGCGTTCCGGAGAGTCTCAAGCTTGGTGTTATGGTGAATGCATTCGAGTTAGTCAGTGGTGAAGGCTCTCTGTCGAGCCGGCTCGAGAGTCTTTTTGTCCCGGCTGACGGTTCTCCGGTGTCCCTCGTACGGATTGCCTGCCATGTCCATGAGTTTGAGCCCGCGCTTGAGGCGTCCGTATGGCTTAAAGATCGTGGTTATCAGGTCGGCTTCAATCTGATGCAAGTGGCGGACCGTGAGGCCGATGAGATCCGCCGGCTTAGCAGACTGGCCTCGAGTTATCCTCTGGACGTTCTGTACTTCGCCGATTCCATGGGGAGCATGAACCCGGCTGATACACGTCGTCTGGTGGCGCTCTTTCGGGAAAACTGGACCGGTGCCATGGGAATCCACACCCACGACAATATGGGTAACGCTCTGGCTAACACCATGGCAGCACTGGAGGAGGGCGTGACCTGGCTGGACGCGACCGTGACCGGCATGGGGCGGGGGCCGGGTAACACCAGAACAGAGTATCTCGCTCTGGCGCTGTCTGGCGACGGTAGTCGTGAATTTAATATCACGCCACTGCTTTCAGTTATCCGAAATTACTTTGATCCTCTCAAGAGTGAACACCAGTGGGGGAGTAACCCCTACTATTTTCTGGCAGGCCAGTACGGTATACACCCAACCTACATTCAGGAAATGCTGAGCGACCAGCGATACAGTGAAGAGGATATCCTGGCGGCCATTGAGCATCTGAAGGTTGAAGGGGGCAAGCGGTTCAGCTTTACCAACCTCGAGGCCGCGAGGCACTTCTTCCGTGGTGAGCTGACTGGACGCTGGCGTCCTGAGGCCAGCCTCAAGGGGCGAGAGGTCCTGGTTCTGGGCTCAGGGCCCGGGGTTGAGCGGCACAAAGATATCATTGAACTCTATATCAAGACGTTCAAGCCGTTTGTGCTTGCTCTGAACGCGCAGCGTGGGGTAAGTGACGCTTTGATCGATGCGCGGGCAGCGTGCCATCCTGTCAGGTTGTTGGCAGACTGCGATGCTCATCGTAGCCTTCCGCAGCCGTTAATTACCCCTTATTCAATGCTGCCCGAGGATGTAAGGCAGTCTTTGGAGGGAAAGGAGATCCTCGACTTCGGGCTCAAGGTGTCCAGCGATACTTTTGAGTTCAACGCAAGCAGCGCCCAACTGCCTAACTCACTGGTGGTCGCTTACGTGTTGGCGATTGCCACCAGCGGTGGCGCGTGCCGCATTTCTCTTGCGGGTTTTGACGGGTTTTCGGCAGATGATCCAAGAAATGCTGAGATGGAGAAGCTTCTTGAACTCTATCTGCAGCACCCGGAGCATCTCCCGCTACGGAGCGTAACACCGACCCGATACCGCGTACCGACCATCAGTATTTATGGTCTTGTGAGTTGAAGTTCCTGGAGAAAAACAACGATGTCAGACTTTAACAGTAAGCTGAACAATGGCCCGTGCCTGGGTTTATTCAGCAAGACCACGGACAGTGCCTTCGTTGAGGCCGCGGGTCTTGGCGGAATGGATTTTATTATTCTGGATCAGGAACACGGGCCCTGCGGCCTGGAGACACTGCACCATCACGTGCGGGCTGCCCGGCTCGGGCGAATTGCCTCCATTGTTCGGGTTCGGGGCGTGGACAGTCATGCCATCGGCAGTGCTTTGGACAGCGGGGCCGATGGTGTCCAGGTGCCCAATATCAATACCGCGGAGCAGGCTCGGCAAGCAGTTGCAGCTGCAAGATTCCACCCAATGGGGCAGCGGGGAGTGTGCCGGTTTGTCCGGGCAGCAAACTACGGAACGATGGAGAAAGACCGCTATTTCTCCGACTCGAATACTCAGACACTGGTGCTTCAGGTTGAGGGCACTGAAGGCGTCCGGAATATGGATGCCATTCTCGATGTCGGCGGTTTTGATGTGCTGTTTGTGGGCCCCTATGATCTGTCACAGTCTGTCGGCTTGCCGGGCCAGGTGGACGCGCCGGAGGTACTGGCTCTGATTGAGGAAATTGCGGCGAAAGCTTCGGCCAAAGGTGTTTTGCTTGGGGCTTTCAGCGATCAGGTTTCCCGCTCAAAAGATCTTATGGCTGCGGGCTTCAACTACATTGCTCACTCGGTGGACGTTAATGTGTTTGCGGAAGCATGCCAGCGCATGAAAGGAGATATTTGTGGCTGATTTTTCTGATATCTCAGTGGTTATCCCTGTCCGCGAGGGCAGTAGCCGGGTTCGGGAAAAGATCTTCCTTCCCTTCGGAGACAACACGACGCTGCTCGACTGGAAGATCTGCCAGCTGAAAAAAGTGCAACGGGCGGATCGTATCTTCCTGAGTTCGAACTCTGAACGAGTGAAAGAGGTGGCCCGGGCTCATGGTGTCGAGTTTCTGCCCCGCAACGATTACCTCAGCGTCGGACACCAGGCGTCATTCAGCGAAGTCATTACCGGGGTTGTTCAGGACATACCCACCGATCACTTTGCCTGGGTTACTGTTGTTGTGCCATTGATGTCGCCTGCCGAATACCGTTCGGGATTCGAGCTGTACCTTGAGCACGTTGTCGACAAGCAGAGCCATGACAGTCTGGTCTCGGTCAATCTTTTGAAGGAGTATTTCTGGGACAAGAACGGCCCACTGAATTATCAGGCTGACAAGAATCATACGATCAGTCAGGACTTGCCGGATATCTATCGTGTGACCAATGGCCTGTACATGAGAAGCCGGGAACAGACCCTGGCAGAGGGGTATTTCCTGGGTCCGAACCCTTACATGCATCAGGTTGGTAAGATGGCAGGGGTGGATATTGATGAGTTTGAGGACTACGAGATGGCCCTTGCCATGAAGGCCTTCTATCGTGATGAGTAACACGATTGCCCGGACTTGCTCTGGTTTCCCTTCCGATATTGAGTGTCATGGGTGTGATGGCTTTTTTTTCTGATTTCAGACGTCGTAAAGATCGTTGGTGGCGCTATGGCATTCTGAAGCAAGCGTACCAGCAGGCTCAGCACGCTGAAGAGGCCAACGACCAATCGTTATCCCATGCCTTCAAACGCTTCGGCTATAAGGCGCCTCCTGGAGAACTCCTCGCTGTGTGGCAACGGCTGACGGAGGTTGGAGCGTTACGCTGCACCGCACTTTCGGAGCAAGCGATCACTGGTGTCGAGCGCGCAATAGCCGACTTGCCCGCCACCACGATCAATGCCATGGCCTGGCTCGACCTGTATCGCCTCGGGCTGGGTATCGGTCTTTTTTTGCCAGCGAACCGGTTTCGGGATAAAGCGATTGCGGCAATGCTGGTTCGGTCCCAGCAGGCCAGAGCCTCACTAAACGAGCTCACCGCGGGGTGCTATGCAGCGATCGAAACGGGAAACTACCAGCGCGCAAACGACTTGCTTGAGCGAATGAAGTCAAGAGGACTGGATCAGTCGCGCTACGATCAGGGCCGTTGGCTGCTGCAGTTGTTCAGTGCACAACCGACGCCAGGGGGGCATCATCGCAAGTTGGATGACACGACGGTGGATGCGGAGTTCCGAAAGGAGCTCCAAGGCAGAAATCTGGCCCTGGTAGGGCCGGTGGCAACCAAGGCCATGAATGGCTCAGAGATTGATGCCAACGACCTGGTCATCAAGTTTGGTTATCGGGGGGGCGATACCGGGAGAGATCCTGCCACTCAGGGTGAGAGGGTCGATATCAGCTACTACAACAACAAACAGGCTCAGCAGCTGTCCCAGATGCCATACACCGGGGTTCTCGCCTCTTTGCGTTGGGCCGTGTTTAACAATCACAAGGGCCGCTCGTTCTTTCCAAAAGAGCTGAATAGCGTTCGCCAACTGGCGTCGTTGCAGTGGCTGATGCCGGATACACATCTGAACGCCGGGCCCAATGCGGTTCTTGACCTTCTGCGTTTCGGACCGGGGTCGCTCAAGGTATTCAATACCGACATGATGCTGTCATCGGGGCGATTCGCAGGCTACAAAGCGCCGGATGAGAAACCGATCGACTACACGCGGTCCTTTATCAAGACGCACGACCCTGTGGTCCAGTTCCTGATCCTGAACCGTTTGTGGACGGTAGGGCACATATCCGGAGATGAACGGTTTGAGGCCGTAATGGCTATGGGGCTGGAACAGTACCTGTTGCAGTTGCAGGAGGCTTATGGTGCACGTAAGCAGGCGCTGATCTGATGGCCTCTGAAAGCGCAGGCAAGGTCGTGCCGGAGAATACTGTAGCTCCGGCAAACCATTTTCGTCAGGGGGCGTGGCGACTGGTGTCTTACCTCGGGGAGGCCGAGAGTCTTGCTCTGCTGTCAGTCATTGAACAGGGTGAAATGACTTTCACCCGGGTGTTTCGTGACAATCGCCGGACCTTGAGTGCCCGGATTGAGACGGATACCGACGGGGCGCTTATGCTCAAGGTTCCTCGCGCCCGGAATGGTCGACGTTGGGAGCGGATGCTTACCTTTTTTCGCGGCAGTGATGCGGTCCGATCGTTCCATCAGCTCGAGAAGATGAAAGCCATGGGCTTTGCAGCGCCCGATCCGGTCCTGGCGTGTGAGAAGCGTCAGTCGGGTGTGGTGGTCGATGCTTTCCTCTGTTATCGGTTTGTTGATGGTCGGCCGGCAGAGGCCGGTGACGCCGGTCTGGTTCTTGATGCCCTCAGAAGGCTTCACCGAGCTGGTTACCTGAGAACGGATGCTCAACGTGCCAATTTTCTGATGGATGGTGATCAGGTTGTGTTTATTGATTTCCGTCTCAAGCGACCGCGCTTTTTTGCGAGTCTTCAGAAAGCGAGAGAGCTGGATCGGTTCATCAGGAGCTGTCCGGAGGCCGCCGTGCATCTGACCGACCAGGAGAGGGCGTCCCTCTGGTTACGGCTCGCCCACAGGCTGGAGAACCTCAGTTTTGCAATACGGGAATCCAAGCGCGATATACGCCGGAAGAAGCAGCAATAAGGCCAAGGTCGGCCAGCGACCCCCTGAATCTCAGCCAAGGCAGGATCAATGAAAAAAACCGTTATGTTTTGCCCGTCCAAAGTCTGGGGTGGTATCGAGAAAAATGTTCGCTTGCGGGCCCGGCTCCTGGGGGAGCAGGGAGTGGCCGTTTACGTCGTGTTACTGAGAGGTTTTTTTGCTGACCGTTTTCAGGACCTTGAAAACGTGACGGTTATAGAGGTGGGCTCCAGGGGAGGGGATTTTAACCTTTTTGTAGTTGCCAATTACGTGAGAATTCTGAAGCGAATCAGGCCAGACGCCGTCTTTTCAGCTCTGAAAAAAGACTGGTGGCTGGTTACCCTCTCGTCGAAATTGGCGGGTGTTGAACGCGTCATCCTCTATCTGGGCATTGCCCGTCGCGTCAAAAGTCCGGTCAAATTCTTTATGATCTTTCGAATCATGAACGCCATTTTGATGGTGAACAGTAACTCGTTGCGGGACGCCATGCTTCGGCACCGGCGGTTATTCAGTCCCGAGCGGGTCTGCCGTGTTTACAATGGCTTTGATCTGCCGCCGATAGAGGGAACGCAGCTTTCGATCAGGCAAACGCTAGGCCTGTCCGAAGACAGCATCATTGTCGGATGCGCCGGTCGATTCAGTCCGCAGAAGGGTTTTGACCTTTTGCCCGAAGTGGTGGCCCGCCTGCCTGACCATGTTCATGTTGTGCACGTTGGCGAGGGAGAGTTTGAGGCCCAGATCAAATCCGCCATCCAGGCACGCCCGGAATCCGGCCGCATTCATTTTCTGGGCTATCAGGCCGATATGCCCGCGTACTTTCGAAGTATTGATCTTTTTCTTCTTTGCTCCCGCAATGAAGGAATGGCAAACGTTCTGAATGAGGCCATGAGTCTAGGCGTACCGGTTGTTTCGACGAGAGTCCCCGGTAGTGAAGAGTTGTTGGATCACGGACGTTATGGTGTTCTGGTGAACATTGATGACGTAGACGCGATGGCGGACGGCATCCGGCGAATCCTTGACGGAGAGCTCAGTTTCGAGAGAGAGGCGTTGCGCACCCACATTGCTGAGGAGTTTGGGATGGATCGCATGCTGAAAGAAACCCGGGAGTTGTTCTTTGGCGCTTAAATATCGAATACGGGCCCTCAGGACCGATACCTTGAATCGTTTGCGTTATGGGCCAGGTGCACCAAGGTATGCGGAACGGGTGTGGATAGACCCCCGCCAGTGCTCGCAGTATATCGAGGCCGCTGATCTTGCCAGGCGAATGGGAACGGGCTCGCGGCAGTTGTCGGGGCGGGTCGTCCGCGATTGGCCCGAGGATCTCCTGCAATCCTTTGATTCTCATCCCAAGCTTACTTATTGCTGGGCACACTGGCGCGATGGAAAAACCTGGGAAGAGGCCGGCGCCATTGACTTCATGATGAGCCGGATTCGGGTTTCACCAACTGGCGTTACCGATAAATGTCGAACCCGTGAGGATGTCATACAGCGGTTTGATACTCTGGAGCAGATCTGGAACGCGTCTCGGCAGCAAGGCTATCTTGCCTCGCAAGCACAGTTGGAACCCGACAACTTCCGCGAGGTCGGTGGTGTGCTGATGCACCTGGGACCGGGGGGGGAACCGGTCTTTTCGGGCGCTGGTTGTCATCGGTTTGCCATTGCCATGCTGCTCGATAGTCCCTTCCCTGCTCAGTTGGGCTGTGTGCACATTTCAGCCATTCCGGTGTTGCAGAGACTGCGGTCCAACAGCTAACAGAACGGCTTGTTGTAGCTATGAATAGGACGAGTTCAGACATGATGAACATGAAGTGCTACAAAACCTGGGTATTCGACTGCGATGGCGTGGTTCTGGACTCCAATCGCATCAAGACGGATGCGTTTTTTCGAGCGGCCGAACCCTATGGTGCTCATTATGCGCGGCAATTGGTCGATTACCATGTAAAAAACGGGGGGATTTCCCGGTACATCAAGTTCCAGTATTTCATGACCGGGATTCTGGGTCGTGAGTCCGTAGATGAAGCGGAGCTGAGCCACCTGTTGTCGACCTACGCGAAGTATGTGAAGCAGGGATTATTAACCTGCGATGCCGCCCCGGGAATTGATCGGTTGCGACAGCTGACAAAGGACTCAAACTGGCTGATCGTCTCCGGTGGAGATCAGGCGGAATTGCGCTCGGTGTTCAGTCAGCGCGGGCTGGACCATCTGTTCGATGGCGGCATCTATGGCAGTCCGGATACGAAGGACGAGATACTTAGCCGCCTCAAGGTCGAGCGTGTTATTGGCGAACCCGCCATTTTTGTTGGTGATAGTCAGTACGATATCGAAGCGGCCAGGCGCGCGAGCCTGGATTTCATTTTCGTCAGCGACTGGAGCGAGTCGAGTTTTGACTTCAGGGACGCCGACATGACGCTTGGATCCATCGCCGCAATTGCGGACCAGTTCTAGCTGGTTCGGTGTATTCCCACTTTTGCTTTGGTCATCGCCTGTGAAACAAACCGACAATCACTCTAATACGCGTCTGATTATTCTCGGAGCGGGGAAGCCGTTCAAAGGCGAACAGCACAGCGTGCTTCGGGGAACCACTGGCCGCCGCCGGGTTCTGGACTGGTTGCTTCACGCGATGCGAGGTCTGAACCCTCAGACGAATTTCGTGGGTGGCTACCAACTGGAGGCGGTGGTTGAGCGTTATCCGGACCTGCACTACTCATTGAATCCCCATTGGGAAACGACGGGCGCAGCGGCCTCGTTACTGGAAGCACCACTGGATGCGCAGCATACCCATTATGTATCGTACGCGGACATTCTGTTCCGTGATTCAGCCGTCGATGCATTGGCAGCCTTGCAGACAGAGATTGCGATACTGGTGGATTCCAGTTGGCGTAGCCGCTACGAGGGCCGATCCCGGGAGGATATGGCCCGGTGCGAAAAGGTTAATCTTCACGGAGGCATGGTCACAAGACTCGGCCGAGATATCCCGGAAGAGCTGGCCGACGCGGAGTTTGTTGGTCTTGTGCGGTTATCGGGTGGTGTGGCTGATTATCTGGCGGATGCTGCTGCCATACCGACGTCTTTGAAATCCGGTAGTTTGAGTCAGTTGCTTGAGTACCTGCGTATTCGAGGGTTCCCTATTGCCGCTGTGGATGTGGCTGGTGAATGGGCCGAGATGAATGACGCCAATGACCTGAGCCGGTTCGTTTTGGGTACCAAGGCCCAGACGTTGTATCGATTACAGGGCGTTGTCACCCGCAGTCGAATTGAGGATCAGGTCAGTTTCACCGTCGCGGACTGGCTCGAGGGCTCGACGGATGTTCTGGCCGATATCGAAACGGAGTTGGCGGCATATCCCCGTTTGGTAGTACGAAGCAGTGCCCTGTCTGAGGATGGCTTCGGAGTGTCCAACGCCGGCGCGTACACCAGTATTCTGAATGTGGAGCGGGCAAATAAGGAGGCACTGCGTTCTGCGGTTGAGGAGGTGATCGCGTCCTACCCGGATGGTCATCCGGAGAATCAGGTGCTGGTCCAACCGATGCTGGAGCGGGTTATTGCCAGTGGCGTCGCCTTTACCAAAACGCTTTCTTCCGGCGCCCCCTACTATGTTGTGAACTATGACGATACCACCCGCAGCACGGAGTCGATCACCAGTGGGTCGAGTCGGGAGCACAAAACTCTGGTTGTCCGTCGGACTGCGCCCGAAGACGGGCTTTGCATACCCGATAACCTGGCGGGATTGCTCCCGGCGTTGCGGGAAGTGGAAGATCTTCTGGATTTTGACTCTCTTGATATCGAATTTGCGATCACGGAGGGTGGAAGTATTCACATCCTTCAGGTCCGTCCGATTGCTGTCCAGCATGAACTGAATCCGGATGACTTCCAGGATGGTTACCTGAAAGCAGCCGTGGCGCGTTTCCGCGAGCTGCAGTGTCCGGGGCCTTTCGTGCTGGGTCGAAACGGTGTTTTTGGCGTCATGCCCGACTGGAATCCGGCGGAAATCATTGGTACCCGGCCGGGGCGTCTGGCGTCCAGTCTTTACCGATATCTGATTCTTGATGATGTCTGGGCGACTCAAAGGGCGGAATACGGATACCGGGACGTCAGACCGCAACCGTTGTTACAGATGTTTGCAGGCCACCCCTACGTTGACGTGCGTGCCAGCTTCAACTCATTTATCCCCGCTACCGTGCCCGATGGCCTGGCGGAACGGCTCGTCGATTTCTATCTGGGTTGGTTGAGGCAGCATCCGCACCTGCACGACAAGGTGGAATTTGATGTGGTGCCTACCTGTTATGCGCTGGACTTTGAGCGTTGGCGTGAGCGCCTTGCCGTTGAGGGGGAATTCCAGCCGCAGGAGATTGAGCAACTGGCTGAAGGCCTTCGAGCCATAACGGCCGGTGCCGTTGCCCGCACCGATGGAGATTTACGTCTGGTTGCGGAGGCCGAGGCCAGATTCGACCGTTTTGATTGTCAGCCGAAGCCCAGCCTTGATCTTGTGTTTGCACTTCTCGAGGAGTGCCGACGTTATGGAACTTTGGTATTTGCCCATCTTGCGAGGAGTGGCTTTGTGGCGGTGACGTTGCTGAGGTCCGCTGTTCGTAATGGCGTGTTATCCCAGGCCGCCGTAGACGAATTCATGAATTCGATCCGCACGGTGTCGCACCAGTTTACCGACGATGTGGCCAGTGTTGCGCAGAAGCGAATGCCTTTTGCAGAGTTGGTGTCTCGGTACGGGCATCTTCGGCCGGGAACCTATGACATCACTTCTGCCTGTTACGGGGAGAACCCGGAGCAATATCTGGCGCCTGCCGTGGCGCGTGCGGAATTGGCGGAGCTCGGACATGGCGACGAGTCACCTATGGGTGCCTGGAATGAGGAGAGGGCCGCTTTTGCGAGCGCGATGGCATCGGTTGGGCTGCCGTCGGATGTTGATGTTCTTGAGCGTTTTTTGCGGGGTGCCATCGAAGGCCGTGAACGGGCTAAATTTGTGTTTACGCGCCATTTGTCACTTGCGATTGAGTGTCTTGCCCGTGTTGGTGCGGAGTATGGCCTTGGCAGAGAGCAGGTTGCCGGGATTCCGCTGGAGGCGTTCGCAACGCTGCGCGCCGGGCAGGTTGGAGGGGCCGACAGAGGCAGCTGGCTGACTTTGCGAGCGGAAGAAGGCGAGCAAGCAGCCCGAGCTGCGGCAATGATTGAATTGCCGCCGTTGTTGTTCTCGGAGGCTGACTTTTTTTCTTTTGTCTATTCTGAGAGCCACGCCAATTTCGTCGGAAAGCAGCGGGTGGTCGCCGAGTGCGTCGATCTCCGTAACGTTTCCAATGAGAAGGGAGCAATCCTGGAAGGCAAGGTAGCGCTCATCCCTCAGGCGGATCCGGGCTATGACTGGTTGTTCGGCCACGGGATTGCAGGACTGATTACGATGTACGGCGGTGCAAACTCCCATATGGCCATTCGTGCGGCGGAGTTTGGTCTGCCAGCTGCCATTGGTGTAGGGGAGGGTAAATACGCGGCGCTCGCCAAGGCTGACGTTCTGGAGTTGGACCCTGTCAACAAGCGTATCGAGGTGATTCGATAACATGAGAATCGGCATCACTCAGAGGGTAGAGGTGGTCGCCTCTTATGGCGAGCGCCGGGATTGCCTGGATCAGCAATGGTTCCTGTTTATGGAAGCGCTGGGCTATACGCCCATACCGATTCCCAATCGGCTTGACGATGTTCAACGTTGGGTCCGGGCTGCAGGAATCGAAGGCTTGATACTGTCTGGAGGGAACGATCTGACGCATCTGCCTGGTGCCGTGAACACCGCGCCAGAACGTGATCAACTGGAGGTGGAGTTGCTGTCATGGGCTCACGAGAATGAAGTGCCGGTTATCGGTGTGTGCCGAGGCTTGCAGATAATGAATGTCTGGCTGGGCGGCGATCTGGTGCCTGTGGAGGGCCATGTGGCCGTTCGGCATCCTCTGGTATCCAGCTCAGAGGCAAAGGTCTGTTTTCAGCAGTGCACGGAAGTGAACAGTTACCATGGCTGGGGGATTGCCAGCAATGGCCTGGCTGGAGCCCTGACGCCTCAGTGTTATAGCCCCGAGGGGCATGTTGAGGCCTTCCTGCATAATCGACTGGCCTGGGCGGGTATCATGTGGCACCCAGAGCGCGAGTCGACATTCAGCGACGCTGACAGCCGTTTGTTTAATCATATTCTCCGAGGTGAAGCATGCGAACACTGATACTGGCTGCAGGCCAGGGAACCCGGTTGCGGCCTTATACGGAAGACCGCCCTAAATGCATGGTTGCTCTTGCTGGTGTTCCGCTGTTGCACCGTCAAATGGCTGCGATGAGGCAATGTGGCATTACGGATGGCATCACGGTCATTGGAGGTTACCGATCCGGCGATCTGGATACGCTCGGGGCTGGTCTCGTGATTAACCCGGAGTATGCCTCAACCAACATGGTTCGCACGTTGTTCTGTGCTCAAGACCAGATGGTACCCGGTGAGGATCTGGTCATCAGTTACGGTGACATTATCTACGAGCCAGGCGTTTTTCAATCGCTACTGGATTGCGAGGCGCCTGTGTGTCTTGCCGCTGATCGTGAATGGCGCAGACTCTGGCAGTTGAGGATGGATGAGCCACTTGATGACGCTGAGACTTTCCGTATGAACGAGAAGGGACTTGTCATCGAGTTGGGTAAAAAGCCGGAAAGTTACGATCAGGTCGAGGCCCAGTATATGGGGCTGATCAAGGTTCGCGCAGACCACGTCCAGGCTTTCAAGGATGCTTTTCTGGCACTGGACCGGTCCCGTTTATACGACGGTAAAGACTTCGACAACATGTATATGACCAGCTTTATTCAGCACCTTATTGATACAGGCTGGCCAGTCAAAGCCTGTCTTGTTTCCAATGGCTGGCTGGAGGTCGATACAGCAGAGGAGCTGGAAGCCTATTCTGAAATGGCGGCGGATGGCCGCCTTGATTCTTACTGCAAGCTGTCCAGTTGATGTCGTAGTTGATAAAGCTCGTCCACCAGGTTCTGATATGGGGCGAGCATGGTCTGGATAGCCTCGGTCTGACCAATGCCGATGTTCAGGATTGATATGCTTGGGTCAAAGGGTGCTGAGGGCGTTTGTGATTCTGGCAGGCTGAGAAAGTCGCAGAGCCTTTGTGCTTCCGAGCCGTGGTCTTTTACGAAACGTTCAAAACTGATCAGCAATATCTGCTCGCGGCCAAGTTGGTCTGCCAAGGCTCTCAGGCTTTTTATTTTGGCCCGGATACCCGTGAGTACGTAGGCAATATCGTCTTTTTCATCGTCGTTGAACGCGGGATCGGACTTTCGTTTTCCGATTTTTCCTTGCCGAACCACTTCCGCGAACTGGTCCACCGGGTCGCGATGAACAACAATCAGTTTGTAAGGCTGGAAGACGGCTGGCCAGATATGCTCGTGTTTACCTACCCAGATCGGCTGATTCCAGACAATCGCCGGCTTTCCAGCGGCTTGGGCAAGCCCCACGGCTTGCAACCACTGGTTCCAGATCGTGGCATCGGTGTGGCTGCCGTTGTTGCCAAGGTGACGTCGGTATTTGCCAAGATACTCAAGTTTTAACCGGTGATGCCCGACTTGTTCTTTCAAAGGCATGGATGCCTGCGCTTTGCCTTTTGCTGCTTTCAACCGGGCGGCTGGGAGTTTTCCAAGACGGGTTTCCAGCCACATGCCTCTGGCCAACCATTGTGCACGCTGAGCAGTTGCTGCCTCCAGCATCGAGCCAATACGGCCGCTGCGCTTGAAGTCCGTGAATTCTCCACGCGGAACGAAGCAATCCGGGTGGCCCTTGAGATAATCGACTACAGCTCCTGAACCGGACCAGTAAATGCCGGCTACCATAATATTGAGCGGGGTGGTGTGTTCAGCCATGGGTATTCTTCATCGTCGGGAATCGGGGGCGTCAAGAAAGGCAGCCACGACCACCTCACTGCGAAACGGTGCCAGCCATTCAGGCTTTACGGTAACCGGCAACTCCTGCGTAATTGCGGATAGTCCTCCGGCCAGTCCCTCTGCCGTTCTCGGCGTCAGGTAGGCTTCGAGATCTCCCCGGAATACGTCGCGAACGCCACCGCGGCTTTCGACCGCCATAATCGGTGTGCCACAGGCCAGGGCTTCGGTCAGCACAATTCCCAGGCCTTCGTATTCAGAAGCGAGCACAAAGAGGTCGGCGTTTTTCATCCAGGGATAGGGATTCTTACGCTTGCCTGCAAATAACACTCGGTCGTGGATGCCAAGTTCTCTGGCCTTGGCTTCAAGCTCGCTGCGCAGAGGCCCTTCCCCGACAATCACAAGTTTGTGGCTGATTCCTGACCGGACATAGGCTTCCAACAGCAGCGCATGGCCCTTCTGGGGCACCAGGCGCGCCACATTCAGAATGTAGGGTGCGGTGGGAATATCCGGATCGGCCTCGCCAGCCAGTGTCTCGATCTGTCTGATCGGACAAGGGTTGGTGATTACCCGAAGGCTGGCAGGCTGAATGCTGCCTTTTTCGAAGGCCTCAAGGGCCGAGTCCATGACGCCGGAAGACACGCAGGCCAGGTGACGGCGGTGGAACACCAGCTTCCACTCCAGCTTTTTTTGCCAGAGTGGCCGGTCGTAATGAATGACGTTTTCAAGAACGTAGACACAACGCTCATCCCGAAACGACCAGAAATATTTGAAGGTGCCCAGTCCACGGAAAATGATTCGGTCGAACCGGCCGTGCTGCTTTTCCAGGGAGTGGATGTGGCGTTTGAGCAGCCAGCCACTGAGCCAGCCAACCCACATGAAGTGGGAGCGTTGGAGCAGGACGCCAAGCAGCAGCCGGGATAACAGAAATACCGGAATACCAATAATCGACTTCATCAAGGCTTGAAACTGATCAAAGTAATGCAGTTTCACACCCGGATTGGCAGGCGCCAGGTCATTGGGGTGATTCCGGCAAGAAAGCAGATGGCTTTCATGGCCTTCCTCAGCAAAGGCATCGGCCAGATTGACCGCGACGCGCTCCATACCGCCCATTTTCAGACTGTGGATAACAACCAGTGTTCTCATGCCAGTTGCTTCTTCTTGATGCCATTTTTGGCCCAGAAGGTCTTGTTATCCTTCACGGCTTTCCGGATGGCCCGGTTTTTGGCCCAGATCTCTGGTTTTGAATAGCCCCGGGCATGATCCAGATGCAGGCACACCGTGCTGTATCGAATCTGCATGGATTTGTGGCCATAGTTCCACAGACGCTCACCCAGCTCGCGGTCCAGGCCACCATACTGCATGTCTTCGTTGAAACCGTTCACCGCAATCAGATCTTTGGTCCAGGTGGAGCTGTTCATGCCATTCCAGCTTGCGGCTGCAGGGGTAATCCGGTTCATAAAACGACGGAACCCGCGTGAAGAGGAAAGCTTCCAGAGTTTGTGGTTTTTCGGTTGGCCGTGGGCAACCAGCCACTGGGGCTTGAAGATGTCACCGGAGCGAATGTCATTGTCGGTGATGGCCTCGGATACCGGCATGGTCAGCTTGATGTAACCACCGGAAAGGAAATAACCAGGCCGGGCCAGATCGTGATGGGTCTGAATGAAATCCGGTTCGGGAATGCAGTCACCATCGGTAAAAATCAGGTAGTCGCATTGGGTTTCACGGATGGCTTTGTTGAGAATCTGACACTTTCGGAACCCGTCGTCTTCGTGCCATACGTGATCGATCGTGAGAATGCCGCGGGCTTTGAAGGAATCAATCAGTTCTTTTGTCTCATCGGCCGAACCATCGTCCGCAATAATGACACGGAATGACCTGAAGCTCTGGCATTCATAGCCAGTGAGCACTTTGCTCAGCCAGAGGGGGGAGTTGTAGGTGGTAATCACCACACCAATGGAATTTGGAGACATAAGATACCAGTGCCCGAGCCGTCAGATTGAAACGGGCCCTAGTATACACTTGCTCCGGCCTGGATGCCTGTCAGGGGTTTTTCAGATCTGCCCGGACAACCTCAGATAGCGATCGATAACCAGAAGCGAGATCAGTCGCTCATGGTTGTGATTACTGAACCTCGCCGCATGTTGTCGGGCGTTTGTGATAATGCGTTTTGCTTCCGACGGATGCTTACGGTAGTAGGTGACCTTCTGCTCAAGATCGGAAAAATCATCCTTGAGCTGGACGTAGTGGATGTCTGGCTGCAGGGTGCCTTCCATAAACCAGGTTTCAAATCTCGGCCGCCGCATCAGGCACAGAGAGTTCGATGCCATGATCCATTTCAGGTTGGTGGCAACGTCGATACCTTCCACACTAACGATGAACTGATGCTCGAGTTGCTCCGGGATGGTCATGAAAGGCTTGTGATAGGCCTTCACTGTTGGCTCTTTGTGGCGCACACACCCGATATCGCAAAGTTGGCTGTCGGCCCATTTTCGGGCGAAAGCAATGCGTTCCGGGTGATTGGATTTTCCCCGCCAGACAGCCGTGGGGTGTTTATCTTCGAAGGCGAGCTTATCTTCGACCTTGACGTAGTGGCGAACAGTATTGAGTTTCAGGAGCACGGAGTGCGCGTTGGTGTCGCCAGCGGTGATCGGCCGGCTCTTCACGAAACGGGGGTGCTCGGGTATGCGGGTAACATCGCCTAACTGATAGGCAACCCTGGCGTCTCGTGGAAAGTAACGGATCACGTTACGAAGATCAAAGTAATAGGCACTGCTTTTATTGCGCGGTGAAAACGAGCGGATGGGCTCGGCATCGGGCGCCGGGGCGAAGGTATGGTGTAAACGGTTGTAGTAACGAACCCGGGCCATGATGTCCGCTCGGGTGCTTGGAGTCAGGCTTTCCAGCTCAGACATAAGGCGGTCACGTTGCTGTGACCACCACGCCCAGGGCAGAACGCCAGACAATGCGTTGGCGGCATAGAAGCCGGCTTTGTGCAACCGATTGGGGCGGGCATTCTGCTTTGCCATACAACCTTCCTGAATACCGGACGAGAAATGTATGGCAGTAAGTTGTAATCAAGCCCCATGTCATCCGGGTGACGATTCTGTGGCAATTCGATGACGTTGGGGCTGGCGCTAACGACAGATTTTATGAGGGTAATAGGGGTTGGGGTTGCCGGGCGGGCGATGTCGCAGGCGCTTGTACTCCCATTGATACTGAGTTGGTGCCATTCGAATGACTTTCTCGACCGATTGATTCAGCGCAGTTGCGGCCACCACGGGATCTGAGTCGCCATTGCCCGGAGCCGCCTCCTCAACGATCAGACGGAACCCATTGCCATCCGGCAGACGTTCAGCAAAAGTGACCAGAACGTTGGCTCCGGTTTTCTGAATCAGGCGATTCACCAGCGTCATGGTGCGCACTTCCATCCCGAAGAAGGGAGCATAGGCGTTGGTTTTGCCTCGTGGCGACTGATCCGGAAGTATGCCGGCCACCCCGCCTTCTTTCAGAATGCCCATCAGCCGGAGCAGTCCCTTACGGTCACCGCGCACCAGTTCGGAACCCAGACGACCACGTACGCGGATCATGTAGTCCTCGAATTCCTTGATATGGGGAGGGCTGTAGAGGGCAGCCATCTTGTAGCGAGACGAAAAAAACAGTCCGGTCAGTTCCCAGTTGCCGAGGTGGGGGGCGAGCAGGATCAGTCCCTTGCCGGAGGCCAACGCCTGATCAACCAGCTCCAACCCTCGGGTTTCCTTGATAAGTTTGAAGCACTTGTCGACCGGCCATTCCCACATCAAAGGAATCTCCATCGCCGTCATGCCGGTATGGGCCATGGATTCCTTCGACAGTCTTTGCTGTTCCTCCGCCGATAGTTCCGGCAGGCAGATCCTGAGGTTTACGTCGGTGGTTTTTCGCGAGCGACCGTTCAGGCGCCAGGCCAGCAAACCGACGAACCTGCCAATGGCCTGGGCAAGTTTCAGAGGCAGCAGGCCGGCGATACGCAACAAGCCGGCAATCAGAAAATACTTGAGCTTGCTCATGACCGACCGTATCGATCCTCGTAACGAACAATGTCGTCTTCACCGAGATAGGAGCCGGATTGAACCTCAATCAGCTCAAGATCGATGACGCCGGGATTCTCCAGAGAATGGATCTGGCCAACCGGGATGTAAGTGGACTGGTTTTCCGTGACCAGATAGGTTTTCTCGCCATTGGTAACTTTGGCGGTGCCACTGACCACGATCCAGTGTTCAGCCCTGTGGTGATGCATCTGAACCGATAGCTTGGCGCCGGGTTTAACCGTGATTCGCTTGACCTGATAACGGGTACCGTTATCAATGGAATCGTATACCCCCCAGGGGCGGTAAACTTCCCGGTGATTCATATGTTCGTGGCGACCATCATTCTTGATCGCTTCCACCACTTTCTTGACGTCCTGAACCTGATCTTTGTGAGCGACCAGCAGGGCATCTTTTGTTTCGATGATCACCAGGTCCTTCACACCTACGGTGGCTACCAGTCGGCTATCGGCCCGAACCAGGGTGGTCTCGGTATTGTGGGCAATGACATCGCCCGAGAAACAGTTGCCGTTGGCATCCTTGTCGCTCACTTCCCAAAGCGCTGACCAGGAACCAATATCGCTCCAGCCTGCATCCAGTGCGACTACCGCAGCGTTATCCGTTTTTTCCATGACGGCATAATCAATGGAGTCTTCCGGGCACTCAGCAAAGACGCTTTCGTTTACGCGGGTGAAATGCAGATCCTCACTGGCGTCATCCAGCGCAGCCTGGCAAATGGCGAGAATATCCGGGCGGTGTTTCTGAAGTTCCTGAAGGTAAGTGCGAGCGCCAAAAAGAAACATGCCGCTGTTCCACAGGTAATCGCCGGAGCTGAGATACTGTTCCGCAGTCTTCTGGTCTGGTTTCTCGACGAACCGGCTGACTTCGAAGCTGCCGTCTGCCAGTCCGGAACCCTGTTGAATATAGCCGTAACCGGTTTCGGCATGGCCGGGTACAATCCCGAAGGTGACCAGCTTGCCCTGCTCGGCCAGCGGGATTGCCTTTCGAATACCGTTCTGGAATGCGCCCATATCCTTGATCAGATGATCCGCCGCCAGTACCAGCATCAGTGGGTTCTGATTCTCATCGGTTTTTCTGATCAGTTGCAGGGCAGCAAGGGCGATGGCCGGCGCCGTGTTGCGGCCACAGGGCTCCAGGATAATGCGGGCATCGTTGTAGCCGGACTGGCGCATCTGTTCTGCCGCCAGGAACCGGTGATCTTCGTTGCAGATCAGCAGCGGGTCAGCAGATTCCATGCCCTCAAGTCGGGCGACCGTGAGTTGCAGCATGGACAGTCGATCGTCCGTCAGTTTCAGGAACTGTTTCGGATTCAGTTGCCTGGACAGTGGCCAAAGGCGTGAGCCGGTGCCTCCGGCCATGATGACGGGGTGAATCATGTGCACACTCCGGGTTGTGAAAGTTGCGATGGATGCAGATAAAAGTGGTCGATATCTTATCACGCTGCCAGGCACGGTTTTATCTTAAGCGTTGGAAATCTTCCCAGGAATGTCCCTGGCTATCCTGCTCCCAGGCTAATCGTTTTTCGAAACGTCGAATCTTCCTTTCAATATAGCGCTCGCTCCAGCCGGGTGCCGAGGCCAGGGCCTGGGGGATAGCAGGAGCCCCCAGGCCGTCCACCAGAAACAGCTCAGGTTGGCCGGTACGATCGGTTACTACAAGATTGTGTGGCAGTAGATTGCGGGTAAGAATGCGGTTCGCGGTCAGCCAGTTCTCAAACCGCTGAATGGCCTCAAGGAGCTCAGGCGTTAGCCCTCCGCCCCGGATCAGGAATTCGAGTGTCGGTGCTATATTGCCGTCCTTGCAGCGAAGCATTTCGCTCTCGTTCGCTGGCCCCAGGGTGGTCGCAACACGGCCATAGAACTTTGGCAAGTGACTCCACAGGCTTTCTTCGTTACCTGTTTGAATCAGGCGTCTTATAGCCGGTTGCTGGTGTGCTCTCAGTTCCTGGGTGTTGTCATTGAGCCGGGCTTTTCCCAAAAGCCGTTTCACCACTGACTGTTTTTGATACCTTGCCTGGATACTCCCGGGGCGAATTACCTTCAGGCAGCGGTCCGGATTGTCCGGATGTTGAAAGCAAAAACGATTGGCACCTTGCGCAAAGGGCAACAGTGAATCCAGATTGGCTTCCGCCTGATGGTATTGATTATGTGCACTATCCACGGCGTGTAACCTCACGGTACACCTGCAAGGTGTTCGCAACCATAGAATCGACGCTCAGTTCACGGGCAGCAAAATCCCGTACTCCAGCCTGAGACTCCACCAGTTCGGCAATCGGCGTGTTGAGAAGCGAAGATAGCCCGGCGGTGTCACCCGTCGGACAGATGTGCTGTGGTGGGAGCAACTCATTGGCCACGGGCACATCGGTTGAGACTACTGGTTTTCCCGAAAGAAGAGCTTCTGCACAGACATAGGAAAAACCCTCGCGCCGAGAAGAAATTACAATGCCGTCGACGGACTGCATCAGGCCGGGAATATCTTCCTGATAGCCGATGAGCTTGACTCTGCTGGTAAGCTTTAGCCGTTCGATCCTCTCCTGCAGTGCCTCGTGCTCTTTCCCGTCCCCTGCGATCAGCAGGCTGCCTTTTGCGCTCTGGAAGGCATCAATAAGTTGATCGAAGCCCTTTGCGTGAACCAATCGGCCGACAGCCAACCACAAGGGGCGATCGTAAGTCTGGAAGTTGAAGGGCGCTTCCGGGCATCGCTCGATGTTTATTCCGTTATAAACGACGGTTACGTTTCCGCCAATATCACTGGCCAATGCGTGGCTAACGGCAATAATGCTTGAAAACCGATTGGCAGCCGGATATCGGGATTTGAAATTGTGAATGGTCGCGATGAAACGGGTTTTGGGAAACAGGGGCGACAGTAGCTGGATTGTCGCAGCGGACTTACTGCCCTGAGCATGAACCAGGTCGAATTCCTGAGCCCGAAGCGCCTTTACGATCGAGCAGATCAATGTAGGAGAATAACGGGACCCTTTGGTGTTGACTGGGTACCGGTTTACTCCGGGATCAAGAGCTTCGAGGTGTTCCGGTGCCGACATGCAGTAGACAGATACACCCCCTCCCGCCAGTTCGTTGGCAAGATCGGCGAAGTGTTTCTCCATGCCGCCTTTTGCGGACGGAGGCGATAGCATCATCAGCAGAACTTTCACTGGAGCTCCGCCCGTCTGGTCTGAATCGCTGCTTCGTATATCTCCAGTGTGGACTCTGTCTGCGCCCGCAGTAAAAACCGGTCCGGAAGAAATATTTCAGGCTTGGGTTTGTCCAGCAGCCCGAGCACGGCGCTGGCAAACGCGCCAGTGTCGTCCGGTGTCACCAGCCCTTCCCGGAAACAGGCTTGCAGGGTTTCCGCTGCACCGCCGCGGTTGTACGCCACCACCGGTGTACCGGACGCCAGGGCCTCGGTGACTGTGCGGCCGAAGGGCTCTGGCTTGGTGGACATGTGGCACACCACATCGGCCAGCAGGTAGAGGTTGGTCATGTCGTTTCGCTGGCCGAGAAACGTGACTTTATCAGTCAGTTGCAAACGACTGCGTTCCTTTTCCAGCTCCTGCAGAAAGCGCTCCTTACCCGGTTCTGCGCCGCCAACGATGATGCCGTGACAATCCGGGCGTTGACGTACGATACGCGCCATGGCCTCCAGAAAATGCAACTGGCCTTTCCAGCGAGAGATACGGCCCGGCATCATGATGATCTTTTTGCCGGCGAGTTGAGGAAACCTCCCGAGAAGGTGGTTTTGCCATTGTTCGTTGATGGCTCGGTTGCGGAAGGCTTCAATGTCTACGCCACGCTGGACCACCGTCAGCTTGTGTTCCGGCACAGCAAAGTGCTTCAGAACATAGTCTCGTACGCAATTGGACACCGCTATGACCTGGTCCGCTTTTGCCATGATGGCGCTGTAAGGCGTCACTGAATACATGCCGTGGAAGGTCGAAACTACGGCCGGACGTTCATGTTGTGGCAGCGTTTTCAACGCCAGGTGAACAATCCAGGCCGGCATTCGGGAACGCACGTGAACGATGTCTGGCTTCAGATCCTTCAGCAACTTGCGCATGGGCAGTATCTGTCCGAATGAAGCCGGCGTTTTTCGGTGTATAGGCATGTGAATATGCGAGGAGCCCTGGCCGCGAACCTGTTCGGCCATCGGGCCGCCGTTGGAAACCACGAAGGATTCGTGGCCTCGTTTCACCAGTTCGGCAGCGAATTCAACAGTACCTCTTTCCACACCGCCACTGTGAAGCGCCGGTAACGCTTGTAGAACCCTCACCTTGTCCGCTCCCCGTCCTTGTTCTGATACTTGTCCAGGAATATCTGCATTACCCAGCGGCCGGCCCGGTCCGCTTCCCAGAGACGATCGTGTCGTTCGGGCTGTTCGGCCATAATTGATGCGTGGTCTGCCCAGTGCGCCAGCAGTCCTTTCTTTGCGAGTTGCTCGACACCATTGGCTACCCGGCTTCCCGATCGAGGACTAAGATCCAGAAGGCCGGTTGGTACCCCCGACGTAACGGCTTCGCACACCATGGACTGGCTATCCGGTGTTACCCAGACGGCTCTTGATGACGCGAGCTGGTGGTTCAGCCAGCCCTCGTGCGTCTGATTGTGGTCAACGACTGAAATACTTGGGCCCTGAAGCTCCGAGAGTCTATCGGACAGGGCTTTTGGTGTACGCCGGGAGTTGGTGATGGTCCAGCGCCATTCCGGGTAGCGAGCCATCAGGTCGCCCAACTGCGAAAGAATGGCATCATCATGCCAGTCATAGTGCTGTGATGGTCCTCCGATCAGTACCAGAGCTTCGGGCTTGCTGGTAAGCCTGGCCAGGGGCGTGACGGCATTAATCACCCCCTCTGTGATCAGAATGTTGCGAGCAGGCTTAACCTTGTCGTGGGCCGGAATAATGGCGGCATCGACCAAACGGAGGGGAAATCCAGGCTTCATCAGCACGAGCGTTTTTGCCTTGCGATAGCGTCGCAAGGCCAGCAATAGCCGGTGGGTTCCTGAGCCGGCCCCGATTATAAGTGAAGGGGCGGGCAGGTTTGGCACCGAAGCCGGCGCAATTCCCGTCAGTGCTCGCCACATCGGGGTTGGGTAATCCGTGGCGTTTATCCAATGGAGGTCCGCGCCGGCGAGGACGCGCAGTCGATTACCCAAACCGCGTAACTGGTTGCGATGGCCGGCCTTGTTGTCGGTAATCAGCCAGATAACGGGTGCGGTGGCGCCGGAGTCCCTGTTCAAGAGTTACCTCTTCTTCCGTTTTCGGCCATAGAAGCCTGGATCATCCCTGTTCGGTCGGGTTTTGAAGCGGCGGTGCATCCAAAGATACTGGTCGGGCGCCTTGCGGATTTCCTGCTCGATAATGGCGTTGATCCTGGTGGCATCCTCAAGATCATCGCCACTGGGGAAGTTCTCCAGGGCAGGATGGAAATAGATGTCGTAGCCCGGGCCATCTTCCCGGCGGAAATGACTGAAGGGCACGACCTTGCACTTGCTACGCTCAGCAATTCGGGATGTGGCAGTAATGGTGCCGGTTGGAATCCCGAAGAAGGGCGCGAAAACGATGTCTTTCCGGCCGTAGTCCTGATCCGTGGCGTACCAGACGGCCCGGTTGTTTTTCAGGCAGCGAAATAGCCCGCGAAGGTCACGTGCGCCCAGCACCGTACCGTAACGTCGGCCGCGAGCCCGGGTCATCACTGCGTTCATCAGTGGGTTGTTGTGATCCCGCTGCATGACGTCTGCCTCAATATACTCCGTCGCCAGGCTACCACCCAGATCCAGCGTGCTGTAGTGGCCTCCGAGCAACAATACGCCATGTCCCTCTTCGAGCGCTTGCTCGAAGTGTTCGAGACCGTGAACTCTGGTGATCTTTTTGAGTTTTGACGCATCGCGAAACCAGGCAACACCAATCTCCATCAAGCCAATCCCGTTGGCGATAAAGGCATTGCGAACCAGCGCGGCCTGTTGCTGCTGGTTCAGCTCCGGGAAACACAGGCGAATATTCACTTCGGCAATATGGCGCCGGCTTTTCGCCAGCCGCCAGGCCAGCAGGCCAGCAATCTTGCCCAGCCACCATTGCAGGCGCAGCGGCAACTGGGCCACTAGCCACATCGCGGCTATGCCAAGCCAGGTTGGCCACCATCGTGGATGGCGGTAGGCGGAATAGTCTGTGTTTCGTGGTAGTTTGCGGTACTTCTTCTTCAAAATCGTGAATCCTGCATCGACAAACGGTTTTCCGGGGGGCAAGATGCCCGTCCAAAGAAAAATTGGCCCTATGATAACGCACTGTTTTGCCGGGAGTCCTGCGTGTTCCAGTTTATCTATTCCCAGCTGATCCGCCTTGTGCTGCCGTTCATATTGATCCGGCTGTGGTGGCAAGGGCGTAAAGCGCCCGCCCTTCGGCGCGACTGGCAACACCGCCTGGGTTGGGTGCCCGAAATTTCTGGGCCGGTTATCTGGGTACACGCCGTGTCTGTGGGTGAAACCATTGCGGCAGGCCCGTTGGTCAGGCGCCTGCTCGCCAGGAATCTGGGTGCCACTATTCTGATGACGGCGATGACCGATACCGGGTTGGCCCAGGCCCGCAAGATGTTCGGTGACAGGGTAACGTATGCCTACGCCCCATACGATACGCCCGGAGCTATCCGTCGCTTTCTGGATCGCATCAATCCCAGGATTCTGGTTATTCTCGAAACTGAAATCTGGCCCAATATGATCCGCCAATGCCGCCGGAGGAGAGTTCCGGTTTTCCTGATAAATGCGCGCTTGTCCGAGCGTTCTGCCCGTGGTTACGAACGGGTCAAAGGGCTGGCCGCGCCGATCATGAAAAGCATTACCTGGGTGGCGGCGCAGGCCGACCGGGATGCTGACCGGTTTCGGCGCATTGGCGTTGCCGCCTCCCACGTTGAGGTTACTGGCAGTGTGAAGTTTGATGTCGATATACCGGATGATGTGCGTGCGGCTTCCCGTGCCTTGCGTGAGGAGCTTGGGGCTCGCCCGGTCTGGATTGCCGGCAGCACGCACTCCGGAGAAGACCAGCAGTTGCTTGACGCTCATCAGGGAATACTTCAGCAACATCCTGAGGCTTTGCTGATTATTGTGCCCAGGCATCCGGATCGCTTTGACTCTGTCGCCGAGCTGGCGGAGAAAGAGGGGTTTTCTGTTGCCCGTCGTTCAACCGGTGATGACCCTGCCGAAGCTCAGGTTTATCTGGGTGACACCATGGGCGAACTGATGATGCTATACGGTGCCAGTGATATCGCCTTTGTTGGAGGTTCGTTGATCGAGCGTGGTGGGCATAATCCACTGGAGCCGGCAGCCTGGGGAATACCGGTTTTTTCGGGTCCTCATGTTTTCAATTTTGAAACCATATACGAGCACCTGCTGACGGATGGTGCTGTGCAGGTAATAGACGGGGCGAAAGCCTTGGCCACGGCGCTCAGTAAGCTGATGACTGATAAAGAGGAATGCCGGGCCTACGGAGTGCGTGCATTAAGCGTCGTTCAGAAAAACCGGGGTGCCTTGGATAAGGTTGTCGAAGGGATTATCGAACGTCTGTAGCTCCGGGTATCGCCGGTGATACCCGGAGCTCGCCTTTTGGGGATTACCGGGCAGGGTTGTCCAGTGTGCGGTCTTCCTCTGCCATCGCTTCTATGCCTCGCGCACCTTCACTCAGCCAGTTGTTCAGATCCACCAGATCCTGAGGGCTCAGGGTTCCGGCTGCCTGTTTCAGTTGCAGAGTGTTGATCACGTAATCATACCGCGCATTGGCGTAGTCCCGCAGGGCGACGTAGTAAGCCCGCTCTGCATCCAGCACTTCCACGATGTTGCGGGTACCAACGTCATAACCGGCCCGGGTGGCATCCAGGGCGCTACGACGAGAGATGATGGTCTGCTCCAGTGCCGATGCCGTTTCCACGTTGTTGTTCACGGTGAGGAACAGGCTGCGGGTGTTTACCTGTACATCGCGACGGACGGTGTTCAGATCCTGCTCTGCAGCGGTGACCAGAGAGCGTTGTTGGCGCACGCCGGCCTGGGTGCCGCCGCCCATATAGAGAGGCACGTTGAGCTCCAGGCCAATAACCCCCTGGGTTCCTTCCTGCTGAGGGTTTCGGGCGCCGTCCAGCTCGGACTCGCCATAGGATGCCACCAGGTCCAGTGTTGGCAAGTGACCGGATTTGGCAACTTTAAGATTGGCCTCGCTGGCGTTCAGTTGTGATAAAGCCGCTTGAATGGACCAGTTCTGGTCCAGGGCTGTTGTTTCCCAGGCATTCGGGTTCATGGGCTCAGGTCGACCGAGCGGGAAATTCTCGCGCAGGTTTTCCAGGTCATCGGCGTATTCGCCGGTCAGTCGCGCCAGCTGCTCCCGGGCGACATTCAGCTGGTTGTCGGCTGCGATGCGCTGGCTTTTGCTGTCGTCATAGCTGGCGCGGGCTTCGTACACCTCGGTGATGGCGATCAGGCCGACGTCGAAGCGTTCCTGCGCCTGTTCATACTGGCGCTGGATTGCTGCTTCAGTCGCGCGAGCTGTTGCAACGGTATCCTGAGCGCGCAGGACATTAAAATAGGCGGTTGCAACATCCAGAATCAGTTGTTGCTGGGCCAGGTTGTACTGGGCCTGGGCGGCTTCGGTCTGGAACTGGCTGGCGTCGTAGCGGAACCAGTTGTCGGCGCGGAAAACCGGTTGCGACAATTGCACGCCATAGTTGAATGACTTGTAGCTGTCTCCCGGGCCGTTTTCAGCGTCGAAATCCGTGTGGTTGGCTTCGGCAAACGCACCAACCTGCGGCAATAAGGTACTCTTGCTCACATCGCTGGCGGCTTGCTGGGCCTGAAACTGTGCCAGCGCAGAGGCGATGCCGGAGTCATATGACAGTGCCTGCTCATAAGCCTCCACAAGATCCAGAGAGAAAGCGGGCTGGGCTGCCAGCAGGGTGATCAAACCTGGAAGTAAACGTTTCTTCATTATTGCTCCTGAAAACTATCTCCGGGCATCCGTGATCTGGACACAGGTATCGGCAGGTCAACGTGTAGAGCGCGGGTTTATCCCGATAGTGACCCAAAGGTATTGGTGGCCCATTATGGACAATAATCGTTCCCGTCTCTACACTTGAAAAGCTCACTCATTTTGTGAGCAAAACAGAATATTTATCGCGTCTTGACGGGGTGCTGATTTGCCTGAACCAGGTGATCGGCTGAGATTGCAACGCAGAACCCGCGACCTGATCCGGATAATACCGGCGTAGGGATTAAGACCGTACGAACCATGCCAGAAGTAGGTTTCGAATTACCTTCGGCATAACTCCGTCATACGCGACCCGACCACCTGAGCAAACACGGGAGCAGACGATGACGGACATCCCATCCTACCTGAGCGATTCCGCACAAGTAGACTCCGCAGCAATCAAACCATTACCAAGCTCACGAAAAATATACGTGCAGGGTAGCCGAGCCGATCTGCGCGTGCCTATGCGGGAAATTACTGTGGGTGACACGCCCACTGAAATGGGCGGGGAAAAGAATCCGCCAGTGGTGGTGTACGACACCTCCGGGCCCTATTCAGACCCGGAAGCCAGCATCGATCTGCGTAAGGGGCTGTCGCCGGTGCGCGCTGCATGGATTGCCGAACGCGGCGATGTCGAACAACTGGAAGGGTATACCTCTGAGTTTACCCGCCGGCGTATGAAAGATCCGACTCTGGATCCGCTCCGGTTTATGGACGAGCGCAAACCCCTGCGTGCCAAACCCGGCAACAATGTGTCCCAGATGCATTACGCCCGGCAGGGCATTGTTACGCCGGAAATGGAGTACATTGCCATCCGGGAGAACATGAAGCTGCAGGAAGCCCGAGAGAATGGATTGCTGGCCGAGCAGCACCCCGGCCAGTCATTCGGTGCCAACTTGCCGAAAGAAATCACCCCGGAATTCGTTCGCGACGAAGTGGCCCGTGGCCGCGCCATCATTCCAGCCAACATCAACCACCCGGAAATCGAACCGATGATCATCGGCCGCAACTTCCTGGTGAAGATCA